>OJIS01000277.1_pt1 | contig 18224 bp, 16 predicted proteins | sample 1595671 | NCBI WGS metagenome assembly OJIS01 (sample SAMN05416814, study PRJEB24817) | seawater metagenome | isolation source: Sea water | place: Canada:Atlantic | collected 2013-07 | reverse complement strand
CCACCGCGCTCCCGATCCGGAACCTTCACCTTCACCCCGCCACGCAGGAGCTTGTCGATCTCCCGATTTCCTTCCACCAGACTCAAAGCCGAACGATCCCGCGTCAGCTCCTCCACCGCAGCATCCAGCGCCTCGGCCGGAAGCTCCGGATTCAATTTCACCAGCACCGGCCGCAGCCGGGAACCCAACACCACCTCCCGCTTCGCTTCACGGCCCAGCGAACTCACCCCTCCCGCCCACTCGTCGTAGGCATTCGCCGACTCCCAGCCCAACTCATGCTCCATGAGCTGGATGGCGGGCTGCTCGATCAGGTGGTCTTCGGTGTAGCCGCTCATGGATCAGAGTTTGAGAAGCGCATCCATATGCTTGTCCGCATGGCAAAGTTCAGCATCATGACGTAGGGCACAGGCCACGATCAACACCACCGCCAGCGGACAGTTCAGCCCCTTTCGGATTGCCTTTCTTCGAAGTGAACTCGCTTCGATCCAGACCTCGTCATCCATACCGAGCGAAGGACTGAAGTCGGCGATTTGCGCAATCAGCCGCTCCTCGCGTGCTCCTTTGATCCCTGAATAAAGTTCTACCCAGATTACCGGACACACCCTTGCTTCTCCATCGGCCAATCTTCGTGGAAGATTACCGGGCAACTCAGACTTGCCTCTGAGGAAAGGGATCCACACGGAGCTATCGACCAAAACCATCACTTCTTTCGACCCCAGAGCTTCTCAAGGAGTTCGTCGCGTTCAGAGTCATCGCCTCGAATCTCCTCGATACCGGGAAAATCAGGAAAGGCACCGCCGGCTTCTTTCAGAAATTGTTCAACGCCTTTCCGTCGGTTGTATTCTTCAACCGCTGCAAGAATTGCCTCCCGCTTCGTCTTTGCCTTCGCAAAGCGCATCGCATCCTTCAGCGCCGCTTCAGGAATATCTACCGTGGTCTTCATTGCTTTTAAAATACCCCTAGAATAGCCTCTTTCAATCACCACTTTTGGAATGCTTTCACGTTTTGCGAGCATTCACAAAGGCGTGAAATCGCGATATTCGTGAAAATCGAAACGGTTTTTAGTAAAGAGCGGTGTTTCACCATGCGGTGAAATTATCCCAAAAAGTGAAACCCCACGCTTTTACCAAAGGGAGCACAGGAATGACACTCTCCAGGTGCCATTCGCATGAGAGGATCCCTTGATTGATATCCTCGGACCGGAGTATCCAAGGGGAATGCCATCCGGGCTCCGTATGACCTCTCAGATCCAATCGTCAGAATTGGAGCTTGGGCGTTGAGCCTTTCTACTCACGCAGGAGAGTCTTCATCCCTTCGCCCATCGCTTCGCCGATGAGGTAGAGGGTTTCGCCATTTTGATTCCAGTGAAATCCTTGATTCTCCTTTGGGGAGACATTGGCCTCGCGCCAGAAGTCGCGGGTGTCGGCGGAGGAGACGTTGCCATCGAACTCGGGGTGGAGAATGGGATCAGCGACGGCGAGTTGTCCTTCGAGGAGAATGAGACGATTGCCGCTTGTTGAAGCTCCACCGATGCCGGTGTTGGCTATGGAGACGGGGAGGAGGGGTTTTCCAAACTCGGCACGGATGTCATGAATGAAATCGGTTAGGCTGGCTTCATAGTTTGTGGCGGTGAATTCGGTGCCGCCGTCGTTCCATCCCTGATGCCAGCCGAAGCCGGCGATTTGATATCCTTGTCCGGCCCACTCGGGGAACTCGGTGCCGAGGTTGTCGAGGGCTTCGTGAACGTAGTCAAAGAGACCGAGATAGTAGTCGCCGACTTCGCCGCCGTTCTTGGCGACGGTGGCCGGGGAACGAAAATCAGCATAGAGGCTTTTGCCGCCCCAGCTGGCTTTGACGATAAGGACGGGCTCGTCGAGGAATTCGCCAAGGGCCCAGCCGAAACCTAACTCCGGTCCAATGCGGGCGTCGTCGACGCCGAACCCGGGAAGGAGATCGCCTTTCTTAATGTTGGAGCCTTGGGTGAGATCGTTGCGGTTGTAGAAGACTTTGACATCGTCGCGGGCGATCCAGTTGCTTCCGGCATCAACGAGTTTGCCATACTTGTCCGCGTCATTGACGACCTCGTAACGAAGGCTTCCGATGGCGCCATTGACGCCGCCGTTTCCTTCTTCGCTCCTTCCTTGACCCTGCATGTTGGATTGACCGGCAAGGATGAAGACTTTGATGCCATTTGGATTATCGTCCCAGGTCCTGAAGTCGATCGAAGTCGGGCCAGAAACGGGACGACCCGAGAGGTCGGTGAGACCATGCACTTGGACGGTGTATTCAGAGTTGAGACTGAGAGGAAAGGCGATGGTGAGAACTACCGTATTGGGGCTCGCACCGATGACGGCAGACTCGATGGGCAGGAGGGCGTCCCCGCCGACGATGACAGAGTAGTTGAAGGGTTGGGTGGCAAGCCCGGGGTCCATCGCTTCGGAGAAGGTGAGATTGACGGTGCTGCCATTTCCCCAAACCCGGTCGAGGGTGGGGTCGCGGAGATCGGGAGCGCCGACGCGGAAGTAGAGTGTTTCGGCATTGGGGCTTGGATTAGGGAAGGGTCCGAAAGTGGTGAGTGTTCCCTCGGGGTTGGCTTCGACGGCGGGGTTGATTCCCGGGACAAAGTTGACGAGGTCCTCGGACCAATAGAGGCCGTAGAATTCACCGGGGTTCGATTTCCAGGTCAGGGTGACTTCGTCGGTGGAGTCATTATACGAAACGTCTGCGACTTCGAGGGGTTGGCGGACTTCGTTGCTTTCGACAATCTGGATGCCGGTGGGCCCGATGTGGTTAAAGCCATTTCCCCAGACCTGTGCGGTGAAGGAGGTTCCGCCCAGGCCTTTGTAGACGATGTAGTTGCCGGGAGTCTCTGCGGTGGTGATCTCGGTGAAGGTTCCATTGAAGGCTCCGGAGGGGAGGGTGAAGTCGGCTGCGGGTGCGCCATTGACGACGATCTTTCCGGTGCCATCGATAAATTGATCCTTGTTGGCACCAAGGTAGAAAACGACATCGTAGGTCGCGAAAGGAATGTCGGTGACCTCGATGTCGAAGATGTTGCTGCCATCGCCCGGATCATCCGTCGAGTTGGCGTGGCCATCCATCAGGGTGCCATTGGCGTCGTCAAGAAGAGTGGCGCGGGGAGAATTCCAAAGATAGGGACCTCCGTTTCGGCAATCATTGAGGGTCAAGGTGGCGGTCGATCCTTCGGTGCCGTTCAAAGTGACGGCGCTTAGGGGTTGGGAAGGAGCCCAAGGGAGGAGGTAGTTCTGCCAGCCGGCGGTTTGCCATTCTCCGGTGCCTGCTGAATCCTCTGGAGTCAGGGCCATTTGAGCTTCCCATTCAGAGATATTAAGCGCTCCGCCCCCTTGTCGCCAGAAGTTGACGCTGATGATCTCAGCCGCAGGTAAGAGGGTCGAGGTTCCAAGAGAGAACCCGGAAAGTAAGAGGAGAGCGTTCGGCCTTAACATCGCGCGGTGCTTATAGGGAGATCCGCCAGCAGAGAACACAAAAATCCCGAAAGAACCGGCCCTATTGATCCGCTCCAATCGCCGCCTCTGCCAGATCAGAAATGACGAAGGAACCTTCACCGAGGTCTACCGCAAACTTTTCCGGCAAGGCTCCCCCGCAGAGATCTCCGACGGCTACCACAACCTTTCCCACCACGGTAAGAGTGAAGCCAAGCCGGCCCAGCTCGACGCCATCGACCGCTCACACATGAAGTTGCCCGGCAAGTTGGTCGCCGATCTCAAGTCATCGATCGAAGGCGGATCCAACCATTCGCTCGGCTTTAAAGCGACCGGGTTTGAGATCGCGGAAGCAGTCCTTAAGGCCAAGGAAATCGAGAGCAAGCAGAGTGCTTGCTCTACGGGCCTATTCGGGAACGGTTCCGCAGCCGGGCAGGAGGACCTCCCTTGGCTTGGCTCCGTCGCCGGGACCAATCATTCCGCGGGATTCGAGGATATCGATCATCCTTGCGGCACGGGTGTATCCGAGGCGGAGACGACGCTGCAGTAATGAGGTGCTCGCCTTGCCTTCGGCTCGGAGAACTTCGACACAGCGCTCAAGGATTTCCTCGTCGGCATCAGAGACTTCGTCCTCGCCACCATTACCGGCACCGCCACTTTCGATGACTTTCTGGATGCTTTCCTCGAACTTCTGCTCACTCTGATTGGCGCAGAAGTTGACGATCTGCTCGACCTCTTCATCTGAGACAAAGGCTCCCTGGGCGCGCTCCAGCTTGGCGGAGCCCGGTGGAAGGAAGAGCATGTCGCCCTTACCCACCAGCTTCTCAGCCCCTTTGGTATCAAGGATAACGCGACTATCGAGTGATGAGGAAACCTGGAAGGCAATCCGGCTTGGAATGTTCGCCTTGATGATACCGGTGACGACATCGGCACGCGGAGTTTGCGTTGCCACGATGAGGTGAATTCCAGCGGCACGGGCCTTCTGGGCAATCCGGGCAATCGCACCTTCAACATCCGCCGGAGCGGTCTGCATGAGGTCGGCAAGCTCATCAATGATCACGACGATGTAAGGGAAACGATCAGGGACTTCGAGGTCGTCTTCATGGACCTCGTCATCCTCGGTCGCAATGGGACCAATGTCACCATCTTCGAAAGCTCGAGCCATGGACTCAACCGCTTCTTCATCGACGATCGATTCCAAATCCTCCTTCTCTTCCTCGGTAATCACCTCGGGCTCGGGGCGGATCCGGGCATTGAAACTATCAAAATTCCTCACGCCCAACTTGGCGAAAACCTTATAGCGGCGCTCCATCTCATTGACGCACCAATTGAGAGCACCGACGACCCGCTTGGGATCGGTCACGACAGGAACCACCAAGTGTGGTAATTTGGCATAAACCTGCATTTCAACCACCTTCGGGTCGATCATGATAAACCGCAGCTCATCCGGCCCAAACTTATAAAGAATACTGGTGATGATGGAGTTGATACAAACCGACTTACCGGCACCGGTGGCACCAGCCACGAGACAGTGAGGCATGGCGGCGAGATCACCGACCACGGTGTTGCCATAAACGTCCTTACCGAGAGCGATCGGGATCTTGCGCTTGGAACTGCGGAAGGCGTCGTCCTGCAGAAGCTCCCGAAGAGCGACCGCCACGCGTTTGTCATTCGCGATCTCGATACCGACGGTATCCTTGCCCGGAATCGGAGCGAGAATGTTAATGCGCTCCGCTTTGGTGGCACGAGCAAGGTCAGCCTCGAGTTGGGTAATCCGGCTCACACGGAGACCAATCGCGGGATAAACTTCATAACGGGTGATCGTCGGACCACGGGTGATGTCCCCTGCCGTCACTTCGACACCAAAGGCGCGGCAAGTCTCGATGATCGTCGTCTGGGTCGCGAGAAGTTCTTCGCTGAAGTCCTCCGGTTCCTCGTCGATGTCATCGAATTCAAGCAGATCAAATCCGGGTAATTCATAATCCTCAAAACCTTCGGTGCTCAGACCGGTATGCGTGGGCTTCTTCCGCTCAAAAGGTCTGGCTCCCACGGCCGGGTTCGCCCTCTTCTGGGAGGAATCGATAATTTGAGGGGGCGGAATTTCACGGAGAGGAAGGACGGCCTGGCCATCTTCCTCCACTCCGCCTAATACCATGTTGACGGGAGCTTCAGCAGCCTTGGCCCGCTTGCGTTTCGCTTTTTTGGTTGGGACCACAGGAGCCGTTGTCACTGCGGCCGCGCGGTTCGCGCGCCATTCGGTGATGAACTCACGGGAGGTTGCGACCGAAGTGCGAACAAAGGCCACGGGATGCCATCCGGTCAATAAAATCAAACTGGTGACATAAACCCCGAAAAGAACGATGGCCGACCCCCAGGTACCCAGCAGGTTCTTAAAGATGAAATTTCCCAATCCTTCGCCGATTGCGCCCCCGTGCCAGCCACCAAAATGAACACTCCCAAAAATCCCAAGAACGCTGAACAAAGCCGCACTAGCAAGCATCAGAGAACCGAAGCCCAGCAAAGTGTGCACTCCGAGGCGGCTCTTAAACCAAGCGACAACCACCCCCAGCCAGATCGTTCCGACGGCCACCAGGTAAGCCGCAGCTCCAAAAAGCGCGATCAACACGAAGCCAATCAAGGCTCCGATGGGCCCGATCAAGTTCTGGGTGTCTTCCGACTCCGCTCCTTCAGGCGCAAAACTTCCCAAAAACTTCCAGTCCGCAAAATCAACCGTGGTGAACCGCAGGAGCGAGAAAAACAGTAAAAGTCCCACCAAAATCAGGACAATCCCCATCATCTCCTGGCCACCTTCTTTTTTCAGCACCGCGTGCTGTTTCCTCGGCTTGTTTTGCTTGGCCATGATCGTAAATGGAGAAAGACAATTCTCCCTGCGGAGCAAAGCTCTCATAGGCCGGGGCAGTCAGGCAAGAAGGAACTTACAGGGATCTACATAGTCTTTAACCCTTAAATAATAACAGATCACACTGTTTTCTTGTTGGAACTACCCAAATCCACCAGATTTCAAGTATGGAGCCGATCATTTTTTCACCCATCTACATGACCCGGGTCTGGGGGGGCCGTTCGCTGGAGTCAACCTACCAACGGGATCTCCCCGACGAACAGCCTTACGGCGAATCTTGGGAAATCAGTGACCGCGAACACGAACAGTCCGTGGTGACCCGGGGCTCCTTCGCCGGAAAAACCCTCCACGAGCTCTGGAGCAGTCATCGCGAGGAAATTTTCGGCACCGGCCTCACGGGCGAACGTTTCCCACTCCTCATCAAGATCCTCGATGCCCGCGATGACCTCTCGATTCAAGTCCACCCGCCGCAAGAAGTAGCCTCAGAACTCGGCGGCGATCCAAAAACCGAAATGTGGTATATTGCCGACTGCGATCCCGGAGCCAAGCTCTACGTCGGCTTGAAAGAAGGAACCACACGCGAGTCCTTCGAAAACTCCCTCGGTGACGGCACCGTCGAAGAACAGGTCCACGCCATCGAACCGAGACCAGGCGACTCCATCTTCATCGCCTCCGGCCGCCTCCACGCCATCGGAGCGGGCTTCCTAATCTACGAAATCCAGCAAAATTCCGATACCACCTACCGCGTCTTCGACTGGAATCGCATGGGCCTCGATGGCAAACCCCGCGACCTTCACATCGCGGAATCGATGACGTCGATCGACTTCGATGACTTCGAGCCCGGAATGGACAAGTCAGATGGTCGGAACCTGGCCTCGTGCGAATACTTCACCGTAGATCAGCTCGACCTCAAGGCCGGTGACCCAATCGCGAACCAGAACGACCGCTTTTCGATCATCACCGTCGTCTCCGGCGAGATCACCTATCAAGGCACCATGACCTTTCGCGAAGGAGACTTCTTCATCCTCCCCCGCGGAGCCGGTCAGCTGTCCGCCATCGGCACCGCCAAGATTCTCCAGACGATGATTCCCTAAGTCAGGATATTTTTAATCACCTTCACTCCCGGTTCCACTCCGGTGAGCCTCATGTCGAGGCCCTGGAATTTGTAGCTGAACTTCGCGTGATCGATCCCCATCAAGTGGAGCATGGTGGCGTGGAGATCGTGCACGGTCACAACGTTCTCGACAGCATTGTAGCCGAAGTCATCGGTGGCACCATGAGTCACGCCACCCTTGATTCCGCCGCCTGCCATCCAGAGAGAAAAGCCCTTGATATGGTGGTCACGCCCGGGATTCTTACCACCGCCCTGAGACATCGGAGTCCGGCCAAATTCACCACCCCAGATCACGAGAGTATCCTCGAGCATCCCCCGCTGCTTGAGATCCTGCACCAAGGCCCAGCTCGCTTGATCAACGAGCTTGCCCGTGGTTGCGACGCCGTTCTTCACACCGCCATGGTGATCCCAGCCACGATGGTAGAGTTGCACGAATCGCACTCCGCGCTCCGCAAGCCGACGAGCCAGCAAACAGTTACTCGCGAACGAGCCATCGCCCGGAGTGGCTCCATACATTTCGAGGGTTTCCTTGGACTCCCCTTTCAAGTCGACCAATTCCGGAACACTCGCCTGCATCCGAAAAGCCATTTCATATTGGGAAATTTTGGTGGCGATCTCCGGATCATCGACGCGCCCGTTACGAATCGAATTCAGACCGTTCACCGCATCAATCACCTGCCGTTGATCCGCCCGACCAACTCCCTTGGGATTGCCGACGTAAAGCACCGGATCTCCTTTGGAGTGAAAATGTACGCCCTGGTACTTACTTGGTAAAAAACCACTGTGCCACTGACGCGATGCCAGCGGCTGGCTCTGACCACCACCGACCGAAGTGAGCACGACGAACCCGGGCAGGTCTTTCGTTTCGCTCCCCAAGCCATACTGAATCCAGGATCCCATGCACGGGCGCCCGGAAATCTGGGTCCCGCAGTTCATAAAGGTGTGCGCGGGGTCGTGGTTGATCTGCTTCGTGGTCATCGAGCGAACGATCGCAATATCATCTGCCATCTTTCCGATGAACGGAAGCTGCGAGGAGATTTCCTGACCGGATTCCCCCTGCTTGATAAAGTCCCATTGAGGCCCGAGACAGTTCAAGGCCCTTCCCTGTAACTGCGCAATGGGCTGCCCCTTCGTAATCGACTCGGGCATCGGCTTGCCATGCATTTTGGCAAGCGTCGGCTTGTAATCGAGGGTCTCCAGATGCGAGGGTCCACCGGCCATACAGAGGAAAATGACGCGCTTGGCCTTTGGCGATCCCGCCATCTTGATTCCATCAGGAATGTTCCCGGCAAGAAGCTGCTGCTGCAGCGCCAGCGAACCGATTCCCACGGCCGCTTGATTCAAAAAGGTTCTTCTATTCGTAGTGTCAAACATCGTTCTTAGAATCGTGAGGTTGTTTCGTAGGCGTTCAAAATGACCCGACCAACCTGTCCCCAGGCTGCTGCGTCTTCGGGTTTCAAAGCGGTTGGTGCCGGCCACATGCCGGTTGTCAAAAAGGCCTTTGCCGCCTCGGTGTCTTTCGTGAATTTCTCCTTCTGTGCGAGATAGACTTTCTCGAGCAAGTCGATCTCTTTCTGGGTCCCTTCGCGAGAGAAAGCTTCCAGAATCCCCCATGCGATCTTCGCGCGAGCATCGCCCTCTTGAGTCCCGATGCGCATCCCAAAGACCCGCGATGCTTCCACGAAAATCGGATCATTCAACATCGCCAGAGCTTGCTGCGGAATATTCGACCGCGCCCGCTCGGCGGCGCATTCCTCCCGGCTCGGCGCATCGAACGCCACCATGGAGGGATGAGGGAAAGTCCGACACCAGTAGGTGTAAACGCTACGACGGTAGAGATCCCCGCCATCACTATGCTTCCAAACTTTCTTCGGAAAATTCAAGTGCTGCCAGAAACCGGCCGGCTGGTAGGGCTTCACGCTTTCACCGCCGATCTTATCGTCATTCAAAATCCCCGCAATCTGCAGGGCGGCATCACGGACAAATTCAGCCTCCACCCGCCAGCGACCCTGTCGGGCGACCAACTGATTGGCCGGATCCTTCTCCCGCAAAAACGAACTCACTTCCGACTTCTGGCGATAGGCTTCGCTCGTGACCATTTTCCTGACCATCCGCTTGAAGTCCCAACCACCTTCACGGAAATCAACCGCGAGCCAGTCGAGTAATTCCGGATGAGAAGGCACTTCGCCCTGTCCACCAAGGTCGGTCACATTGCCCGACAAGCCACGACCAAAGTAGATTCGCCACAGCCGGTTCATCGTCGAACGCGCCGTGAGAGGGTTCTTCTCGTTTAAGATCCACTTGGCCAAATCAAGTCGCGTGGCCCGCCCCTCAACCTTCCAGGTGTCTTTCTGCAAGAACGCGGGAACAGCGGGTTGCACGACCTCCCCGGAGTCATCCAACCAATTTCCACGAGGTAAAACGCGGGTCATTCTGGGAGTCGGGAGAGCCTCGGAAATCAACATGGTCCGCATGCCACCTTCCATCTTCTTGAGTTCAGCCTCCATGCCCTTGACCTTGGCCTTCTGACCCAAAATTCCCGGAGCGATCGTCAGGTAATACTGGGACAACAAATCCTGCTGGGCGGGAGTCTTTTGCGCAGCCTCAAATGCAGCGACAACTTCCGGCGAGGGCCCGAGAGGATCCTCGAGACCGGCGTATGTCGAATCAGTCGCAGACACTCCGAAGCGGGCAATATTATGGCCCAAATGCTCTGACTGATAATGAAGGGTCACCTCGAGATTTTCGCCGGGCTTTAGCTCGACCGGCTTCTCAAGAATGAAGGCAATCCGCCGCGTTCCCTTTCGCCCGGCAGGCGCATTGGCACCGACAGCCCAGCCGGTATTTTGATTTCCATCGAAGGTGTGCGCAGCCGGAAAGCCATCCTGCTCCACGTCTGCCTGTGCTTTCACGATTTTGAGTTTTTTCCCACCGCGCTTCACCTCGACTTCGGTAAGAACAAAGTTGCCGTTCGCTCTCGAAAAGCCGCCCTTTTCGGGAAAGCTCTTATCAGTGAAAGCATCGACCTTAATTGCCGAGACCTGACCGGGTGACGCCACCTTGAAAGAGTAACTCGCTTTCGAGGGAGCCTTTCCTTCTTCAAGCACTGTTCCGTCCGGCTGCACGGTCAAGGTGGTCCCGGCAGGTGTCTTAAAATCGCTGAGTTCAACTGCGCGCCAAGTCGAATTGGTCAGCTTTCCTTTCGCCAACCATTGCTTCTGATCCGCCTGAATCTTCGCTTGAAATGCCGGATCGCTCTTGAGCAAATTCGCAACCTGCCCTGATTCGATCGCTTTCTTCAGCACCGCAATCCGCGCTTCGTCCTCGGGAGTTGGAACCGTCAGGTTCGGACGGCGTTTCCCGACTCCATTCTCCTTGATGTCATCGAAGAATGCCGCCATCGAATAGAAGTCCTTGGCCGTAAATGGATCATACTTGTGATCGTGGCATTGGGCACAACCCAAGGTCGAACCAAGCCAGACCTCGGAGACATTCCGCACTCGATCAGCGGCATAGATCGCCCGGTATTCCTTATCCTGCGCGCCTCCTTCCTCAGTCGTTTGCAAAAGACGGTTGTATCCGGAGGCCACCTTCTGCTGCAGGGTGGCATTTGGCAGAAGATCACCCGCCAATTGCTCGATCGTAAATTCATCAAAGGGCTTGTTCTCGTGGAAGGCCTTGATGACGTAGTCGCGGTAAGGCGAAATCTTCATCCCGTTGTCACTGTGGTAGCCGATGGTGTCGGCGTAGCGCACCAGATCGAGCCACCAAACCGCCATGCGCTCGCCATATTTTGGATCAGCGAGAAACCGGTCCACGACCTTCTCCCAAGCATCCGTGGACTGATCCTTCAAAAACGCCTCGGTCTCCTCCGCAGTCGGGGGCACTCCGCGCACATCCCACGACAGCCTTTTAATCAAAGTCTCCTTGTCAGCCCCGGCGCTGCCTTTCACCCCGACTGAATCCCACTTTTGCTTCACGAAATGATCGATCTCGCGGCCAGCAGGAGCCGCCGCTTTTTCGACCGCTTGATAGGACCAATGCTCCTCGTATTCCGCGCCCTGCTCGATCCACTTCGTTAAAATCGCAATCTCCTTCGGACTCAGCGACTTATGAGATTCCGGCGGAGGCATCATCTCCTTCTTCTTGGTGCTGGTGATCCGGAGATGCATTTCCGATTCCTTCACCTTTCCCGGCACCACGGCAGCGTAGCCCCCCAGATCCTCATAAGCGCTTTCCGGCAAGTCCAAGCGCAAGTCAGCCTCCCGGGTCTCAGGATCAGTCCCATGACAAAAGAAACACTTATCCGAGAGGATCGGCCGGACGTCCCTTTGAAAGTCCACCTTATCCTCCGCCGCATGGGCCAAAGTCGTCGTTAAAAGTGCGATCCGAGCGATTTTCACAAACATCTTACGCAGGCTATACGACAACTTCTCAGATTCGAACCAAAAACCTGTATGATTATGTCCACACGAAATCAGGTTTCCATTTTCAGGTTCATCCGCTACCTCCCCCTTATCAAGATCTGCGAGACATCCTTCACCGCCATCGACTTCGAGTCCGCCGGCACTGCCAGGGGGCGGACCGATGCTCCGGTTCAAATCGGCCTTGGAACCTGGTCCACCTCTGATGATATCCATGCCCCCTTTGTCTCCTTTCTCCAATGCGACCAAGACATCACTTGGTCAGCTCGCAAGGTCCACGGCATCACGACCGATGACCTCCGCGAGGCCCCTTCCCTGCTCTCCCTCTGGCCCGTTCTCAAAAGCAACCTCGGACGCGGACCCATCGTGGCCCATGGCCACGGCACTGAAAAACGCTTCCTCCGCACCTTCCCCGGCCACCAGTTCGGCCCGTGGATCGACACCCTCCAACTGGCCCGCGCCGCCTGGCCGAACGAGAAATCCCATTCTCTGGGTAATCTCTGCGTCTCCCTCGGCCTCTCCGACTTCGCCCAACACGCCCCGGACCGAAATTGGCACGATGCCCTCTATGATGCGCTTGCCTCACTCGCGCTTCTCAAGCACCTTGTTTCCGAATTCAACCTCGCTGATTCACCGGTCGAGGTTCTCTTAAAACCAGACACCTCAACCTGGCACCGCACCCGTCATCAATGAACACCGTTCACGTCAACCTCGGCTCACGATCCTACGACATCCTCGTCGCTCCCGGACTCCTCTCGGAAGCCGGTCCCCGTATTCTCGCAGCCGGATTGAAAGGCCGCGCCGCCATCATCACCGACAGCAATGTCGCCCCCCATTTTCTCGCCAGGGTCGAGGCCTCTCTCGATGAATCCGGCTACGATGCCACTGCCCACATCTTCCCCGCTGGTGAAGGCTCCAAGTCGATGACCGAGGTCGAGAAGCTCTCACGCGAACTCATCCAGGCCGGTCATGATCGTTCGTCCTTCATCGTAGCCCTTGGTGGTGGAGTCACCGGTGATCTTGCCGGATTTGTCGCAGCCATATTTTATCGAGGCATTCCTTTCGTACAGATCCCCACCACCATTGTCTCACAAGTCGATTCAGCCGTCGGCGGGAAAACCGGCGTCAACGCCCCCGAGGGTAAAAACCTCATCGGAGCCTTCCACCAACCCCGGCTCGTCCTCACCGATCCCGAGACTCTCCTCACCCTTCCCGGCCGCGAATTTCGGGAAGGCTTCGCCGAGGTCATCAAGCACGCTGCGATCCGCGATAAATCGATGCTCTCCGACCTCGAGCAACTCGACCCGCTCGAGCAAAACGTCCCCGCCGAACTCATCGCCCGGAACGTTGCCATCAAGGCCCGCGTCGTCGAAGAGGACGAACAGGAAACCTCCGGCACCCGTGCTCTCCTCAACTTTGGCCACACCATCGGCCACGGCATCGAGGCCGCCGTCCCCTACGGCACCCTCCTGCACGGTGAAGCAATCTCCCTCGGCATCCGCGCGGCCCTCCAACTCTCGGAAGACCATGCCGGACTCCCGGGCCAGGCCAGCGAACGCATTCTCAAACTTCTCGCTCATTTCCAACTCCCCCTCACTCTTTCCGAAGAAATTCCGACCTCGCTGATTCTCGAAAAACTCTCCCGTGACAAGAAATTCTCCGGGGGTAAAAAAACCTTCGTCCTTCTCGATCGTCTTGGCAACGGCATCACCTGCTCCACCATTCCGACAGAGGCCATCGCCCCGGCCATCGATTCCCTTCGCTCATGAATCTCCTCATTCACACCGGCGGATTCGTCCAAACCAACGGCTACATTCTCACTCACGATGATGGCACCTGCATCGTGATTGATGCCCCGGCGGGCATCGCTGATTTTCTAAGAGAAAAATCTCTCAAGCCCACCCACCTCCTCCTGACACACCAACACTTCGATCACGTTGATGATGTCGCCGCCCTGCGGGCAGACGGCGCACTCGTCTTTGCCTATCAAGACTACGCACCCGAAATCATCATGGAGAAGCGAATTCAGGAGATGGGCATTCCGGTAAAAATCCCGCCTTATGAGGTCGATGAAGTCATCGGTGAAAACTCCATTCTCGAGATCTCAGGCCACCACTTTAACCTCGCCCACGTCCCGGGCCACTCGCCCGACTCCATCTCTTTTCACCTCCTTACGGAGTCTTACCTCTTCGCCGGCGATGCCCTTTTCAACGGGAGCATCGGACGCACCGACCTTCCCGGCGGGAATCATGAGCTACTCCTCGACTCCATCCGCCAAAAACTCTACATTTTGCCGGAAGAAACGACAATCTTTCCCGGCCACGGTCCTCAAACGAGTATCGGAACCGAGAAAAAGACCAACCCGTTCTGCCCCAACATCGAACCACCGACACCATGACCCGACGTATCATCCTCTCAATCCTCGCCATTTCCATGGCCGCCCCCACGGCCCTGGCCATGGGCAAACGCCCTCAAAAAAACCGCCTTACTTTCCACATTGAGAGCCATAAATCCGATGGCCCAAAGATGGTCTTCCCTCTCGAGATGGGAAACAAGAAACGCTACTTCAAAAAAAGCCCCGCCACCTTTACCAAGGAAATCACGACCCTGAAGCACTTTATCACCGATGACGGAACCTATGGAGCCTCCTTCACTTTCGACAAAGCGGCTGCGGGAAGAATCGCCGCTCTCACCACCAGCAATCAGGACAAATGGCTCGTCGCCATGCTCAACGGCCGCGCCGTCGATGCCGTCTTTATCGACCGCCCTGTGAACGATGGCACCCTGGTCATCTGGCAAGGGATCAAGCAGGTTGAAATCGTCCGCTTTGAATACGCCATGCCCATCACCGGGGAGACCAGCCAGCAATGGAAAGAACGAATCAAAGGACATGAAGAGCAACGCAAGGCAGCCCAAAAGGAAGCCAAAGAAGCTCAGAAAGAACGGAACCAACGCGGATCCTAGTAAATGAAGATATTATCGATTCTTCTGCTGCTCCCCCTGACTCTCGCTTCAGCGAAGCCTCTCAAACTCGTCCTCCCCACCGATAACCGGGCTTTGTTTGACGGGAATCCGGAAGACTTCTACATGTATGTTGCCCGGACCTTTGAAAGTAAAACGTCAAAGCCTTGGACCGCCGGTCAGTATGGCTTCGTTCGCACCTTGAAGAAAACAGAGAAGGACGGCATCATTGCCACCAAATTTCACGAAGGCCTGGACATTAAACCCACCAAGCGTGACCGCAGCGGGAATCCCCTCGACCAGGTCCGTGCCATCGCGGATGGCGAAATCGTCCATGTGAACAACAGTGCCGGCGGGAGCAGCTACGGCAAGTATGTTGTCATAAAACACGAGTTGGATTGCGGCCCCTTCTTCAGCCTCTATGCCCACCTCTCAAGGGTGGACACCCAAATTGGTGACAAGGTCATCGGCGGATCTCCGATCGCCATCATGGGATACACCGGCACCGGGATCAACCGGACCCGCGCTCATCTCCATCTGGAATTCTGTCTTCTTTCCACCGAGAACTTTATCGATTGGATCGGAGCGAAAACCCCGCATGGGATCTATGACGGCCGTAACCTCATTGGGATCGATATTGCCTCCTTGTTTCTTGCGACCGAGGCCAGCGACAAGGTGACCATTCCCTCCTTCCTGGAAAGCGCCTCGCCCTATTTCAGAGTCGCTATTCCTCGAAAAAACGAACTCGAAATCACCAGGAGATACCCGTGGCTAAAAAAAGGAGATCACACCTCCCCCAGCCCTTCGTGGGAGATTTCTTTCACTGATTCCGGCATTCCGCTCTCCGTCGTCCCCAGCCGTCGTGAAGTCTCCGATGCCACCATCACTTACGTCCGCACCACCCGCTCAATGCACGAATATTACACCCGGGGACGCCTCACCGGATCAGGCAGAAAAGCCAGCCTTAGCAAATCGGGCCGTAAGTTCATTGCCATTTTCACCAACGAATACACCAAACCCAAGACCTCCTCCGAAGACCCCGATGACTCCTGAAGAAAAACTGGCCGAACTTGGCCTCGAACTCCCCGAAGCGGCCAATCCTATCGGCTCTTATGTCAATGCCGTCCGTTCCGGGAATCTCCTCCATATTTCCGGAGGACTTCCCATCATGGGCGATCAGAAATTCCTCGGAAAAGTTCCTACAGAATGCGATGTCGAGACCGCCCGGCAAGCGGCGCGTGTGGCCATCCTCACAAGACTGGCCGTCATTAAGGCGGAACTGGGTTCACTCAATCAAGTCGAGCGCATCGTCTCGATCAGTGGATTCGTGAATGCCGAACCTGATTTCACGGCACACCCCCAGGTCATCAATGGTGCCTCCGACCTTCTCGTCGAAATTTTCGGAGAAGCTGGCAAACACTCTCGTGCGGCCGTCGGCTGCTCTTCCCTTCCCCTGGGTGTTTCAGTGGAAGTCGGCCTCATCGTTGAGGTGAAATCCTAAGTCCATGGATCTTCCCGAGCGAGTCGACCCACCTTTGTCATTTCAGGAGTTCTCCGAAATCATCGATGTCCGTTCACCTGCGGAGTTCGAAGAAGATCATATCCCGGGAGCTATTAATCTCCCCGTGCTCAGCGACGCAGAGCGACATGAAGTGGGCCTACTCCATGCCCAAAATCCCTACGAATCGCGCCGCCTTGGCGCGACTTTAATTACAAAAAACATTCATCGCCACCTCTCGGAATCACTCGATCACCTCCCGAATTCCTTCGCGCCACTCGTCTACTGCTGGCGGGGTAATCTCCGGTCCAGCTCCATGGCCCTCATCTTCAGGGCCATCGGTTGGCGGGCCCGGGTTCTCAATGGCGGATATCGAGCTTGGCGTAAATTCCTGATCTCGGATCTCGAGCCCCTCATTTCTCCGCCCAAACCCGAACTCATCGTTCTGGGTGGTCTCACCGGATGCGGGAAGACGCGCCTTCTCCATGAATTGAAACGTCAGGGCGCTCAAATTCTCGATCTTGAAGGGCTGGCAAACCACCGTGGCTCAATTCTTGGGAACGCCCCCGGGAGTCCCCAGCCCGGCCAAAAGCGATTCGAGTCCAGGCTCTGGGAAGCCTTTCAGAGTTATGATCCCGACCGCCCCGTTTTCACCGAAGCCGAGTCCAATCGCATTGGCCGGCTCCAATGTCCTCCACCACTCTGGAAAAGACTGGGTGAAGGAAGAATCGTTCTTCTCGAACTGCCCATTCATGAAAGAGGCAAGCTGCTCGCCGAAGATTACCAACATTTCATCGCTCATCCTGACTCGCTGAAGGAGACCCTAAACGGACTCCGACGCCTCCGCGGAAACGAGCAGGTCGACTCATGGCACCGCCAAATTCAAGAACGCCGATGGAGCGACTTTCTCGAGTCCATTTTAGTCGATCACTATGATCTTTGCTACCGTCGTCCGGGATCCGAAAACTCGGTTTACCCGGAGCCGGAAGACACCCTCTCTCTTCTCTCAAACAGCGGGGCCGACTTTCAAAAAGCAGCCGCTGACTTGATTTCGAAGTATTCATGATCGATGCGCACAATCACCTGCAGGACCCCCGGTTTCTCGGAAAACAGGGCCAGTTGATTGACACCATGAAGGAAGCCGGAATCACCGGCTGCGTGGTGAATGGAACCTGCGAAAACGATTGGCCGCAAGTGGCCCGTTTGGCCCGGGACCATCCGGAGTTCGTCACCCCGTCCTTCGGACTTCACCCCTGGAAAGTCGACGCCCGCTCCCCCCATTGGCTTGAGACCCTCACTCGCTTTCTGGAGGATTCCCCCGGAGCCGGCCTCGGAGAGTGCGGTCTCGACCGCTGGATGGAACACCCCGACCTCACCGCTCAACACGAAGTCTTCCGACAGCAGATCGCCATCGCCGTCGAACTGAAGCGCCCTCTCACAATCCACTGCCTCAAAGCCTGGGGACCGCTCCTCGAGGAACTCCACTCAGCACCCGCCCTGCCCAAATTCCTTCTCCACTCCTTCGCCGGATCGAAGGAAATTGCCCGGGAGTGCTTAAAACTAGGAGCCTGTTTTTCGTTCTCCGGTTATTTCCTCCACCCCCGGAAAGCAAAAGTCAGAGCCGTCTTTCAGTCACTCCCACCGGAACGAATCCTCGTCGAAACCGACGCCCCGGACATGTCGCTACCAGAACCTCATTTCCATTTTGGCGATCTCAATCATCCCGCCAACCTCGCCACCATTTCGCGAGAACTCGCAAGCCTAAGCGGAGTTGAAGAAAAAATCTTCCACAATAATGCGCGCAGATTTTTCAACCTTATCGATCGTTCCCAAAATGCCCCCTAAGGCGAATGGCACTCGTTTAACCCACTTGATCGAGGATTTTGAGGGGCGTGTCATCACT
>OJIS01000276.1_pt1 | contig 18282 bp, 13 predicted proteins | sample 1595671 | NCBI WGS metagenome assembly OJIS01 (sample SAMN05416814, study PRJEB24817) | seawater metagenome | isolation source: Sea water | place: Canada:Atlantic | collected 2013-07 | reverse complement strand
CTACACAGAGTAGATCGTCGGCAGCGTCAGATGTGTATAAGAGACAGGGGCATCACCGTCATCCACAACACCCAGGCCGAGCGCTTCATCCGCGCCTGCAACAGCGGGGTCGCGAAGGCGCGCGGCAGATATGTTGCCCTGCTCAACAATGATGTCGAGGTCACGAATGGCTGGCTCGACGCCCTGATCGATGCCTTCGACCGCTTCGACAATGTCGGGCTTGTCGGGTCGAAGCTGATCTATCCCGACGGCAGGCTGCAAGATGCCGGCGGCATTGTCTGGGGCAGCGGCAACCCGTGGAATTACGGCAATCGCGAAAACCCCTGGGAGCCGCGCTTCTGCTATGCCCGCCAGACCGATTACCTGAGCGGGGCCGCCCTGATGACCACCAGGGAGATCTGGGATGAGGTCGGCGGCCTGTCGAGCTATCTGGAGCCGATGTATTTCGAGGATACGGATTTTTCGTTCAAGATCCGTGCGGCCGGTTACACCACATGGTTCGTGCCATCCTCGATCATCTATCACTACGAGGGCATGACCAGCGGCACCGACACCTCCTCGGGGTTCAAGCGCTTCCAGGAGGTCAACCGCCCCAAGTTCAAGCGCCAATGGGCGACGGCCTTTGCCGGTGGCGGCCGGGATGGCGAGGCCGTCGACCTGGAAAAGGATCGCGGCATCACCGGCCGGGTCCTCTTTATCGATGCCATGGTGCCGCGCCCCGACCGCGATGCCGGCAGCTATGCCGCCATCCAGGAGATCCGGCTGGTGCAGTCGCTTGGCTACAAGGTGACCTTCCTGCCGCAGAACCTGGCCCATCTGGGCGGCTATACCGAAGAGCTGGAGCGCATGGGGGTCGAGGTCATCTATGCGCCCTTCTTCCTGTCCATGGCCGATTACCTGGACCGCCATGGCGCCGATTTCGATGCCTTCTACATCACCCGCTACTACGTGGCGCGCGCCGTGCTGGACCTGATCGACCGGACCGCGCCGGGAACTCCGGTTCTGTTCAACAATGCCGATCTGCATTTCCTGCGGGAATTGCGGGCGGGCCTGGCGGCGAATGACGCCGAACAGGTCGCAGCGTCGAAAGTCACCCGCGAGCTGGAGCTCGATGTCATGCGGCGCGTCGATGTGGTGCTGTCCTATAATGAGACCGAGCATTCGGTGATCGAATCGCATAGCGATGGCGCGGTGCAGGTCGTGCGTTGCCCCTGGGTGGCGGACCTGCCCGCCGAGGTGCCCGGGCTCGAGGGCCGCAGTGGCCTGTCTTTCCTGGGCAATTACCTGCACAAGCCCAATGCCGAAGCGGTGGAATGGTTCGCGCGGCAGGTGATGCCGCTCTTGCAGGGCAAGGCCCCGGATCTGATCTTCTCGATCTACGGCGCGGCCATGCCCGACGAGATCAAGGCCCTGGCCAGCGACACGATCCATGCCGAGGGGTTCGTCGAAACCGTCTCGGATGTCTATGACCGCCACCGGATCTTCGTGGCCCCGCTGCTGTCCGGGGCCGGGATCAAGGGCAAGGTCCTGGCGGCCCTGGCGCATGGCGTCCCCACCGTCCTGAGCCCGCTGGCCGCCGAGGGGATCGGGCTCAGGAACCGGCATGACTGCCTGATCGCAAAGACACCGCAGGACTGGGTCAGCGCGATCCGGGCGCTGCAGACCGACGATGCGCTGTGGCAGCGCCTGTCGGAGAATGCCCGGACCTATATCCGCGACAGCTATGGCTTCGACACCGGCCGCGAGCTGATGCGCGCAGCCTTCGAGGCCGCGGATATCTACAGCGCCCGGCCCTGATGGAAGAGGGGACAGTGCTTTTGAAACAGCCTTCCGAGGACCGCATGACCAGAACCGTCATCCTGCATTACCACCTGTTCAAGAATGCGGGGACATCCCTGGACCGGATCCTGCGGGAGAATTTCGAAGACGGATGGGTCACCACCGAGTTTCCGGGCGGGTCGCGCGACAACAGCCGCGAGGTGGCCGGGTGGATCGACGCGCATCCCGAGGCCGTCGCCTTTTCCACGCATACCGCGATGGGACCGGTGCCGCAGATCGACGGCACCCGCATCGTCTCGGTGATGCTGCTGCGCGACCCGGTGGCGCGGATCCGGTCCGCCTACCGGTTCGAACGGAAGCAGCAGGCCGACACCTGGGGCGCGGAGCTGGCCAAGCAACATGACCTCGAGGGCTATGTCCAGGCCCGGCTGGCCCGGCGTGGCGACCGGCAGTGCCGCAATTTCCAGACCCAACGTCTGGCCAGCATGGTGCCCGGCGACGGGCCCGAACTGGCGCGGGCAGAACTGGCGTTGAAGCAGCTTTCGGTGGTCGGGCTGGTCGAGGAATTCGACGCCGTGATCCAGAGACTGACCCGCGTCCTGCGCCCCGCATTTCCGAGTTTCGAGGGCCGCAGCGTCCGGGCAAACACGACCACACCCGCCCCCGAGACCGACATGGACCGCCGGGTAAATGCGGCGCTGGAGGCAGCCAATGCCGATGACCGGCACCTGTGGCGCCTGCTGCACGATGGGGTATCGTAGATATGTTCCACTACCCCCGCACAACACCCGTTTGTCATCCACCTGCGGTTTGCCGTGAGATCTCGAAAAAGGGTTCCAGCTTGGCCAATTTGCACGTTCTTTCGGAGCTGTGAATCACGCGACGCATCGGAAATTATTGCATGCTGGACCTAGGTCATTCCGGCGTGGGTCAACAAGAAAAGAACGTGGCAGTCTAACGCGAAACCATTCCAAACCGTGCTTTTCGTCCCTCTTTTGTGCCACTTGCCTAGAGCACTCTTTCGTTGTGCGCAGCATGTAGGGCCTTTAAGTTGGGTCGTGCATTCCGGCGGCAAGGAAGATGATATTCAGGAGATTTCATGCCCTTGAACCGACTTGTCCTGCATATTGGCCGACACAAATCCGGAACCAGCTCGTTGCAGCACTGGCTGGCGAATAACCGGGCACTCCTGCACGAACAGGGTATTCTCTTCCCGCTCAGCGGTGGCAAAAACCGTATCGCTCATCACGTGCTGGCACAGCAACTCCATACGCGGCAGAGCGATGGGGCCGGAATCGACGCGATCATCGAGGGTATCAGGAGCGAGGTCGATGGCCAGGACACGTTGCTTTTGTCGAGTGAGGCGTTCCAGAATATCTATGACACCGGGCGACTGAAAGGCTTCGTGTCTGCGCTGGGCATCCGCGAGGTCCGGGTGATCTGCTACGTGCGAGAGTATCTCGATTACGCCATTTCGGCCTTTCGTCAAATGGTGCACAATCAGCCGCGATTCCTGACGTTCTCCGACTACTGTGGTCGTTTTGGCGACATGGCGCCCTTCATTGCTCGTTGGCGCAACGTCGGTGATCTCAATCTCGCATGGTATGACCGGGACCTGTTGATACAGGGCGACGTGATCCGCGATTTTTGCAACCGCGCGGGCATTGCCGCCGAAGATTTCCAGTCCGATGACAAGAACCCCTCGATTGGCGGCAACCTCCTAGCCTACAAGCTGGCGGCCAACAAGCTGAGCCTGACGGTGGGAAATTACAACAGCCTACTCAAGCTGGCGACGGAAGAACCGCGCTTTCGCACTGGGTTTCGCATCGACGATGCCGATGCGGCGCTGGCCCGCGAAGGGTCGGAATACAATCGGTCGTTGTTTGCCGAACTCGGCGAAATTCGCCTCAAGAGTTGGAGCAATGCGCCGGATCTTCCCGACAATGTCCGGCTGGACGCCGACATGGAGCTGATCGCCGAACAGCTGGGCGAGACCGCCACGTCCGAACATATTGCGGCGATCCGCGACTCCGGCGACTGGTTCGATCCGAATTGCTGACTGCGGCTGACTGGCGGCGGAGTCAACGCCCCGCAGGGGGTGTTCTTCAACCGCTTGTTTCTCGTAAGTCCGTGCCGTTCGACGGTCTCACTGAATCTTGTGTTTGGCGATAAATGCCTCGTCCTGATAACAACGCGCACTTTTCCCCTGCCAAACATCCATGGCATTGCCGACAGCCAGTACGAATCCACCGTTCTGCCGGACATCCCAGCACAGGAATCTGGGGTCCTGGAGACCCCTACCCCTTCGCCCCCTGTCCGCGCGCATAGACATCCTCGTAGCGGATAATGTCGTCCTCGCCCAGATAGGAGCCGGTCTGCACCTCGATCAGGACCATGTCGACCTTGCCCGGATTCTCCATCCGGTGCACCGCGCCCAAGGGGATATAGACGGACTGGTTCTCGGTCAGCAGCCTGACCTCGTCATCGACGGTGACACGGGCCGTGCCTTCGACGACGATCCAGTGTTCGGCCCGGTGGTGGTGGCTTTGCAGGCTCAGCGCCGCGCCGGGTTTCACCACGATCCGCTTGACCTGGAACCGGTTGGCCAGGACCAGGGTTTCGAAATGTCCCCAGGGGCGGTAGTCGACGGGCAGCAATTCGGCCTGCCTGGCCCCTTTGTCCTTCAACGCCTTGACCGCGAGCTTCACATCCTGCGTCCGGTTCCGATCCGCCACCAGCACCGCGTCGGACATGGCGATGACGACGAGGCCGTCCAGCCCCAGGCCGACCAGTTCCTGATCCGGCGTTTCCGAGCGCAACAGGCTGTTGCGGCAGTCGATCGCGGTGACCGGTCCGGACCGGGCCACGCCATCGGCGTCGGGGCCGCTTTGTTCATGCACGGCCGACCAGCTGCCCAGGTCGGACCAGCCGCCGGTGAAGGGCACCGCGCTCAGGTTCTCGGCCCGCTCCATGACCGCGTAGTCGATCGAGATATCGGTGACGTCGGCCCAGGCCTCGGGATCGAGACGCAGGAACCCCAGGTCGCCCTGGGCCCGCGCGACCGAGGCGCGGACCGGCCCGACCAGATCGGCGGCGTGTTCTTCGAAGGCTGCGATGATGTCCTTGGCGGCGAAGAGGAAGATGCCGGAATTCCACAGATACCTGCCATCCTCCAGCATCGCCTGCGCGGCCGCGGCCTCGGGTTTCTCGACGAAACCCGATAGCGGCACCACCGCGCCGGACCCGTCGGGAACCGCCGCAAGCTCAAGATACCCATACCCGGTTTCGGGCCGGTCGGGGGTGATGCCGAAGGTCACGAGGTCGGGCTGCGCCTCGATCGCCGCCACACCGCGGGCCACCGCGGCGCGGAAGGTGCCGACATCGGGCAGGACATGATCGGAGGGCGCAACCAGCAAGATGGCGTCGGGATCGGTCTGGGCGACATGGAGGGCGGCGGCCAGGATGGCGGGGGCGGTATTGCGTCCCTCGGGTTCGATCAGCACCGCGCCGGGATTGATGCCGACCTCCTGCAATTGCTCGGTCACGATGAACCTGAAATCGGAATTCGTCAGGATCAGCGGATCGGAAAACGTGACATCGGCGTCGCTGACCATGCGTTCGGCACAGGCCTGGAACAGCGATTTCTCGCCGATCAGGGGCACGAACTGCTTGGGATAGCTCTTCCGCGACAGCGGCCACAACCGGGTTCCGACACCTCCGCACAGCACGACCGGAACAACATTCTTCATTCTTGAATCCCCGCGTTCGCCCTGGGGCAAATCCTGAAATACATGACGAAACGTCAGTAGTTTGGATGCTGCGGCATTGCAATTGTCCATTTCCCACCCCGGCTGCCGGGGGGATGTGGCATTCGCCCGCCGCACCCGGTAGACAAGCCGGGCCGGGTCCCGGCCCTGTCAGCAACGAGCCCCTGCATCATGATCCTGATCCCCAACAACACGGCGCGGCTCAAGCTTGGGCAAGCGCGCCCGAAGCTCAACGATCCCGCCGATATCCTGGACCAGGCGCACCGGCTCACGGACCTGAAGCATCTCGCCGGGCAGCGGGTCGAAGACTTGGCGCACGGTCCTGTCACCCTGATGGACGATATCGTGCCGGCCCCCGTGACATTGCCGGGGGTCGACCGCTTTGCCGGAACCCGCATCAACCGGCTTTTCATCCCCCACCCGCAGGCCCGGCGCCATCTGGTCTGCGACCGGTTCCAAGATGTCTTCCTCGTCTACCAGGACAACAGGTTCTGCATCTTCAGGAAGGATACGATCGACCTCCGGTCAACGGCCCTGCCCGGGCGGGAGGCCCTGCGGGCCATGGCCGCGGGGCAGGTATCGGACCAGGGCCGCGGGGCCTATTGCGGCGATCATTTCCTGCCCGGCAACCCGGCGCATTTCGTCGCCGACCACCTGACCCGTGCCCTGATCTTCCGCGACCGGGTCGGCCTGCCCGCCGACAAGATCCATCTGCCCGAAAGCGCCGCGCCGGTCTGCACCGTCCTGCAGGACCGGATCGACCCCCGGCTGTCCACGCTGGCACCGGGCAGGGTACATTTCTTTTCCGAGCTCAACCTGCTGTCCAGTTCCCGGTTCGACAGGCCGCATGGCCATCCGTTCTGGTATCTCGATCCCGACATCCTGGCGCTGGTCCGCGCGGCCGCGCAGCGCGATTTTCAGGCCTCGGGGTCGAAAACCCGCCGGATCTATCTCGGCCGCACCGATACCGCGCGCCGCAGGATGCTGAACGAGGCCGCGCTGATCGACCGGCTGCAAAAGCTCGGGGTGGAGCCGGTCCTGATGTCGCAGCTCTCCGGGTCCGGGCAGCTTGCCGCGGTCCATGAGGCCGACCTGATCATCGCCCCGCATGGCGGTGCGCTGCTGAACCTGATCGCGGCGCGCCAGGGCACCCGCGTGATCGAGTTGTTCACGCCTGAGCGCGGCACGTTGGCCTTCGCCGGCCTCGCCTTGGCCCTGGGCCTGAAATACGAGTTCCAGTTCGGACAGCCAGCCGACCCGCCCGAGAAGCACGACCTGCCCTGGACCGCCGATATCAAGGCGCTCTGTGCCGCGATCGGCGCGCCCTGACATTCCGAATTCCTGACTGCTACCCGCTTTATTTTAACATAAGTATTATTACCGGCATACCGCCGTAGCCTCTCGCCGCCACCCGGTCGACCGCCTGAATTCCGCCCTTGGGGCTTGTCGCGGCCCGTCAGCCATGGTCTTAGGCAGACGCTTGAAAAACGGACCTGTCGCCCATGCCCCGACCCATCGTCTTCCTTCATCTGCCCAAGACCGGAGGCCAGACCATCCACCATGCCATCGGGCACCATGTCGGCGCGCCCAATATCGGCCCCTACCGCCTGCAGGCCCAGGTCGAGGGCGACACCCCCTTCCCGCCGGAATATCGGTTTCATTCCGGGCATCTGGACTGGACCGATCTGGATCGCGTCGCCGGCGATCCGTTTTCCTTCATGGTGCTGAGAGACCCCCGGGAACGGTTGGGATCCTTCTTCTTCTTCATGCAGGAGGAAGCGCGGCGAGCGCAGCAGGCCCTGGGGCCGGACGGGATCAAGCCCATCCATCGCGCATTGCTGAAAGGGGCCAGCGCAGTGTTCTTCTCGGAGCACGAGGATATCCGGTTCCTGGTCCATCGGCACTGGGCGAACCTGACCCTGACCTATCTGGCCACCCGCAGCCTGTTGCGCCGCCCCCTCTGGGACCGGACCTCGCTTGCCGACATGCTGGACCTGGCCGAAGCGAACAGCCGCGCCCTGTCCGCGCTCTACCGGTTCGGCGATTTCGAGAAGATCGAAGAGGATCTGACACCGATTCTGGGGGCCCGCCCGGAGATTGCCGAAAAGCGCTCGAACGCGGGCCCCCTGCAACAGGGGATCAGCCGGTGGGATCGTCTGCTGGACAGTCTCGAGACCGATGACCAGCGCCGCGGCATGGATCGGTTCATCGCCGAAGATATCGCCGTGATGGATCGGGTGCGCTTTCGCTAGGGTGTCCATCCGATCCCGGGGGAAGCCTGGCTGAAACGACGGGCTGCGCCGCGCACCACAAGAAAAAACGGCCTCCCGCGCGGGAGGCCGTTTTCCTGTTTTCCGAATGCCGGGTCCGTTTAGTCGGTGCCGGTGGTCGTGGTGGTCGTGCCCGAGGTTCCGTCATCCCCGATCAGGATCACGGCCAGGGCCAGGCCGCCAGCGGCAGCGGCGATGGTGCCGCCGGTCACGGCGGTGCCACCCAGACCAGCGGTCGTGGTGGTGGTTGCGCCGCCGGGCAGGTAGCCAAGCGCGCGGCCTGCCTCGGCCTGTGCCGCGGTCAGCGTGCAGGACCCGGTGGCCAGGTTCACTGCGCCGCCAAGCTCGTTGCACTGGTCGACAGAGATTGCGCTTGCCGCGGTTGCGGCGAAGGTTGCTGCCGTTGCGACAGCAAAAAAGGTCTTCGAGAGTTTCATCGAGCCGGTCTCCAATTCATTTCACCGTTGGATTTATCACGGGCGCGGAGGCAGTTCAACAAAGGAGGGGCCGGTTTGGCCAAAAATCGCCATGTGTTTCGTCACATGCCTAATTCCGCACCTCTTCAAGCTCCACATAGCCCAGAACCGGCCCCGCCCATTGCCGCGATTGCCAGATCGTGCCGCCCGCCCCCTGCCAATAGGTATTGACGAAGATCGGCGCGGGGCGGTCCTGCGCATTGCAGGTCTCCTGGTAGCGCTGCGTGTCATAGCCGCGTCCCAGAACATCAACGCGTTCACGGGTTTGCGGTTCCAGCCGGCAATAGAGCCGGTGCGTCTCGACCTGGCTCAGCCCGTCCAAGCCACGGAAAAGACGGGAATATTCCGTATCGCCACCCTCGGCCAGGGCTTGGGCCAGCGGCGCGGTTTCCAGGCTGTGCAGATCGGTGCCGAAGCCGCGGGTGTTGCGCAGAAGCCCGCCCGCGGTGGTGATCGTATCGCCATCCAGGCTGCGCCAGACGGTTGCCCCGCGCACCTCCTGATATTGCAAGAGCCCCGCCGAAATGCCGAGCGCCTCGATGCGGGCGACCAGCACCGGCCCGATGATTCCCGCCTCGCGCAGCGAAGCACGGGTGGCGGTGAACTGTGGCGGGGCGGCATCATCGCCGCGGTTGAACAGCCCGCCGCGCAGCATGTTCAGGGCCTGCGCCGCGGTGCTGGCATTGTCGCCCTGGCCGCCACCGAGCGCCCCGCAAGAGGCCAGCACCAGGCAGGCGAGACAGGCAAGGAGAGGTTTCATCGCCATACCCGTGCCCATTGATCGTCGATATTGCCCAGATGGCCCTCGCGCACCCGGTCATAGAGCCGGTCGGGCACATGCACCCGCGCCCCGCCATCGCGGGTGACGGGCCGGATCGTGGTGCCGACGGCGCGCCGACTCGGCTGGCCGGTGAACCAGGAAACCGGAATCGAGAAGCGGATGCCTTTGTCGAAGGAGCCCTCGCCGAATTCCTCGGCCGAGACATCGGTCAGCGTCATGAAGGCGCCGACGCTCCAGCCATTGGCGAATTCGCGGTCGATGGCGATGGTCGCGCCCCAGTCGCCGGCCAGGTAGCGCCCGACATCCAGTTGCAGGTGATAGCCGTTCGACATGTCGTAATAGGCCGAGACATGGCCCATCACGACATCGTAGTCGCGAAAGCCGAGCCCCAGATCGTAATCGCGCTGCATGACGTAATTGACCTCGGCCCCCAGGGCGAGGCGGCTGGTCACCGGGCGCCACAGAACCTCGGCCGAGATGCCGCCATACATGCGCTCCAGGTAGCCCACCGTCACCCGACCGTAGAAATCATTGCCCAAGGGGCGGGCATGGCTCAGCGTCAGCGTCTCCAGCGCGATGCCGTCATGCTGTTCATAGCGGGCCCCACTGGTGCGCACATCGGGCAGCGCCGAGGGCGAGACCCGTGCCTGGTCGAGGTTGCCCACCAGCCGGTAGGTCAGCGCGCCATCGACCCGCCAGCCGGGGCGGAATTCGTACGAACCGCGCAGCCGCACCCCCAGGTTCATCAGGATCGGGTTGTCGGGGTCGAAATAGCTGGCCCGCGTATAGGGGCGCAATGACCAGTCGAACCGGGGATAGAGCCCCGCGACCAGGTCTTCCTCCTCGGTCGGCGTGGCGGCGGTGAGGCCGACCAGGGTCTGCAACGCGCCCACGGCATCGGGTTCCTGCTCCAGCGCCTCGAGATCCGAGCGCCGGATGATCATGGTCGAAACCGGCAGCCCGCCATCCATCAGCGTGATGCGGAAGGTCTCGACCGAGGGCGGCAGCACCTCGGCCATGACGCGCGCCGAGCGGCCCAAAGCCTGCGCGACGGCGGTATAGCGATTGTTCTCGATCCGGATCTCGACCGTGTTCGCGCCAAGGTCGAAGGCCTGCAATTCCTGGCCCTCGGCGGACAGCCTCTCGGCCAGCCTCTCGCCGAGGCCGGGGCGCGCGGCCGGATCGGCGACCCAGTCGGTGGACCACAGCTCGGGCGCCTCGCCGCGATCGGGGCGCTGCGCGAAGGGCGCGGGGGTGGGCTCGAAGCTTGGCGGCACGGCCGGGCGGGCCGGGTTGAAGGAGAAGGCGAAATTCACCCCCACCTCGGAGCCATACATGTAATAGGCACCCATCCGCAGCGAGCGGTTGACCTGGTAATCGACGCCGAAATTCCAGGGGCTCCGGCGCTCGAACACGCCCTGCCCGGTCTCGGTCACATAGGCATCCGAGGAATATTCCACGGTGAAGCCCAACCGGTCGGTGGGCTGCCATTCGACGCCGCCGAAAAATGCCGCCGGGCCGCGGAACCACTGATCGGCGGAGAACTCGCCGCCGGTATCGCCGGCCACGAAACTGGGCCGGGTCTCGGAAAACGGCGCGCCGAAGGCGTTGTAGCTGCCAAGCCGGCCCCAGCCGACGCCGCCGGTCACGGTCAGCGTGTCACTAACGCTGCGGCTGGCCACGATATATTCGCCGGCATAGATCCCGGTGCCGACGAAATCCTGCAACCCGACCGCGACCGAGGGCCACCAGCCGCCCTCGCGCTGTTGCAGGATCTGGTAGCGGATGTCGAAGCTGCGGTCGAAATAGGTCTCGAAGCCCGCCAGGTTCAACCCTTCCGTCGCCGAATAGCGGAACGCGCCCGACAGGCGCGGGGTGATCTGGAAGCTCAGCGTGTTGCGGGTGATGCCGCCGAAATGCGACAGCGTGGTGGAGAACTCGCCATCCGGCATGACCCCGGCCGAGGGCATGTCGATCAGGCCGGGGCTGCCGTAGAAATTCAGCGTCGTGCGCGGCGCGGGCGGGCGGTAGCCGGTGAGCGTGTCGGCGGGCACCGGCATCGTGGGGGCCAGCAGGGTCAGGCCCGCGACCACGCCCGGAAGGATCGCGCGCCGTGCCCTGCCGCCCTGTCCTGATGTCCTGTGCACGCCCGCGCCCCTCATGATATCGCGGCCTTTAGATCACGGGGCTCTTGCCCTTATCAAGCGGCCCCATCGCCGGTTTTGTGAAAAAGCGTCATTCCGGTGACAGGGCCAGTCGCGGGGCCAGTGACGTGGCCGGTCGCGGGGTCGCGCTCAGCCGCCGCTCTGCTCCAGATCCGGGGTGTTGTCCCGGCCGGTTTCGATCCAGCGGTCGACCACGGCGCGGGCCGCGTCCTGGCTGCCCGCGGCAATCGCCTCGCGCAGGCCGCGCAGGGCCGAGGCGACCTCGATCTCGGACAGGTGCGCCTCGCGGGCGCAGAAGATCTTGGGGTGGTCGGTAACCAGGCGTTCGCCGCTCAGCGTCAGTTCCTCGCGCAGCTTTTCGCCGGGCCGGAGGCCGCTGATCTCGATCTCGATATCGCCGTCGGGATTGGCCGCGTTGCGCACCGTGTAACCGGCGCTTTCGATGACCTGGCGGGCCAGGTCCATGATCGCGACCTCCTTGCCCATATCCAGCACGAAGACCTCGCCGCCCGAGGCCATGGCACCGGCGCGCAGCACCAGGTGCACCGCCTCGCGCACGGTCATGAAATAGCGCATGACATCCGGATGGGTCACGGTGACCGGGCCGCCGCGGCTGACCTGGTCTTGGAAGAGCGGCACCACCGAGCCCGAGGAGCCGAGCACATTGCCGAACCGGACCATGGTGAAGACCGTGCCACTGGCGCGCGCGGCCAGGTCCTGGACCACCAGTTCGGCCAGCCGTTTCGAGGCCCCCATCACCGAGATCGGGCGCACCGCCTTGTCCGACGAGACCAGGATGAAGCGTTCGACCCCCGTCTCGGCGGCCTCGCGGGCCAGGGTCTGGGTGCCGAGCACATTGTTGGTCAGCCCCGAGAGCGGGTTGGCCTCGACCAGCGGCACGTGTTTATAGGCGGCGGCGTGGATCACCACCTGCACGCCATGGTCGACCAGCACCTGGCGCACCTGGCGCGGATCGGTGACCGAGCCCAGGATCGGCACCAGGTCGCTCCCGCCATCCTCGGCCTGCTGGCGCAGTTCCATCTCGATATTGTAAAGCGCCAGTTCGCCGAGTTCATAGAGCAGCAGCTTGGCCGGACGGCAGGCCAGCACCTGGCGTGCCAGTTCCGAGCCGATCGAGCCGCCGGCCCCCGAAATCAGCACCACCCGGCCCGCATAGCTGGCGCAATCCTCGCCAAGCGAGGTGACGGCCTGCGCCCGGCCCAGGAAATGCGCCGGTTTCACCGGGGTCAGTTTCTCGACCAGCGGCTCCTCGCCGATAAGCTGCGCGAAGGAGGGCAGGCTCTGCACCTCCAGCCCCATCGCCTGCAGGCGGCGGGCGATCTGCGCCTGCTTCGGCTGGCTCAGCGACGGGATCGCCAGCAGCACCCGGCTGATCTGCCTTTCCTCGGCGATCTGGGCGATGCGGGCGGGCGTGAAGACCGGCAGGCCCGCGATCTGCACGCCCTGCAGCGCGGTGTTGTCATCGACGAAGGCAACGGGGTCGATGCCCTCATGGCTGCGCAGCGCCGCGGCCAGCTGCGTGCCGGTGGTGCCGGCGCCGTAGATCAGCACCCGGCGGCGCGGAATCTCGCGCTTGTAGATCGCGGTGACCCCCCAGAGCATCAGCATCCGGCTGGCATAGGAAAACAGGAAGAATGCGGCCCCGAAGATCACCAGGATACCGGGCGGCACCGCCAGGCCGAAAGCCCAGGACAAGGCTGCCAGCGCAAAGCTCAGATGGACCGCGAAGGCCCCGCTGCGCGCCACCGCGCGCCCTTCATAGGCGTTGAGCTGGATCTGCGGGATGCGCAGCCAGATCGCCAGGCCCGCGGCAATCACGATCATGTAGGGCAGGATCGGAAACAGCAGGCTCAGCGTTTCCACCGGTGTCAGCGGATCGGCCTGGGTACCGAAGGCGGCGATCATCGCCAGCGGAACCAGCATCAGATCGATCAAGAGCAGCACGTTGCGCTTTTGCCGACGGGTCAGGGTTTTGATGAATTTCAGCATTCCGCGTTCGCGCCCGTCCCTCAAATTCACATCCGCCACAAAAACAACCACCGCCCAGGTAACGTCCCGGGAAGCTTTCGGGCGCGAAAGCTCGAAATACGGGGGTCTTGCTGAAACTGCCTCGCGCTAAAGTAGCGCGTTCTGCATTTGAGACACAAGGCAAACATGCTGCATGTGCGAATTGTCGCCGAAGGAAACGGTGCCGCGTTTTCTTCGGCCCCGGCCATGCTATTTACAGGGCGCAGATGGAGGCCGCTGCGGCACCTCCTGAAAAACGGCATGAGTGCGATCTCCGGATAGCGGGAGCAGAAATGGGCATGGAGCTTCTGGGCGGGCTTCTGGGTGCGATGATCCTTCTGAGCGGGACCCGGATACATGAGGTGCAGGCGCTGGACGCCCCCCGCCCCGTCACCTGCCGGGCCGCACCCGCCGCGGATACGCCCGGAAATGCCCCGCATCTGGCCGGGATCTGCGCCGCGCTGAACGCCAGCCCCGAACTGCTGGCGCTGGATCCCGGGCTGCAGGTGACGCTGGTCACGGAAGCGATGACCGACAGCCATGTCACGGCGTATCTGGAATGGCAGGGCACAACCGGCCCCGAACGCGGCCCGTCCGTCGATATCGGGGTCCTCGACGCCCCTCTCGGCCCTGCCCAATACGTGTTCTTCGCCCGCAGCCTCACTGAGGCCACAAACCTTCCCTAACCTGCCGCCTCGAAACCCGACCTCAAGGACCTCTGCCCCATGTGTACCATCTGCACCGCTTTTCGTCCCTTCGACCCCGAATGCAGCTATGAGGCATTCGGCCCGCAGACGGTGCCCTTCTCGAACCCGACCTTCGCCAACATCGCCGAGATCGTGTCCTCGCCCGCGAGTACCGGCACCAGCAACGTGATGTCGGTGGGGGATACGTTTTCGGGGGCCCTGCAAGCCCTGGGCGATGATGACTGGGTGGCGATCCCGCTGAGCGCGGGGCAGAGCTACGAGATCGACCTGTCCGGCACCGGCGGCGCGGGCGAGCTGAACGACCCCTATCTGCGCCTCTACAATGCCAGCGGTATGCAGATCGCCTCGAATGACGATGGCGGCGGCGGGCTGGATTCGCGGCTGACCTTCACGCCCGCGACCAGCGGCACCTATTACATCAGCGCCCGGGCCTGGAACGACTCCGGGACCGGAAGCTACCAGGTCGCCGTGACCGCCGCCGCGACACCGGGCACGGCACCGGTCGGCACGATGGACGATCTGGCCGATTACCTGACCGACGGCTACTGGAATGACAATGGCGGCACGCGCCATGCCTTCGACACCTCGACCAGCAATGTCATCACGGTCAATATCACCGGCCTGACGGGGGATGGCCAACGCCTGGCCAGATGGGCGATGGAGGCCTGGGAAAGCGTCGCCGACATCAACTTCGTCGAGATCACGGGCAGCGCGCGGATCACCTTCGATGACAATCAGCCGGGGGCCTATGCCAGCTATTCGGCGATCGGCGGGGTGACGCAATCGGCCTTCGTGAATGTCTCCACGAACTGGCTGACAAATTACGGCACCCAGATCGACGATTATGCCTTCTCGACCTATGTGCATGAGCTTGGCCACGCCCTCGGGCTCGGCCACCAGGGCGATTACAACGGCGCCGCCACCTATGGCGTGGACGAGACGTTCGCCAATGACAGCTACCAGGCCTCGGTCATGTCCTATTTCAGCCAGACGGAGAACAGCTTCATCAATGCCAGCTACGGCCAGCCCATCACCGCCATGATCGCCGACATCATCGCGATCCAGGAGCTTTACGGCGCCCCGGGCGCCGGTTCCCGGACCGCGGGCGACACGGTCTATGGGGTGGGCCAGACCGTCGGCGGCTATCTCGGCATCCTCTTTGACGCCGCCCTCGGCAACCACGATCCGAACAATTACTACGGCGACGAAAATGTCGTGCTGACGCTCTATGACCAGGGCGGCACCGACACTGTCGACCTGAGCACCGACACCGCCGACCAGCGCGTCGACCTGTCCGGCGGCGGCATCTGGAATGTCCTCGGGCTGATCGGAAATATCGTCGTCGCCGATGGCACCGTGATCGAGAATTACACCGCCGGGTCGGGCAATGACTCCGTTCTGGGCAACGCCGCCGACAACACGCTGTTCGGCAACGATGGCAATGACACGTTGCTCGGCGGTCTGGGGGCGGACCGGCTGGTCGGCGGGGCGGGGCGCGACCTGGCCTCCTATGCGCAGGCGGGGGGCGGGGTGCTGGCCGACCTGCAATTCGCCTTCGCCAATACCGGCGAGGCCACGGGCGACACCTATTCCGGGATCGAGGATATCACGGGCTCGGACCAGGCCGACGACCTGCGCGGCGATGCCCGCGACAATGTCGTCAGCGGCGGCAGCGGCGACGACTTCCTCTATGGCCGCGACGGCGACGACACCCTCCTGGGCGGCGCCGGAAACGACATCTTGATCGGCGGCAACGGCGCCGATCTGCTCAATGGCGGCGCCGGGCAGAACCGGATCTCCTACTGGACCTCCAATGTCGACCTGCTCGCCGACCTGCAATTCACCTTCGTCAATACCGGCGTCGCCGCGGGCGACAGCTATATCGGCATCCAGGACATCCAGGGCTCCGCCGGAAACGACGAGATCCGCGGCAACAACTACGACAACAACATCTGGGGCAATGCCGGACAGGACGTGCTCTACGGCCGCGATGGCGATGACAGGCTGTTCGGACATTTCGGCAATGACACCCTCCTGGGCAATTTCGGCGCCGACCTGCTCAATGGCGGCGACGGCATCGACCGGGCCTCCTACTGGACCGCGACCTCGGGCGTCACCGCAGACCTCATGGCGCCATGGGCCAATACCGGCGAGGCCAGGGGCGATACCTATGTCCAGATCGAGGAACTGCAGGGCAGCAGCCAAAACGACATCCTGCGCGGCGACAATGCCGATAACGGCATCTGGGGCGCGGCCGGCGACGACCAGATCGTCGGGCGCGGCGGCAACGACTATCTCGAAGGCCACCTGGGACGCGACACCCTCGAGGGCGGCGCCGGAAACGATACCCTCATGGGCGGCGCCCATGCCGACACCTTCGTCTTCGCACAGGGCCGAGATGTCATCCTCGACTTCCAGAACGACGCCGACCAGATCGACCTCAGCCGCGCCCTCTGGGGCGGACAGGCCCTAACCGCGCAACAGGTCGTCATCGACTTCGCAACCGTCATCGGCGCAAACACCGTCCTCGATTTCGGCGGCGGAAACACCCTCACCATCAACAACCTCGGAAATCCGGGCCTCCTCGTCGACGACATCATCTTCTCTTGAAACAAATCACCCAGGACCACCCCCCAAGGCGATAAAGCACGCACTTGCCTCTGGTGACAGAGAACAGAAGCAGGCATTAGTCTGCTCCGTACCCTGCCCACCAGACCTTGCGAGACCGACACATTGGCACCGAAATTTGGAACAAGCGGCCTGCGGGGCCTTGTCGTGGAGATGACGCCCGCCCTGATCCGGGATCATGTCACGGCCTTTCTTGCGGCAGCCCCCGATATCCGGACGCTTTATGTCGGGCGGGATCTGCGCCCGTCATCGCCCACGATCGCGACGGCCGTCACGGATGCCGCCCTTGCCTGCGGCGTGGATGTGGTCGATTGCGGCCCCCTGCCTACCCCTGCCCTTGCGCTGGCGGCCCTGGACAATGGTGGCGGCGCGATCATGGTCACCGGAAGCCACATTCCGGCGGATCGCAACGGCCTGAAATTCTATACCCCGTCGGGCGAGATCTCGAAGGCCGACGAGGCCGCCATCCTGGCCCGTCTCGGCGCGCGCGCCCCCGCGACCACGCCGCAAGGTGACCTGAGAGCCGACGCCGGGGCCGCGGCACATTTTGCAGAGCGCTATCGCCGTGCCTTCGGGGCCACCGCGCTTGAAGGTCTGCGCATCGGTCTTTATGCGCACAGCTCCGTCGGGCGCGACCTGCTGGCCGAAACGCTGTCCGCCCTTGGCGCCGAGGTCATCGAACTGGGCCGCTCCGACAGCTTCATCCCGGTCGATACCGAGGCTGTCGATCCCGGGACCCGCGCACAGATCCTGGCCTGGACCGAGGCACATGAGCTGGATGCGACGGTGTCGACGGATGGCGATGCCGACCGGCCGCTGCTGGCCGACGAGACCGGGGCCGTCATTCCCGGCGATATCCTGGGTCAGATCACCTCGACCGTGATCGGGGCCGAGGTGGTCGTCACCCCGGTATCGTCCAATTCCGGGGCCGAGGCCGGGGGGCGATTCGCCCGCGTGCTGCGCACCAGGATCGGGTCGCCCCATGTGATTGCGGGCATGGCCGAGGTCGGCGGCAAGGTAGCCGGTTACGAGGCCAATGGCGGCTATCTCCTGGGCTTCGAGGCGCAGGGCCCCGAGGGCGTGCTTGCGCCGCTCTGGACCCGCGACTGTTTCCTGCCGCTGATCGCGCCGCTCTCGCTGGCCCGCCGGACGCCGCTCAGCCAGATCGTGGAGGCCGAGCCCGGCGGGATCACGCGCGCCTCGCGGCTGACCGAGACCCCCACCCACCTGTCGGCGGCCCTGACCCGGCACCTGGTGGAGGATCCCGCCGCGCGACAGGACTTCCTGTCTTCCCTGGGTGGAGACCTTGCCGCTACCGACCTGACCGATGGCGTGCGCATGACCTTGCACGACGGCGCGGTGGTGCATGTCCGCCCGTCAGGCAATGCCCCGGAATTGCGGCTCTATGTCGAGGCCCCCACGGCGGACCGGGCCGAGGCGCTGTTGACGGCGGGGCTGGCGGCCCTGCGCGACCGGATCGACGCGATCGAGGCGGATCACCCGGCCCGCTAGGTTTCGCTGCGAAGCGCTACGTCGAATACCCCGGCCCCTGATGCCACCGCCAGGCATCCGCGATCATCTGTTCCAGGGACGATCTGCGCGGCTGCCAATCAAGCGCCTGTCGGGCCCGGGCGCTGCCGGAGACCAGGCAGACCGCGTCCCCCGCGCGCCGCGGCCCATC
>OJIS01000275.1_pt1 | contig 18439 bp, 11 predicted proteins | sample 1595671 | NCBI WGS metagenome assembly OJIS01 (sample SAMN05416814, study PRJEB24817) | seawater metagenome | isolation source: Sea water | place: Canada:Atlantic | collected 2013-07 | reverse complement strand
AGCCTCGGTCTCGTGGGCTCGGAGATGTGTATAAGAGACAGGTCCCGTAGTGCCCTCTTGGTCGATTTGGACAACGACTCGGATCAGGATCTGGTGGTGGCGATCCATGGTGGTGTGGTGGTGGCGGAGAATGACAGCAAGGGACACTTCCGTCTCCGCGACGTGCTCGCGACAACCACCGATACGATGTCGCTGAGTGCCGTGGACTACGATCTGGATGGGCGACTCGACATCTACGTCTGTGGCTATAATCAGAGCGAGAAGATCAGGAGCGAAGACAGCGGACTGGGCGGATCCAGTGCGGGATTTGTAGTGCACGATGCGAACAACGGCGGAAACAACAGCTTGTTTCGCAATCAGATCTCAGCGGGTAGCTGGAAATTTACCGACGTGACGGCCGAGACTGGTCTGGGTGAAAATAACAGTCGTTGGAGTCTGGCCGCGGCATGGGAAGATTTTGACAATGACGGCGACCAGGACCTCTACGTCGCCAACGATTACGGGCGTGATAATTTCTACCGTAACGATCCGGGGACGCAGGGTGCGGGGCGAAGATTCGTCGATATCTCAGACGCTGCCAAGGTCGAAGACAGTGCCACCGGGATGTCGATTACCTGGGGTGACTATGACCGCGATGGGTGGATGGATGCATTGGTCAGTAACATGTGGTCGTCGGCAGGCAATCGCATCGCCTACCAGAGCCAATTTCTGAAGGAATCGACGCCTGAACACCGACGTCGGATCCAACGCTTGGCGCGGGGGAACACTTTGATGAAGAATCAGGGCAACGGGTCTTTCTCCGATCAAAGCAGTCCGGCAGGCATCGAAATGGGACGCTGGGCATGGGGGTCACGCTTCGTTGATATCAACAATGACGGTTGGGAGGATTTAATCGTATCGAACGGTTACATCACGACGGAGGATACGGGCGATTTGTGAAGTTTTTGGTGGCGACAGGTCGTGTCGCAAGGAAGAGCAGATAGTCAGGCCGCTACCGGCAGAAATTTGGGGCGCTCGGGGCGCGAACTGAGCCAAATGATCGTTGAGGGACGCTCATTCAGCAGCCATGAGCGGAACTGCGTCTTCCTCAACACGGGGGCGGCGGCTGCCGCGAAGGGGCGGTTCGCGAATATCTCAGCTGTCAGTGGACTCGATTACCCCGACGATGCCCGGGCCGTGGCTCTGGTGGACTGGGACCACGACGGCGATCAGGACATGTGGGTTACAAACCGCAACGCTCCACGACTGCGGCTGATGCGTAACGATGCGCCGCGCACCAATCACTTCCTGGCACTGCGCCTGGAAGGCAATGGGAAAACGACCAGTCGCGACGCCATCGGCGCTCGGGTCGAAGTGGTATTGAAAAATCCGCAACCCGAGACAGCGGATCAGCCCAAATCGATCAAGACCCTCCGGGCGGGTGAAGGTTTCCTGGCACAGTCCAGTAAGTGGCTTCACTTTGGGTTGGGCGCGGCCAAAGCAATCGACAAGGTGATCGTGCATTGGCCGGGCGGAGAGCTTGAGCAGTTTGTCGGCCTCGATGTCGACCACCGCTATCGCTTGTCCCAAGGCTCGGGCACGCCGCAGGATGTCACGGCACCAATTCGAAAGACAAAACTTGTTCCGTCGATCCAGAAAATCGAGTCGTCTACCCAGGTTGCGAGAATTCCTCTGGTGGAATTACTGCCAGCGCCGAAAACTCCCTACACGGACTTCAACGGCAAAAAACACGATCTTAAAACGAAATCGGGCCGCTTGCTGCTGGTGAACCTGTGGGCCAGTTGGTGCGCCCCCTGTCAGACCGAACTGAGAGAGTTCTCGCAGCGCTATGATGAGATGCAGGCCAAGGGAATCGACGTGCTGGCGCTTTCCGTCGATGGGCTCGGTAAGGGTCCGTCGACGAGGGCAAACGCCGCGCGATTGGTCTCCAGTCGAAAATTTCCGTTTTCCACAGGTGAAGCGACGGAAGCGCTGGTGAATGATTTCCAGCAACTCCACAATCTCCATATCCCTTTGAATAGTAAACTGCCCCTGCCCTCGAGTTTTCTGATCGACCGGCAGGGACGACTGGCCGTGATCTACAAGGGGCCCGTGTCGGTTGATACGTTGCTGGAGGACATCGGCCACAGCGAGGGGGATCACCTCGAGCGAATCGGGCGATCGGCAGCGCTCGCCGGTGAGCCGATTAGGCACCCGGAGGTGGAGCGGGCTGCAGTCAAGGCGTCCGTTGCATTGCAAGTGCAGTTTGGCTTGGGTCTGCAGAACTCCGGGAAAACCGCGCAAGCAGCTGGACTATACCTTGACGCACTCAAATTGGATCCTAACAACTCTTCAGCGCACCACTTTCTGGGCTTGATTCGGCACAACGAAGGCAGGGAAGCGGAGGCCATCAAGCACCTTGGTGAAGCCGTGCGGATCAAGCCTGATTATGCCTTGGCACACAACAGCTTCGGGATTGCGCTGCTCGGAAAAGGGGAGACGGATCTAGCCATCAAGCACTTTCAACAAGCCCTGCAATTCCAGCCGGGCTACGCGGCGGCGCACAACAGCCTAGGCGTCGTGTTCTATCGGCAAAAGAACTACGTCGACGCCATCGAGAATTACCATCAGGCGCTGCGCAGCGAGCCCGACTGGGCATCCACGCACAAAAACCTCGGGCTTGGCCTGCAGGGGCTCGCCACGAGCCTTCTTGGTCAACCTTTCCAAGTGCAAAACGGGCATCCTGATCATGCGACGATGCATGCGGCTCTGGGGAATGCGCGTCGCGATCGAGGTGAAATTGCGGAGGCCGCAGGGCACTATCAGTGGGCGTTAAATTTGAATCCGGATCTGCCCCCGGCCCTGAATAATTTGGCCTGGATCCGGGCGACCCATCCCACTGCCGAGCTACGCGATGGTGCGCAGGCGGTCGAGTTGGCCGAGCGATGCTGTAAACTGTCGAACTATCAGATGAACGGGACACTCGACACCTTGGCCGCGGCCTACGCGGAAGTGGGTCGTTTTGACGATGCGATTCGGTGGCAGATCAAGGCGATCGAGCTTGCGGGCACGGCTGACGCGTCTGAACTCAAGATTCCGCTTGAAGCCTACCGGGCCGGCAAGCCCTTGAGGAAGTAGGCCCCGGGTTAGGGTTTGGTTTGACGCAACGATCCTTGATCTATGAAGGCGCCCTATTTGGGGCCTTTAGATCAATCGGAATGCCCTCGCTTTCGCTCTTCATGATTTTGGGTTTATTCCCGTAGTCCAACCAGCGACGAGATCGGTCTTGGGTAGATTCTGGTGGACGATATTCTGTCTTCGCGTTCCCTTGCCCGCCCACCTGTTCGGAAGGGAATGAAATGCCCTATCGTTCCTGCCTTATTGGGGACAGGTGTCGATGTGAAAAAAACTTCCGGAGTGTCAATTTTTGAGAAGAATGCTCCCGGTGTAGACGGTTTGCCAACTCGCTCATATTGAAATGACGAGCAGCGGTAAGAAGTCAAAACCAACTCACCAACCAGCGCTTGAACCATGAAATTGAAGACACTCTTTATCCCTATTGCCGTCATAGCCGGCTTCTCTCTTTCCGCCAATGCCGGTTCGATCGGTGTGAACACGGGACCAAATAATGTTGGCGACGGGAGCTCTCCTGAAGACGCACAAAACAACGTGGTGCCGTCCACCAGCACGGCTGGCGTTGTTCCTCAAACGAACTGGAACAACCTGATGCAAAGCAGTTGGGGAACTCAGCAGGTCACGGACGACGGCGGAATCTTGCTGGCGACGACTGTCTCCGTGAACACCTCATGGGCCAACGGCAATGTTCTCCTCGACGGCACCCCCGCGGCCGCCGATGGCGATCGCCTCATGATGAACGGCGGCATGGACAATGGTGGTGGAGCTCAAGGATGGACGATCACGGACATCCCGTATGCCACCTACGACGTGTATATTTACTACGATGGCGGCAGTGATGGTAACCGTGGTGGCTCGTATCAAATCTGGGACACGGACAACGGCGATGCAGTGCTAGCATCACAAAGTGGTTACGATACCGCCACCTTCGATGGCACCTACATTCAGGCGACCGGTGACGGGACGGACGGTGAAGGCCAAGGGCTCGACACAAACTATGTGATTCTCACTGGTTTAAGCGCTTCCAATATTAAGATTCAATCCCTTGCCGACCAGCTCGGCGGCGGCGACGCGGTGAGGCGTGCTCCAATGAACGGCTTTCAGATTGTTGAATCGGGAGGCGGCGGCGGCGACGGCTCTTTATCTCTGACGATCGCCTCCGCCACTTCTCCCGATGCCGGCTTCGATCTTACTTGGCCAAGCCAGGACGGGAAGCTCTACAAGGTGTGGAGTACGCCTGATCTGTCCGAGGCGCTCGTCGACTGGGACTTGGTTGAGGGAGAGATCGCGGCCTCCGGAACCGGAACCAACACCAAGAATGTGACACCGGACGAGGCGGTTCTCTTCTACCGTGTCGAGGTGGCCCGTCCCTGACGCGGCCTTCCTCAAATAATTCAAGCAAGACGGCGGCCTCCTTCGGGAGTTCGCCGTTTCCTTTCACGGGAGGGGCGGCGTCCCTCTGCCTCTTGAGCCACCGGTGGCGCGGCCTGCCTTTGCCGGAGGTGCCCTCTTTGCTGGAGGCCAAGACGGCACGGCACGCGCCACCGTTTCATTGCTCCCATGGATCGTCTCAAGATCCTCCTCCTTCTCAAAATGAGAGCGCCATGCCGAAGTAGATAGAAGGATTGTGCCCGTTCTTGGCTGCCATTGTGCTGACTGTCGCTCATGATGAAACCCCATTTGTTCGTTTGGTTGATGTGAGGCATTGTTCCACAGAGTAGGTTCCATGTCTCGAAGGGCGACGTTGCAAGCATGGTTGACACCGACTAGAAAATGAACATGAAATCACCACAGATAATTGCCGGAATACTGGCTGCGATCGCATTGATCGGCGGGACGCTTCATGCACAAACGGAGGATGAAGGGGCCAAGCCGGCGCTCGAACTTGGGGTGCCATTTTCCGATCATGCGGTGTTGCAGCAGAAGGCGAAACTTCCCGTCTGGGGCACCTCGCTTTCGGGAGCCAGAGTGACGGTCCGCTTTGATGGTCAGATCAAGACCACAGATGCCGACAACCAAGGCGTGTGGCGGATTGAACTCGACCCGATGGATGCGGTTAAACTGGCATCGGTCAACGACTGCCCTGAAGGCAAGACGATGATAGTAGTCAGCGAGAAAGACGGCAAGAAGGCCGTCAGGGAGATCAAGAATCTCATCATGGGTGATGTCTGGCTCTGTGCCGGGCAGTCGAACATGGCTGGCAAGATGCGGACTTCCTTGTCGCGCCATTTTCCGGAGAATTCAATTGAGAAAGCCGACTACCCGGCCTTGCGGCAGATGATATCGGGGCAGGGGACTGCATGGTTGGTGTGTTCACCGGAGACGGCTCCGGAAATAAAGAAAGTGGCCTTCTTTTTTGGGCGTCGCCTCCAGCAAGATGCGCTGGTTCCGGTCGGCTTAATTTGCGCCGCCGTGGGTGGGTCGAAGATTGAGAGCTGGCTCAATCAGGAGCCCTATCCAATCGGCGGCATCCACACCAAACTGATCGAGCCGCTCGTTGGATACGGTCTGCGTGGGGCTCTGTGGTATCAAGGCGAGAGCAATGAGAACGACCGTCGGCTTTATCAACCGAAACTGCAGTCCCTGATTACCGGTTGGCGCACGGTCTGGAATCAGGGCGAGTTCCCAGTTTACTTTGTGCAGTTACCGGGGATTGGAGTGTCCTCCTTGGACAACCCGGCCGGTGGGGATGGCCGGGCCGAGATTCGTCAGGCCTCCGTGGAGACACTCAAACTCAAGAACACCGGGCTGGCAGTGACCATCGATGTGGGGGCGAAGGGGGAGCATCCTCCTAATAAATATGATACCGGGGTCCGTCTCGCACGCCTGGCCTTGCACCATGATTACGGATTCACCGAGCTGACACCCTCTCCTTTGTATAAGAACCACGCCATCAAGAACGGCACGATCCGCATTTCCTTCGACCACGCTCCGGGTGGATTGATGATTGCCCGCAAAGAGGGCTTTCCTCCGCCGTCCCCGACACCCGATGCCAAGCTGCAATGGCTATCGATTCAATCCAAGGACGGCAGGTGGTACTGGGCCGAGGGGCATATCGACGGCTCGGAACTGGTGGTCTCCAGCAAGGACGTTCACGAACCGATCGCGGTGCGTTACGCCTACACCCAGCACCCCGCCGGCCACCTGCTCTACAACAAGCAAGGCCAACCGGTCAGCCCCTTCAGCACCATCGGCTACGGATCGAAAAAGAAACCGCAAAAGAAGTGATTGGTAGACCTTTCAGGAATGCTGAATCCTCTTCTCGGCCGTTCTTTACCACTTCGGCCTCCGGCTGTATCAAGATCTCTCCATCTCGATCGGGCTATATTTTAAAGAGATATTAACAGGTCGACAGGAATTCCGGCGCAACATAAATAAAACTCATTGTATCATGGACGACAATGAACCTACCCAATCCGAAGCCGAAGAGGCTAACAGGACCGATCCGAAGGACTCTGCGTCTTCGGCGCAGAAAGCCCCCAATCCCATCGGCTGGCGCTCGGCACTGTCGGCTTTCGTTCTACTGATCCTGATCTGCTTCTTGGTCAAGGGCTGCAATCAACCCCCGTCAGTCCGCGGCGCTGATGCCGAGCCGGAGCTTTTTTCGGCCGAACGCGCCGTCGAGCGTCTCAATCGTCTTCTGGGCGATCAGTCCGCCCATCCGATCGGAACAGCAGAAAACGATCAAGTTCGTAAGCGCCTCCTTGCCGAGCTGACCGGTCTTGGCCTCGAACCAACCAGCTCCGACCACTGGGTGAGTAATGAACACTTGGTCGAAAAAAATGACGATGGTGAATATGTCCCCTCCCGAGCCTGGGTCTCCGCCTTGACGATGGCGCGCAATGTGATGGCTCCGCTGCCCACCACCAATCCGGATCTTCCCGCCCTCATCCTGGCCTGCCATTACGACTCAGTTCCGGCGGGTCCCGGGGCCGGAGACGACGGAGCGGCAGTCGCGGCGCTCCTTGAAGTGGCCCGCGCCCTGATGTTGAAAGGGCCGCTCGCGCGCCCAGTCATCCTTCTTTTCACCGACGGTGAGGAACTGGGGCTCTATGGCGCGCAGGCATTTTGCGAGAATAATCCGCTTGCCGATTCTCCTCAAAAGGTCGGGCTTGTCCTGAACTTCGAAGCGCGGGGCTCTTCCGGACCTAGCCTCATGTTCGAAACCTCGAAGAACAATCGTTGGCTTATCGAGCAGGCATCTGCCGGACTGGACCGGCCCATGAGCAGTTCAGCCTACGTCGAGATCTACCGTCTCATGCCCAATGGCTCGGACTTGACCGTCTTCATGGAGAATGAAATGCCGGGGATGAACTTCGCTTTTCTCCGCAATCCAAAACATTATCACACTCCGTTCGACAATCTCAAAAACCTCGACCACCAGAGTCTGCAACACCATGGCGACAATGCCCTCGGAATGGTTCTCCAATTGCTGGAGGCAGATTGGGAGGGGGCCACTGACAAGGAGGCGGGTGACGCCGTCTATACCGATGTCTTTGCACGGTGGATCCTCGCCTGGAAAACCAGTTCCGGTCCGCCCTTTGCGGCATTCTTCCTGGGGGTCCTTCTGGTGGTCTTGGTGATCCTCTCCCGTCGTCACCGCTGGTGGCTGGCGAGAATCAGTGGAACCTTGCTCTGCTGGATCTGCATCATCCTATTGGCCGCCATTCTCTCGTGGGTCGCCGCCTTCCTGCTCGACTTAAAGGAGGCAACACCAACCCGCTGGCCAGACGCATTTCACCTCGATGTCATGGTGCACTGTCTCTTTGCCGCGTTCGGCATCCTGTTCGCGATCTTCTTTTTCCGCGGGGAGCGCACGCTTTTCTTCCTGATTCACGGGATCGTCATGAGCTTGATCGGGTTCGTTCTCGCCATCAATCCGGGGGAGGATTCGGTGGTTGGTTTTTCCTATCTCTTTATCCTTCCGGGGCTCGCTTCGGCCGTCGGAGGGCTCCTCCTTTTACGGAAGGGCACAAGCGAGTTGCTCTTCGCGGGTGCCTGTCTGCTTCCCGCTTTTGTCACCGCGATCATTTGGGTTCCGCTTCTGATGCGGATGCCTCTTGCTCTTGGCGTGATGGCGACAGTCGCGCCAGCTTTCGGAGTGATCTTTGTGATTCTGCTGCTCCCCCTTGTCCCGATTCTGATCGAGTTCCGGGGCCGGGCACTCCTCGCCATCTCGTTGGGACTCGTCGCCCTGACCGGTTGGTCGTTTCGCAGAGCCGTCTTGACGGATCCGTTTACCGAAGATGCGCCGCAACAGGTGAATCTCATTTACGTTGAGCAAGAAGGCCTCCCGCAGGCCAAGCTCGTCATCCAGGCCCTCGAGGGTTTCGAGGCCCTCGAGGCAAAAATTCCGGATTCGCTTTTCAAGAACCTGACCTCCATCAAAAAGTTGCCTCCAACCACATTCGCTGGAAGGCACGCGCACGGTGGATCGAAGGGGAAGTGCGCGTTTACAGTCGATTCCGAGAAGGTTCCAGCCCCCGAAGTCGAACTTCTGAGTCACGAGAAGCGAGAGGGAGGCTATTCTGCTCGTTTCCGACTCCGCCCGGTTCGTGACTCGCAGTATCTCATGGTCGGAATCCCCGACACCAACATCACGTTGGAGGGGATTGAAATCGCGGGAGAAAAGGATCTGCCCATTCCTTCCGAGAGAGTGGACTGTCACAAGTGGCTTCGCGTTCGGGGAGCCCCACCGGAAGGCGTCGAGATCGAACTCGAGTGGACAGGCCCCGCGGAATTCCCGCTCACGATCGCCGGTATCACAAGCGGCCTGCCGCCCAACCTAAGTCACCATGGCGAGACGCGCGAAAAACTTCCGGCCTGCTCCGGACACTCGGGAGATCAGAGCATTGCAATCAAACAAATTATCCTGCGTTAACACTTGCTCCTTTTTTAGCGAGTTCAAGCGGGTCACTGCGAAAGGCTTACCCCCTGTTGATGGATAGTTTGGATGGCACAACCATAGTCAATGGCGTCCAGAATAACATCTTGGCCGACTTCCCCATCGCAAGCACCGACCACGCGAACAACCTCAACATTGTCAAGACAGGCGGCGTCGGAAACACGCTCGACACCTTCGGACACGCAAACCTCGCGCGCACCTATGGTTTTAATATCGAGGTCGAAGCCATCTCCGTCCCCGAGCCTTCGGGCACTCCTTTTTGCCCTGGTCGCAGCCATCAGGCGCTTCACCTGCGACGACACGCTGCCCTGCCCGACCGCTCCAGATGGAGGCAGGTTAGCGCCTTCCTCGATGGCATCCTGGGTTCATCCATGTTTCCCAATCAAACCTCTCAGCATCTCGAGACAGGGGAACAACTGATGCGGTTCGAAGCGGAGCGTTTGTCTCTCCCTGCCGATCACTACTTCGTGCGGTTGCTCATACTTCTGATCAAATAGCGCGTCTTGAAGGAGTTGATAAATTTCTCTACATGAGTTGGAATCAACAGGACATGGAGGGAAGCAATGATCGGACGAGCGGGCTGCGGCAATTTTGCCTGGGCATGACGCTGTTGCTGATCGCGGTGCTTCCTTGTTTTTCTGAGGAGGAGAAGGTCGATTTTGGCCGTGAGGTGCAGCCGATTCTGGCGGAGCATTGCTTCACTTGTCACGGCCCGGACGCGGAATCGCGGGAGGCAAAGCTGCGTCTGGACCAGCGCGACAACGCGATCGTCGATCGCAAGGGTTACGCGGCCATCGTGCCGGGAGATTCGGATGCAAGCGAATTGGTGGCACTCATTCTCAGCGACGATGAGGACGAGGTAATGCCACCTCCCAAGTTCAAGAAACCACTCAGCGCGCAGCAAAGAGAGACCCTCGTGCGTTGGATCGATCAGGGTGCCGAATACGATGGGCATTGGTCCTTCGAGCCGATCAGGAAGCCGGTGCTTCCGGGTGGGGTAGGGGGCAACGAGATTGATCATTTCGTGCGAGCTGCCTTGGCGAAGCGGGGGATCAAGCCTGCGCAGGAGGCCGATCGAGCGACCTGGTTGCGTCGGGTCACGCAGGACCTCACGGGCTTACCTCCGTCGCTCGAGGAACTGGATTCATTTTTGAACGACCGTTCGGCGACGGCCTCCGAGACGGTGGTGAATCGTTTGCTGGGGAGTGTCGATTACGCCGAACGCATGGCCGCGATCTGGCTGGACAATGCGCGCTACGCGGACAGCAACGGCTATCAGTTCGACAACCTCCGGACGATGTGGCCGTGGCGGGACTGGGTGATCGGGGCCTTCCGTCAGAACATGCCCTACGACCGGTTTGTGACCGAGCAGTTGGCCGGGGACCTCTTGCCGAAGGCCACGCAGGAGCAGAAGATCGCGACCGGCTTCAACCGAAACCACGGGTTCACGATTGAGGGGGGCGTGATTGCTGAAGAATACCGGGTGATGTCCGTCAATGACAAGACGATCACGGCGGGAACGCTTTTCCTTGGGCTGACCTTCGACTGCGCGCGTTGTCACGATCATAAGTATGATCCGATTTCGACGAAAGAGTATTACTCCCTCTACGCCTTCTTTAACAGCAGCGCAGAAGGGGGCGTTGGGCAGAAGGGCAAGCCGCTCGCACCGTCCATTGCGGTCGATGGCGGGCACGTGATGGTGATGCGGGAAAAGCCGCGCAAGACGCACGTGCTGACCGGTGGGCAGTTTGACCAGATCGGCGAAGCGGTGCAGGCGGATACCCCTGCGGTCCTGCCGCCCTTCGGTGATCGCCCGCGGAATCGACTTGGCCTGGCGCAGTGGCTGACGGACGAGGAGAACCCCTTGTTGGCCCGCGTGACGGTGAACCGGATTTGGCAGCAGCTCTTCGGGGTGGGGTTGTTTAAGACGGTGGACAATGTCGGAGTTCAGGGCGAGCTGCCCAGTCACCCGCAGCTCGTGGATTGGCTGGCGGCAGACTTTCGGGAAAGCGGCTGGGACCTGCACCATCTGATCCGTCAGATCGTGCTCTCGGCGACCTATCGGCAGGATTCGAAATTTCGACCTGCCTTGGAAGATCCGGAGAACCGTCTCTTGGCACGTGGTCCGTCCTATCGTTTGCCTGCTGAAATGATTCGGGACCAGGCCCTGGCGGTGAGCGGTTTGCTGACTCGCACCGTTGGTGGTCCCAGCGTGAAACCGTATCAGCCGTCGGGCATTTGGGAGGATCTCAACGCGCCGGCCAGTCACGCCGAAGTTTACAAGCAGGACGACGGCGCGGGGCTCTACCGGAAGAGCATGTATACCTTTTGGCGTCGGGCGGCAATGCACCCGGCGATGGCGGTCTTCGATGCCCCGAGTCGGGATGTCTGCAGCGTGTTGCGCTCAACGACGAACACGCCGCTCCAGGCCTTGGCCCTGCTGCATGATCCGACCTACCTCGAAGCGGCCCGGAAGTTGGCTGAGTTGGCGCTCGGCGGCCCGAATCCGGTCGTCACCGCGATGCGTCGAACACTTTCCCGGGATCCCACCGAGCGGGAGATGGCGCTCTTGAGCAAGCTGGCACGGGAGCGGCTGGCGCACTACAAATCGGATTTGAAAGCCGCCGAAAAATTGCTTGGGGTGGGGGCGTCGTCGAGTGACCCAAAACTCGGTCGAGCGCAGCTCGCGGCGATGACAGATGTCTGTCTCACCATTTTCAACCTCAGCGAAACGATCACTCGAAAGTAAGACCATGAACGATTTGGAATCAACGATGGCGAGCATTGATCGCCGCCAAATGCTGAAGTTGGGCGCTGCCGGGCTGGGAGGAATGGCTCTGGCCGATCTGCAGGCGGCGGGTTCGCAGGGCGCAACCGGGATCCATCACACGGCCAAGGCCAAGCGCGTCATCTACCTCTTCCAGTCCGGTGGGCCGTCGCAGGTCGATCTCTTCGACCACAAGCCGATGCTCGCCAAGCACCACGGGGAGGACATCTTTAAGCTGGTTGAGAAAGAGGGGCGACTGACCGGATTTACCAATGGTCACAAGATTCATCCCGTCATCGGGCCGAAATACAAGTTCTCCAGGCAGGGTGGGAGCGGCGCGTGGATGAGCGAGTTGCTACCGCACATGAGTAAGATCACGGATGACGTCTGCACGATCCGCAGTGTCAGCACCAAGCCGGTCAACCACGACCCGGCGATGACTTTCATGCAGACCGGGCATGGCTTGCCCGGGCGGCCCTCTATGGGTTCCTGGTTGAGCTATGGCTTGGGGAGTATGAACCGCAACCTGCCTGATTTCGTGGTCCTCGTGTCGCGTGGTGACTTGGGCAACATGCAGCCGCTCAACAACCGACTTTGGGGGAGCGGGTTTCTTTCGGAGAAGTATGCCGGAGTGCGCCTTCGCTCCGGTGCCGAACCGGTGCTCTACCTGAATGATCCGGCCGAAAAGCCGATCAAAGACCGGCGTGAAATCCTCGATGTGATCAACAAGCTCAACGAAGAGGAACTGAGCCGCAGTGGCGATCCCGCCGTCGCCACCCGCATGGCGCAGTATGAAATGGCGTTCCGGATGCAGAGCTCCATTCCGGATTTGAGTGACCTGTCCGATGAGCCGGAATCCACCTACAAGCTCTATGGCGAGGAGGCCCGCAAGCCGGGGACCTATGCCTTCAACTGCTTGATGGCGCGGCGACTCGCCGAGCGCGATGTGCGCTTCATCCAGCTCTACCACTCGGGCTGGGACCATCACTTTAATCTTCCTTCGCACCTGCCCAAGCGTTGCAAAGAGACCGACCAGGCATCGGCCGCCTTGATCACCGACCTCAAACAACGCGGTCTTCTCGAGGATACCATCGTGGTCTGGGGTGGCGAGTTTGGACGCACCACCTTTAGCCAGGACGGCAAGGTCAAGGCGGACTACGGTCGCGACCACCATGCCAACTGCTTCACCACCCTGGTGGCCGGAGGCGGATTCAAGCCCGGCCTGGTCCACGGCGAAACCGATGATTTCTGCTACTCAGTGGTGCGCGACGAGGTGCCCGTTCACGATCTCCACGCCACCCTCATGCACCAGCTCGGCATCGACCACGAGCGCCTGACCTTCCGCCACCAAGGCCGCGACTACCGCCTCACCGATGTGCACGGCAAGGTGGTCAGGGAGTTGCTGACCTGAACGCTCTGTTTATAGACAAGCTCTGGCTCCGCGTCGCTATTTTTCAAACCGTATATTTATGAATATGAACAAGAACTTCTCCATGGGCTTTCTGGCCTTGGTCACAACCCACAACCTGCAAGCCGAGGTCAAACTGCCTGCGGTCCTTTCGGATAATATGGTTCTTCAGCAACAGAGCGATGCCAGGTTCTGGGGCTGGGCTGCTCCCGGCGAAAAGGTGGGTGTCAAAGGGTCATGGGAGGAGGACTTCTCAGCTCCTGTTACCGCTGACGATGACGGCAAATGGAAGACGTCGCTCAAGACTCCCAAGGCCGGTGGACCGTATACAATTACGGTCAAAGGCAATAATACCATCGACCTCAAAAATATCCTGATCGGTGAAGTCTGGGTGTGCTCCGGCCAGTCGAACATGGAATTCCGCTTGCCCCATGGCACCAATGGCGATCAGGAGGTTGCAGAAGCAGACTACCCCCAAATTAGGTTTTTTAATGTCAGTGGCGCTGCTACTGCGCATCCAGCGGACGATGTGAAGGGGCAGTGGTCCGAGTGCACTCCCAAAACGGCGGGGAAAATTCTAGCGGTGCCTTATTTCTTTGGCAGAAAAATCCACACCGAACTCAATGTTCCGATCGGCTTGGTATGCCCCGCCATGGGAGCAACGCCTGCACGGGCATGGACTTCCGGCAAGATGCTCTTGGAGAAGAACATGTATGCCCACGAGGTCAAACAGGTCTCGGACACGGAAACGATCGAAAAGGCCAAGGCGAAATATGAGGAGGAGATGCAGAAGTGGCACAAGGCGATCGATCAACTCGATCCGGGCATGGCCGGAAAATGGTATGACGCCCAAGCCGATGAATCTTCGTGGAAAAACGTAGACCTCCCATCAACTATCGAAAAAACCGCGCTCGGCCCGTACGACGGCATTGTCTGGTACCGAAAAACGGTTGATATCCCATCCGACTGGGCGGGCAAGGAAATGACGGTTTCCTTAGGTGCCGTCGACGACCAGGATGTCACCTATTTCAACGGCACAAAGATCGGCGGTTTGCATGACAATAAACAATCAAGGAACTACAAAATCGACGGTTCACTGGTGAGGGTCGGCAAGAACACCATCGTGGTTAAAGTTCAGGACTTTGCCGGTGGGGGTGGGTTTATGGGCAAACCCGAACAAATGCTTCTGACGTCGGGCGATCAAAAAACTTCGATCGCCGGACCGTGGCTTTACAAGGTCGGTTCAAAACGTTCTGCGTGGCCCAGAACTCCGAAAGGTCTTCCCAGGATCGGTGCCCGCTGGCCGTCGGCCTTGTTCAACGGCATGATCAGCCCGCTGACCTCATCAACAATTAAGGGGGTCATCTGGTACCAGGGTGAAAACGACGTCAGTGGGGTGGGGTGGTATCGGCCGCTCTTTCCAAATCTGATCCAAAGCTGGCGCGATGCGTGGGGCCTGGGCGACTTCCCGTTCTACCATGTGCAGCTGCCACCGTATGATTATGGCTCATCTAACAGTGCGCTCCTCAGGGAGGTGCAGATGAAATCGCTCTCCATGAAGAATGTCGGCATCGCGGTGACTTTGGATGTCGGTGACTTCAAAAACATTCACCCGCCACACAAAAAGGAAGTCGGGGAGCGGCTTGCCCTTTGGGCCTTGGCCAAAGACTACGGGCAAAAGGGCCTGGTCTGTTGTGGCCCGATCTATCAGGACATGAAGGTCGAAGGTGGGAAGATCCGCTTGTCGTTTGAGCACACCGGTTCGGGGCTGGTCGCAAAGGACGGCACCCTTGCCAACTTCGTGATCGCCGGAGCCGACAAGAAATTCGTTTCGGCCAAAGCCACGATCGAAAATATGACGGTCGTTGTTTCAAGCGACACGGTGGCCAAGCCGGTCGCAGTCAGATACGCGTTTGATAATACCGGCGTGCCCAGCCTGTTCAACAAGGAGGGATTGCCGGCGTCTTCCTTTCGGACGGATGAGTGGTAGTTGGCAGGAGAGTAGGGGACGGCATCGATCTCGAGCGCGTCACCTTCCGCCACCAAGGCCTCGACGACAGACCCACCGATGTATACGGAAAGTTGGTCAACAAGTGATGTCTCAAGGATGCCTCCGCCGGAGAGCAACAAAAGCCTCACGGAGGAAGAGAAGGGGATTCTCAAACGGTGGATCGGGGAAGGCGCTCAATACCAACCTCACTGGGCTTTTGTTTCACCAAGGAAAATGACGCCGTTCTCTGCGTCTGGAGTAAGCGGAACCCGATTGATCAATTTATTTTTCCTTTTGGGATTTGAGAAAGTTTACGATGTTTTCGCGGTCGTTCTGCTCTTCTTTTTTTCGCATTTCGAGGCGCTCCTTGGCCTTTTTAAGTGTATTTCCGGACCAGGCGTTGACCTCGAAGTAGTCGCCGCAGAAGGGGACCAGCAGGTCGATCCAGGCCTGTAACTTGTCGAGTTCTTCGGTGGTGAGTTTGACCTCATGGTGGCCTTTTTCCAGGAGTGGGAAAAGACCGCTGCGGATTGAGCCGGCGGAGTTGGGGCTGAGCATGGTCGCCTCGGAGGAGTTGTTGATCCAGTTGATCCATTTGTTTGATCTTCCTTCGCCGAGTTTCGGGTTAGTCTGGGCAGCAGGCGTGATGCCGGTGAGTGTGAGGTATGATCGTGCCCAATTACGCCCGGCGGATTTGTCCAAAATGGGTTCGTCTGTCAGGATGTATTTGGCGGCCTCTGTTTGGTCATTGGCGTTGTGGCAACTGGTGCAGTTTTTATCGAGGATCGGTTGGATTTCCTTGAGGAAACTGAATCCTCGCTTGGGGCCATAGAACGCCTCCAGCTTTGCCGGGCCTTCTTTCAAGGCCAGCGATATTCCAGCTGTCATGGGCGGGGTTTCATTTTTGTTTTCGTGGCATCCGATACAGGAGAAGGTTTCGCCTGGCATGAGCGTTGCCCAGGAGCGCATCGTTTGGATGACTTGGTTTTTCTCGTTGAGCGCCTGGAAGTAAACCGGCGTTTTTGCCGGAACCTCGAACATGGCTGAGCCGTCCTCGTATACTTTTGTGTCGCCAAGGATGGCTTTGACATCCCAGCTACCAGTGCCGACTGCGATTGGAGTCGAGACCTTTGCGCTTCCTCCCCGACCGTGGCTGTAGTTATGTCCGATGTCCATTTCGCGGTAAAGGAGTTCTACGACGCGTAGTTTTTTGACGGTTCCGCGAGGGATGCCGGCCAGACCAGGGCCGCTGTAGATGTCTTGCATGAAGAAGGTGCCTGTTTTTTTACGGTAGTCGACAGCGGAGGGACGGGCATTAGGTTTGGGGCGTGCGATGACGGGGATTGCCTTGAGGGAGGAAATGCGGGGGTCGGCTGCGAGGAGTTCGCGCTTGCCGTCGATGGTCATGTAATAGAGGTGGAAACGTGAGGTTTCGCGGGCGAATCTCGGTAAATTCACGAATGCGGGAGAGGACATGTGTCTGCCGATGGGGTCGTAGCTGACGATTAGTGATGAGTCGTCGAGGGCGAAGGGGTAGCTGTATTGGTCGCCCACTTGCGCATAGTCGTCTTTTGCTGGATAGGTTGGTTTTTTTCCCGAGGGGAGTTCTATTACTCCGTCGGTGCCCTGGCGTCCTTTTGAGGTGTCGACAATGGCTAACTTTCCGCTTTGGGGTCCGTGGTGTGCCCCGATCACCGTCATGACCTTTGAGCTGCCTGGGATTCCACTGGGGTGAAAGAAGGTGGTGGGGGCGACGGTGTTATTGCCGTAGTATTCGGTTTGGCCGGTGCCGTCGCTGTTCATTTGGAAGAGCGCTTGGGTGTAGATTTGGGACCGGTCGTTGTAGTCCCACCGCAGGTAGATGACCCTGCCGTCGTCGAGGATGGTTGGGCTAAGGGTGTGGACCTGGTCGTAGCCTACGCGGCGGGGGTAGCGTCCGTCTTTGTCGCAGATGAAAAAGTTCGAGACGTCAGGCCCGGCGCAGGGGACACTTTGGACGACCCGGCTCGAGTTGAAGAGGATGTCGCCATTGGGCAGGTAGACTGGTTCGTAGGTCGCGCCGTAGGTGTCGCCTCCGCCGGCGATGGCCCGCGTTTTTCCGGTGGCGAGTTCCATTTCGTAAACTTGGTATTGCGGGTCGCTTTTGTCTTTGCGCCAGGCAAAGAGCAGGCGTTTTGCGTCGTAGGAGAGGGCGGGGTCGCGGAGGGTGCCGCCGGTTTCGGTTTTTAAGATGGGCGTTGCTTCTGCAAAAGAGCCGCTTTTTTCAGCCTCGGGGGTGAGGTTCAGTTTGAAGAGGCCGCCGTGAATATCGCCAGCCCATTTCACATATTCGGTGTAGGCGAAGAAGGTGTCGCCCATGTTCTGGTGTCTGACGAAGAGGATCTCCTTGGTCTTGTCGAGAAGGTTGGCCAGCCGGGCATGTCGGCGGATTTTGCAGGCGTGGACATAGAGATCGAGCCAGCGTGGGTCGTTCGGGCCAACTTTTTCGCTGATGAGGCGGTTGAGTTTTGTTTTGATTTCGCCGCGATCCTTGCCGCACTCGGGGAGGACTTTCTCGATGAGTTTCCGCTCCAGCGAGGCGTCGCGCTTGGCCTGGAGGTAGTTGGTGATGTCCAGTTTTCCATCCCGATAGCCCTGGTCCCAGTCGTCCATTTTCCCTTCGGAGTCCTGCATCAACCAGTCCGTTTCGTGGGGAAAGTCTGCCCAGGATGTTGTGGAGACTGCGGAGCCATAGAAGACACCTGGAGTGGGGTTTGTGGCATTTGTCGAGCTCCTTACGGCAACCATCGTTTCTGCCCAGGTGGTTTTTCGCTCATAGGTGGTTTCCGGGAGTGGGGCGGTAGCCGGGTCTCTCGGTCTAAGTTCTTCGACGGCCGATGCTGGAACAGCGCAGAACGTTTGGAAGGTCAGCGCGGTCATCAAGGCTGTGAAAAGTATATTGTTTTTCATGGTTTCTTTCTCTTTTTCTAAGGTGTGTCTCTAATCCTGTTTGACGGCGTCCACTTCGATTTCGAAGAGGAGGTCATCGCGGCAGATGTCGTTCTGTGCGGCGGGGACCGGGAGTTGCGTCAGCCCGTGTTCTCTACAGTAGCGGTCGTAGATGGGGAGGTCGCCGAGGTGTTTGAAATAGGCGGTTCCCCTCGTGACGTCCGACCAGTTCATTTCGCGGGATTGCAGGATGGCCTTGACCACTTTCATGGTCAACGCTGTCTCTTATACACATCTGACGCTGCCGACGATCTACTCTGTGTAGAT
>OJIS01000274.1_pt1 | contig 18551 bp, 17 predicted proteins | sample 1595671 | NCBI WGS metagenome assembly OJIS01 (sample SAMN05416814, study PRJEB24817) | seawater metagenome | isolation source: Sea water | place: Canada:Atlantic | collected 2013-07 | reverse complement strand
TTCTGGAAGCTGAAAACAGTGCTGAGCGTGAAGCTCTGCTCGAAACCCTGACCGAGGGTATGGAAATCAAGGGTATCGTCAAGAACCTGACCGACTACGGCGCGTTCGTGGATCTGGGTGGTGTTGACGGCCTGCTGCACATTACCGATATGGCTTGGAAGCGCATCAAGCATCCGAGCGAAATCGTTAATGTTGGCGACGAAATCAGCGTTAAGGTTCTGAAGTTTGACCGTGAGCGTAACCGTGTTTCCCTCGGCCTGAAGCAGCTGGGCGAAGATCCCTGGGTTGATATCAAGGGTCGTTACCCGGAAGGTTCCAAGGTCAAGGCACGCGTTACCAACCTGACCGACTACGGCTGCTTTGCTGAGCTGGAAGAAGGTGTTGAAGGTCTGGTTCACGTTTCCGAAATGGACTGGACCAACAAGAACATCCATCCGTCCAAGGTTGTCCAGGTTGGCGACGAAGTGGACGTGATGATTCTGGATATCGACGAAGAGCGTCGTCGGATCTCCCTGGGTATCAAGCAGTGCGTATCCAACCCGTGGGAAGATTTCTCCAGCAACTTCAACAAGGGCGACCGCATCTCCGGCAAGATCAAGTCAATCACTGACTTCGGTATCTTCATCGGACTGGATGGCGGCATCGACGGTCTGGTTCACCTGTCTGACATCAGCTGGAACGAGACTGGCGAAGAAGCGGTTCGTGAATACAAGAAGGGTGACGAAGTTGAAACCGTTATCCTGTCTGTTGATCCGGAGCGTGAGCGTATCTCCCTGGGTATCAAGCAGCTCGAGAGCGATCCGTTCGCCGAGTTTGTACAGCTGAACGACAAGGGCTCTATTGTTAAGGGCACCGTGTCTGCAGTTGATGCCAAGGCAGCTACCATTGCTCTGAACGACGAAGTTGAAGCGGTACTGAAAGCCTCTGAAATCAGCCGTGACCGTGTTGAAGATGCACGCAACGCGCTGAAGGAAGGCGAAGAAGTTGAAGCGAAGATCATCAGCATCGACCGCAAGAACCGCATCATCAACCTGTCTGTGAAGTCCAAAGATGTTGAGGACGACAAGCAGGCACTGGAAAACGTGCGGACCAAAACTGCGGAAACTTCCTCTGGTGCGACCACCATCGGTGATCTCATCAAGGAGCAGATGCAGCAGCAAAACGCCAACAAGGACTAATCTTCCGGTTGGTACGAAAAAAACGGGCTCTAAGAGCCCGTTTTTTTTGTGTTTTTTTCTGGTTTGGCTAAACTAGAGGCAAGGAGCTGGTAACCGGCTATCCGATAATAATGTGAAGAGGGATGAGCCCAATGACGAAGTCTGAACTGGTAGAGCTGATTGCGTCCAAGCAGACGCAGCTTTCAGTGAAGGATGTGGAACTGGCTGTGAAAACGATTATTGAACACATGTCCCAATCACTGGCGGATGGCCAGCGAATCGAGATCCGGGGTTTTGGTAGCTTTTCATTACACCATCGCGCAGCCAGAACCGGGCGTAACCCGAAAACCGGCGAAGCCGTGCAATTACCGGCCAAATTTGTTCCGCACTTCAAGCCAGGCAAGGAGTTGCGTGAGCAGGTAAACGATAGCCTTAAAAAAGGCTTCTGATTACCCTCTTGGGGAAAGACGTTAACCAGGTCCTGAGGTAAACAACCAGGTCCGTGTGGAGCATTGCGACTATGGCCGGATTTCAGAAGGTCCTTCTCATTCTGCTGGTATTGTTTCTGGTTCTGGTAGCACTTGTTTTCTCCCTGAATAATCAGATGGCAGTCTCCCTTAATTTCCTGCTCTTTGAGACTCAGCCTCACGGTGTTGCCGTCTGGATTATCCTGTCTTTTGTGATCGGCGCTTTGATCGGAGTTCTGATTACCATGCTTGCAACCGTTCGCACATCGGTTTCCCGCCGTAACCTCGAAAAACGACTTGCTCGTACCGAGCAGGCATTGGAGAAATCCAGGGCCCAGAACGACCGGACGCTTTAATGGATATAGTGCTTCAATGGCTGCTGTTAACGGTTGCGGTGGCCGCTGGCTGGTTTGTGGGGCGAATGGGCAGCACCAGGGAACGCTCCAAAACACCGATCTCCGATGAGGAATCCGTTAAGGATCGTCTGCAATTTCTGTTCACCAACTATTCCGATCAGGCGGTTGAGAACTTCGTTCAGTCTCTGGCTGTGAACAAGGAAACGGTGGGCCTGCACCTCTCTATCGGCGCCCATTTCCGCCACAAGGGCGAGACCGACCGGGCCATTCTGATTCACCAGAACCTCCTTGCCCGACCGGAGCTGCCACCGCGTTATTCTCAACAAGTTACCTACGAGCTGGCCATTGACTACCTGAACGCAGGCCTTCTGGACAGGGCAGAAGCGTTGCTTCATCAACTGATGGGTGACAGGGAGTACGGCCGTAAGTCTTCATTACAACTGATCGAGCTGTATCAGCAGGAAAAGGAATGGGGTAAGGCAGGGCAGGTCGCCCGTACATTGACGACCGGCGACCACGATGCCCGCATGTACAAGATGCTGGCCTATATAACCTGCGAGCAGGCTGAGGATGCCCTCAAGCACGACGACCGCTGGATGGCTCAGAAGCTGTCCAAGGAAGCGCTGGAGTACGATCGTTCCTGTGTCCGGGCCACGTTTATCATGATGAAGTTGCTCATTCGTCAGGGCAGTTACCGGGACGCGGCCAGCCAGAGCCTGAAAGTCTTCGATCAGAACCCTGAATTCGGCTCAGAAGCGGTGGACCGGCTGATGAAGCTTGAACGCGAACACGGCGATGTTGGGCGTCTGGTCAAAAAGCTTGGCAAGTTCTACGAAGCCTGGCCGAGTACGAGCTTGCTGCTGGCGCTGGTTGAAGCCGTAGAGCGAACCTCCGGCCGCATGGCTGCAATCGAGTTACTGCGCCGGGAACTGGAAGTCCGCCCCAGCGTCCGCGGTCTGCTGCGCTTGGTGGAACTGGCGGGCTATGAGAAAGGCATGACGACGGACGAAGGCCGCCTGGTCAGCCGCATCGGTCACTTGATACTTGCCAACCGCCCGGTATACCGATGTGTAAACTGCGGTTTCTCCGGTCAGCAATTGCATTGGCTGTGCCCCAGCTGCAAGCAGTGGGAAACCGTTCGCCCAATACAGGGCGTGGAAGCTGAGTAACCCGAAAACACGACATTCTGCAGGAAACTGACCGTGCAAACCCCCGATAATCCCCGAATCATCGTTGCCCTGGATTTCCCCTCCGATCAGCCCGCGTTGGCTCTGGTTGATCAACTGGACCCTGCGAAGTGTCGCCTTAAAGTCGGCAAGGAGCTGTTTACCCGTTCAGGGCCGGCTCTGGTTCGTGACCTGCAGAGCCGCGGCTTCGACGTTTTCCTGGATCTGAAGTTTCACGATATCCCGAACACAACGTCCGCAGCCGTAGCGGCCGCGGCGGATCTGGGTGTCTGGATGGTGAACGTGCATGCCTCCGGCGGTGAGAAAATGATGACCGCCTGCCGCGACCGCCTGGAAAGCTTCGGCAAGGATCGGCCACTGCTGATTGCCGTTACTGTGCTGACCAGCATGGGGCCGGAGGATCTTGCCGGTATCGGTATCACGGATTCCCCGGAAGCCCAGGTATCCCGCCTGGCAACTCTGACCCGCAACTGCGGCCTGGACGGCGTCGTCTGCTCCGCACAGGAAGCGCCGGCGTTGAAAGCGGAGCAAGGCAAGGATTTCAAACTGGTCACCCCGGGCATCCGTCCGCTGTCTGCCGACAAGGGCGACCAGCAACGCATCATGACGCCTACAGATGCCCTCAAAGCCGGTTCCGACTACCTGGTCATCGGCCGTCCGATTACGCAGGCTGCTGATCCTCTGGCTGCGTTGGAGGCTATTCACTCTGAGGTGACTGGGCTCTGACTTTGGTTTCTGGTCTGGTCCTGTTCTAGCCTGAAGGTGTGGTGCCTCGGTACGGTGGGGTCTCCCTCTCGAAAACCGCTACGAGCACATCCATGTGCGCTTGGGCTCCGCCATCCATGGCTCCGCACATTTTTGGGAGGGGGCTCCCACCGGTGCTGTCAAATCATGGAAGGTACCGCTCTACGGTTTCACAATGTACCGATATATTCCCAAGGTCCGCAGGCCTTGGCTGACAGGGGCTCCCCAAAATGTCTCCGGCCAGGGACGGCCGGAGTCAAGCGCACATGGATGTGCTCTTAGCGTTTTTGGGGAGTCCCTGTCAGCCATGGCCAATCACCTGAACCATCAGGCTAGATTCAGAGGCCAGCACCAAACCAGGCCTTAAGAACCGACCTTAAGGACAACCTTCCCGGTAGCAGCCCGACCGGTCAGCGCCCCAAGGGCCTTCTCGTAATCCTCGAAGTCATAGACTTCACTGATTCGCGGATTAATCTTGCCTTCGGAGAACAGCTTCAGCAGCTCCATCATGTTCTGGGCGCTGTTCTGCGGCTCACGCTGGGTAAAGCTGCCCCAGAACACACCGACCACCGAACAACCCTTCAGCAGCGTCAGGTTCGCCGGAATCTTGGGGATATCGCCAGCCGCGAAGCCGATGATCAGGTGACGGCCGTTCCAGGCCATGGCGCGCAACGCCTGCTCCGTAAAATCACCGCCGACCGGATCGTAGATCACATCCACGCCCTTACTGTTGGTCAGGCGTTTAACCGCGTCTTTCAACGGCTCTTCGGTGTAGTTGATCAGCTCGTCGGCACCGGCCTCTTTCGCCACCGCCAGCTTCTCTGCCGTACTGGCTGCCGCAATCACATGGGCGCCCATGGCTTTACCCAGTTCCACCGTTGCCAGGCCAACACCGCCGCTGGCACCCAACACCAACAGAGTTTCCCCCGGCTGGATATTGGCGCGTTGCTTGAGAGCGTAATACGAGGTGCCATAGACCATGGAAAAAGCAGCCGCTTTTTCGTCGGACATGGATTCGGGAATGGGCAGGATGTTCTGCTCCGGGACGACCACCTCTTCGGCAAAGGCACCGTAGCCGGTGAGGCCGGCAACCCGGTCACCCGGCTTGAAGCGAGTGACTTTCTCGCCGATTTCAATTACCTCGCCAGACATCTCTCCACCGGGAGAAAACGGCATGGTGGGCTTGAGCTGGTACTTGCCTTCAATGATCAGGGTATCCGGGAAGTTCAGGCCGGCGGCCTTAACGCGCACCTTGACCCCGTGACCTTTCACGACGGGGCTGGTGACGTCTTCAATCACCAGCGTCTCCGCCGGGCCGTATTCCTTGCAGAGGATCGCTCTCATATTCGTGACTCCGTTGTAGGACAGTCGATATTTGGACGGTCGATAGAGGACAACATCAATGGATGGTTATCAACCTAAACAGAGTCGGATCATGAAGCAAATAAAGAAATCTAATCTCTCCGGATTAGCAGGGCTTATTCTGATCGGAAAAATGACTCTCTGGCATAGGCCAGACGAATCAGAGACATAGTCATTGCTCAATACGCGTAACAGCTTCAAGATATGCCTCAAACACGCTTCAAAAAGCGGGAACGGATCACAGCGCTCGCAATACGCGGCTTAGGGCCAGAGATGTTTGACATAATTTACGTGCTGGAAATGACCGGTGTGATTGCCTTTGCGATCTCCGGCATGTTGATCGCCCGATCCAAGAACATGGACCCGGTGGGCGTTTTCACCATCGGCTTCGTGACCGCCCTGGGTGGAGGAACCCTTCGGGACCTGATGATGGACAATCACCCTCTGTACTGGATCAAGCATCAGGAGCAGCCTATCCTGATCCTCTGTATGGCCGTTGTATTCAGCTACTGGCACCGTGTCGAGCGTATCCGCGAATCGCGCATTCTGCTTCCTGACGCCCTCGGCCTGGGCGTTTTCTCAATCCTCGGCGCACAGTTGGCTCTGGACATGGGCCATTCCTGGTTTGTCGCGTCGCTTCTGGGCGTGATGACAGGCACCTTTGGGGGTGCTCTACGCGACACGTTCTGCAATGAGGTACCGTTGATTTTCCGCAAAGACCAGATCTACGCGTCCATATCCTTCGCTGGCTGTTGGCTATACTTTGTTTGCCAGTGGCTGCTGGAGAGCGAATCCTTGGCCATGACCATCGGCCTCTTGTTTATTTTCATCACCCGACTGCTGGCTGTGCGCTTCGACATCCGCCTCCAGCGGGACAGGCGAACAGTGCAATGAGCATACCGATGATCAATCGTCCCTTGGCGTTCTCGCCTCCAGCCGGTAACATTGCCGTTTTTTCACCCAATTCCTGAAACCAGTTCACTCAATCCCTATTCAGCACCGTGTGAGGCAGGCAACCGTCATGCTAGAACGACTATTCAAACTCCAGGCCCATGGCACCACGGTTCGCAAAGAGGTACTTGCGGGCTTTACCACCTTCCTGACCATGGCTTACATCATCGTGGTCAATCCCAGCATTCTCTCCGCTACCGGCATGGACTTCGGCGCGGTATTCGTGGCGACCTGCCTGGCGGCCACCATTGGCACCCTGATCATGGGGCTCTGGGCCAACTACCCGATCGCGCTGGCGCCGGGCATGGGCCTGAACGCGTTCTTCTCGTTCACCGTGGTTGGTGGTATGGGCTATAGCTGGCAGGTGGCGCTGGGTGCTGTCTTCATATCCGGCTTTATTTTCTTCCTGCTGAGTATCTTCAAAGTCCGGGAATGGATCATCAACAGCATTCCCATGTCCCTGCGTTTCGGCATCTCCGCCGGCATTGGCTTCTTCCTGGCCCTGATCGCTCTGAAAAATGCCGGCATCGTGGTTGATAACCCCGCCACCCTGGTTGGTCTGGGTGACGTAAAAGTGGCCGAGAGTTTGTTGTTCTTCGGCGGTTTCGTGCTGATCTGTGCCTTGTCCTTCCGCAAAATCACCGGTGCGGTGATGATCGGCATCATTGCTGTGACAGCAGCAGCCATGGGGCTGGGCATGGTGGAGTACAACGGTTTTGCGTCCGCTCCCCCAAGCCTGGCGCCGACCTTCATGCAGCTGGACCTGGCAGGGGCGCTGAATATTGGCATGATCAGCGTGATTTTCGCCTTTCTGTTTGTAGACCTGTTTGACACCTCCGGCACCCTCATCGGCGCCGCCCAGCGCGGTGGCCTGCTGGACAAGGACGGCAAACTGCCACGGCTGGGCCGCGCGCTGATGTCCGATTCCGTAGCCACCATGTCCGGCGCTGCCCTCGGCACCTCTACAACCACCAGCTACATTGAGTCCACCGCCGGCATCTCCGCCGGTGGCCGCACCGGCCTGACCGCTGTGGTCGTCGCGGCGCTGTTCATGGCGTGCCTGCTGCTCTCGCCCATCGCCAGTATTATTCCAGCTTACGCCACCGCTCCGGCGCTTCTTTATGTCGCGGTGCTGATGGCCAGCGGCTTGAAACTGATTGAGTGGGACGACGTCACCGAAGCCGCACCGGCAGTGGTAACCGCCCTGATGATGCCGCTGACCTTCTCGATCGCCAACGGCATTGCCCTGGGTTTCGTTACCTATGCCATCCTCAAGGCCTTGAGCGGCCGCTGGTCGGACCTGAACCCCAGCGTGGTCATCATCGCCGTGGTCTTTATCCTGAAATTCATCTTCCTGGACGCAGCGTAAGCTGCGTTTTCAGCGCTTGGACACGCAATGGACTATTTTTCAGAAAGCATCAAGAAAGCCATCCGCACCGTGCCAGACTGGCCCAAGCCAGGCGTCGCCTTCCGCGACATCACCACCGTGCTTCAGGACCGCACCGCGTTCCGCAAGCTGATTGATGCCTTCGTTCACCGCTACCATGGCCACGATATTGATGCCGTTGCCGCCGTAGATGCCCGTGGTTTTATCATCGGCTCCGCCCTGGCCTATGAGCTGAACGCCTCGCTGGTACTGATCCGCAAGAAAGGCAAGCTGCCGTTCGATACCCTGGTGGAAGACTACGAACTGGAGTACGGCACCGCCTCGGTGGAACTGCACAAGGACGCCTTCAAGCCCGGCGACAACGTGGTGCTGGTGGACGACCTGATCGCCACCGGCGGCACCATGCTGGCCGCCTCACGGCTCATTCGCAGAATTGGCGCCGACATCGTCGAAGTGGCTGCCATGATTGACCTCCCCGACCTGGGGGGCTCACGCAAGCTGCAGGAAGAGGGGCTGAAGGTTTATACGGTGTGTTCGTTCGAGGGCGACTGAATCCATGGCGGCCCACAAATAGCTATCTCAGTGCCTGCTCGTGTTTCCGGGGAATTCACCGCGCAGGCACAATGGGCATCGCTACCAACCTTCCAGTGGAATTCCATGCGTTTCCAGGTGAGTGCCGCTGCTTTCGCGGTACTCTTCTGTTCTTTTTTGGTAAGTAGAGATGTCACCATCAACCTCATTCGCCTGAAAACGCTCGACCTCAATCTCGTTTCCTATTTGGCTCATAAGCCAGACAACGATCTGACCACCCGGCGCCAAGCCTAATACCAACCGGTTCCTGCGCTTCTCAACCACTCCGTTTAAATGGGTGTGGTGGGGCGCCCTTTCCTGCATTTTTTCCCCCCACCCAGGGGGTACATGCATCAAGTGCTGATAGAATTTCTGCTCCGCAAATGAGAACCATCGGATACGGATATAGTCTGGGAAGGGTTCGAGCCTTCCACCAACACCCTTTGGTCCCTGCGGACCCCGCCAGCAGCAAGATATACCTCCCGGAGGTTGATTCCATTTATAGTTAGCTGAGCGCCCAAGCTCAAGATGCTCAACCCATACATCGTAGTGCATCGGAGCAGCGACCCAGAAGTATGAGGCAACACCCTCTTCAGAAATAGCCGCAGTGCCACAACCGGCCACCCACAGGCAACAAAACAATACCAGCGTTAGCCTATGAATCATTTTTTGTCTCCGGCTCGCGGTTGGGGTGGATGGTTCGCTCCCTATGTAAGGTTGGGCGAAACGGATGGAGACGAGATATTGGAAACTCAAACTGAAACGTCTCACCACTCACAAGAGAGCTCATAAGGTTATAGTGGTCAGAATGATGAGTGTACTTTTGAAGCAACAGATTGCTCAGTGATGAGTCCAACCCAACAGAGTCGTTACCAGCGGCAACGGCATCCCGAACTCTTTCAAATACCGGCCTGAGCTCATCTGGAAAGTTGAGCGCAACATCGCTTTCATCCAACTCGTACATCATCACTCCCGCTTTGATCGCTTCTTCGTACATGATCTTCAATGCAACGCGGGAATAGTCAGCCAGAAGGTAACGCCTCATTTTCAGGCTGAGCAACACCTGGCCATCTGGAACGGGATGATCAAGGCGCTGACTCTCAATCGCTAACTCTGGATCAGCGCTATCTGGCAGGGGCAGACTGAACTCGCCAATCCATCCTTCGCTTTCATAATGGCCGAGCATTTCGCCCAGAGTATCCCACTCCATAGTTTGCCTGGGCCACTTGGTATCCGAACCACGAATACTGACAGTCGGGTACAAAAGGACTTCTTCGATTTCTCGATCGGCATAACCTCCCCCAACATCAGAATGTGCGCCGGGCAGAGATACCTCACGGAAGTTCCGGGGTAGACTCCCATCAGGATTACGGAGACTGCTGAGGGAAAAGTTGGCCCTCTTCTCATGCATCGCCGTCAAATGTAGAGCATGATTTACTTTTTTCGAATCGAGAAACAGTTCTACGGGGTTGCTTCGATCATTTCCAGGAGAAGGATCCAAGCTTGCCAGATTAACAATTCCGGCGACCGTATCAAACAGACCAACGAATCGAATAGTGACCTTTTCCGGCCAAGCAATCCCACTGCGTTGAAGTGCTTTTGACAGCTCACCATCTGTGCCTTTGAGAATCTGATTTGCAGCGTGACGAGCTGCCGCCGCTCCTCGACTAAAACCAAACAGATCGAAGATAATTCGATATCTAGGCTGTCCTCCGGCGACTACTGCAATCTGATCTGCTAAATCTGAAAATAGCCGTTTCACCTGATCGAGAACACCAGTCTCCCCTAACCCGGTAGCCATCCCTATAATCGAATCATCACCGCCAGTCCTCGTGCCTGCACCAGCCGAATAGACCTTTAGAATGAGCGGTCGTCCATCTATTCGATCCTGACTAGAATCTCTGTACAACCGCCAGAGCTTTGCCACATTCGTAGGCGCCCCAGCATAGCTCTCACCCATCGTCAGCCGAAGCCGCTCCTCGCACTCGGCCCGCTTACTTGGGTCATTTCGCATAGGCTCAAGGCACTCGCTCTCCACACGTCGCTCAAATGCCTGAATATTGTCGACATTATTCAACGTACCGTCGGTAAAAAGACCAGCCACAATTTCCAGCGGAGGCTCTTCAACGTTGTGGTTGTCACGGCCCGTCGCCGGGTTTTCTGCCGGAGACAAAGATGCAACATTGGCTTGTGTCCCCAGTGTTCCGGAAAATGATTGTGCGGCAGGTTCACTACGCTGGCGATTTTGTGCCTGCTGAATGCGAAGCTCCGTCTCAAACCCAGTCGCCGGAAGCGAGCCAACACCCATGGCTGGATCAAGATCCGCTGGAGTAATTTCATATCGGTTGAACGCTGCAACAGCGTTACCAATCCCGGCGCAGTGCGCCCCGCAATTGCGATAGCGCCAGCGCCCTTGCCCGGCACCATTCTCATCCGGGTTCCATGAGACCAAGGGTGAAAAGAGTTCATTTCGCTCGATCCGGCTGTAGACCAGAAGAATTTCGCCTGCGGAAATCCGGGAGCAGATTTCATCGGCCCAATTGACCAGCGAACGGCTTTGGCAGGAAAGGCTATCAGGAAGCCGGAGCCTTTCCCGTTCATGGGAATAGAAAGCGGTGAGGATGGACATGGCCTTATTGGCCGCGAAAAAGGGAGATTCGATCAGCGGCAAGTCCTGTGCCGTAAGGTCTCCGTGGAATTTGAGTTGCATTACGGTCCCTGTTGCTTTGGTATCACCGGGGACCTGTCCGTTGGTTCCCCGCGCAACAAAAACGTAAAGAACTTTGACCGCTAGTGCAAGCAAAAGTGTTTCCGGTTTAGACTCGTGCCATGTACTAAGGAGACAAGCGCCATGCCTGACTATCAGCACCACTGGAAAGACGGAACACCGGTTAACCTGCCCTTGGGCAAAATCGTCTGCATCGGTCGTAACTATGCGGAACATGCCCGGGAGCTGAACAACCCGGTTCCGGATGAGCCCCTGCTGTTTATCAAACCGGCAACCTCCGCGGTGCACATCACCCGCCCCCTGGACTTCCCACGCAACCAGGGCGCGGTTCATTTTGAAACCGAGCTGGCCGTGCTGATCGGCCGCCCACTGACCAATGCGTCGGCCAGCGACGCCGAAGCCGCTATTCTCGGCTACGGCCTGGCGCTAGACCTGACGCTGCGAGACGTGCAATCCCGGCTCAAGGAGAAAGGCCAGCCCTGGGAACGCGCCAAGGCCTTTGATGGTGCCTGCCCACTGTCGCCCTTCGTGTGTATCGACCGTCTCCGCCGAGACCATCTCACCTTTACCCTCGACATCAACCGCGAACGCCAGCAAACCGGTGATACCCGGGATATGCTGAACCCGATCGTGCCATTGATCGCCCACATGAGCACCCAATTCACCCTGATGCCCGGCGATGTGGTTCTTACCGGTACACCAAAAGGCGTTGGCCCCCTGGAACCCGGCCAGATATTGTCTCTGGAACTGGAAGACGCCTTGTTTGTGGAGACCACCGTGCTCTAGGCTGGGCAAGGGACATTGCGATCCTCCTCAGGTCCATCGGCTCTTCAGGACGTATAACAGGCATGGCAAAGAAACCGGTTACCACACGCAGCGGACGATTCTTCAGACTGGCAGGCATGACGGCGTCCGTGGCCGGACAGTACGCTGGCCAGCGCGCGCGCCGGATCTTCCGCAGTGAGGAAGATAACGAGGGCGCTCGCTCCGAGAGCTATACCCGCATGGCGGACCAGATTGTCGATACCCTGGGTGAGCTCAAGGGCGCGGTCATGAAAGTCGGCCAGATTGCCTCCCAGACCCAGGACTTTCTGCCCCGGGAATTCTCGGATGCCCTTGAGCGGCTTCAGAAAGAGGCCCCGCCCATGCCGTTCGAGGTGATTGTCGGTCAGGTGGAGAGCGAACTGGGCAAACCGGTGTCAGAACTGTTCGAGTACCTGCAGGAAAAACCCTACGCGGCGGCGTCCATCGGCCAGGTTCACCGGGCCCGCCTGCACGACGGCACCGATGTCATCGTCAAGGTTCAGTACCCCGGCGTGGACGAATCCTGCGACAGCGACCTGAAACAGCTACGAATGGCCCTGAAACTGGGCGGCCTGCTGAAAATGCCGAAAGAGCACGTCGACCAGCTGTTCGGCGAAATCCGGGTGCGGCTCAAAGAGGAACTGGATTACGAGAACGAGGCCCGCAACCTGAAGGAATTCCAGGCGTTCCATGCCAATGACGACTGGATCGAGATCCCGACCGTCTTTGCCAGTCACTCGTCCCGGCGGGTACTGACCATGGAGCTGGTGGAAGGCGACCATATCAGCGAGGTAACCCCCGCAAGATACGATCAGGACACCATCAACCTGATCGGGCACCGCATCTTCACCATGATGGCGGACCAGCTTTTCCGCTACCAGTGCATCCATGGCGACCCCCACGCCGGCAATTTCGCCTACCGGCCCGATGGCACCATCATCCTTTATGACTTTGGCTGCGTGAAAAAGCTGAAGCCGGAAATCGTCGAGGCCTATCGCAACGCCCTGGTCTCCGCCCTGGAAGAGGATTACGCCGCCCTGGATCGCCACCTGATCGCCCTTGGTGCTCGCGTGGAATCACAGCCGGCGGTGGACGAAGCCTACTATGCCATGTGGCGGGACATTCTGATTCAGCCCTTTGACAGTGACACCCCCTACGACTTTGCCGAGTCTGAGTTGCACAAGGACGTCGCTGCAAAAACCACCACCGTGTTCAAGTACCTGGACTACTTCAAGCCGCCGGTAGAGAGCATCTTCATTGACCGAATGATTGCCGGCCATTACTGGATGATGAAGCGTTTGGGGGTGCAAGCAGCATTTCGGGAAGAACTCGAGGAGTATCTGGCGTTATAACCCCAGCCCCTTCATCCACTCCGCAACGCCCTCACCGGCGCCCTTGCGAATAACCTTCGCCCTCGAAAGGCTCGCCGGTTCACCAGGATCGATGACCGTTACCGGCACATCGAAATTCACCAGATCCACCAGCCCGGCTGCGGGGTAGACTTGCAGGGACGTGCCCACAATCAGCAGATGATCTGCGGTGGGCACGATCTCCGCTGCGGCCTCGATCATCGGCACTTCCTCGCCGAACCATACGATGTGCGGCCGAAGCTGGGAGCCGCGATCACAGGTGTCTCCGGGCTGTATGTCGTTGAATCCGATGTCGTAAATCAGTTCCGGATGCGTCGAACTGCGGGCTTTGGTGAGTTCGCCGTGCAGGTGTATAACATTGCTGGAGCCGCCCCGCTCATGCAGGTTGTCCACGTTCTGGGTAATGATCGTTACCCGGTAATGCTGCTCCAGTTCCGCCAGCAAGCGGTGGGCGTCATTTGGTTGTGCCGACTTCAACTGCCGCCGGCGTTCGTTGTAGAAGCGCAGCACCAGTTCCTGGTTTCGGGCAAAGGCTTCTGGCGTCGCCACATCATAGACACTGTGTTGTTCCCACAGGCCGCCATTATCGCGAAACGTGGAGAGTCCGCTTTCGGCGCTCATACCGGCGCCGCTGAGCACAACGATGTGATCTTTCATACAGCAACACTTTGATTGTCAGATGAATGTAGTCAGAACCAGAGCTTCTCCGGCCTGCGCCGTTTTTCCACCCTCAGCCCATGCCTCTCCAGGATAGCAACCAGTTCCTCGGTGTCATCGATATTGAGGAAGGGTGCGAGGGATATTTCCTCGCCCCGGAACTGCAGGTGAAGCTTTGGGGGAGTCCAGGGATGGCGTGGCATGTCCTGCCATACGCGGGTGTGGCGCCGGGGCAGCTCCCATTCCCGCTCCTTCTGGGTCAGGCCTTTTTCCAGGCGGATCAGCTCCGGTGCGAACGTGAGCACTTCGCGCCTCTGGCACTGACGGGAGGTGTAGTAGAACGCCGCCGCCAATGCGGTCAACTCAAGACCCGCGAACGGCAATACCGGCCATGCTCCGGCCAGTAGCATGCCAGTGGAAATAACCAGCGAAAGCAACACAGCCGCAAGCCAAATGCGGATATTGCCCCGCCAGTTCATGGACCGGTTGGGGGTCAGGAGAAAACAGTCGCCTTCACACTCGGAAAGCTGCTCTACCATTCAGGTCGCTCCCAGGAGCCACCACCCGCATCGCCTGAACGCCTTCAGTCAAATATCTTGCCGGGGTTCATCACACCCTTGGGGTCGAACACCTGCTTGATGCCCCTCAGGTAGGCAATTTCAGCGGCGCTGCGCGTGTACTCCAGATACGGCTTCTTGGTCATGCCGACACCATGCTCGGCAGACACACTGCCCTGATAACGTTCGACAATCTCGAAGACCCATTTGTTCACCTGCTGGCATTTCTCAAAGAAATCCTCTTTGGCCATGTCTTCCGGTTTGAGGATGTTCAGGTGCAGGTTGCCGTCGCCGATGTGGCCGAACCAGATAATCTCGAAATCCGGGTAGTGCTCGGTGACCACCGCGTCGATTTCCTGCAGGAACCCTGGCACCTTGGAAACCACCACAGAGATATCGTTCTTATACGGCGTACGCGGTGCAATGGACTCTGAAATGCGCTCCCGCAGTTGCCAAAGGTTCAGGGCCTGGGTTTCGCTCTGGCTGATAACGCCGTCCAGCACCCAGCCGCTTTCCACGCACTGCTCGAACAGCACCATGGCGTCTTCCATCACCTGGTCGGACACCGCCTCAAATTCCAGCAGCGCGTAGTACGGGGCCTCGGTTTCGAACGGCGCCTGCACCTGGCCATGGGCAAGTACATGCCCCATGGCCTGATGGGAGAAGAACTCGTAGGCGGTCAGGTCGATCTGCTTCTGGAACGTCTGCAGCACGTCCATGGTGTTGGTCAGGTCGTTCAGGCCCAGCACCAGCACGGTCAGGTTATCCGGCTTGCGAGAAAGCTTCATGGTGGCCTCGGTAATAAATCCGAGAGTGCCTTCCGCGCCGATAAACAGATGGCGCAGGTCGTACCCGGTGTTGTTCTTCGCCAGATCTTTGTTCAGATCGAGGATATCCCCCTTCCCGGTGACCACTTTCAGGCCAGCCACCCAGTCCCGGCTCATGCCGTAGCGGATCACCTTGATACCACCGGCGTTGGTGGAGAGGTTGCCGCCAAGCTGGCTGGAACCGGCCGAGGCGAAATCCACGGGATAATACAGACCGTTGTCTTCGGCATAGGTCTGCAGCTGTTCCGTCACTACCCCGGCCTGGCACTTAACGGTGCGATCGCTGGCGCTGAAATCCAGGATCTGGTTCATGTTGTCAAACGCCACCACAACCTCGCCATTGGCCGCCACGGCTCCAGCACTCAGGCCTGTGCGACCACCGGAAGGCACCAGAGCCACCTGGTTCTCGTTGGCAAACCTCACCAGCGCCTGCACCTGTTCCGTCGTCTTGGGCAAAACAATGGCCACGGGCTTGGGTGGATAGATCTTCGTCCAGTCCTTGCCGTAATTTTCCAGGTCGGCCGCGTCAGTCAGCACTTTTCCGGGGGTCTGGCCCGCTTCCATCAGGGCTTTGAGGGAGGCAACGATCTGTTCAGGATTCATGGATAGTCCGGTCTCGCAAAGGGTTAATCAGGGCGCCGGTAGGCAGAGTTGATTCAGGTGGTCCGACGCGCTGTGAAAATCTGCGTTTATGGTATCATACCGCCCCTGTTCTGTGAGCCCGCCCGCCAACAGCGGTCCTCACGGGTCATTTCATGTGACGAAAGGTTCGGAAGCAAGCCCATGTCAAATACGTCTCTTGAAAAGAGCAAAATCCGCATCCTGCTGCTGGAAGGCGTGCACCAGTCCGCCATTGATACCCTGAACGCCGCAGGCTATACCAACATCGAATTCCTGACTCATTCACTGGCCGAAGACGAGCTGGTGGAGAAAATCGCCGACGCTCATTTCGTGGGTATCCGCTCACGCACCCAGCTAACCGAGAAGGTGTTCGACGCTGCCCAGAAGCTGGTAGCGGTGGGCTGTTTCTGCATTGGCACCAACCAGGTTGACCTTCAGGCGGCCACCCGTCGCGGTATCGCTGTTTTCAACGCACCTTTCTCCAACACCCGCAGTGTGGCGGAGCTGGTTCTGGCCCAGGCGATTCTGTTGCTGCGCGGCGTACCTGAGAAAAACGCCAAGGCCCACCGTGGTGAATGGCTGAAGTCCGCCAAGGACAGCTACGAAATCCGTGGCAAGAAGCTCGGCATCATCGGTTATGGCAACATCGGCACCCAGTTCAGCGTGCTGGCCGAAGGCCTGGGCATGGACGTGTACTTCTACGACGTGGTGTCCAAACTGTCCATCGGCAATGCCACCCAGGTAGGCACCCTGCAGGAGCTGCTCAACACCTGCGATGTGATCAGCCTGCACGTTCCCGAAACGCCGTCCACCAAGTACATGTTCAAGGCCGAGCAGTTTGCCCAGATGAAGCCGGGCAGCATCCTGATGAACGCCTCCCGTGGCACCGTGGTCGACATTGACGCCCTGGCCGATGCCTTGGGCAGTGGCAAGCTCCTGGGCGCCGCCATTGATGTCTTCCCCGTTGAACCCAAGTCCAACAATGAAGAGTTCATCTCTCCACTGCGCGAGTTCGACAACGTGATCCTGACTCCGCACGTCGGTGGCTCCACCATTGAGGCACAGGAAAACATTGGCCGCGAAGTGGCAGAAAAGCTGGCCATGTACAGCGACAACGGCACGTCTGTCTCTTCCGTGAACTTCCCGGAAGTGGCCCTGCCCTCACATCCGAACCAGCACCGCCTGCTGCACATCCACGAAAACGTGCCGGGCGTGATGTCGGAAATCAACCAGGTGTTCTCGGAAAACGGCATCAACATCTGTGGCCAGTACCTGCAAACCAAGGAAGACATTGGTTACGTGGTGATCGATGTCGACAAGGAGTACGGCGAGTTGGCACTTGAGAAACTGCTGAAAGTCAAAGGCACCATCCGCTGCCGCGTGCTGTTCTGATCCAGACGGTGTTTCAGCACCACAAAGAAGCCGGGGCCAACAGGTCCCGGTTTTTTTATGGCCAAACAGGCCAACTCCCGCACATGACCTCTTATTAATCCTCTTTTAGGGCACTTGACCTTGAGATGTCATCAGATGCAGCCATGATGGAAGTGAACGCTTTAACATTGCATCCAACATTCACTCCAAGGAGCATTCCATGTCACTGAAGGAGTCATTGCAGAAAAAACTGGAAACCCAGACCGAGTACTGGAGCAAACAGATCCAGAGCCTGCAGGCCGATGCTGAAGAACGGATGGCAAAAGCCCAGGACGACCAGGCAGAGGCTGAAATCCAGAAAGATTTCTCCGAGCGCATTCAGGCGCTGGAAGAACACGTCGAAGAAGCACGCAAGAAGATTTCGGAAATCCGGGATTCAGGGGAAGACCAGTTGCGGGACCTGAAGGCAAGGATTGACGAGTGGCTTCCCGGCGGGAAGAACTAGGAATCGAGTAGGAGGGGGAGTTACCTCCCCCGTCCTCTCACACCACCGGGCATACGGTTCCGTACCACGGCGGTTCATGGTCGGCTCTGAAGCCGAGTCATCGTATCCAGCAAGCTTACCAGAGACAGACGGTCGAATACCCTCTTAGGCAGGGCCGCGTTCATATGAGTCGCGCCACTGTTCCACCAGGGTCCACGACCATTGGTCGCGCTCCTCCAAGCCCTTATCTCAGTCAAGCCTAGCCGTACCAGGTTGCGGGCCCGCGTGCGGGTCCGCTTCCACTGCTGCCACAGGATCAGGCGAAGCCGCCGTCTTATCCAGCCATCCAGGGCTTCGACCGAACGCTTCGAGGCGGTCAGGCGATAGTAATTTGCCCAGCCTCTCAGCACCGGGTTCAGGTTCCGGATGGTGGTCGTCAACGACTGTCCCCGTGACCGTTTCAGCAGGGGGCGAAGCTTGGCCATGAAGGCCTTCAGGCTTTTGGGCGCGACTCTCAACCGGACCTGACGTTTATGCCAGCTCACGCTGTAACCCAGAAAGCTCCGACGCCAGGGGCGGTCCACGGCGCTTTTCACCGTATTCACCTTCAGGCGCAAGCGCGTTTCCAGGAAGTGGGTAATACTGGCCATCACCCGTTCGCCGGATCTTTTGCTGCTGACGTAAATGTTGCAGTCGTCCGCATAGCGGCAGAACCGGTGTCCCCGCCGCTCCAGCTCCCGATCCAGTTCGGTCAGGAGCACGTTAGAGAGCAAGGGCGACAGGGGGCCGCCTTGCGGCGTGCCTTCCCGTCTCGGGCTGACCAGTCCTCCTTCGAGCATGCCGGCTTGCAGGTAACGCCGGATCAGGGTGAGTATCCGCCGGTCGGCTATGCGACAAGCCAGCAGGCTCATCAGCACATCGTGGTTGACCCGGTCAAAGAACTGGGCCAGA
>OJIS01000272.1_pt1 | contig 18647 bp, 17 predicted proteins | sample 1595671 | NCBI WGS metagenome assembly OJIS01 (sample SAMN05416814, study PRJEB24817) | seawater metagenome | isolation source: Sea water | place: Canada:Atlantic | collected 2013-07 | reverse complement strand
CTACACAGAGTAGATCGTCGGCAGCGTCAGATGTGTATAAGAGACAGGTACTGCACAACCAGAAAGATGGTGAACAGTATGTACCGCTGCAGCATCTCTATGAAGGACAGCCGCGCTTCGACATTTACGATTCGTTGCTCTCGGAAGAGGCGGTGCTGGGCTACGAGTACGGCTACTCCACTACCACGCCCAAGACGCTGGTGATCTGGGAAGCCCAGTTTGGTGACTTTGCCAACGGTGCCCAGGTGGTGATTGATCAGTTCATTTCCTCCGGGGAAGCCAAGTGGGGCCGCCTGTGTGGGCTGACCATGCTGTTGCCCCATGGCTATGAAGGGCAGGGCCCAGAGCACTCCTCCGCCCGCCTGGAACGTTTCCTGCAACTGTGTGCCGAGCACAACATGCAGATCTGCGTTCCCAGCACCCCGGCCCAGATTTATCACCTGTTGCGCCGCCAGGCAGTGCGCCCGTTGCGCAAGCCATTGGTGATCATGAGTCCCAAGAGTTTGCTGCGGCATAAAAAAGCGATTTCCACCCTGGAAGATCTGGCTGACGGTATTTTCCGTACCGTGCTGGATGATCCGGCAGAGCTGGATCGCGACAAGGTGAAACGGGTAGTGATGTGCTCCGGCAAGGTGTACTACGACCTGCTCGAGAAGCGCGACAGCGATGAGTTGATCGACACCGCGCTGATTCGCGTCGAGCAGCTCTATCCGTTCCCGGAGCAGCGCTTGCAGGAAGTGCTGGAGGGTTACCCCAATCTGGAGAACCTGGTGTGGTGTCAGGAAGAGCCCATGAACCAGGGCGCCTGGTATTGCTCGCAGCACCATATGTACCGGGTGGCCCGCGAGGTCGGAGACCTGCGGGTGCATTACGCTGGCCGTGATATGGCTGCCGCGCCGGCAGCTGGCTCCATGGCCCTTCATGTGGAACAACAGCAGCGTCTGGTCCAGGACGCCTTCGAGATCAAGTAAATAAGGATTAGGCATGGCGACTGATATCAAAGCTCCGCAGTTTCCCGAATCAGTAGCGGACGGCACCGTAGCCACCTGGCACAAGCAGGAAGGTGAAGCGGTCAAGCGTGATGAGCTGCTGGTGGACATCGAAACCGACAAGGTGGTGCTGGAAGTAGTGGCACCGGCTGACGGTGTAGTCAGCAAGATTCTCGCCGCGGAAGGCGACACCGTTGAGAGCCAGCAGGTGCTGGGTCATTTCGAAGAGGGCGCCAGCGGTGCGGCGCCGTCTGGCGGTGATAAGGCTGATTCGGCTCCGGCCGAGCAGAAGGAAGAAGAACCGGCAGCAGAAAAGGCGCCGGCCAATGATGCTGCCAGCGACGACGATAGCGCGTCGGATCAGGCCGGCCCGGCGGCCCGCAAGTTGATGACCGAACATGGCGTTGCCGCTGCACAAGTGACCGGCACCGGCAAGGGTGGCCGCATCACCAAGGCGGACGTGGAAAAAACCATCAGCGACAAGGAAGAGAAGCGGGCCAGTCAACCGGCACCGCAGCAGCCGGCTACCCTGGATGTACCGGCAACGCCGGGTGAACGCGAAGAGCGTCGGGTTCCCATGACCCGTCTGCGCAAGCGTATCGCCGAGCGACTGGTGTCTGCTCAGCAGAACTCCGCCATGTTGACCACCTTCAACGAGGTCAACATGAAACCGATCATGGATATGCGCAAGCATTACCAGCCGGAATTCGAAAAGGCTCACAACGTGCGTCTGGGTTTCATGGGCTTCTTCACCCGTGCCTGCGTGGAAGCGTTGAAACGGTTCCCGGCCGTGAATGCGTCCATCGATGGCGAGGACATTGTGTACCACGGTTACTACGACGTGGGTGTGGCAGTGTCCACCGAGCGTGGTCTGGTGGTTCCGGTGATTCGCGATGCGGACCAGCGCGGTCTGGCGGAAGTGGAATCCCAGATCATCGAGTACGGTCAGAAGGCCCAGAAGGGCAAGCTGTCCATCGAAGAAATGACCGGCGGCACCTTCACGATTTCCAATGGTGGGGTGTTCGGCTCACTGATTTCCACGCCGATTCTCAACCCGCCGCAGACAGCCATTCTCGGCATGCACAAAATCCAGGAACGCCCCATGGCGGTGGACGGCAAGGTGGAAATCCTGCCGATGATGTACCTGGCGCTGTCCTATGACCACCGTTTGATCGATGGCAAGGAAGCGGTGCAGTTCCTGGTGGCAGTGAAGAACTTTATCGAAGATCCGGCGCGTTTGCTGCTGGATATCTGAATGTATGCCTGCACGCATCACGTTGGCACGCAACCACGCTAAGGGCGTGCCAGCGTGTTGGATGCAGCGTGCCAGCGATTGAAGGAATAGATCATGGCTGACAAGTACGACGTGATTGTCATCGGTGGTGGCCCCGGCGGTTATGTGGCTGCCATCCGTTGTGCGCAACTGGGTTTCAACACGGCCTGTATCGAGAAACGTATCAACAAGCAGGACGAGCCCGCACTGGGTGGTACCTGCCTGAATGTGGGGTGTATCCCCTCCAAGGCCCTGCTGGATTCTTCCTGGAAGTATCACGAAGCGCAGAGCTCCCTGGCGGACCATGGCATCAAGCTGGGCGACGTGAGCCTGGACCTGGATACCATGCACAAGCGCAAGGACACCATCGTTCGCAACCTGACCGGCGGCATCGCTCAGCTCTTCAAGGCCAACAAGGTCACCTGGCTGCAAGGTAGTGGGCAGTTGAAGAGTGGCAAGCAGGTGGAATTCTCGCCTCTGGAAGGTGATGCGCAGACCCTGCAGGCCGAGCACATCATTCTGGCTGCTGGCTCCGTGCCGGTGGAGATCCCGCCGACCCCGGTTGATCAGAAAATCATCGTCGATTCTACCGGCGCACTGGATCTCCCTGAAGTGCCCAAGCGTCTCGGTGTGATTGGTGCCGGTGTGATCGGGCTGGAACTGGGTAGTGTCTGGGCCCGTCTCGGCAGCGAAGTGGTGGTGCTGGAAGCAGTGGACACCTTCCTGCCGACGGTGGATCAGCAGATCGCCAAGGACGCCAAGAAGCAGTTCAGCAAACAAGGCATGGATATCCGTCTTGGTGCCCGGGTTACCGGCTCCGAGATGAAGAAGAACCAGGTAGTGGTGAATTTCACCGACAAGGACGGAGATCACCAGGAGACCTTCGACCGCCTGATTGTGGCCGTGGGCCGTCGCCCCTATACCGAAGGCCTGCTCAGTCAGGATGCCGGTGTCAGCCTGGATGAGCGTAATTTCGTTTACGTGGATAACCAGTGCCGTACCGATGTGCCCGGCGTTTACGCCATTGGCGATCTGGTACGTGGCCCCGCACTGGCCCACAAGGCCATCGAGGAAGGTGTGATGGTAGCCGAGGTGATTGCCGGCGAGCACACCCAGGTTAACTACGATGCCGTTCCCGGGGTGATCTATACCCACCCGGAAGTGGCCTGGGTGGGCAAGACCGAAGAAGAGGTCAAGGAATCCGGTGACGCCTACAAGACCGGTGCAGTGCCTTTTGCGGCCAATGGCCGCGCCATGGCTGCCGGCGAAACCGGGGGCATGGTCAAGTTTGTGGCCGATGAGAAAACCGACCGCATTCTCGGCATGCACGTGGTGGGGCCACAGGCCTCGGAACTGATCCAGCAAGGCGTGGTGGCGATGGAGTTCGGCGCCACCATAGAAGATTTGCAACTGATGGTGTTCGGTCATCCGAGCCTGTCGGAAACCGTTCATGAAGCCGCCCTGGCCGTGGATTACAAGGCAATCCATGTGGCGCAGCGTCGGCGCAAGAAATAACGCCGCAGAACGGTCGCGAAGTGACGGCGTCCAGTCGGGCGCCACTCATTCATTGATATGGAAGTATTGGCATGAATCTCCATGAATATCAGTCAAAGCAGCTTTTTGCTGATTATGGTCTGCCAGTTTCTACCGGTTTCGCCTGCGATACTCCGGAAGAGGTTGCAGCCAAAACCAAAGAAATTGGTGGTGAGAAGTGGGTGGTAAAAGCCCAGGTACACGCCGGTGGCCGGGGTAAGGCCGGTGGCGTGAAACTGGTGAATAGCCCGGAAGAAGCGGCGGAGTTTGCCAAAAAGTGGTTGGGTAAAAACCTGGTCACGTTCCAGACCGATGAGCATGGTCAGCCGGTGTCCAAGATTCTGGTGGAAACCTGCACCGACATCGCCAAGGAACTGTACCTGAGTGCGGTGTTTGACCGTGCCTCCCGGCGCGTTGTGTTCATGGCCTCCACCGAAGGTGGCGTGGACATTGAAACCGTTGCCGAAGAAACCCCGGAAAAAATCCTGCGGGCGGAAATCGATCCGCTGGTAGGTGCGCAGCCCTATCAGGCCCGTGAGATTGCTTTCAAGCTTGGCCTGGAAGGCAAGCAGGTTGGCCAGTTCGCGAAGATCTTTGTGGGTCTGGCGAAACTGTTTGAAGACAAGGACCTGGCGCTGATCGAAGTCAATCCGCTGGTGATCACGGACCAGGGCGATCTGCATTGCCTGGACGCCAAGATCAACGTGGATGGCTCTGCGTTGTATCGCCACCCGGACATCAAGGCGCTGGAAGATCCCAGTCAGGAAGACGAGCGTGAGCGTCGTGCGGCCGAGTGGGATCTGAACTATGTGGCACTGGACGGCAACATCGGTTGCATGGTCAACGGTGCGGGCCTGGCCATGGGCACCATGGACCTGGTGAAGCTGAAAGGCGGTGCGCCGGCCAACTTCCTGGACGTGGGCGGCGGTGCCACCAAAGAGCGTGTTACCGAAGCCTTCAAGATCATTCTCTCCGATGATCAGGTGAAAGGTGTGCTGGTGAACATCTTCGGCGGTATTGTTCGTTGCGACCTGATTGCCGAGGGCATTATTGGCGCAGTGGAAGAAGTGGGTGTGACTGTGCCGGTGGTTGTTCGTCTGGAAGGTAATAACGCGGAGCTGGGCTCCCAGAAGCTGGCAGAAAGCGGCATGAACATTATCGCCGCGCAAAGTTTTGATGATGCTGCCGAGCAGGTAGTGAAAGCAGTGGGAGGTGCCGCATGAGCGTACTGATCGACAAGAACACCAAAGTGATCTGCCAGGGTTTCACCGGCAGCCAGGGCACCTTCCATTCCGAACAGGCTATCGAATACGGTACCAAGATGGTGGGTGGTGTGACCCCGGGTAAGGGCGGCCAGACGCATTTGGGCCTGCCGGTGTTCAACACCGTGGCCGAGGCGGTTGCCGAAACCGGCGCCACTGCCAGTGTCATCTACGTGCCGGCACCGTTCTGCAAGGACTCTATTCTGGAAGCTGCCGATGCTGGCATCGAACTGATCGTCTGCATCACAGAGGGTGTCCCGGCGCTGGATATGTTGTACGTGAAGGAATACATCACCCGCAAAGGTGGTGTGCGTCTGATCGGTCCCAACTGTCCGGGCGTCATTACCCCTGGTGAGTGCAAGATCGGTATCATGCCGGGGCATATCCACCAGCCGGGCAAAGTGGGCATCGTATCCCGCTCCGGCACCCTGACCTATGAGGCGGTCAATCAGACCACCAAACTCGGCTTTGGCCAGTCCACCTGTATCGGTATTGGCGGTGATCCGATCCCCGGCACCACCTTTATTGACGCGCTGGAACTGTTCCAGAACGATCCGCAGACCGAAGCCATTGTCATGGTCGGCGAGATCGGTGGTACTGCGGAAGACGAAGCCGCTGCCTATATCAAGGAACACGTGACCAAGCCGGTGGTTAGTTACATCGCCGGCGTGACTGCGCCTCCGGGCAAGCGTATGGGCCATGCCGGTGCCATTATTGCCGGCGGCAAGGGCACTGCGGACGAGAAGTTTGCAGCCCTGGAAGCGGCCGGTGTGAAAACCGTACGCAACCCTGCGGAAATCGGTAAGGCCGTGAAAGAAGCGACTGGCTGGTAGTACAGTCCTTCGCTGATACAAAAAAGGCCGGCATTTCGCCGGCCTTTTTTGTTGGGGGTTGCCCACACTATTTCTATAGTCTCTGACAGGCGGAAAAGCGATCAGCCTTCTCCTCCAGGGTTAGGCCCTGAACAGGGGCCATAGAAATAGTGTGAGCAGCTCCCCCTCAGTGGAGAATGTCGTCGTCCAGATCGAAGAACTCATACTCGTTGAGTTCCTTTTTCAGGCGACGGGCCTCCAGACGATCTTCGATGCGATGACGCATGTCCATGTTGAACGCACGGGAGCGCGCGCTGCGTTCCTCCTGCTCTTCATCGTCCACGTCGTCATCCATGATATCGAAATCTTCGTTCATCAGCAGATCTTCCGAATCAAGGTCTTGCTCATTACGATGGTTACTCATGGTGGCCTCCTGTATTTGACCTCCCCAAACAACCTGTTAATCGGCGAGTCAGGTCCGGGGTACCGGTTTTCTGACGTCCTCAGCGCCTGTATATCTCCAGAGTTTCCCGCTGACAAGTTTTTTTTTATTTCCGATGATAAGTGGTGGTGGCTGGAGCACCTGGCGGCGCAGCAAGCGGATATGGCCGGCTGCTGCAGGGCGGAGTGTGATGGAGATCATGCCTGGCCGCTGGATAGAAAAATCAGTCACTTAAGTGCTGGAATGCCCGGCCCCGGCTTTGTAAAGTGGAGGCATCGGGATAACCTTTTCGTCTGGAGCCTGCAGAGCCTGTTCCGGCGTCTCCCGCAGGGAGGCTTGTGCAGCCACCCGGTTACCGTTGCGGAAAATCTGCAGAGGCCATATGCGTATTGCTGGCTAGCAGGGCAGCAAAGGCAAAAGCGCCAACAACGCTTCACAGAAGCTTATTCAACGCTCCGTTGAGAGAATCATCTGTTGAGAGAATAAGAAGATGGCAGAACTGCTGATCATTATTGGGGTAAGTGGCTTCATCATCAGCACCCTTGGCCTGATGAACGAGGCGGGTAGCCGGGGGCACAGTGCCTTGTTTTTCCTGTTACCCCTGGCAAGTCTGGGGCAGGTGCAGCAGCACTGGGAAGAATATCGCTGGTGGGCACTGGGGCGTGTAGCGTCTTTACTGACGGCGGCAGTAGGTGTGGCGCTGTTCCTGGCTACCGGGCAGAGCCCACTGGAACATGCTCCCCGGCAAAACCTGGCGGGGCAGGCGGGCCAGGTTTTGCGGGGCGATAATATGGCCACCAGCACCGCATTTGTGACTTCTGAGGAGGCCGCGCTGCTGGTGGTAGAAGGTCAGGGAAAGGCCCTGTCAGGCCGTTTGCACGGAAAAAAATTCCGTTATGACCGGGTGGCACTGATAGACGGGGTCCTGACAGCCAGCCAGGGAAAAGGCTTCCTGCCCGAACTGGAGGTGCGCATTCTGCTGGGTTGGGATCCTGAAGAAATCACCGAGCGCCGCTCAATGCTGGTAAGCCCATCCGATGAGGGGGCTCCTGTGGTGCATTTATCCTGGAAACCTGAGGGGCAGGACTACCCGGAAACCCGCATCTTTCCCGGCGGCTACCGTCTGGAGCTGGCGCTGGCGCCGCTGGATACCGATCAGCTTTCCGGTTCCATGGTGCTGGTCATGCCGGACAGCTTCAAAAGCTATCTGGTCGGTGACTTCACGGCGTATTCCAATCATCTTCGTTATCGTAATGGCAGTGTGGATTTGCATTTTGACCACGATGACACACTGGCCTATGTGGCAGAGGAGTATCTGGCGACCCAGTTCCCTGAAGGGATGCTGGAATCCGTGCAGGCGGAGCATGTCCAGCTGCGCCGCGCGGAGGCCACCGGGCAGGTAATGTCACGGGTCGTGTTGACCAGCGGTGCGGTGGAACAACGGCACGTGCGCCTGGAGAAGAGCGAAGTGGGTTGGGCCGTGGTCCCGGGGTCAATGGAAACGCGGGTGATTACTCCGCCGCGAGAGGGAAGTGCAACCCTGAGGTCCCCCGTTTTCGAGGAGTCGACGTCAGAAGAGATGCAGACCTTGCCGCCTGTAGAGAAGACCTTCCCGGAGCTTGTTGCTTATGTGGGCAGAAAGGTATTGCTGGAAACACGCAGTGGCCGTGAGCTGGAAGGGGTATTGCGCCGCATCAGCGGAGATCGCCTGTGGCTGGTCATGAATGTGGGTAGCGGTAATGTTGAGCGCAGTGTGTCTGCAGAGGAGCTTCAATCACTGACGTTATCCAATGGACAACGGGTTGATCTGGTATCAGAGGACGATGGCAGTGATGAGGCAGAGGTTGTCTACGACAGTGAACCGCGGGCTGAACAACAGTCGGAGTTGGCAACGAAGATGGACGAGCCTGTTGCGGAAATATCTGCGAAACTGAAGGAGCTGCGTGCCCTGGTAGGTCAATCCGTCACCATCACCGCCAGTGGCGTCGTCACCCGCACAGGAATTTTGCAGGCGGTCACCGAGGATCATTTGACCTTGAGTGTGGCGATGGGAGCAGGCAACATCGAATACTTCTATGACATGAACAGCATTCAAAAGGTTGAGGCAGCGCGTTGAAGATACTGATTACCGGAGGCAGCGGATTTATCGGCCAGCACCTGTGCCGGAGACTGGCGGCACATGGGCACGATCTTGTCGTGCTCAGTCGTCGTCCGAAACGGGTTGCCAAGCTGTTGCCAGAAGAAACCCGTATCGTCTCGTCGCTGGATGATATTGCCGAAGACGACCCCATCGACGGCATCATCAACCTGGCCGGTGAAAGCCTGTTTGCCGGGCGCTGGACGGAGCGTCGCAAGAAGGTGCTGTTTGATTCCCGTATTGGTGTTACCCAGGGCCTGGTGGCACTGGTGTCCAGGTTGAAACGCAAGCCGGCGGTAATGGTATCCGGCTCTGCGGTGGGGTTCTACGGGGACGCGGGTAATGCGGAACTGACTGAAGACAGCTCTGCCCGCAAGCGTGATTTCGGTTATCTGCTCTGCGATGCCTGGGAGCAATCGGCACGGCCGGTGTCCCGTCAGGGAGTACGGTTGTGCCTGGTGCGAACCGGCATTGTACTGGGCCGTGATGGCGGCATGCTTGGCAAGCTGCTACCGGTTTACCGGCTCGGGTTGGGCGCCATGCTCGGCGATGGTAGCCAGTGGTTGAGCTGGATACACATCGACGACATGGTGGCGATTCTGGTGCGGGCGGTGGAAACCCCGGGGATTGACGGGGTATTCAATGCCACGGCACCGGCACCTGTTACCCAGCGTGAGTTTCATCAATCGCTGGCCAGTGCGGTCAAGCGACCGGCGTTTCTGCGAGTGCCATCAGTGGCTCTGCGTGCCGGCCTGGGCGAGCAGTCAGAGATCCTGCTGGGCGGGCAACGGGTCTACCCCCGGCGCCTGGAGCAACAGGGTTTCGTGTTCCGCTTTCCGGATCTGAAATCGGCGCTGGCTCACCAGATCAAGCGCTGATCCCTTTTCCTCCCCCCTTGAAAAACACACGGCTGCCCCTATTACTCCCGGGTGATTAAACCCAGAGGAGTCAGCCGTGTCTGCAGAAAAACAAACCCATGGTTTTCAGGCGGAAGTATCCCACCTGCTGCACCTGATGATTCATTCCCTGTATAGCAACCGGGAAATCTTTCTTCGTGAATTGATCTCCAACGCCTCCGATGCCTGCGACAAGCTGCGTTTCAAGGCACTGGATGAGCCGTCGTTACTGGAGTCAGGAAACGACCCGGCCATCAGCCTGCGAATAGACAAGGAAGCGGGCACTCTCACCATCGCCGATAACGGCATTGGCATGAACGAGGAAGACGTGATCGAGAACCTGGGTACCATCGCCCGTTCCGGCACCGAAAAATTCCTCGCCTCGCTCAGCGGTGACCAGAAGAAGGACGCCCAGCTGATCGGCCAGTTTGGTGTAGGCTTTTATTCCGCGTTCATTGTTGCTGACCGGGTAACCGTGGAAAGCCGCAAGGCCGGTACCGATGTCTCCGCCGGGGTGCGCTGGGAAAGCGATGGCCAGGGTGAGTTTACCGTGGAGGCCATTGAGCGGGCAGAGCAGGGTACAGCGGTGGTTCTGCATCTGCGCAAGGATGCCAGGGAATTTCTGGATGACTTCAAGATTCGTCAGGTGGTGAACCAGTATTCGGACCATGTGGCGTTCCCGATCACGCTTGTCACTCCGGCAGAAGGTGACGACGAGGAAAAAGCAGAAACCCTCAATTCCGCCACGGCCCTCTGGCAGCGGCCCCGTCAGGAAATCAGTGACGAGGAATATCAGAATTTCTACAAGCACATCAGCCACGATTTCCAGGATGCCCTGAGCTGGAGCCACAACAAGGTTGAGGGCAAGCTGGAATATACCAGTCTGCTTTACATCCCTGCCCGGGCACCCTTTGATCTGTATCACCGTGAAGCCAATCGTGGCCTCAAGCTCTATGTGCAGCGCGTCTTTATCATGGACGATGCGCAGCAGTTTCTGCCCCAGTACCTGCGTTTTATCAAGGGGGTGATTGATGCCCCGAACCTGCCACTGAACGTGAGCCGGGAGCTGCTGCAAGACTATGGCCCGGTACAGAAAATCCGTGCAGCGCTGACCAAACGGGTACTGCAGATGCTCAAGAAACTGGGCAATGACGAGGAAAAATACGCTACCTTCTGGTCCCAGTTCGGCCAGGTGATCAAGGAAGGTATTGGCGAAGATCGTGACAATCAGGAGGCGGTTGCCGCCCTGTTGCGCTTTGCCAGTAGTAATCAGCCGGGCAAGGTGGCCACGTCGCTGGATCAGTACCTGGAGAACAAGCCAGCTGAGCAGGACAAGATTTATTATCTGTTGGCTGACAGCCCGTCAGCGGCAGAGAACAGCCCCCATCTGGAAGTCTTCCGCAAGAAGGGTATCGAGGTCCTGTTGCTCAGCGATCCGGTGGACGAGTGGATGGTCAGCTATCTGGACAGCTACAAGGATGTGAAGCTGATCAATGCGGCCCGTGGCGAGCTGGATCTGGGGGAAGAGACGGATAAGGCCGATAACGATAATCCATTGATCGGCCGTCTTGGCAGTATCCTGGCAGAACGGGTGGAAACCGTGCGGGCGACTTCCCGTCTGGTGGACTCCCCGGCGTGCCTGGTGTTGGCCGAAGACCAGCTGGGGCCACAGATGCGCCGCATGCTGGAGGCTGCCGGGCAACCGGCGCCGGAAAACAAGCCGGTGCTGGAAGTGAATCTGGACCACAGTCTGTTACAGGCGTTGGCCGAGATGGAAGAGGGCAAACGCTTTGACGACATGGCCGCACTACTACTCGACCAGGCCATGCTGGCAGAAGGGCAGTTGCCTAAAGATCCGGCGGCGACTGCACGACGCTTGCAGGAGCTTCTTGTTCGGGCGTTGTGATAACCCACTGTAGGAGCGCCGACTATTCGCTTCGCTTGGTGAGGCGCGAACCGAGCGTAGCGAGGGCAGTGGCGCCTTTGCGTTGTCCTTGCGATTGGCACATGTCGAGCTCTGACATGCCTGATCGCCTGCGGCGATTCCCTCGCTGACGCGAGGTTCGCGCCTCAAGAGGCGCTCCTACTGTTGGCTTCGTCCCAAGCTTGATGAGGCTTCCGTTGTCTCTGCTTCGATGGGCGCTTATGATGCCTCAAAAGCTGCTATACAAGGCGTTCCGTATGGAGCAGGAAAGACATAACGCAACAATTCTGGGCGGTGGCAGTTTTGGCACCGCCATGGCCAGCATTTTGGCCGCCAATGGCCACCGGGTGAATATCTGGGTACGTGACCCGGAAACAGCTGCGGCGATCAATCTGGATCGGGAAAACAGCCGCTATCTGCCCGGTGCTGAATTGCCTGCGGGAGTGAATGCCACAGACAGTCTGGAAGAGGCACTGGATCAGGCATCTCTGGTGTTTGTGGCGATTCCCAGCAAGGCGTTTGTGGACGTTCTTCGTCAGGCCAGGGAATGGGTGCCAGCTGGCACCATGGTGATCAGCTGTACCAAGGGGATTTATTCCGAAGGCTTTCTGCTGATGAGCGAAGTGTTGCAGCAGGAGTGGCCGCACGCCCGTATCGGCGCGCTCAGTGGTCCTAATCTGGCCAAGGAAATCGTCGAGCAGAAATTTAGCGGCACCGTGGTAGCCAGCCCCGATGAGGAGTTGTGCCAGGTGGTGCAGACGGCACTTAGCTGCGATTACTTCCGCGTCTATGACAACCCGGACATTTACGGCGTGGAACTGGGCGGTGCCCTGAAAAATATTTACGCGGTGGCCTCCGGCATGGCCGCGGCCATCGGAGTGGGTGAAAACAGCCGCAGCTTCATGATTACCCGTTCCCTGGCGGAAATGAGCCGTTTTGCGGTGGAGTTGGGTGCCAACCCGATGACATTCCTGGGACTGTCCGGGGTGGGGGATCTGATCGCCACCTGTAGTTCCTCGTTGTCGCGCAACTATCAGGTGGGCTTCCAGCTAGGCCAAGGGAAGAGCCTTGAGGAGGCGGTGGAAAGCCTGGGGCAAACGGCTGAAGGTATCAACACTATCAAGCTGGTGGCGGACAAGGCCGCGGAGCTGGACGTCTATATGCCCCTGGCTACGGCCCTGTATCAGATCGTTTACCATGGCCAGCCGCTGGAGCTGGTTATCCAGCAGTTGATGAGCGGGGAATACAAGCACGATGTGGAATTCCAGCTCGCTGGAGCCAGTGCATGAAGCTTTATCTCAGCCGCCACGGTCAGGCGGTTTCCCGGGCTCCTACCGATGCGCAGCGCCCCTTGACCGAGACGGGCAGGGCGGCGCTGCTTGCCCACTGGCAAGGCATGCGGGATAGCGGAATTGCCGTATCGGCGCTGATCGCAAGCCCTTTTGTGCGGGCCCAGCAGACCGCAGATTGTATCGATCAGGTCTATGGTGGCTTGCCCCGACAAACCTGCGAGCAACTAGTGCCGGATGCCAACCCGCAAGCGCTTTTTGACTGGTTGCTTGCCAACCCGCCCGCGGATAACGCCGTGCTGGTGAGTCATATGCCGTTGGTGGCCCAGTTGACCGCAAGCTGGACCGGTTCGGTCGAGAGTATTGGTTTCAATGTGGGGACCGTGGCCTGTCTGGATGTGGAGGTGGCCGCTGCAGCCGGTGCCCGTCTGTTGTGGTTACGCAGCCCTGGCGAGGCCGTTTCTGGCCGCTGATCCGGAAAACCCTACCCTTGATAACGCGTTGCGTACCGTTCGCCGATAGGCGCTGGTCAGGTTGTTTGCGACTGCCCTAACCTGACCTTGATGACACTGGAACGCATGGCAGACTCCTGAACGGTGTCATCGGTACCACCCTAAGGGGGGGGAATGTGATGTCTCCTTGCATCACATCAACTTAGGCAGATCCTCGAGCACCAACCAATGTTGGTGCTTTTTTTATGTCTGTGATTGCCATCCCGGCAGAAACCCTGTTTTCACAGTGAATTCGCGAGGGGGACGGACACGGTTTTACTCTGTGAAATTGTGGACGCTGGGTTTTAACTGGATTCAGAATCCGGCTCCCAGGCTAACCGTTCAATGGGCTGGCCATCGGCGGCCACCAGGTTGAGAAGAATTGGCAGGCGACCGAGAAATTCCAGCCCCTCTGACTGGCGAAGCTCTTTGAGATACTGCTTTACCCGGCCACTGATCCACGGATGCAGGGTTGCCTTAATGGTGACGCCCTTGCAGCGTGAGCCCCTTTGCTGGTGCCAGTCCTGGAGAGCGGAGCGCAGTACCGGAAAATGGGACTGGAACTGCTCGAAGTCGTCGGCCACCAGATAAATGTCGTACTGGTAGAGATTGCCGCGCCAGCTCATTCCTGCCTTGGTTTCCTTGAGCCGCAACCGTGGTGCCAGGGTACCGTTGATCCCGGCTTCCTGCGGGCGGTAACGGGCTCGTTCGCGGGTGTAGTGCTCCGGGGATTCCAGGTGGTCGAGGGCGTCAACAAGGGCTGCGCCGCTTTCCGGTCGATCTGCCGGGGCCTTGGCCAGCAACTGGCGCAGTATTGGCTGATAATGGCGGAGTGTGACTGGCAGCAAGGGTATCGGCTCACGCAGGTGGGCCTGCGCCATAGCGCTGGTATCCTCGCCGTGATAAGGCGGTTTGCCAGTGAGCATTTCGTAGAACACACAGCCCAGGGAATACAGGTCTGATTGCGGTGTCAGCGGCTGGGAGCGGTGTTGTTCCGGGCTCATATATTTGGGGGTGCCCATGATGCTGTTGGTAGCGGTGACGCTGTTATCGCGCAGCATGTTGGCGGCGATGCCGAAATCCATCAACAGTGCGGAGCCGTCGGCACGGAACATCACATTGTCCGGCTTCACGTCCCGGTGAATGAAGCCATGCAGGCCGGCGTAGTCCAGGGCGCCAGCCAATTGCCGCAGCACGTTTTCTGCATCCCTGGGCTCTATGCCATCGCGAATGCGCTGTTTCAGGCTGCCCCCGGTCACGTACTCCATGCTCAGATAATAGTAACCCTCGTGCTCGCCCACGTCGTACACCGGCACGATATGGGGATGATTGAGGCTGGCCACGGTGCGAGCTTCCTGCATGAAGCGTTCGGCAAAGCTCGGTTCCAGGGCGAGGGAGGGGGTGAGTATCTTGATCGCGACCTGGCGCTCGAAGGAATGCTGGGTAGCGAGAAAGACATGCGCCATGCCACCCTTGCCAAGGCGTTCGGTAATTCGGTATCCGGGAAGTCTGATGGCCATGCTGTTATCGAGGTCGTCCTGACCGATTATTGTTGTCGGGCCCGGGGAAGTTTACTCGGGCGGTTCGCCGTAAAGCGCCTTCATTTCGGCTTCGGAGCGACGGGCCTGGGCCAGTTTCGCTTCCAGTCGCTTCTTCTGTTGATCGAGGCTGAGGAAAAAGCTGACCTTGCTCTGCAGCAGTTGCGGATCAATAGGCTTGAACAGATAGTCTACGGCACCACTGCGATAACCTTGTTGCACAAAGCGGGTTTCTTTCGAGATCGCAGTCACAAAAATGATAGGCACATTCTGGGTGCGCTGATGGGAGCGCATGATGCCGGCTACTTCGAAGCCGTCCATTTCCGGCATTTGTACGTCCAGCAACACCAGGGCGTAATCTTCCTTGAGGAGCTTGGCCAGGGCAGCATTGCCGCTGGTCACGCTGTCCAGATCACAGTCCATGTCTTCCAGTACCACCTCGAGCGCCACCAGATTCTGTGGGGTGTCATCCACCAGCAGGATACGGGAGCGGGGTAGTTGCAGATTGTCGTCACTGGAGTCGGCAATGGTACTCATGATGTGATCCGGTTGGCGTAGTCGCTGAGACTTTAGTCTTACTCGATGTTATCAACTTTTTTCGGGGCCGTCTTGCTCTTCCAGCTTCCATTGTTGCACGGCCATCTGAGCTTTTACCTGTTCCAGCACATCCAGCAAGGTGTCGCGGATCAGCTGGTCGAGTTGCTCGCCTTCTCCCTTGGCGGCACCGATCAGATCGTGGAGAAGTTGCTCAAGCTGCGGCCGGTTGGCCGGTGAGGCCAGGTCATCCACCAATTGATCCACGAATGCGGTGCCGGTCTCGCGCACGGCGTCGCCGAGCAGGGCGATAGCCCGTGGGCCGGCCACGGGGATGGCCGCCAGGCGTTTGCCGGCCTGAGTCCGGGTCAGTGATTCGTCAGTCAGGTGGGCGAAATATTCCGCTAGTTGATCGCGATACTGGCCATGGCTTTTCTGGGTAGCATCGGCGATGCGGGTGGCGATAAAACTCACCAGCTTGTCCTGGCGCGGTGCCAGTACCTGGGTTTCGATACGATGCAGTAGCGGGCTGCCGCCACCGATTTCTCGTTGGGCGCCGCTTAAGACATTGATGACCACGCGGTCGGAGACTTCCTCTACCACGATGCCGTAATACTTAAGGATAGTCTGGCCAAGCCAGGTTTGTGACAGGTCGATAATGCCCATTCGCTGCAGACGCATGACCAGACCAACCACACGCAGAATCCGCAACCAGCGGAAACTACCCACCGGAATACAGCCGAGCAGGTCATACCAGTGGGCAAAGGGGTAGAAGAACCAGCGGTGGTAGGTGCTACGCGCAATGGCGACAATCCAGCGGATGACGAACTCGGTCAGGTAGACAGCGACGAAACAGAGGTCGTAGAACAGAAAATTACTGTGGATGGTATCCCGGTAGAAGGCATGGAATGCTGGCGTCATCTCTGCCAGAAACCCCTGTACCGGTGGCACCTGGAAAAGCCAGTCGAACAGGATCAGGCCGAGGTTGAGGATGACCAGGGCAATCATCAACAGATCGATAACAAAACCGATCGTGTCCAGATTGAGCTTCAGCTTTTCCGGGTGCAGTTTGATCTTCATGGGTTAGCCGCGAAACCTGGCCCATACCGGGCAGTGGTCGGACGGTTTTTCCATGCCACGCAGGTCATAGTCCACCCCGGTGGTATCGAGTTTTTCCAGCAGCGGGGCTGTGGCCAGGACGGTATCGATGCGCAGGCCCCGGCGTGGCTCGCGCTCGAAGCCCCGGGAGCGATAGTCGAACCAGGAAAAGATGTCATCAGTGTCCGGGTGCTGGTGCCGGAAGGTGTCGGTGAGCCCCCAGTCGATCAGGCGTTGCCACCATTCCCGTTCTTCGGGCAGGAAGCTGGTTTTGCCTTCGCGCAGCCAGCGCTTGCGATTCGCTTCGCCGATGCCGATGTCCAGGTCGGTGGAGGAAATATTGAAATCCCCCATGACGGCCACCTGCTGGTCGGGTTGCTGGTGGTTATCCAGGTAGTTCTGCAGGTCCTGGTAGAACTTTTCCTTGGCAGGAAATTTGAGCGGGTGCTCGCGGTTTTCGCCCTGGGGGAAATAGCCGTTGAGCACGGTAATGGCAGAGCCATCGGAATGACGCAGGGTGCCAATGATCATGCGACGTTGGGCGTCCTCATCATCGGAGGGAAAGCCGTACTGAACCGATTCCAGCGGTTCGCGGGTAATCAGTGCCACGCCATAGTGGCCTTTCTGGCCAAAATAGTAGGGGTGGTAGCCCATGTCGCGAACCGCCTGTTCGGGAAACTCCGGGTCGTGAACCTTGGTTTCCTGCAGGCCGATCAGGGCCGGCTGATATTTATCGATGACTGCCTGCAACTGGTGCAGACGGGCGCGAATACCATTGATGTTGAATGAAATCAGGGTCATGGAGCCTCCTTTGTGCGGGCATTGTACACCAACAAAAGATGACCAAGGCAGACCACTCTGTGGCGTTATCGGACATGGTCCGGGGTGAACAGTTGCGGCTATGATGTCTCCTGAAACCGTGACTTCATCGTGGCGCCTGACGCGAGCCTTTGCCGCCACAGAAAATTTTCTTCAGTCGATCGCATTCCCTGATGCGACGCTTCTTCAGAAAATTTCCTGTGACAACAAATTCTTACGCCATGCATTCACGCTGAAGTCACGGTTTCAGGAGATCTCTTTTATTTTCGTGCCCAACTCAGGGAGACACCATGTCAGCAGTTTCCGCAGGTCGTCAGACGCTGGTCTTTGCCCACGCCAACGGCATTCCCGGCCATAGCTATGACACCTTTCTGGCACCGCTGGCGGACGAGTTCGATGTCATCATCATCGATCGCTTGGGCCACAATCCGGCTTACCCGGTGGATGCGGACTGGCATAGCCTCAGCCTGGAGCTGGAAGCCAGGCTCGAATCCCTGCCCAAGCCGATGGTTGGAGCCGGACATTCGCTGGGGTCGGTAGTCATGTACCTGGTGGCCCAGCGCCGCCCGGAATGGTTTTCCGCGCTGATCATGCTGGACCCGCCGATGATGAATGGCTGGCACGGGGTGATGATGCATGCGGCGAAGCTGACCGGCATGATTGATCGAGTGACACCGGCGGGCAAGAGCAAGGGGCGGCTGGATTACTGGCCGAACTGGGAAGCCGTGGAAAGCTATTTTTCCTCACGCGGCCTGTTCCGGGCCTTTGATCCACGTTGCCTGGCAGATTATTTGCGTGCGGGGCTGGAGCCCTGGGAGGGCGGCTGGCGATTGCGTTTTCGCCCGCAGGTGGAAGTGGCCATTTTTCGACATACCCCCACGGCTGCCACTCGCATGCCCAGGCTGAAAGTGCCTGGGGCAATTATCACCGGCAAAGGGTCGCCATCTCCGTTTCTCGACAGTGCCCGGCGCCATGTTCGCCGCCACGGCATGCTCCATCGCATTGCGGAAGGATCGCACATGTACCCACTGGAGAAGCCTGAACAGACCCTGGCCCTGTTTCGCGAAACCCTGCAAACGCTGCAACAGGGGGAGGCGAGTTAATGGCTGCAAAAGAGAAGAAATTTCAGGTTTTCGGACAGACTCTGGCCGCCCTCAGCTGGGACGGCGAGGGCGAGCCGGTGTTGGCCCTGCATGGCTGGCTGGACAATGCCGCGTCCTATATTCCGCTGGCGTCGCAATGGCAACGCGCCATGGTGGCACTGGATTTTTCCGGTCATGGTCACTCGGATCATCGCCCTGACGGGGTGGTAACGCACCTGGTGGATCATGTGCGTGATGTGCTGGCAGTGGCAGATCAGCTCGGCTGGCAACGCTTTACACTGGTTGGCCACTCCATGGGGGCGGGGATTGCCTGCCTGTTTGCGGCAGCGTTTCCGGATCGGGTCTCCCGGTTGGTGCTGATTGAAGGATTGGGCCCGCCCAGCACGCCCGGTAAGGACGTGGCCAGCACCCTGCGCAAGGCACTGGATGACATGATGGCGTTGGCAGACAAGCGCAAGCCCTGTCTCTTATACACATCTCCGAGCCCACGAGACCGAGGCTGATCTC
>OJIS01000271.1_pt1 | contig 18659 bp, 11 predicted proteins | sample 1595671 | NCBI WGS metagenome assembly OJIS01 (sample SAMN05416814, study PRJEB24817) | seawater metagenome | isolation source: Sea water | place: Canada:Atlantic | collected 2013-07 | reverse complement strand
CTACACAGAGTAGATCGTCGGCAGCGTCAGATGTGTATAAGAGACAGGGTTGGCAAGACGGTTCAAGTCGGAGCGATTCGAATGACGCCGGAGGTGGCTGGGGAGTGGAAATGGGAACAGGCGAATCGCTTGGAGTTCACTCCCACCGTTGGGTGGTTGCCGCCGGGGGTGTATCGCTTTGCAGTGGGGACGGGACTGCTGGCGAAGGATTGTCAACTGGCGGAGAACACAGCCTTCAAACGTGCATTGAAAGCACCTCCGCTCTCGGCGCGCTTCCACTCTCGAACCTACTACATCGATCCAGCCACCCCGACACTGCAGCAGTTGGTCACGACCGTGGACTTCTCGCAATCGGTCTCGCTGGAAGAGGCACAACGACAGTTTTCGGTCACCAGTGTGACTGGTATCGAGATCTTTCAACCTGGGAGTGAGGCTCAAGTGCTGGCGGACCCGAAGACGCCATTGCGATTTTATCTTCGCTCGCCGTTGATGCAACCGGGTGAGAAGGAGGATCTGGTGCTCTTTAAATTTCAAGCCGGACTCACCGCCAAGGCCGGTGGTGAGCCCGGTCTCAAAGATTTCGAAACGAAGCTCACGGCCTACAGCAAGGACTCCATATTCTTCGTTCGTACCATCGGCAACATGCTGCGGAAAACACCCGCAGGCGAACCCGAGCAAGCCATTCTTGTCGAACTCAGCATCCCGGCCCAAACCGCTCCGCTCGCAAAGGTGGTGGAAGCCTGGAAACTCCCCCCGGAATTCAAGGGAAAAAATGGGAGAGCGATATCGTGGACGAAGGAGAATGTCACCGAGGAGGTCCTGGCAAAGTCGGCGAAAATTCAGATGGAGCTCATCACCACCCCGGGTGCCCCTGCCAGGGAGGCGACGATGGCACTGCGGGTCGCGCAGCAACCCGGTGGCAAGATCTTGATGAGAGTGCCCAAAGAGACAGCAGGCCCCGGTGGGTTTGTCACCCCGGAGGAATTCCGGGAGGTCACGATGCTTCCGGAGATCCCGAAAGAAGCCGCCCTCATGGGAAAGGGAGGGCTCCTGGCCCTGAATGGCGAGCGCAAAATCAATGTGCAGTCACGCGGACTGGATCACCTCCGCTACACCGTTGCGAGGGTTCAGAGCAAACAAATTAATCATCTCGTGAGCCAGACGAGTGGCAATTTTGAATCACCCAATTTTCGCTACGGCTTTGGGTTCGATAACATCTCGGACTCCGAGCAATCGGTCCAACCGATTGTGAAGAAAGGCGAATATCGCGTGAACTATTCGTCCTTCGATTTCTCCTCGTTGATCCGGGCTTCCCAGCCAGGGGCAACCCCCGCGCACGGCTTGTTTTATCTCACGGTCGAAGGAGTGCGTCCTCGGACAAGAGAAGATGGAATCGTGGCTGAGGGATCCCCTGACAAAGATTGGGTGCCCTTGGCTCCCGGTAGCAACCGGAGCTACAGCAGCCGTCACCGCGGTGGTAATACCACCACCTATCCCACGGGAGACCGACCGCAGGACCGGCGATTCATCCTGGTCACGGATCTCGGCCTCATCATGAAAGAGAGTGCGGACGGTCAGCGGATGATTTATGTGCAATCGTTCAGTGGCCGAGGGCCGGTGGAAGACGTGGAAATTTCCGTGTTGTCCATGAATGGCACCGTGCTGAAAAATGCCACCACGGATGCGCTCGGCAAGGCGAAATTACCCTCCTTGCGGGGGCTGCAACGGGAGATGGCTCCTGTCGCCCTGATCGCGAAAAAGGGAGACGACCTCGCCTTCATTCCCTGGGCCAAGAACGAACGGCACCTGGACACCTCGAGGTTCGATGTCGGCGGCGTTCAATACAGCGAAAAATCGGCGCTGACAGCTTCCCTCTTTACAGAACGCGGGATCTATCGTCCGGGCGAGTCGATTCGCGTCGGAGGCATCGTTCGCCAGCGCGACTGGTCGGGTGATCTGACCGGGATGCCGCTCGAATTGGTGGTGGTGAATGCGAAGCAGGATGTCGCCGGCCGCTACCCGCTGAACCTGGCGGCCGGGGGAGTTTTTTCGCAAACCGTCCCGACTGCCGAAACCTCACCCACCGGTCCGTGGCGAGTCTACCTGGAGAGACCCAAGCCCGCCGATGCCCGACCGCAGGAGCGCTCCACTTATCTTGGAGGGACCTACATAAGGGTGGAAGAATTTCAACCCGACCGACTGAAAATAAAGGCCCGGTTTCAGCCCGGCGCAAGCGATGGCTGGAGATCGCCGGACGACCTGGCCGTGACCGTGCAACTCGACACCCTCTTCGGCCTTCCAGCGGCAAAGCGGCGGGTTGCGGCGAAACTTCACCTGTCCCCCGCCACTCCCTATTTTTCCAAATGGCCAGGCTGGCAGTTCGGCATGTCGGGCGTCAACCGGCGCGAATCCAAAGAGATTCCACTCGCAGATGGCCAGACCGATGCAAACGGTCAGGCGACCCTGCCTCTGAACCTGGAAGCCCACACCGCGCCCATGTTGCGGGCCCGGGTGGAGTTAGAAGGGTTTGAAGCAGACGGTGGCCGGGGAGTACGCACCGAGCTGAGCACGCTGGTGTCACGCCAGTCCTATCTCATCGGCCATAAGGCGGATCGTTACCTGGGTTACCTCAATACGAACGATCCCGTCTCGGTCGGCCTCGTCGCAATCGGTCCGGACAGTAATCCCGTGGCCGTAGCGGATCTCACCCGCGTTCTGGTGGAAACCAAGTATGTCTCGGTCCTGACCAAGCAGAGAAACGGCAGTCTCGGATACGAATCCCAGAAGCGCGACGACACTCTGGAATCCGTTGCCATTGCTCTTCCGGCATCGAAGCAGGCCCTCCCCCTCCCTTTGGATAAACCCGGAACCTTTCGTTATGAGATTCGCAATGCCGCCGGTCAGACCCTCTGCTCGATTCCGTTCCTCGTGGCTGGAAAAGGCGATGCCTCCAAGGACCTCGAACGCAGTGGTGAATTGGTGATCAAATTTCCAAAAAAGAAATGGCTTCCTGGTGAGGAATTGGAATTTTCCCTGACGACCCCGTTTACCGGAGCCGGGTTGATCACGGTGGAGCGGAACACGGTGTTGGAACAGAAATGGTTCACCTGTGACACCAAATCTTCGGTGCAAAAAATTCGAATTCCGGACAACCTGGAAGGTGGAGCCTACCTGCATGTCGTGATGGCCCGGGCCCTGGATTCTCCTGATGTTTTTCTGAACCCGCTGGCGAGTGGGATCATGCCCATTCCCGCCGCCCGTGGCCAACGGGAGATGGTGGTGACTCTCGACGCACCCAAGCGGGTTCGGCCCGGCGAGCGAGTCGCCATTAGCTACACCTCGCCCGAGGAAGGACACATCGTCATCTGGGCTGTGGACGAGGGCATCCATCTGGTGAGTGGCTACCAAGCCCCCGACCCGCTGGCAAGGCTCCTGCCCCCGGCGGCCCTGGAAGTGAGGACCTATCAATTGCTGGATGTTCTCATGCCCGAATTCAGCCTGCTTCGAAAGTCGCTGGCAATTGGTGGAGGCGGAGACGGCAGCACCAGTGTTCCCGACCTTAAATTAGGACTCAATCCATTCAAACGTCGCCGGGATGCTCCGGTGGTTTACTGGAGCGGCTTCGTGCCGTGTGGCCCCGAGCGCAAGGAAGTCTTCTACGAGGTGCCGGAATATTTTGCCGGCCGCCTCAAAATCATGGCAGTGGCAGTCGCGCCGGATGCCATCGGCGTGGGTCAGGAAGAGACGATCGTAAAGGGCGATTTTGTCCTGACCGCCACCACCCCGCTCTCGGTGGTACCGGGTGATGAATTCACGGCAACTGTCACCGTGGCCAACCAATTGGAAGGCGCTGCAGTCACGGATCAAGTGACCGTTGTGGCCGAGGCCCAAGGAGGCGTCGAAATTATCGAAGCTGCTCCAGAAGGGCAAACCGTCGCGGTCGGCAAGGAGATCACGCTTCGCTACCGTTGCCTCGCCAAGCAACAGTTGGGCAACGCCGAACTCAAATTCACCGCAGCCAGCGGGGCCAGCAAACAAGAGACACGCAACTCATTTAGCGTGCGCCCCGGTGTGGCACGGGCCGCGAAAGTCCAGAGCGGTTGGTTCCGCAACGGCTCGCATGATGTGGAAGTGAAGCATCCCATGTTTGACCAGTTTGCAGAGCGGCAGGCCATCGTCTCCACCACGCCGCTGGGACTGGCGCACGGCTTGTCCGCGTTTTTGAAAGAGTATCCCCACGGCTGTACCGAGCAGATTACCAGCCGGGCGTTCCCTTGGTTGGTGCTGAAGGACGACGCGAATTTTGGCATCGATAAAGCGGAGGCTGAAAAGGCCATCGCCAACACCATGAACCAACTGGCACGACGCCAGGGCCGCAATGGAGGATTCGGGTACTGGTCCACCAATGAGCAGACAGGATTCGACTACCTTACCCTCTATGTCGGTCACTTCCTGACAGAGTGTAAAAACAATGATTTTCACGTGCCAGCCCGACTCTTCCAATCGACACTACGGCGTCTCCGCTACATGGCGGATGCCAAGGTGGCTCCGCCCACCACCCGCGATGGACGAACCTATTACTGGCGAACGCGCTGGGAAGCCGAGATGCGGGCCTCTGCCATTTATCTCCTCACCAGAAATGAAGAAGTCACCACCAACTATGCCTTGAAGCTGCAGGATTTCCTCGACGCGAAAGTGCCCAAGGCCCTGTGGCATCGGGATTCCACGGCAGCATGGCTCGCCTCGACCTGGCGACTTTTGAAGAAGGACGCCTCTGCCAAAAAGTTGATCCAAGCCCATCGTGCGGCCGTCAAGAAACCTGTGCCCAAGAATTGGGAACGTGGCTACTATTACTACACCTCAAGACTGACCCGCGAGGCCACCTCCTTCACGATCCTGTGCCGCCATTTCCCCGAAATTGCCAGGAAGCTCACCTACGAGGAAATGAAGCCGCTCACGCAAATGATCGAGAGTGCCGACTTCCACACCCTCTCTGCGGCATGGAGCGTGCAGGCTCTCAAGGCCTACTCGGACCTCGCTGCGAGCAATGGCGTGAAAGCGGGAATTGCCTCGGTGCAAGGTCAGATCGTCAAGGTGCTGGCCGAACCCGTCATGGGCCAGGTGAAGATCAAGGTGCCGGAAGGAATGACCCGCTTCTTCTTTGCCGAAGATGCTCCCGAAGGATTGGGAGCGTGGTATCAGACCATCGAAAAAGGCTTTGCGAAAACTTTGCCGGAAGAGGCCAGTGCAGTGCACATCGAAGTCCTTCGCGAACTGGTCGATGCCGCCGGTCAGCCCGTCACCCAGAGCAAATTGGGTGATACCCTGTTTGCAAAATTGACCATTCGTAACCTGACCAAAACCGATCTCCCCAATCTCGCGATTACGGAAATGTTGCCCGGTGGTTTCGAGTTCGCGCCGCCTGGCGAACCACATTCGCTGCGTCCCGGACTGGCTTCCCGCCAGGGCACCGACTACATCGATATCAGGGAGGACCGGGCTCTGATCTATCTTGGCTTGCGCTCTGAAGGATCACTGTCTCTGCAATACGCCCTGCGCCCGACTTGTGCCGGAACCTTCGTGGTTCCACCTCCGTACGCCGAGGACATGTATGAGGCGAAGGTCCGGGCGAACGGGGCCGCAGGAAAAATCATCATCTTGCCGCGGGAGTCGTTGTAACAAGGTCCATGACCGCTATTGGAACAAAGCTAAGGACCTTTTGCCTCCGCTCGTTGAAGGGGATGGCTGCCCTGCTCGTGATACTGGCACTCGTCTACTGGCTCCTGCCGAAACCAGACCTGCTCCCGCCGGATTTGGAGTACTCCCGCGTGGTGCTCGATCGCGATGGCGAGGTCATCTTCCTCACCACCACGAGCGAGGGCAGACTGCGACTGCCCACCACCTTGGATCAGATCGCCCCCGAGATGTTGGAAGCGACGCTGGAGATGGAGGATCGTCGCTTCTTCAGCCATTCGGGCGTCGATCCTCGTTCGTTGGCACGAGCCGGGTGGGGTGTCGTTTCGCAACAAAAACTCGGCGGAGGATCGACCATCACGATGCAGTTGAGTCGCTTGCGCTGGAGCCTGCGAACTCGCTCACTTTGGGGGAAATCCAAACAGATTTTCCGCGCCCTTCAATTGGAACGCCACTATTCCAAAGAAGAAATTGCCGCCGCGTATTTCACCATCGCCCCCTACGGAGGAAACGTGGAAGGAGTGAGGGCCGCCAGTTTTCGCTGGTGCGGGAAAGACGCGTCCGAACTCACCCTGCGCGAAGCGGCCAGCCTCAGTGCCATCCCACAGAGCCCCGGCACCCGCCGCCCGCGGGCCAGTGGCAATGCCTTGTTGGCCGCAGCCCAAGCCCGACTCATGACCCGCCTGCGGGCCAACCATGGCGAGCCGCCGAACGAACTCGATGCCGAGTTCCACCTCGTCCCCACCGCCATCCCACGCGAGGCCCCCCACTATGCCCGACGGCGATTGCATGAAGATCCCAAGAGCCTAACGGTCTCCACAACGCTCGACTTGACGCAACAACATCTGATCGAGGAATCGATCCGGGATTTTCTAGATCGTTGGTACTCGCAGGGACTGCGAAATGCCGCCGCCGTACTCTTGCACGCACCGACCGGAGAAATTCGCGCCAGTGTTGGCTCCGCAGATTTCCACAATGCCAACATCGCCGGCCAAGTGGACGGGACCCGCGCGCCACGCTCTCCAGGCTCCACTCTGAAGCCCTTCATCTACGCGCTGGCTTTGGATGCCGGTCTCATCCAGCCGCAGACCTTGCTCGATGACGCACCCAAACGATTCGCCGGCTACAACCCCGAGAACAGCGATCGCCAATTTCTTGGACCAATTGCCGCGAGTGAAGCGCTGCGCCGTAGTCGCAACGTGCCTGCCATTGAACTCGCCAATCGATTACCTCATGGCGGTCTGGAAGCATTTCTGAATGACTCCGACGTGGACTTACCACAGCGCAGCCACGGTCTGGCTCTTGCGATTGGAGCCACCGAAATGCGCCTTGAAGATCTCGCGCACCTTTACGCCGAACTGGCGTTTCCCCGGCGAGGCAAACTCTCACCATCGGCTTGTTGGCTCACCTTGGATGCTCTCCGCAGCAAAGAACCCGGAGCCCCGCTGGGCTTGGCTTTTAAAACCGGAACCTCCAATGGCTTTCGCGACGCCTGGGCTTGCGGAGTCATGGGCGATTGGGTTCTCTGCGTCTGGGTTGGGCACTTCAATGGCCGCGGCATGCCTGGCCTCTTCGCAAGCGAAACCGCCGCCCCCTTGCTTTGGCAAACCGTGAAGCAACTCGATCTCCCCGCACCACCCGAAGACAGCCCCTCACCAGAAGACGTGGTAAAAGTTCAAGTCTGTGCCGTTTCCGGCGATCTCGCCGGCAAGCATTGTCCGCATGCTCGCGAGGGTTGGTTCATCGGCGGCGTTTCTCCGATCACTTCCTGCAAAGTTCATCAAAAAGTAGACGACGCAGTGGTAGAGGTTTGGTCAGCCGATCGGCTGAAGCAATTTCGCAAAGCTGGCTTTCCACGAGCCAGCTCTCCTAAACTCAGTGCTCAAAATGACAGTCCGTATCAAATGGCAACTAGTGGTTCCCCGCCAAAGATTCTCAGCCCACAGTCTGCTCTCACTTATTACATCCAGTCCAACGCCAAGGCCCAGCAACAAAACCGCCTCCTGCTCGAAGCCAACGCCGCGCCCGGAACCCAGCAGATCCACTGGTTCGCCGACCGCCGCTATCTCGGCGCCAGTCCCCCTGCGGAGCCGCTTTCATGGCAACCCATCGTGGGCGACTACGAACTGCAAGCGATGGACGATGCGGGCCGGGTTTCCTCGGTGCGAATCAGCGTGAGACTGGCAATAGGGAATTGATGACTAGCGAGGAGAGGACCCAACTTCTTTCTCGATAGATTGCTCCAACGAGTCACCCTTTGGGAGGTTTTCCTGATCAAAGAATACTTGATGGCCCGCTGTCGCGCTCGTGGTCTCATCGCGACACTGCGCAATGAACACCATCTGGATCTTTTGGACATCATCCGCCACATAGACGCCGAATGGGGCTGTCCCGACAACGACTCGAAACCATCACAGAAAGTGGTTCGAATCCGGAAAGAGCGTTACTCATCGCGTCGGGATTTCAGGAGTTGTTTGGGCTCGATGCGCGTTGATATGATCTCACCTCCGGAAAGCCTCATCGTTGTCTGGAAGCAGATGGGTTGCGAGTGCGGTGAACCACTCTTTCATATCTACCCTGGTATTCGTGCTCTCAACAAGCTCCTCACGAAGAAAGCTTTCTGCTGCCGATTCGCCAAGCGCGCGGTAGGCCTCGAACTGGGCTTCGTCGTAAATCTGGTCGCCGGTGGACTGATGCGGAAAGTCAGGATGCTCCCTCTCGTAGTCCAAGACATAGCCGGGACCGTAGCCGATCATTCCCAGCTTTAAATACAGCATCCACCCCCACTCGGGATCCTTCCCACCCGGTTCCCCGCGCTTCCGCCGTTCAGCATCGGTGCCCGGAGGATTGTAGTCGATTTTCACCAACGCCCCATAGGCCCTGCTGTAGCCGCTCGACTGCAGCATCAGATCCGATAAATCGTAATGCATTCGGATACCGAGATCGATGGCGGCGTAACGCTCGAGCCGGAGCAGGTCTGAGCACTCCATGCCTGGTTCCATTCCGGCATCGACGCAGACGATGAATTTGCACCGGCGTCGAAGAAGTTCGTAGGCCGCGAGATTTTCGATGTGCCCACCATCGGAAAGGTTGAGGAACGAGCGCGCCTCGTCCATCTGTTTGGCAAACATTTCACGGAACAACATCAACGGACCCGGACCCGCGACTGACAGTTTCTTGTCCTTCGAATTTCCCCCCGTCTTCTTCTTGGCTTTCTTGTCTCGAAGTTTCGCCACTCGCTGTGGGCTACGAAGCCAATATCCAAGGCGGACGTTGGCCAGGGTCATGAGCAGCCGGAATGAATTGGCTGTCCTCCAACCCATGTTTGACGAAGCTGCGGCTCCGGAGATCGCCATCGCGGTGCCAAGGTCAAAATGAGGGTCAACTTCTTCAAGTTCTTTCGTCGGATGGTAGCCGCAAATCGGGCTACCGCAGAAGTGCTTGCTCAGGAGGTAGAAATCACCATCGCGTCCCCGGAGTTCCAGCGCCTCGCTCGACGGCAGATTCACGGTGGTATTGATAAGGTGATAAGGGGCACAAATAGTTTCATTCAATTCACTGAGACGCTGTCGGCCCACTTTTTCATCCTTCTTTGATTGTTCTGTATTCCGAGCCGGCAGGTAACACTCACAGAGACGGTTTCGATAGTACCCGTGGGGTGAATAGGTGTTCACATCCACGCAGAGCCATGCCCATGCAATCACGGCAACAGCAACCCCCAGAACCCATGCCCAGTGCCACTCCGGGCCGGCGGAACTTCCAAGCTCCGAAGAGGACATAACCCGTTGTCCAACTCCGAAGAACACCAGCAAGAAAAGCAGCGGCCCGCTGAAAATGGCCAAGGATTTCATCAGAGCCCCTTCGGTCCCACCATTCTTGAGCTTGGTGGCGACAGTTCCAAGGATCGCGGTAAGAGCAATTCCCAGAGTTGTAATCACGACCTCCAATTGTTCCCGGAGATTGGAAAGCCAAGGGAGGAAGTCGCCGGATATGATCCAGTCATACACCCGAAACCCGGTTGGGATAAGCCAGAGTAGCAACACCCCGAAACCTGCGACAGCCAAACATCGAAATGCCGTCCACCAACGTTCCAAACCGCGGGACGGCTTCTTTTGCCGGATCGAATTCAGTGATCGCTTCTTGAGTGGAGGGTAGCATGCGAGGAAGACGGCAATGATGCCACAGAGCGAGTAGCAGACCCAACTGATGGGAGCCCCGGTTGGTGGAATCCATGAGTCCTTGAGCCAGTCATACTCACCAAAAAGCTTGAGGCGACTTAGGCCGAATACCGCGACAACGGCCAAGAGTGGCAACGGCAGAACGATCAGCAGGTTGAAAAGAATGCCGGCTGCCACCAGACCAATTTCGATGCTCTTGTTGAGGAATCCATCATCGACCAGGTAGCGACTCCGGTTACGAAGATGGCGCAGGCCAAGGGGCTCACTCTGACCCTCTTGAGCCTTAAAAGTGTCCTTAATCCGTTCTTCGGCTTCCTCCTCTGAATCGATGGGATGATCGGTGACACAATCGCCGGTGCCCAGATCGCTGCTCAGGAAGGAACCGAGATAGCCACCCCCGGAGACGGTCGACAGATAGTCGAATTGGGAAAACAGTCCTCGCTGAGCGAGCACCTGGGTAATCCCCAGACAGAAGGTTGCCGATCGGATCCCGCCACCGGAAAATGCGATTCCCGTCGCGTCTTGGATGGGCTCTTCCTTCGACACCCCACGCTTGCGTCGGATCTCGAGATGCTCTGCCTCATTCATCTTCTTGCAAATCCCCTCCAGGTCAGCACTGGCCATCCCCTCAAAACACAACCCGCCCGTGATTCCAGGTGAAAGCGCGGCGCCCAGATCAATCGGGACTTCCCGGTGGCCCTGGTTCTGGAGCACCTTCAGTTGGTCGTCGTTGGGACGCGTCCACCACTCCTCCGGCGACCGGGCATCCTTCATTGCCTCGAGAGCATTGAGGAAGCCAATCAAGCGTGGCTGTAATGAGCGGAGTTCCTTCCGAAACTGTCGCCTGACCCATTCGTCGCTGAACTTCAGAACCGCCTTCCCGTTCCTATCCCTCTCCTCGGCATCCTTGGTCATCCAGCCATGCCACCGTGCCGTGTAGGAACGTAGGGTCTCGTTGAGCAGGCACAGCGCAAGTTCCTGGAAGGCTTGCGCCCCGGGATGCTCGAGCATGAGCCTGCGGCATTTCCCAAACAGGCCATAGATACTTGCCGCTGCCGCCTCTTCCTCACCAGACCGGTAGTGCAGTCGACGCATCGTGATCCGGGTCGAAAGCTCGGTCCAGAGTTCATACGCCGGCTGCTTGTCGGCGTCGGTAACGATTGTATTCATAATTTCATTAAAAGTGGCTTGGCATTCCAAAACTCATTCCGCGAGGCGCGACATATTGAAGTTCTGATTCAAGCCCATGCGAACAAGGCGACGTGCTTCGTTAATATCAGAAGTCGTGAGGAGGAGTCGGTTCTCATCCTCACTGAGTCCGTTGGACAGGGATCTCGGGAAATTCGCAGCAGCATTATCAATGGCACTGCCCAATTCATCAAATAGACTCTCAGGGGTGAACCCGGCGGGTTTGCGAAACTTCCCACATAGCTCGTTGATGCATGCGACATCCGGTGTTTCGCGTCGATGATGATCGAAGCCCAACTCTGGAACCGTCGCACCAGCGTCAGCGAGAAGCCCTTTCGCCAGCACCTCACCTCCACCGCCAAAACCTCCGAGTATGTAGAGCGGGATTCCTCGCCTCAGGGCATGCAGGGTCTCCTCAAAGAAACCGGGCATCATGCCAGCATAGCCATCGACTTTGCCACCAATCACGATTCGCGCCGCAACTCCCGGAACGAATGCCTGATGGCCCAGTGCAGGAAGCGAAAGATCACAACCCTCGGACATGATCCGGCGCATGGCACTCAGGACGTAGGCACGATTGAAAACGATGCGATCTGAATTCGAATCAGAATCAGAACCAGCAGGGCCAAGGATCTCGTCTTCTCTAAATCCGGCTTCCTCCTGGGTGACTCGAATAATCCGGCAACAGTTCACCCATTGGGCTTCGATTTCCGGCGTGATGCTGTCGTAGTACGGCCACGCGACATGATTGTAGAGTGAGCCGATGGGGAAACTCGTGTCCGGCCCCTGGATACTGTTGTCTTCCTGCTCGGCCTTGATGAGTTCGAGCAGATCATATGTGAAGTTTCCCTCCATCTGCGCCCAGCTCCCTCCATACGCAAGGCTAGCCCCTTGACGTAGAAGAGGGCGGGCGATTCCGAGCATGAATTCCCGCAAGTGCTCCAGACCCACCCCCCGGGCCAGCAGGTTCTCGCGCTGATAGGAGATCGAAAAGGCAATCAAGCGATCGACGCTCTGATTACTTCGATACTTCGTATTAGGTGTGTTCATGACAGGATGTCGTCGAATGAGCGGAAGGTGATGTGAGGGAAGGTTTCCCACAAGATGTCTAGTTCCACTCCGGAGAGGCCCCGGCCCGGATAGACGACTTCGAAGTCCCCACCAACCTGTCGCGCCTCTGGAATATGCATGATACTGAGCGGGTCGGGAAGCCAGTTGATCACCACGCTTCCCGCCGTGGCATGCTTTGCCGCCGCGCTGCCCAGAGCCGTGTGAAAAGAGGCCAGCATCACATCCCGAAGAAGGCTGGTGATCACCACCTCTTCACGGTCAGGAAGGGACTCCCAGCGCAGACAGGGAGCATTGCCCAATTCAGGAATCCCAAGTGTCTCACCGTCCGCCGTGAGCGCATCCACCACAAGCGTCGGATGGAGCTGCCAACGCTGCACGAGCTCCGAGTCGTCTGTCAGCCTGCGCGGACGACGAAAGAGCGAGAGCTCGCGTCGACACCAGGGCCGGCTGGCATACATGGAACTACGCACCGCAATCATCGCGGCGGTTTCATGGGCCGCCAGGTCCGTCTCAATGATCTCCGCAAACGAGCGGCCATAAGCGATATCGTTCTCATCGAAGAATGCCGCGAGCTGGGTCTTGCTATAGATGTAGTCACGAAGGCGTCTTGCTGGCTCGACCCCGTCAACCTTGGCGTGGCTCAGGAAGATCTTGAGCTTGGGGCCCGCCATGTCAGTCCCACCTGTTTGAACCTGACCACGGTGGAGCATTAAACGACATAGACTTTCCGTCAGTTGCTTCAACATCGAGCGGACCGCTGCTTCAAGCATTTCCGGTTTCGGATCGGCGGCCAGTGGAAGCCCCGCGGGCCGCAGAAAGTTCAAACTGCGCAAACCGCCCGCGACATTGTAGGCCGTCGCGTCGAGTGCAACGGGTAAGGCGATCAAGGATTCCACGTCAGCGAGTTTCTTGAGCCATTCTCGCCAGAGTGAGTCCGCAATCAAATTGGCATCAATCAACGGAATCAGGATTTGAAGGTTGGTCGAGCTATGTGCAAAGCGCGAGGTTCCACGCGACTCACCCGGAATGGGGAGTGGAAGACCTCGTTCAGTTTCACCCGGTGCCGGAAGGCATCGATAGAACACTTCGGGGCCCAGACCATTGCCGGGGCGAAGCCAGGCATGGATCCTCTTGGCGAAGAGCTCACCAAGCTGGCAGTCGGAGTGCCAGAGAATATAGACTTCAGGAATCGGGGTCGTCGCAGTCATTTCATTCAGGATTTATGGTCGGACCCTGGCACCGGTTTGATGGCCAAGCCGTTTGGGAGGGTTCCCGTAGGTCCCGGGATCCGTGACGCTCCAGCCATGGATGAATAGAATGCGTTTCATGATACTTAGGTGCTTTCGATTCTTTCTTCCCAAAACCTTCGATAATTCGAAGGTTGTTCATCCCCTAGCCAATGCCAGATCCAATTAAAACATACAAGCTCATAGTTTAAAAAAAGTATGATTAGTTTATAAAATTGAACCCTGGATCATCATTTTTCGACAGGAAATACCAACCCAGTTGGCAGGGTCCCGACACTAGATGCAGGTGTTCGAATAATCTGCACGGGATAGGTTAGTCCTTATTGGGATCTTTCCGGGCCTGGTCACACTGAAGGTCCAAACCGTCATGTCACTGAAACACGTGACAAGGAAAGTGTATCCGGGGAGAGCTTCCAAGGACTTGATGTCCTATCGCCTCAAAGCCCGCAGTCCGGTTCGGTCCGCCCGAACTCGAGTGGTAGAGACAAACATCGTAGAGCGTGCATGGAATATCGTTGATCGTGATGTGTGGATCTGATCATTGCCGTCACTATCCTAATCGAGGGAGCTGGTCTTCCCTCAGAATGGAATAGGCGTAAAGTCGTAGGGGATCATTTATGGGGCTCCCCGGTGGGATTGCCCGACCCAGCTTGAACTCTGAAATGGCAATCGTGCTGTTACTCATTGGACGGAAACCCAAAACCACTGCACCCGTCAAAGTCTCGCCTTTGAATTCGACCGATATTCTCAAACTTAACGAGTCGCCCCCCTTCCCTCTCGACTCCTCTCAACGGCGGCTTGAGGGGCCTCACTCCAAAAGCAAATTCCCAGCAACCGCAACCACCGCAAAACGAGGGCCCACCCTCAATCCTGACGCAGTTTTTCCATGTCGGTGAGAAGTTCGTCAAGCTTACTCAGGACGCGACCGTAAAAGGCATTCAGCTCCATCTTATAGAGGCGGTCTCCGAAGAATGCCAAGAGGGAGGCAATGACGAGAATCGGGAGCAGCCAAACAGCTGGGATGCCGTTGAGCAGCCATCCGTTTTTGGGGAGGCCAGCCAGCCTTTCATAAAGACGTGGACCGTGGACCGAGAACCAGATTCCCAGGGCCATCCCCAGAAAAATCGCCGGATAATAGACCCTCGCCATGCGGGCATTCAATGAGAGTTGGCCTTTCATCCATCCATCGAAGGACTTCAAATAGTCGTAACTGCTCACGCTTTGATCGATCTTCTCCAGTGCGTTCAGCTCTTTTTGATTAACGATGTAAATGATAAGGAGAGTCAGAAGCATCACAATCCCGGTAATGGGTAATTGTAGTGAAAATAACCCGACACAACCGATGACTCCGCCGAACGCGATCGCCTTGAGGTTAAGACGGAACATCCGCTTGAATTTCTCGATGATGTGTTCCGATTTCCGGTTATAGAGATCGTTCACTTTCGGAGCAACCAAGGCGTTTTGATCGAGGAAGCCGGTCTTCCAAATGGTTTCAATTGATTTTCCCATCTAATAATTTTTTAAGTCGTTCTTTAATGCGTTTAATGCGAACCCCGATGTTGTTGGCATTCGTCCCGGTGATGTCGGCAATTTCCTGATACGTTTTCTCTTCAAGGTAGAGTAAGATCACGCCGCGGTCGATTTCCGAGAGTTGCCGGATGGCGCGGTAGAGCTGATTGAGCGATTCATCATCAAAGGCCTGGCTGTCTTCGACCGCTTCATCGGGAATACTGTCCGACGTGAAGTGATATCTGGAATTTTTGCTTTTCTTCAGCAAGGTGAGACAGACATTCAGCGACAAGCGGTAGACCCACGTCGACCAGGCCGACTGCTCGCGAAAGTTGTTTCTACTCTTCCATATCTGCAGGCAGACCTCCTGAAAATAATCCTCAAAGTCCTCCTGCGAATTGGTATACGCACGGCACATCTTGATGATGATGCCGGCGTAGGGCAGAATGGAGGCTGTATAGAAATCGCTACTCAAGAGGCTTGGGATTGATTGTCTTCGGAGGCGGGCCTGGAGGAGGCCGGAGAAGCTACTCCGTGCTGGTTTTTAATACACGGTTCTTCTTCACGGCTTCAACGTCCAAATACGAACCGATCATAAGACCCACAATTAAACCGATTCCGACGCCTAACCCTGTCCCCGAGGTCCCGAGTCCCAGTCCCGTCGTCCGCTGAAGGATGGGCCCGAGGGCTGCGCCAAACGCCACGCCAAAAACGAGACCCAAGCCAGTGTAGTGACCTTCCGGAATGAGTGAGAGGGTCTGCCTGACGGACTTCATGAACCCTTGGCTGCTTTTCTTCAGTTCTTTTGCACTGGCACCCTGCAGGGGGAGATGGTCGATGGCCTCTTCGATCGGCTGAAGCTGTTCCATAGACAGATCACGTCCCATCAGGTCGTTCAGGACGCCGAGGAGCTGTTGATAGATCCTATTTGCAGACTTCTCTTCCGACTGGACCAAGAGGCTTTCGATCGCGGTGTGGGCTTTTTGTATCTTCATGATGTTTGCTTGGTTAGTGGTAGAATTCACGGATTATTACACCCTGAGCTGTTTTTTCTGACTTCGCTGGATTCAGCGGCTTCCGCAAAAAGCACATTGTGACGAATAACGACTGCCATCCATCCTCCTGAATGGACGACAGAACACGCCACCCCTTGGACCCCTCCACACCCCCGCTCAAGGAGATCATGCCAACGGCTACTTCACAGACCTCCTGCCAAAAGAAGATGCCAACCAGCTGTAAGATAGGCACACGCTTCGTCTTTTAAACCTTGGGATTTCAAGGGGGGGCTGCTGCGCATGTGATGATGGTGACTGGGCACATCTTGCTCAATTCGTTTGGGATCTTCCTATCTCTATTGTAGTCAGTTCCTGGTTCGGGTAAGGGAAGGTGATATGACTCTGGAAATTACAAGAGCGATGCTGGGATGGTGCGCCATCATGAATCTGGGAATCCTGCTATTTTGGTCACTTTTCATGATCTGTGCGAGTGACTGGGTTTACGGATTTCATTCTCGATTTGTGAAGATCGAAAGAGGGAGTTTTAATGCGATTCACTATGGTGGAATCGCCACGTTTAAGGTCGCAATTCTCATGCTGAATGTGGTGCCCTATCTTGCGTTGAGGATTGTGGGGTGAGCGGGGCAAATGGCCGGTGAGGGTGCAGCAACACCAGGTCCATTTCTTCAAACAGATGGCCCCGCGACTGGAACAGCTTGAAACGCTGGCCCGAAAGGAACTGGCGACCGAACCGTTCACCGCAGAGGAACAGACTTGGCTCAAGAAGACGATCGGCAGACGCGGGTTTGGCAGCGGCCCGCCCCGCTATGACGGTTGGCATTGTGATCTGCATGTGCAGGATTTTTTTTAGCTACCGAGCAAGAATCCAAGCTCGGCGGAACTTCTCAGCGATGAAGGATTAGGAGCACTCTTGCCGGTTCCCGCTATCGAGAAATCCATTCTCCAAGCGATGAACCAGCAATAGGGGCAAGCGAAATATTTTCCCAAACTTGAGCAAGTTTGCTACCTTTCCGGAGTAGGTCTATTTTCTACGCGTATAGACTGTTCGAGTTGACGCTCGCTTCAGATAATACTAATTACTCCACTTTGCCCTCCTGATTCGATGATGCGGATTTCCCGGACCCTGATGATCGGCTTGCTAGCCACCACGATCACACTTCTCGAAGAGAGCGTTGCCAATGAAAGTCCTGCCGCAGCAACAGCAACTGAATTGCGTGAACTTGTTGTTAGCTATACCGACGAGAAGGGCATCCTCCAGCTTTACCGCATGAAGGAAGACGGCTCCGACCGCCGCCAGATCACCCGTTCCGAGCACGGCTGCCGCATGCCCGCATGCTCCTCCGACGGGAAGAAGCTGATATACGTGCAACAGGTCGATCATGGCCAGTCAATCTGGATATCCGATGCCGATGGCAGAAACGCCCGTGCCCTTGTCGCTGAGGGAATGAACCTTATCCCCTCCTGGTTGCCAGACTCCCGGCACATCGTCTGGATGAAGACCCGGCCAGGACAGGATCCCACGCGGAAGAGTGAAATCCACCTCATGAACACGGAATCGGGCGAATCTCGAAGGTTATTCTCCGACCCTGGGCTACTGAAGTTCAGCAACTCTATGCCGGTAGTCTCGCCCAAAGGAGACATGATCGCCTTCGTCTCCAACCGAAGCGGGGATATGCGCATCTGGGTCAGCGATCTGGATGGCCGCAACGCCAGGAAGATTTCCCCTCCAAAGGTGGAATACCACGAAGCGATCGAGGCACCCATCGAACAAAAAGTCCCCGCCTGGTCGCCGGACGGCAAGTGGATTGCGCATTGGGAGGGCGTTGAGATGGTTCACATGAGCAAGTTCACCGGCCTTCCAAATCCACAACGTGATCGGCTGATCTCAGAGACATTTCATGTCTGGGTGGTGGGCAGCGATGGAAAGAACCGAAGAAAAGTCGGACGCGGCGACGATCCCACCTGGTCTCCCGATGGATTCGTGACCCGGGCTTTCCCGGATCAAAAAAGAGGAGGCCCCAAGGTCATGATCGAAACCGAATCCGGGGAAAAGGAATTGCCGATTGTGCCTGGCCGAAGAAACTGGGGGCGATTCACGTGGTTGCCCGTTCTCGCACCTCCCCAATAACCAAATGACGGGTTACACGGAATTCGCCTTGCTTAGGCTGCTGTCTTCATTCGTGTCGTGTTGAGGAATTGGTGGATCGAACATCCCAAACATACGACCAAGGTATTCGCCAGCCATCTCTCCCATGGGAGATACGAGAGGGCGGATCTGATGGTGCGGACGAGAATTTGAATCCCCTTTTCTCATCTATCCGGTCCTCTCAACGGCCTCCCCAAACTCCCCGCCCACAAAGAAGATTCTTAGCAATTAATAGATAGGGAAAACCAATAACCAATATTTGCGTCGAGATCGGCAAGATCGGCGTAGTGTCCAATCAGGACGTTTCTAAGCTACGGAGTGAGAATAGGATTCAGATTAGGTGTGACTTAGCGTCGATGAGATCGTAGATCAACGTGGACAAAGCGAGCTTCCACGAGGGCATTTTAACGATTCAATGCCAGGGTCCCGGTTCCAAGTCCGACAGACTGCTGGCGAGACTCTATCGACTCAACGCCGACATCAGATGATAATTCATCGACGATTTTCAAATCGTCGCTTACGCTTCCTCCTGTGACGCTTTCAACATCAAGCTCGTTAACCCAAGTTTCGCATTTTTTTTGAGTTTTTGGTCCAAAATCGCCGAATTCGC
>OJIS01000268.1_pt1 | contig 18793 bp, 8 predicted proteins | sample 1595671 | NCBI WGS metagenome assembly OJIS01 (sample SAMN05416814, study PRJEB24817) | seawater metagenome | isolation source: Sea water | place: Canada:Atlantic | collected 2013-07 | reverse complement strand
ATCTACACAGAGTAGATCGTCGGCAGCGTCAGATGTGTATAAGAGACAGAGAATATTGAGGGTGACTCCCGGAGCAAGTCGCACAAGGCAGCCTTCCTCAAAGCGGAGGGTCGTGCCTGCAGGGAGGGTGGTGTCTGTGGTGACATCAATGACCGAACCGGAGGCGAATGTCAGTGATGAGGTGAGGTTTCCACCCAGAGTCTGGACGGTGGGTGCGATGATGTTGATCTCCCGACTTAAGGTTCGGTTTCCCAGGTGAAGGGTGAGAGTGAAGGGGCCGGTGGTGGGCGCGAGCCATGATCCTGAGCCCGCGCCCCGCCGCAGCCTGACGACAACCGCGTGCCCCGAGGCGTCGCTGATGCGGGTGGTGGCGTTGAGCCGGGCAATCTTGCCGGAGGATGATTCAAGCCGGACCATGAGTGGGAATGCCATGCCCGGGGTGACGGCGGCGGGAGTCACAAATGTGACAGAAGTGGAATCCAGAAGGACGGGAGGAGCATCAACCGGTGGCCTTGGGGTCCACGTTGAGATGCCATTGTCAGACGAGGGTCGATTCGGGTCTCGAACGATGAATTGAAGGACGCGTTCTTCCTCGGCCCCTCCTCCATCGGGTGTCTTGGTGACATGCAGTTCATGGTAGCCGGGGCTGGATTCGGTGAGGGGTGAGTCCAAGGTGATTGGTTTTGCATCGAGAGATGATGTGATCTGAAAGCCTGACTCAGAGGGGACGGTGAAGGTGACCTCCCCGGAGTAGGTGCTCCTGGTTGAAAGTCCGTTGACCGTAATGGCGGCTTGGGCCTGAAGGGTCCACATGACGAAAGCAAAGAGGGCTATGCGCGGATTCATCGTTTCAATGATTGAAGGGGATTTGCAGTTGGAGGAGACATCTTGGATGTATGATTTCTGCCCCCCCTATTCGGTGGCATTGAGTCTGATGAAGGCTTTCTCCTCGTCGCTGATAGGAGTGGCACTTCGCCAAGTCACCGTGGAGGTTCCGTCTCCGTTGATGGTTTCTGAAACGAACACGACTTCCGGTTGTAAGTTCCAGTCGGCGAGGTCGGTCGAGATTTCAGGAGTCAGAGTGAGGATGTTTTGAGCGAGGAGATTGCGTTGGTAGCTAACGATCAGGTAGTCCTCAATGACACCTTCAATATCAAAGGCCAGAAGGTCAAGGTTGATGAGGTCGTGGCCGTCGCCCGGGGTGCTATCGCTGGAGCCCAAGGCATACTCGATGAGAGCGACCAAACAGTCGCCGTCACTATCAGCTTGGGGATCGCCAACAAATCCGAAGGGGTCGATGGTCCCCGGTGCTCCGCCTTCCTGATTGGAAGCGACCCAGTTGGTGGCAGTGCCGTGGTCGGGGATGGGAATGGCAGGTGACTTGAGAACCATTGTGAAACCACTGCCGTCGGTATAAGGCCAGGGGATTTGGTCATCGTAAGTGAAGTCACGGATTATGGTATCGGAAGCATCCAAGAGGGTGAGTTGTTCGCCGCCATTGCTCAGACGGCCACCGTATTCGGTGTTGCCGAGAACGTCGGCGGTGATATTGATCGAGGTACCATAGCGGGCCTCGAACGCGGCACGATTCTTGATGATGACGAGTCTCTCTCCCGGGGGGAGGAGAGTGTTATCGGCAAAGTTGAAAGTGATTCCCAAGGTGAAACGAACTCCGGTCAGGTCGATGGTTTGTGGTCCGACGTTCATAAGCTCGACGAATTCGTAGTCATCACGATCTGTGGAAACGGCGATCTCTGCAGGTGTGTTCGGCTCTCCGGGTTGGTAGCTGAACTCTGAGATGAGGAGGTTGCTGGCATCAGCTGGAACGGTGTCGGGAGTGAAGAAGGCGGAGTTGAGAGCGCTCCATTCTCCAGTGGTGCTATTGTAAGACCGCGAAAAGAGCCAGCCAGCTTCGGTGAGAATGACGGGGTCTGAGCTTTGCGTGCTTCCTCCGCCCGGTGGGTTTCCGGTGAGGTCCAAATCAAAGCTGATGTCAGAACTCGTGGCGCTGGTATTGTGCATCTCGACGGCAAAGGTATTCGTGCCGGTAAGGAAGCTTCCCGGGAGAAGGACTCTCGACCCGGGTGCGTTATCGCCGCTGTTGATGTTGGCAAAGTCGTCAAAAGCAGGATTGGCATTTACCCCTTCGCGGGCGACTTCGACTCCGTTGAGGTAGACGATGATGCTGTCGTCATAAATAAAGTTAAGCGCGAAGTCTTCAAAGACCGAAGGGTCGGCAATGGTGAAGGTGGTCCGGAAGTAAGTCGTGGCATTTTTTTGAATTGTTCCGCCAGGGATGGTATCGATGAAGTTGACTTCGGTTTGCTCGTCGCCATCTCCGTAACCGAGTTGAGATGGCCCGGATTCCCAGCTGCTATCGTTGAACGTAGGCGCGCGCCAGGCTGTGCCTTGATTGGAGCCGTCGTCGAGGTATTTCCAAATGTCGCCGGTATCGACATAAGTTGTCGTGACAGGGCCGCCCCCTCCGCCGCCACCTAGAGTGATGAGGGTTGCGGCAGGGTTGATTCCTCCTCCGACGAGGCGGGGATCGAGCGAGTGTTCGTAGTCGGTGAGGTCGTCATCACCATGACCGAACAGGTAGTAAATTTGGTTCACGCTGTCGGGCACGCGAAGGGTGGGTCCGGTGCCTGAGGGGATGGAGCCGCCGTGCTGGCTGTAGACGGGGGCTTCGATTCCGGGGTAGAGGTTGGCGGAGCGCAGGCTATCAAGAAAGAGATCGGTGCGGACCGGAAACCAGCTGTTGATAATTCGATTGTATTCGGTCTGCCAGTCCGAGACGGAGCGGTTGTCGCCATGTTGATCACCCCAGCGGGCGGCTTCGGGATTGAGGATACTGGTGTGCCGGGCGGTCACTTCCTCATAGAGCGCGCGGGAGTTGGCGGGGGTGAGGGGGCCATCGTTGAAGAGTGCTCGATGAGCGCGGTCTGCAAAACGCAACCGGAATTCGGGACTGTCTTGAAGGGCATCATTGGGGGCGGCGATGCCGCGGTAGTCGGTGATGCGGTTGTAGTTGGTGTTGGAACGAAGGAAGAGAGACCACTCCGAATCCCACATGAAATATTGATATCCAGTTCGGGTGGTCTGGGTGTCGATGCCGCCGTAGTAGTTTTTGTTGGGCCAATCGCTGTTGCCGCCATACCAATTGGTGAGGAAGTAGTCGGCATTGTTGGAGGGATCGCACCAGATGGGGAAGGCGGCGTTGCGGGTGCCGTTGGTATTGAAACCACAGGCTTCGAGGAATTCGGCATCGCGTGCGGCATCAGAACCGGCGGCCGAGATGTTGGCGACGGCGTTTTTGAAGTTGTTCCAGTTGTTGAGATTCGTGGAGTCATTGATGGGCGAACCGGAATTCTGGCCTTCCCAGAGGTCACGGTCGGCACCTTCGATGTAGCTTTCGGCGAAGCTGGAGTCGGGACGTTCGACAACGTTGTAGAGTCCCCAGTAAACGCCATTGATGTAGAGGTGGAGGTAGCGGCCGTGGGGGGCGGGTTGGCCGAGGGCGAGTTGGACACGGCGACCAAATTCATCCCGGGCATATTGTGGCTGCCCGTTGGCACCGTTCCATTGCCACCCGTCATTGGACTCCATGCGGAAGATGAGGGTTTGGAATTCCCGGGCCACACCGGGGTCTGATCCGAAGAGGGGGAATTTGAGAGTTCCTGATCCGCCGGTGGGTTGATTGCTGGTGCCAAATTGTGATTTGAAGAGGACGCGAAAGGATTTTTTACGGGTGAGGCCGAAGCTGCGGAAGGCACCGCCTTGAATGCGGATGGCGCAGTTCTGCTGGAAGTTACTTTGGCCGGTGGGGTCGTCGGGATCGACGAGTTCGAGGGATGTTTTACGCTCCCAGGCCTGGCCGGATGATCCCGGGTTGGAGTAGATGCCGGAGTTTCCAAACATGTCATCGGAATCGATGGCAATTGAGAGGCTTGGAATGGTTTTCAAGTCATTGCCGATGGTGGCGGGATCAACATTACTGTTGTTGTCCATTCCGTAATAGGGACTTTGTCCACCCCAACTGGAAGGGAGCCCGTAGAGGCTTTGGGTGTTCGAAGCGGTCTGGGTCAGGACGCTATCGACGAGGATGTAGGTATGGGTGTCGATATTGGTGGAGACAAAGCCGTCTTTGTAAGCGATCGCTTTGACCACCATGGTGCGGTTGACGTTGATGGTGCCGGTGTAGATGGTGCCGGTGGCTTCGTCGGGCCAGCTGCCATCGGTGGTATATCGGATGCTGGCACCGGGGGTCGCGGAGGTGATCGTGAGGGAGAAGGGAGTGTCGAAAAAGCCGCGGCTTTGGCTGAAATCGGTGTCTTTCACGAAGCCGGTGACGCCGCTGGAGGTGTCGTTTTGGGTATCGGGGGTGGGATTGAGCATGTAGCCAATCTGGAGTGGGTTTCCAAAGAATCCGTATGTGGTTCCGGCGTTCTGGGAAGGGTAGTTCTCGGTGGGCGTTCCAAACTCCGAGAGGACGGTGAGGCCATCGGACGCGACGAGAGCGAGATATTCACCTCCCGCGCGGAGGCTGAAATTTGTGTGGAGGTTGCTGCCGTCGGGGGGGCGGCGGTCTTTTGACGAGGCAAAGATGACGAGGTAGTCATTTCCTCCGAGGGCGACGTTAGGGACGAGCCACTTTCCGAGGTTGGCGGGGTCGTCGGTGAGATACATGCCATTGAGGCTGACCGAGCCACCGTCGGGATTGTGGAGTTCAATCCAGTCGGACGTATCACCATCTTCATCGGTCAGGCTGGTGGCGCTTCCGTTGGCGAGGAATTCGTTGATACGAATCGTGGAACTGACGATGGTGAGAGTGAACGATGACTCGATGGCGAGGCCGGAAAGGTCGGTGCTGCGGACCCGGAAGGACAGGTTTGACCCGAGGCCCGGCAGGGAACCAGCGGTGACGAGAGTATTGCCGCTGATCGAGAAAAGGTTGTTGTTGGTGGATCCAGTTCCAGCGACCAACTGATAGGTGTGGCTATCAGCGCTGTTAGGATCCTCGGTCGAGAAGTTGGCGACATCGGTGCCTGATGGCGTGCCCTGAAGGATGGTGTTGGCGGGGAAGCTGACAGCGGTGGGAGCGGAAGCAGCTTCGACGTTGAGGGTGAAGGCTTCCTCACGGGTGAGGTTGTCTTCATCGGTGGTGCGGATTCGCACCGAGTAGGTGGATCCAAATCCTCCCAGAGTAGAAGTAGCCCGAAGTTCGTCGCCGTTGACAATGGAAAAGAGACTGTTATTGGTGCTGCCTGTCCCGGAAACCAATTGGTAGGTGTGGGTGTTATCTCCGTTGGGATCGCTGGTGGTGAGGGCTCCAACGAAAGTTCCCGAAGCGGAATTAGGAGCGAGATCGGTATTACTCAGTGCAATGTCGGTGGGGGGCTGGGGAGTGGGAGGAGCGACCGACCGAAGAATGTAGGCACTCAGTCCGGGATCAACGCCATTGTTGATGCCGCCCAGAACATTGATTGTTTGAGTGGTTCCGGAGGCGGTGAAGGTGCCGATGACCGAGCCGACTCCGCTTCGGGAAAAATCTCCGCTTATGTTTTCGGGTGATTCAGCATCGCCTCCACGTTGGTTGCGGGATGAGCAACATCCCCGGGTGTCGCCGGCACCGATGAGCTGGATTTGGTAATCATCTCCTGAAGTCAGTCCGCTAAGTTGGAAACTCCATCCGCCGCCGCCATAGCTGTGACTGTTCAGAACGGTGTTAAGTTGGGCGTTCCCGGTATCACCAGCACCGCCGGTAAAAAAAGTGCCCGTGGTGGTGTTGGAGGGGGCGATCGCGCTGGCCGAAAAAAGAATGTTCACTCCTCCGATATTCACGGTGGGGCTGTCTCCGCCATTGGTGGCATTGACAGCTGTGACCTGGGTTCCGCTGGTGTCGATACTGGCGACCGAGGTGATGTTGAAGGGAGTCTGCCAAGTGATTTCGGCGGCGCCGAGGCACAGCGGAAAGCTGGCGGCAATGGCCAAACGGCGGAATAGGAAGGAGGTGAGGGACGTCATGATTATTGGGAGTAGGGTTGCTAAAAATCAGCCTTCCTACTTAGGAAGGCTGATTTCACAGAGAGTAAGGCTGGAGGATGTTTTAGTTTTCGCTGACCTGGAAGAACTGCTTAAGCGCGTCTGGTTTTGTGCTAGTGAATGAGAAGGTGGTGGTTTCCCCTTGCGAAGATACAGAATCATTTACGTCCTCTTCAAATCCGAACAGGTCAGTATTGGCAAAGATGGTGTAGGTCCGACCAGGCTTGGAATTCCAGGTCAAAGTGACCATATTAGTGTCTTTGTCGTAAGTGATATCGGTGATGGTCAGTGGCAGCCCGCCGATATCTCCAAAATACTCGATTTCTCCAATTTGGTGGTTGGCATCGCCGGTAGCTGTCACCGAATAGCGGATGAATTTGTAGGGATCCGCTGGACTCACGAGGGTGATCAGGGCGGTCTGATTTCGTGCGGTCCAAATCACCGTGCCAGTATTCGTGAAAATCGGGGTGAATGTAATGCCGTCATCCGAGCCCTGGATTTCCCAGTCGATGGGGTCGCGAGTGGGGGTGTCATTGCCCGAGGTGATGGTGAAGTGCGTCAAAGAGACAGGCTCCTCGAACTCGACCGTAATATCCAGTGGAGCACCGCCGCAGCACCACTTGGCTTCGCCGCCTCCCACCTTGTTGTCGAAGACGTCAAACGCTCCTTCATTGACTCCTCCGGCTGTGGCATCGCTGAAGAATTCCTTGTCGCTTGCTGAAATGCTGACCCAGTTGAAGTTTTCCCCGGAAGTATTTTCGGTGTCAATGCCGTCATCCTCCGGATCGGTGAGATCTCCGCCGATCAAGCCGACAAGGAAGGAAATTTCATCAAGGGCGGTGAAGCTATTGGGGTTTGTTGGGTCTGACCCTTCAGCTAGCTCGAATGTGTCAGAGCGGAGATCTCCATCGGTATCGGCGAGATTGGGGTCGGATCCCGGTTGTGTGCTGGGATTGCCGGGATCATAAGAAAGGTCATGGTTTTCGATGCCGTCCAAGATTCGATCACCGTCGGAGTCATCGTTTAGGGGATCCGTGCCAGTATCGCTTGCACTGACCCAAGTCCCTGTGTTGGTTTCTACCCCGTCTAAAAACCCGTCGTCATCAGAATCGTCGTCGAGCGGGTCGGTGTTCCGGGTAAGTTCTTCGCCATTGGAAGATCCGTCGGCATCCTTGTCTTCGTCGTCGTCCTTGGTGCCATTGTTGTCAGTGTCAGCCTCACCCGGGTTGAGGCCTAGTGCGAGTTCGTATGCGTCGGGAAGAGAGTCCTCGTCAGAATCGTCAAGATTGGGGTCGGAACCGGTTTGGTTCTCATCAACAAAAGGAAGATCTGGATTTTCAACTCCGTCTTTCAGGGTGTCGCCATCGGAATCATCATTGGTTGGACTGGTGCCGGTATCGAGGGCGCTGACCCACTCTTTGGTTTTTGTTTCAACCCCGTCGAGATACCCGTCGTCATCGGTATCATTTTTTGTGATGTCGGTTCCGAATTCTTGTTCACCGAGGTTGGTGAGAGTGTCAAGGTCCTCATCTTCATCGCCATCCAAAGTGCCGTCGTTGTCGCTATCGTTGTCGTTGGGGTCCAGGTCGTTGGCGGTTTCCCAAGCGTCGAAGAGTCCATCACCGTCGGCATCTCCCTCCGGGGCGGTTTCGAGGACCACGAGTCCGGAGAATCCAGCGTCGCTGTTTGCTCCCCCTCCTCCAAGGGAACGCCAGAGGATGGTCTGAGTCGCAGCATCAGCCGTGAAAGTACCCAAAACGCCAAAATATCCTCCGCGGGCCATTTCTACTCCCGTCGTGTAATTTCCCTGGCCGTCATCGGGTTCGTAAGTTCGATCTGCACAACAGGTGCGACCGTCCGCCACCCCAATCAATTGAACCTGGTAGGAGGAGCCGATGGCGAGGCCACTAATGGTGACGGTCACTTCTGCTGGATTAGCTCCAGTGTATGCATGAGCATCGAGGAGGCCATCCAGATCACCGTCGTCGGTTGTGTTTGGGAAAAACGCAGCTCCATAGGCTGGTCCGTTGGCCATTGTGGTGGCGAGATTTCCGATGCCTGCAGCTGGAGTTTCTTCGAATGCAATTCCGTTGATGATGTTGTCATCTCCGACTCCGGTGCCAGCAGCAATGTTGAAGTCGGCCGCGACATGAACCGTGCTGCCCAAGGGGTTGGAAATGTCGGCTGCTGCGGTAATTTCGGAAGGGGCTCCCCAGGTGATTTCTGCTGAGTGGCTTGTAGCGATCAAGATCGCCGAAAGTCCTGTGATTGTTTGTCTTTTCATTGCGTATTGCCAGAGGCAGATAACAGATTCTCAAAAAGGTGACGAGCTGAATTGCCGAGAATGCGGAACTTTGCGCAAGAAAGCGATCCAGGTTCTCCGGGGATGATTAAGGGTTTGGGCTGAACTTGGCCCGCAGAAAGTCAAAGCCGTTTTCTCGACGAAATGAGGATTCATTTTCAGTGTGGGATTTGGCGTCGACGACAGTCACTTTGGCGACGCTGGAGATCAAATTTTCAAGCAGGCTTCGCACGATGAGGCGAGCGTGGGGGGCACCAAGGCAGAGGTGGGTCCCGAAACCGAAGGAGACGTGGGGATTGGGTTTCCGGTCCAGGCGGATTTCTTTGGGATCGTCGAAAACGTCTTCATCGAAATTTGCGGCAGCCCAGCCGAGGGAGACCCTGCCATCGGGAGGGACCGTAATCCCTAGAACCTTGGTTTCGATCGGACAAACCCGCCCGATATGGGTGAGAGGCATGAAGGCTCGAAAGAACTCTTCTCCGGCAAGTACGAGGGCCTTCGGATTCTCACGGAGTTTTTCCAGATCAGCCGGGAATTTTCCAAAATGGTGAATGATGGATGAGATGGTGTGAATGATGGTATCGCGACCTCCGGCGAAGGTGAGATTGGCAAAGCCCATCATTTCTTCGCGGGTCAACGGGCGGTCTTGGAAGGTGGCCCGGGTGAGGGCCGAGAATAAATCATCTCCGGGATTTTCTTCGGCTTTATCGAGAGCGGAGGAAAGGTAGTCCTCGAGAGGAGTGCCTTCGCTCTGATCGGTGTGGAAGACGTGGATCCCCCACGAAGTGTAGATTTCAGCTTCAGACTCCGGGACGTTGAGAAGGTGGGTGAGCGCACGGGACTGGATGGGGAGGGCGAACTCATTTACGATTTCGATGGAGTCGGAGGAAAGGGCGGAGTCGAGAAGTTGCGCGATCAGGTTTTGGACTTTGGCGATGACATCGGGCTGCTTCGCCCGCTTAAAGAAAGGCTCCACGATCCTACGATATTCTGTGTGCTCGGGCGGATTGGTTTCGATGGGGAGCTGGCGTATGCCGCGCATCTCTTCCTCGGAAGGGATGGGAACACGGAAGGGGGCGTCGGAACTGAAGGTCTGCCAGTTTTTGGCGGCGGCCCGGACATCAGCGTGACGCAAGATCATGGGGATGTTCTCTCCCTGGAAGGGGCACTTCAAAATACCGTCTTTTTGGCGGGCTTCGCGGAAAGGGTCGTGGGGCATGGGTTGAAGGGATTAAGGAAGGCATGGTATGGATGATCCAAGGTCGGTAATCCATCACAAAAGCTTTTCCAGCTTGTCGGGGTAAAGTTGATGGTCCCCGAGACTCAGGGGCGTCCGTTGGTGCAAATCGAGCAGGATCTGGGAATTCGCGAATGTTGAGACGTCACATGATTTGTTTTTTGCGGTTCCAGGTTCGCGGGCGATGGGATAGAAGCTCAAGGATGACTCGATTGGTTTTCTTTTTAATGGTTGGAGCACTATCGGTCTTCGCGCAGAAGGCTGACATTTCAAATAGTCCCGAAGCTTTGCATGAGCGAGGGATGGAGCATTTCTTTGCAGGGAGAATTCAGGAGTCGCTCCTGGACTGGGATCGGGAGATCGAACTCATGCCACGTCGCGATCCCTATCATTGGCAGCGGGGATTGGCCTATTACTACGCGGAAATGTATGAGGAGGGCGTGGCGCAGTTTGTCCGTCACCAGACGGTCAATGGGCACGATGTTGAAAATGCGGTGTGGCATTTTTTATGTGTGGTGCGTGCCAAAGGGGGCACGGTGGCGAAGGCGCGGAAGAACTTGATTCCGATTGAGGGCGATTCACGGGTGCCGATGAAAGAAGTGCATGATCTCTTTTCCGCCAAGGGGTCGGTGAAGGATGTTCTTGATGCCGCGTCTGCCAATGCGGAGGGCTTTCTCCTGAGGAATCAACTTTGCTACGCCCACCTGTATCTTGGGCTCTATTTCGAAGCCTTGGGGCAAGCGGAGAAATCGCTCGCGCACATCAGGAAGTCGGCGGTCGATTTTAAAATGGACCATTACATGGGGAAGGTGGCGCAGGTGCACTATCAACTGCGGAGAAAGAAGCCGAATATCATCTTCCTTTTTGCCGATGATCAGCGTGCTGACACCATTGCGGCTCACGGGAATCAGCACATTCAGACTCCCAATCTGGATCAGTTGGTGGAGAGTGGATTCAGCTTTCGGAACAACTACTGTGCGGGTTCATTCAGCGGGGCGGTTTGTGTGGCGAGTCGCGCGATGCTTATGACGGGACGGCAATGGATGAAACTGCCAAAGAAGAATCCGGGTTCGAATTGGGGGGATGCGACTTTGCTGCCTGCCCATCTGACACAAGAGGGTGGGTATCGATCTCACCTTGTTGGGAAGTGGCACAATGGTGAGGGGACTTTAAAGAAGGCCTTCTCCGAAGGGTCGTCGGTTTACATGGGCGGGATGGCAAACCATGCCGACTTTGCGGTGCAGGATTATAAGGAGGGGAAGCTTTCGCCAAAGCGCCCGGCGGGCGGCTTCTCAAGCGAGGTTTTTGCCAATGATGCCATCGAGTTCATTGAAGGAGCTGACGGCAAGGATCCCTTCTTTCTCTATGTCGCTTTCATGGCTCCTCACGATCCCAGAAATCCTCCTGAAAAATATCGCGAAATCTACTACAAGAAGCGCCCGCCGCTTCCTGAAAACTTTCTCCCGCAGCATCCCTTTAAGATTGGGCCGGCCGGGGTGTCCGGTCGTGACGAGGGTCTTGCTCCCTGGCCGCGAACCAAGGAGATGATCAGTGATCAGCTGTGTGAATACTACGGGCTGGTGACTCATCTCGACGAGCAGGTGGGCCGAATCATGAAAGCGCTTGAGGGCAGTCCGCACGCTGACAATACCTACGTCATTTATACCGCCGATCATGGTCTTGGGATGGGGAGCCACGGGCTGCTTGGGAAGCAGAATGTCTATGAGCAAAGTATGAAATGTCCGCTCATCGTCTGGGGACCGGGAATTCCAGCAGGGCAATCAAGCGAGGCCTTCAGCTACGTTCATGATCTCAATGCTACGATGTGTGGCTTGGCCGGATTGTCCTCGCCAAAGGGAAATGATTCCCGCGATCTGGGGCCCGTGATGAGAGGTGAGAAGAAAGCGGTTCACGCGACGGTCTTCCTTCCGTTTCAAAGTCGTCAGCGAGCGATTCGGGACGAGCGTTGGAAGCTCCACATTTATCCTGAGATCAATCATCGCTTGCTCTTCGATCTCGAGAACGATCCCCACGAGATGAACAATCTTGCGGATAAAACGGAGTATGATGGGAAGAAGGCTGAGATGGTCCTTTTGATGGAGAAGACCCGCACCGAATTGGGCGATGCCCAGCCGCTCTCAGTTAAAAATCCTCAGGCGAAGGCGGCGGTTTACGACACTGCCAAGCGCTCCATGGACGTGTGGCAACCGAAGTGGATTCGTGACAAGTATTTCGGAGGTCGCGATACTCCGGATCACGGCCCTCGAAAGAAGAAGTGATCTACTTGCGCGGAGGCAGGGCGTCGTATGCGGCCTGTTCTTCATTACCCCATTTGAAAGGCTTGAGCTTCGAGCGATCGAGGTTTTTGAGGTGAGGCTCGTTTGCGCGGGAGGGATGATCGGGGCGTTGGTAGACCCAATCATTGTCTCCAAAAACTTCGGCGCAGAGCATGGCGACGGCGGGGTCGTAGGCCACGAGTTCGACACGGGTGTTGACGTGGTTGTGGTCGTGATCGTTGACCCGGTTGGTGCCAAACCATGATTGGACCGACTCGGCCCAGTATTCGTGCTTGTTGGTGGCTGCGTATTTTCCGGCCCAGAGTCCCTTGGCCATCGCTTTTTCGTAGGCGACGACCAATCGCTTATCGAAGGTGGGATCGAGGGTTTTGAGCGCGGTATCGTGAATGGCGTGTGCGAATTCGTGAACACAGATTGATTCGGCCGAGTAGGGGTCTCCTGGATTGGCGAGGAGGTTTTCCTCACCGCAGGAAACGGTAGGGCGTTGTGGCGTGGAGCCCAGTCCACGGGCCCGGCGGTTCCAGAAGGTCGATGGGGTGAGATCAGAGTGCTCCGGGATGTCGATGGTTCGTTCATCCACTGCCATGATGGAATAGCGGATCTTGTTCTTTCCAAGCTCGCGGAGAATGTCGGGCCGGTTTTTGAGCATCGTGTTGATGACATGGGCCGCTTCTTCGAGCGCGGCATCGGGGACATTTTCGGAGGCGAGAATGGGGAAGGACTCGATGACGAGTGCCTTCTTGTAGAAGGGTTTGAGATCGAACTCATTGCGAAGCTCCTCTGAAATCGCTTGCACCGTAGGTGCTTTGGGCTGGATTTTGACTGCGATGGCGGCGGTCAGGATTGCGAGAGGGGCAAGAAGGGTGGCCAAGGTTTTCATGGGATTTCTCGAAAGAGGGTTTCAAGTGTAAGGGTAGTTTTGCAAGGTTGCTTGTCGAGTAGGCAGCTGCAATTATTCTCTTTAATACCATGAATCGTCGACATCTCTTCAAGAAATCCGCGCTCCTCGGGGTGCCGCTTATTTTACCATCCCGCCTTTTGGAAGCCGAAGCCAACAGTAAGATTAATGTGGGATTCATTGGCATCGGAAAACGAACGAGTTCTTTGTTGCGAGAATTTTTAAGGGCGTCCGAGGTCAAGGTTGTCGCGGTCTGCGATGTCGATACCAGTCGTCGGGAGAGTGGTAAAAAGAGAGTCGATGCCCATTACAAGACGAAGGACTGCAAAGCCTACAATGATTTCCGGAAGATCACCACTGATCCGGCGATCGATGCCGTTGTCATCGTGACTCCTGACCATTGGCACACCATTCAGATTCTCTCTGCGATTGAGAATGGCAAGGATGTCTATGCTGAGAAGCCGTTGACTCACAATATCCGTGAGTCGGTTCTTTTGATGGACGCGGTGAAAAAGAGCGGTCGTATCGTGCAGACGGGATCACAGCAGAGGTCCTCCCGCGAATTTAGAGTGGCTTGTGAGCTGGCCCGGAATGGTGTGATTGGAAAGATCGATCATGGCTTTGTCAATTTTGGAGGCCCCGGTATTCTTTGTGATTTACCGGAGGAAAAGCCTGAACCCGGTCTTGATTGGGATCTCTGGCTTGGGCCTGCGCCAATGCGACCTTACAACTCGATACTCGCTCCGCGTGGAGTTCATACCCACTTCCCGAAATGGCGAAATTACTACGAGTATGCCGGTGGACAGGTCAATGACTGGGGCGCGCATCACCTGGATATTGTCCAGTGGGCGCTCGGGAAAGATGAGTCAGGCCCGACCGGCGCGAAACGTCCGGCAAAAGAAGGCGATACGAAAGGGGCGTCGGTGATTTATGATGATATCACCATCACTCATGGCAAGGGCATCGGAGTCCATCTCATTGGAGATCGTGGCGAGATTCAGGTTGCTCGCGGAGACTTCGCGCTCAAGGTCGACGGTAAGGTCGTTGGTTCCCATCTGGGGAAGGGGACCAAGCTCGGGGCTGAGATTGATAAAGCCGAGGAGGCTTTTCTCAAGGATGCCAAAGTGAAGCTCTACGAATCTCCGGGCCACGTCCGGGATTTCCTCAACTGCATCAAGACCCGCAAGCAGCCCATCACGAGTGCGGTGGTTGGGGCGCGCTCCATTAATGTCGCTCACCTCATGAATCTTGCTTACCGGCACCACTCCGATATCGCATGGGATCCGATTAAGAACACCTTCGCCAAGGGTTCCAAGCATCCTTTGGAGTGGTTGACCCGTTCTTACCGCGATAAGTGGAAGATCTGATCGATTAGCGGGAGTGCCCGATCTTAAGGGCCGACTCTTCCCCCGAAGTCTTGACCGAATTCAGTCTCCCGTCCGGCCACCGGACGGTGACTTCGCGAATGGTTTCATTTCTTGGAACCGCAAGCCGGATCCGCCGGGAGGATTGTGAGAGGTAAGAACCTCCCGCGGTGACTTCGGCGGTGAGTTTCTTCCCGTTCGAAAGTGTGGCCGTGACCCATGAACCGATCTTGAGGGAATCCGACGCCTTGAGGTCAACGGTCACGATCTTTCCTCCGGGCGGAGGGACACTCTCAAAGACCTGCATTTCGCCATTGTTGACCCCAATTAAAATGTCAGGCCAGGCATCGTTGTTTAAGTCAGCGAGTGCGACACCCTTGGCATCTCCGGGAACGACGATCCCGCTTTTGTCAGCTCGTATCGGTGAGAAGGTTCCATCCCCTTGACCTTGTAAAAGAAGGCTGGTGCCACCCGCCATTCGTCCGGTTTCGGCTTGTGGTGAGAAGGAATTTTGAGCGAGAAAGATGTCTTGGATTCCGTCGGCATCAAAGTCGAATATCGCGATGCCGAAAACCGGGGCGACTTGCGCCATGGCAGGGAGGGCCCGGAACTTAAATTTCCCCTTCCCGTCATTGATAAGCACTCCGCTTTCGAGGGTGTTGGCTTCAAAACGCTCGGCCTTTTCCAGATTGCCGGCATAGAGATCTAGGAGGGTCGCCGAAGCGAAGTCGTGGAACTTGGGGGTTTTTCCTCTTAAGAAGGGCATGGCATTGCTGGAGCAACTCAGGCCGCGAATCGGGTAGCAGTTCCCGTTCTCAAATTCGGCCTCAAGAATGCGCTTCTTTCCGGTGCCATCAACATCCCCATAGTAGAGGAGCGCGGGGGCTTCATACTTGGTGTTGAGGCCGGTGTTTCCGACGACATAGTCGATGTCTCCGTCGCCATCAAGGTCTCCTCCGGCGAGGCTATTCCACCAACCGGTCCGGCTCTCAAGTCCCGCCTCTTTGGTCTGCTCGATGAGTTTTCCTTCCTGGTTTTTGTAGAAACGAATCGGACCCCATTCGTGCGCAACGATGAGGTCAATCCAACCATCGCCATTCGCGTCGGTCCACAATGCCGAGGTCACCAATCCCTGAAAACGACCTGCGGCAATATCGATGAATTTCTTACCTCCCTCATTGCGCAAAAGCTGGCTTGGTGGGGACTCGGGATAGGATCCCGGAGTGACCCGACTTCCTACAAAAAGATCGAGGTCGCCATCGCGATCATAGTCGGCGGCACAGACGACTGATCCGCTTATGGTGGCATCAGGCAGCATCCCGGAAGGTGCCTTGGCAAACATACCATCACCAGCATTCAGGTAGAGACGATCCCGGAAAACTCCATCGCCCGTCTCTCCTTCCACACCACCACTGACGATATATAAATCAAGATCACCATCGTTGTCCGCATCGAAGAAGAGGGGCGCCATGTCTTCGCTTTTTGAATCAACGGAGAAGGGATTGGTGTCTGAGGTCGCGAAGGACGATTCGCCTTTTTGGTTTGTGGTCTTTCGTTGCTGTATTCGACCAGAACTGCCGGAAGGGAAGGAAATATAAACGTCCTCCCGACCATCGCGATTCACATCTCCGATGGCGATTCCAGGACCCATCTGTGAATGCTTCGCAGGGAGCAAGGGTTGACGTGCGAAGTCGTCGAAAATTCGCTCTTTTGGGATGACTCCCGGGAGCACACCAGATCTCACGAACATTGTCTTCGCAGGTTCTTTTTTCTTGGCCGGGCTTAACTCATCGGGCTGAGTGAGAGTATATCGATTTCCGGCCTTCAATCCGGTAAGGACCTGTCGTCCGGCACCCGGCCAATCGATGATGACACGATCAACTTCAGTCACCTCTCCGAGACCAAAGTGGAGAAGGGAGTCATTGCTCGACATGAACCCCCGGGACGCTGTCAGGGTCCGCATTTGAATCTTTGGTTCGTTTTTCGTTTCGACACGAACCGTTGCACCGAGTGCCCACGGGTTTTTACCTTTCCCTCGCAATTGCAGGGTCAGTCGTCCGCCCGAAACCTGGCCGTTGCGATAGACGCCGGGTGCTCCTCCAAAATTATTGACGATGAGATCAAGGTCGCCGTCGCCATCCAGATCACCCAAGGCAGCACCATAGCTGACCGCGTTATCATCGAGGCCCCATTTGGTTCCGACGTTCTCGAACTTCAATTCACCTTCATTTCGAAAGGCCCAATTTTTCAGCGCGAGGGGTTTCTTGTCCCGCCAGAAAGCCTGTCCGGCCGCCCGACCTCTGCTCAAAATGAGTTCTTCTTCCTGATTTCGTAAATCACTATTAAACCAGTCGCGGCTCATTCCGGTGGAGATGAAAACATCTTCCCGTCCGTCGCAATCAAGGTCTCCGAACTTGATCGACCAGGTCCAGTCGGTGGCGGCCATGCCTGTCAGAAAAGCGACCTCGTTGAAGCTGCCGGTGCCGGTGTTGAGGTAGACCGCGTTGCGCATGTACTGGGGTGGGGTGGGCCAGTTTAAGAACCACGAATCGCTGTCCTTACCCGTCATGTTCCCCATCGACATCTTCTCCTTGTAATGGTCACTTCCCGCCATGTCGGAAGCCATGTAGTCAAAGAGTCCGTCGTTGTTGATGTCAGCGACATCTGATCCCATCGAGAACCATGGCGTGTGTGGGAAAGCGGTTGGCGCGACATCTTTAAAGGTGCCATCGCCTTGGTTCCGATAGAGATGGTCAGCTCCATAAAAATCATTCGCGACATAGAGATCTGGATAGCCATCAGCGTCATAATCCCACCACGTTGCCGAAAGTCCAAACTCCGACTCCCGCACGCCGGCTTCCTTGCCGACTTCTTTAAAAGTTCCTCCGTCATTACGGTAGAGCCTGTCGAATTGCCCGGAGGAAATCTTTTTGTAGCTCTTGGGTGTTTTGATAATGCCGGCATATTCCTGCATCATTTCCGGCTGAATCACGGGTTCCCCATCGGGGCCCCGGACGAGGCCAAACTTCACGGAGTGCAATTCCTCGCCCGGCGGGATGCGATTGGTCAAGAGATAGCCGTCGAGGTCGCCGTCGAGATCGTAGTCGGAGAAGGCCATCATTAAACTCGCGCCTTTGAAGTTGAGTCCAACCTCTCCGGCCTTGTCCACGAATCCTTTCCCTCCCTGATTCATGAAGAGGCGATTTGGCCCATCGAAAGCACACAAATACAGATCCAGCCAACCATCCCCGTCGACATCAGCCCAAGTGCAACCTGCTCCCCACAACCCGGGCGAGTCCATCCCCATTTCCATGGTGACGTCCTCAAATTTGAAATCTCCCAGATTCCGGTAAAGTCGCCCGCCGTCGGTCATGCGGGAGAGAAAAACATCGGCATCGCCGTCGTTGTCAAAGTCTCCCAGGCAGACTCCGCCACCGGTGAATGATCCGCTGATCTCCGCGGCCCATTTTGCCGGAGGATTCCACTCCCGGACGAAATCAATGCCCGTTTCCTTGGCGTTGAGTTTGTCGAAAAGGAAATCACCTTGGGGTGGTTTGGGTGATTCAAGTTTTTGAAAATCAAGGCCCTGTGAAACCAGGGTCAAGGTGATGGCGAAAAGGCAAAAAGGGAGTTTCATTGAGTGAGTTCTCAAAAATGCTACTTGATGAAGGGGAGGATAGACAAGAGGGTAAATAAAATCCTCCATGACTTTGAGAATCTTACTTCTGGCGAGTGCGGCCACCCTTTTCGCCAACATGGCTCATGCCGATCTCGTGGCCCACTGGCCGCTGGATGGAAATGCCGAGGATGCCCTCGGCAATTACCACGGCTCGGCTTCGTCGGTTGTCTTTGGGGCCGATGGAGCTGCGGCCCACACTGGCACTGCTGCTGAATTTAACGGCTCCAATGCCACGATCACCGTCCCCCATGATTCCGCTCTCAATCCCGCCAGCTTCACGCTCTCGATGTGGGCTAATGCGGATAGCACAAATGGATTTGCTTCGCCGGTTACCAGCCGGGATGACGTCCCGACCAGTGTTCACGGTTACGTCATCTACAACGATAATCGCGGAGACTGGAATTTTTGGACCGGAACCGGCGGTGGTGCCGGGGCCTGGAATACGATGTCCGGAGGGGCTGTTCAAACGGGTTCATGGACTCATCTCGCTATTAGCTACGATGCTGGAAGTCAGACCAAGAGCCTCTTTGTCAATGGAGCTCTCGCCGCATCAAACTCGGCCGCAAACCTCTACAGCCCGAACGGACCGCAAAGAGAAAGCTTCAATATCGGATCGGGTGCAGACAACGGGACCTCGTTTTATTTCGACGGGCTCATAGACGATGTCGCCCTTTGGGATGAAGCCCTGACCTTGGCGGAGATTCAGGATGTCATGGACAAGGGCGTCCCCGGCGGTCCTCCGCTTGTGACTTCCTTCACCGCAACCCCTCCCTTCATTGACTCGGGCCAAAGTGTCACTCTTTCCTGGGAAACAACAAATGCCACCACTGTGAACATTTCCCCGGGGATTGGGAGTGTCCCGGCTGCTGCCGGAAGTGTCACTGTTTCTCCCTCCGAAACGACGACCTACACACTGACTGCCCTGTCTCTTATACACATCTGACGCTGCCGACGATCTACTCTGTGTAGAT
>OJIS01000267.1_pt1 | contig 18810 bp, 7 predicted proteins | sample 1595671 | NCBI WGS metagenome assembly OJIS01 (sample SAMN05416814, study PRJEB24817) | seawater metagenome | isolation source: Sea water | place: Canada:Atlantic | collected 2013-07 | reverse complement strand
CCTGAAAGTCTTTCAAGCCATCAAAATCGAAGTCCCCATTGAGCGAACCTCCCTCGATCTCCACTTCGTCCGGAACTCCGTTCAGATTCAGGTCGGCCATCTCGGTAAAATCCAGTCGCCTCAATTCCCCCTGAATCGGACGGGAAATTCGAAAACCATAAAACGAATCAAAGATCGAAACCAACTGCCCATCCCTGACCAGCTTCACGGTATGAGTCGCCCGGCTCGCGACACTGAAATTGGGGATCTGGAAACGGAAGTTCTCGGAAACTTCGGGGTCATATTGCAAGGGAGCCCGGCCAATCTCGACCCCATTGGCAAAGATCGCCAGTTGCTCATGGAGCGGATTGTCAATGATCTCCCCCGCCAGATTCCGAATGATCCCGTAAATGGTCGTATAGGGAGCCTCCGGGCCCGGATTGGAAACGAGCGGATCCTCATCGCCGCCGGAGGCCTCTTCCATGAAATCAAAGCGCATCAGCTGACCTACCACCGGCTCGAAGACGAGCCACGCTCCGGATCCGCTTAAAGACACCTCCCGACCGTCGCGGATCAACTTCACTGAAAAAATGGCGGTATCGAGGTCAACCGTGCCTGGAATATTGAAACGATAGTTCTCATCGCCGGCCAAGTTCACCTCCAGAGGGACCCGCCCGATTTCAGCATCATCGGCAAAAACCGCCAGCTGCTCGAAGGCCGGAATATCAATTGCTTCCCCGGCCAAATTGCGAACCAGTCCGTAAATTGTTGTCTGGGGAGCAACCGGACCACCTCCCGAACCACCTCCGCCGGGAACCGCTTGCTCCACAAAATCAAAGCGTTCCTCCTCGCCTCTCACCGGCTCAAACACCAGCCAAGAGCCTGATTCCACCAAAGGAACCTCCTCACCATTCCGGATCAACTTGACCGAATAGGTCGTCAAGTCCGGCACAATGACGTTCGGAAGTTCAAAGCGATAGTTCTCATCACCTTCGGCATCCAACTCAAGGGGCACTCTCCCGATCTCGGAACCATCGGCAAAGATCGCAATTTGCTCCCCACCGGGATTGTCAATGATCTCCCCCGCCAGGTTTCGCACCACGCCAAAGATGGTTGCGGGCGTTGTCACCGGACCGCCATCGCCGGGATCCACTTTTTCCACAAAATCAAAACGCGTGAGCTGACCTTGCACCGGCTCAAACGCGAGCCACGAAGCCGATTCCACCAGCGGCACTTCCTGGCTATCGCGGATCAGCTTCGCCGAAAGGGTCGCGGTGCCCAACGCCCCCACGTTGGTAAGATTCAGGCGATAGTTTTCACCACCTTCCGGAGCCAACTCCAGAGGAGCCCGCGCGATTTCCACGCCATCGGCAAAGATTGCGATCTGCTCGAAGTAGGGATTGTCGATGATCGCTCCCTCCAAATTCCGCACCGTCCCGTAAATGGTGGCCGGCACCGCCACCGGTCCCTGGGCGAAAGCTCCAAGAACGGTGATCCAAAAGAGAAGAATCCCCTTCATCCTAGTTCCCGGAATAAGAGTAAGTTTTCAGGTGGAGCTTGATGTCCTTCACCGAGCGAATGAATCGGGCGATGCCCTCCTGCTCATCGGCAAGGAGCCCCTTCGCCGGGATGACGAGCTTCCAGTTGCTGTTCCAGGCCGAACGCCCCACCAAACGACTGCTGGTGTAGTCAGCGGCAAAGTCGGTGTAGAAGAAGTCTTCCCGATTTGTGGCACGGAAAGCCGGGTGACGTCTCGGCGAACGGAAGTTCGTCCGGAGGCTGTCAGTGCTTTGCTGCACCGCCTCGTTGCTCGGCTCCAGACTTCCGAGATCAAAGGGGAGCGGCATGGCGTAATCTTGAATGGACCAACTTCTGAGAGTCTGTCCGTCTCCAAGTGGTGGCGTTCTCATCGTATCGAGTCCGCTTGGGATGAGGTAGACGTATGGCGTCGCGCCGAGATCATCATCGTGGTTATGATCAGGATCATTTTCACCAGCCCCACCCTGGCAGATCAGGCATGGAGCCATGCCCTGATAGCCGTCAAAGACGACACCGGCCGAGTGAATCTTGGTCGCAAAATTCGTCGAAGTGTAATTGCTGTCCAGCGCCTGGTAGTCCAAGCCGAAGAAGTTCCGTCCATCCTCGATAGTCGTCGGGAAGGTAATCAGGAATCCCGGTTGAGCCGCGACATCTTCACCGCCAAGCTGCATCGCATGAGCTGCGATGTCGGCATCGGAGAGGAGGTTCTTGGTCACGAGTGATTCCAGCTTCTGCTGCCAGGCGAGGTCACCTTCCGGCCCGTCAGGAATCCGGAAGTATTCACGGCGCAGGGAGAAGGTCGTGCCATTCGTCTCGGGGTTATTGAACCCAAGGCGGCCTTTCACAACATCGTAGTCCGCTTTCATCTTAGCGAGGAGTCCGGAGAGTCCCGGATCGCCATTGGCGCTGGCGGAAAGCATCGGCTGACCATCAGGCCCGACAACTCCAAGAGCGCGTGAGCTGATGATACTGCCAAGGTAGCCTTGGCCAGCAGGAGAACCAAGCAAGCCGGTCTCGTAATCGTAGGCTTGCGCGGCGAGGAAAGAGTAGCGAGAGGCCCAATCAAGAAGAGTTTGGTATTCTTCCAAGGCTTCCGTCCGGAAGGTCCGGAAGGCAATGTCTCGTGTGCGGTATCCTTGGATCGCAGCGGCCGCGCGACGACGGAAGACTTCGCGATTGGCGAGAACGGTCTGACCATTGACAAGCTCGGTTCGGTATTCCTCGATGGAGCGTCGGTAAGCCACTGCCAGAGCATCTACCTCACGGCGCCCAGCATAGGACTCGGCATAGAGTGACTTTGCTTCGGCAATCCGCCCGCGCAGGTAGGAAGTTTCTTCGACACTGAGGTGCGCCCTGTCGAGCGCTTTTCCTGCAGAAAGAAACACCGCGTCAGCTACCGCTTCGCCCTGAATTGAGGCAACCTCAGCTGCGGTGAGAGGCGATTTCGCCGCAAATTCTGCGGTGAGAATCGCGGTTCTGATTGGGGCCGAAACATCATTCGAAAGACCCACAAGAAAAGGAAGACCCGACAAGGTGGCATCCACAATATCTTCGGCGGTTCTTTTCGTCAGATCTCGAGATTTATTGATGGTTTCGATCGCACCTTTGAGTTGGCGGTAGATAAAATCAGCCTCTCCAAGAACTTGATCCGCAAATCGTAAAGCAAATCGTTCTTCCATTTCGGCAACCAGAGTAGCGAGCTTTAGCTCCATGACATCACGGCGGAAGGCCATCGAGCCTAATCCAACGTAGAGTTGCTCTTCGGCGAGACGAACCTCATTGAGCTTGGTCTGGAGTGACCCCAAACTTGAGCGTTGTCCCAGTTCAGGCTCCGCGATGAGGTAGGGCCCCGGGTCTTCGCTTAAGGTATAGGAGACCGTCCTTGTTCTAGCAATGTCGTCTTCGAGGTCCAGAACCGTAAGATTGTTCGTCCCGTTCAAAGAATCAATGACATTGGAATCCTTCAGATTGAGAGTGAACGTTTGTGAGCCTTCACTATAGGAAAATAGATTCTCTTTGGTGAACACTTCAAAAGGCCGATCGATGGCCATATAGCGAATCAGATCAGGACCGGCGTATCCTTGTTCATAAAACTTGCCGGGACCAATATCCCCCGGGTAGGGCGCTCCGAAAATGTCGAAGAGTTGTGCCACGTAGGCCGTTTCTTCATCATCGATAATTTGAGTCAGATTTTGGCTCTGATTCTCCAATCCTCGAAGGAGACGGGTGGAATCCGCGGCCCGCTCAAAAACACTGTTGGCATTTTCCAAGGCAGCGGTAGCTCGCTCAAAGATTTGCTCGAAGTGAGTTTTGCCATCCGCAAGATCTGTAGGCGAAATATCAAAGAGAAGGCTGTCCTCACTGAGATTAAGGGGATTGACGCGAGCGTCCGCAGCTTCGAGTTGTTGCTGAATATTCTCGGACGCCCTGGCGATGGCTTCGAGTTCGGGTACGGTGCTTCGGTCGATCTTTTGGATCCCCTCGTTCACCTTGTCTTCGGCAGGAACAATGGCATTGCCGACGATCCAGTTGAAATACGCTCCCTGGGCTCCCCGGGCAGCCCAGTCATCCACGCCCCAATGACGGATCGTTCCGGTCCGGTCATTTTCACGGCCATCGCTGAGATTAGCCCAACCATCAACCGAATCCTGAAATGCCTTGCGACGCTCCAGACTGAGAATCTGATTTGCAGTCCGGGTCAGAGCGGCCGCGCCCGTGGCAAACTTGCGCTCATCAAAGTAGTCTATCGAGACCGGTTGACCGAGGACGTTCACCGCTTCGATGCGAGTGCCCCAGGTGAATTCAGGATCTGTGAGGAGACGGTAATAGTTCTTCACCGCCGTGAGGTAGTGGCCGTAGGCATCACCATGGGCCTGCGGGAACATGCGGGCAGCATCCTCAGCGTCAATCTTGCCATCGGCGACAGAGTCGCTTTGCTCACGAATGTTATAGTTCAGCGCGTAGACCAATTCACCGGCATCGATGCCCCGGGTGTAGTTCCAGAAAAGACGATTGTAGACCGGGGCAGTCTCGATGGAGGGCGATAGGAAGTCATCACGCCCCCGGAGGAGACTGAGCTCCTCATCGATCAAAGTCGCCACCTGACCCTGGAAGGAGAAGCGTGCCGTGGAAGTGCTGCGGAAGACATCCTCGAAACCAGCAGTAGAAACGGAATCTCCGAGAGTGCCCAGCGCCTGGGCATCGAAAGACACCGTAGGATTGGCCGCATCAGCGAAGGCTTCATTTCCGAGAGCAACATAGAGGTCGTTCAAATAGCCCGCAGCCAGAAGGAGAGCGTCATTGGCGGGGGCATAATCCACAGCAGGGTTGCCATCGATGGAGAGTCCCATCCCGCGCTTGAGAACGGTTTCATAAATCTCAATGAGCCCACTTTCCTGGACCGCATCGAGATTGAGTGCGACATCCCCTTCCCAACGCGAACCAGCCTGGGAAATGATACTCACATTGGTGTCGACCGCATTCTCAAAGAAATCACTAATGCGCTGGTTGAAGGGATTGATTCCAGCGAGAACCCGCTTGATCCAGCCCGCCACGAGCGCAGGCTCCGTCCACTCGGACCAAACCTTGGGATTCGTATCCCGGTAAAGAGGATGCGTCGGATCAATCGGCCGATAGCGCATAATGTAGTAGTTGTCGCCGAGGGTATCGATGCCTGATCCAGAAACGAAATGGCGATTCTTTCCACTCTCAACCGGCAAGGGGAAATAGTTTGAACTCCGATCTTCATTAACCTGAATGGCCACACTGAGATCGAGAATCGAATCGGCCTCATCCTCTTTGTCGGTATTGAAGAGGACTTCGACAGCATTCGCTCCCTCTTTGAAAAAACGAGGGGGAAGCGCAAAGACGACGTAGTCGCCACCCGTGGAAAGCAACGCCAGAACATCGCTGGGAATACTGGCAGCCGTCTCCGAGTTCTCGCCCGTGGCGGCTTGATAGCGAAGGGCCTCGACACCATTGATCATGACAATCGCACCATCGCCATCGCCGAGACTGAGGCTGAAGAAGACATCCCTGAGCGTTCCATTGGTCAGGTGGGAGGTGAAATCAAGATCGCCTGTGAGCGTCAATCCGGGGACGGCACGATCCGCATCGGCAAGGTAGATAGGAACCTCTGCGGGAAGCACTCCGGTAAGGGTCGCGCCACTGCGTGACAGATTGGTATTTACCAGAGTGGCTAATTTCCTTTCGACCTCAAAAAGAACCGGCGAAAGACCATTTACCGGAGGCGCTTTTTTCCACTCAAATTCATAGTCGTCAGGACGGGCCGCGAAGTCCCCGGTGTGTTGTACCGTGACATTTTCAGAAAGAGGATTGGCCGCAACAAGAGGCTTCAATTCTCCGCGGTAGAGTTTCTCACCCACCCGAAAGATGTGCATCTGGATTGGCTCACCTTCGGGGGAATTGATCACTCCATTTCCAGTTACCAGCGTCACGTATCCGGAACCGCCGCCGATGGCGCTCAGGAGGTAATCATTCACCGCCTGATCAGGATCGGCAATCTCAGGAAGCTCGGTAGGCCCATAGGTCTCTTTGATATTCTGACCAATAACGCTGCCGATGCCCTCCGCCGTGAGCCACTCGTCATAACTCCGGGTTCGCTCAACAAAATTACGATCCCGCCAGCCGTAAACCGGGGTGACCTCCATCGCATCGATCAATTGCCCCCATTCAGTTTTGAACGGGTCATCCTGATGGCAAAGGTCCTTGATAAGAAGGACCTCGTCCGGGCTAAAGGTATTGGGCAAAAGGTAATCTTCCCCTGCCGCAGACTCGATGAAACGCCCCTCGAAAACCAAGGTGCCCTGCGTGCCTTGCAGCGGGTCAAAAAAGAGACGGTCCTCCAGATGACTCGGGAGCTTCTGAAAGTAAATTTTTCCGCGTGAGCTGGTGGTGGCCACCGAAGCCGGAATGTCCTCAAGCTCATCAATATCACTGAACAGAGCCATCCGATTAACGGTGGCATCATGGAGCACCACGCTGTTTTGCGCGGCGGAGAAATCGACGGCGATTGATTGCTGGTAGACGAGTTCCGCCGAGGTATTCCCAAGAATCTGGGGCAAGCCAAACTTGGGTTTCCCAAGGGTTTCTCCAAAGTGAAGAATGGGAGTCTGCTCCGGCCACTGTGGAGTGAAGGTCACCGTAATGGGTGTTCCCGTGACTGGGTCTCCGGTAGAGATATAGGGCACGATCGTCCCGGGATCAGGAGCCTCATCGACACCGGTGACGGCATTCGGGAACGCGAAACCGGCTACCGTCGGATAGTAGTATTGCATCGCAAGCTTCGGCGTCGGGTCGACAGACTGATGCTGTCCCCGGTAAACCCAGATGCTTCCTTTACGATCCTGGAAAGTGAATTGATCGTAGTGAGTGAGATTTTCTGCAGACGGCCCATTGAGAACAGGGTCTTCTCCCAAAAGCGTGACTTCCGTGTTCCGACTTACCCCATCTTCCAGCGGCTGTGAAATGACTGGCAGAGGCAAGGGAGCCTGAAGAAGGCGACCAGCCACCGCCGGGTAATCAAATTTGTATGTCTCGTTTTCCCGGAGAACCTTGAATGCCTCCATATCCGGACGCCCATCGGCATCTTCATAGGCAATGAGAACGAAGGGATCTGAAGTCTTACCAGGGGTATTGAGATCGTCCCTCAAGGCATACCCGCGACCCGCGATCATCAGGGCATGTTCCTCATTCGGATTGTAGCCGGGTTGGGTAGGATCATTCTGATAATAGATCGTCCCGCTCACCTGTTCCGCATCGAGATCACCGGTCCCGGCATTGGAAGCCATCACGATTTCGGGAGCATCGGTGGGATAGGAAATGGTGTAGTCCCCCACTACCGTCGGGACCTGAATGGAGGTGAAAAGATTCGCTTGAGCCGCCACCGGCGTGAGCGGTCGGAACCACCAGACGCGCAGAGTATCGTTTCCGGGAAGAGCATTGACGGGAATGATGGCCGAGGTATTGGCGCCGTCGATACCGCCATCCGCAAAGGGGCTGAGATACACATCCGCCTGATAAGCCGTGCCCGAGATTGGATCGAGATAGCCTCCTAGTTGGAGAGTTGGGTGTGGCGGTTCGAGGCGCTCCCCGACGAGCACATCTCTCGAAATGTGAAAATCGAGAACGTTGTCGGGATCAAAATTCAAACCCGGAGCGTCCAAGCTTAGAAGATGATCCGTGGTCGCGGAGTAGAGCCGGACATACCAAAATTCATTCCCGCTATTGAAGCGAATGAGGGAGCGGTTGATGCCATCAGCATCGAGATCAACCGAAAGGTGGAATTGAAAATCAAGCGAGGCTTCTCCTCCGGTTGGATCATCCTGGTGAATGAGCTCCGGAGTATTCGTCGCGATGAGATCAAGGAAGCTTCCCGCCACAAGTTCATCTGCAGTCCCGAGCGAGGGACGGGCAAAATAACTGTCAAAGCCTTCATCTTCAGGCCACTCAATGAGGTAATAGTTACGTATCTTCGGCCAGAGAATAGAAAGCTCCCCCTCTTCCAGCCAATAAAACTCGGCATTCGGAGCTTTTCTGTTCTCCTCAATCGCATAATAGACGCTCCGATTCTCGATGAAATGTTGGGCGATCGGAGGGCCCGGAGGAGAGACAGGCACAGGTGAAAAGTCACGATCATCCAAAACAGCCGGAGGAGCATTCGCCGGTAGGATCTGCTTGCCGATAATCGTGGTCGCGGTAATGGCAGGAAGTTCGCTTTTCACCTCAAGAATCTCCATCCCAAGGTGCTCTCGTGCTCCCGCGGCACCTCCGGGGCGGGCAGCTCCCAGATACTCAATCAAAACGCGTCCTTCCAAATTGTAGGCACGGATCATTTCGAGGTCGGAATCATACCAAACGGTTTCGTTCGGAACCGTGGAGGGATCAACCCCAAAAGGAATCACCCGATCATCCGGCTCGACCTCAGGTGTCGTAGGGTCATCTTCCGCTACGGTCGATTTCATGCGATCATTATAAAGAATCCGGACGCCCTGGACGATGCCAGTGGGGATCTGGACGCGCGGGGCCTTGTAGGCGACTTCGGTCCAGTAGACTTGGCGAGAAGTGAGATCGGTTCCAAAACCTACGGTGTAATTCTGCTGCAGCGTGCGATAATTTCCGGCCTGGTCAGGAATTGCCGTCACCCAGGTCAGCGATACGCCACCCGTCTGGTTCGCGTAAATCAGTTCGGCGTGTGGGCTGTAGTAATAACGTTCGTTAAAGTCCCCCGCTATGGGAATGACGACGGCATTGTCGATCTGAATCCTTTCATCAGGCTCCAGAGGTTTTCTCCGCCAATAGTCACGCGCTGCCTCCAAGGTGAGAGGATTCTCATCCAGGTCCACCAAGGGCGGGGTAATTTCGGCCCCGTAATTGAAATCCGGAGCTCCAACCCCAAAGGCATAGCCGACCTCAATATCGATGAGCTTGAGCCCCGTGGCCGTGACAGGCTTCATCTGCTGGTCTCCACCTCCACTGCTTAGACTCGCCGCCGATGCATCGGAAGGATCTTGTGGACGGGAATCAAGGTGGAGACGGTTCGCCGCCGATGGCTGGACATCTGCGGCCTCTTGCGCAGACGTCAGGGAACTGAGGCCCAGGAAGCAGGTCGCCACGAGGATCCCGCGCCGTGAAGAGATGTGGTTTAGGAGTCGCATCGGATCGGTTTAAGCAAGAAAACGGGGGTGTTGGTCTCAAAAGAAGAAGCAAAGGAAGCTACTTTGAAACGGTCTTAACAGGCTCGCGATCTCTTGTGAGAAGCTTTTCAATCGCAATCAACCGGTTCTCCCTCGTCTCGTCTTTGGTCTGCAGATTAGAGACAAGGCCTTTCAAAGCCGCCATTTCCTTCTTCATCTCTTCGATCTCTCTGGTCTTCGCCTCAAGGCGACGATGAAGTTCTTGCGTCGCCGAAACGTTGAGCATCGCGATGGCATCGTAGTCCACGGTGCGGAAATCATCGACCCACTTGCCGTAAACGAAAGCTTCTTTTGGCTCCTCCTCACAGGCGATAGTGAATTGAGTCGGAGATCCCACGGCGAGCACTTTGGCTTTTCTAAGTTCCACTGCGTCCGTAAAGACATCGACGAGATCACCAACTGAGAACTCATGAGACTGATCCACGGTCAGAGTCAACTGCCCGCTCTCAAAATTCAGCGCCGTCGACTTTTTGTAAACATTTGGAATCGCCTGGCTCATCTGAGTGATCGCATTTGGCAGAACTTTTTCCACCTCTTGAGCGATGACTTTCTTGTGAATCTTTCCACCATCAGTGCTTTGATTGATCCAGTGGTAGTCAGTGATGCGGAGCTGATTGAGCTTCCCCAAATCTTCTGCACCATCACTCCGCGAGATGATTTTCTTTGCGCGGCCGTCGGAAAAGCTAGTGACGAACTGGGACGCGACCCTCCCATTGGTGACGGTGTTTCCCTCAAAATATGCGACCACATTAGGGTTGCTCTGGACATCCTGTGTTCCTGATCCGTTCCCCTGAGTCCAAATCATAAAATTCGAGTCTCCGTTCATTACCACACCGGTTCCTCTAACATGTAAGACTGCCTCTGGACTTTCCGTCCCGATGCCAACTCTTCCAGCGTTGGTGATAGTCATACGCTCTAAATCATTGGTGAAAAAAGTGAGCCCATTTTGACCAAAACCAGCAGTGCGCCTTGAAGTAATCCCCTCTTTGCTCTCTGCATTCCCAAATCTGAGACCCGGAGCGGGATTTCCGTTATTTGTGTTGCCACTATCAACAACGAGGCTCGATGCTGTTCGAATTTCACCACCCGCGTCGATGCTACCTCCGAGACCTAGATTACCTGCGATGATCGCGCTTCCAGCAAGTAGTCCGCCGATATTCGCGCTTCCAGCTTCGAGTCTTCCAGCGACATTAAGTCCAGTGTTGCTGAGAGTCATCCGTTCTTGATTACCGGTATAAAAAGAGAGCCCGTATTGCCCAACACCAGGAGTTCTCTTAGAAGAAATCCCTTCCAAACTAGTGGGATCGCCAAAGCGGAGCCCTGGAAGGAGGGTGCCAGTGTTGCTTGAGCTACTATCAATGCCGACTGTTCCCTGAAAGCTCGGATTAGTGACCGGAGCCTTGGCATTAAATTGCCCCTGAAGCTCCGGTGAAAACCCTTGTGCGACTTCGGCGAACCTCGCTCTCATCGCCGTGGGAGTGGCTAAAAGCTGCTGCCGAGGTTTGAAGGTCTTGGGTGCGCCACCCGCAGTGGGCACCACCGAAATTTCAACAAAACGATCCTGCTCATCAAAGATCGTCGCCAAATCAGTCGGGTTAGTGATTCCTGCGCCGGGATCCGGGACACCTTGTCCGAGAATCACGGAGAAGCGACCATTGGAAACCGGAATGCCATTAAAGATCTCCGCCCACTTCAAAGTTCCGTCGCTTGCGGAATCGAAAACCTGCAAGGTGATATTGTATTGAATGGCAGCTCCAGGAAGGGGTGCGATGACGCTACCGGTTTCATCGGTGATCGTCGCTTGATAACTGATGCCCCGGGGAATCCCGGTCTGAGCAAGGAGAGATGATCCGCAGAGCAGAAGGCTCGCGAGGAGGGCGGAACGAAGGTTCGTTTTCATAAGCTTGAGTTGGATTGGAGAATTATTCGTTTGGAAGAAGAGTTGGGATGTCGCTGACTTTCCCGAGGGCGAAAATGCCCGAGACTTGAATGGATTCCTTGTGGATTCCGGTGAGAGTTTCCGAGAAGGTTCCCGAGAGCAGAGTATTGCCCCACTGCGGACCTTCACCGGGACCGGCAGTCGCCTTGATCCCGAGGGTAATATTCCGATTGACGGTGTGACTTTCGATTCCCGGGTCGAGGACGTTTTCGAATCGGGCATCCTTGTTATCATGATCCGGGTGGTAGGTATGGAGAAAGGGATTGGTTGGACTATTGGCACCGAGGGTCACCGTCGTCGTGAGACTGGAGCCCGGCGCAAAGGGGTTGGTCATGGCCTGACGCAGCCCCACCGGGAAATGCGCGCTGGAAAGACGGACCGCCGTCTTCAGATTGGCGGCATCGAGTTCCCCTTCATCCACCGCGAGTCCAGTGGTGATATTTCCTTCACCATCATCGGCAATCACTCCGGCGTAGGCCCGGGATAGCAGGGTCGCTTGCCCGGCTTCATCGACATGGATAATGAGACGCATCTTGAATTCCTGCTGCGTGTCATTCAGGCCGGTCTCGCTGGACTCTGGAATAAACTGCCCGCTGTCATCGACGAGATTGTTGCCATCGTCGTCTCGCTGAAAACGTTGCAGTTGGTTTTGCACCTGAGAGATCCGGGCCTCACCGACCCAGAGTCCGGCAAGGCTCACCTTCTCTGCCGTGACGGGGAGAAAAATCTCCGAGTATCCCTCGGCGTCAGTCACCCTGAGCAGTCCGGCGAATTGATCGCCGGGACTACCCGCCATGGCCGTGCGATCCACCCCAAGGGCAACTCCCCTCGCCTCACCGGCTGGGAGAGTCACGGTGAGCCCAGCACCGAGTGGTGAATAAACATAGAAACCGTCATCATTGCGCTCCCGCGTCGTCAACATTGGAGCAGCTGGAGCAGCGCCGCCGCCCGGAGGAGGGTCGGAAGCCGCCGGGGCTAGAGTCACGGTAATCTCCCGATCCGTGCGATTCCTAAGGACGACCCGCTTGAGACTTCCGCCCGTGCCGTAGTAGAGACCGGAATCGAGAGCGACCTCGACCTGCACCGGGCCATAGAAATCCGAGAATTTGTCAGAGCGGATCCAGAAAGCCTGGCCTCGTTCGGCATTGATCAAGCGGGCCGGCAAGAGGCCGGGATTGGTCTCGGACAACTCCCCGCCGACGTAGCGGTAGGCCTCGGTATTGTTATCGATGATCCCGGCACCTCCAAGATAGCGATTCAGCTGTGGCGTGGTTTCGGTTCTAATCGGAAAGCCGACCAAGTTGGAGCCGTCGGTGCGCCATTGCACGCGTGGAGCGACCACTTTCCCCTTTATGCTCAGCGTCTGTTCCTGTGGCAATGCCGTCGCCTTCATCTTCACCAAATAGGCCGAGTTGGGACTCATCATCGCGAAGGTTGAGTTGGCAGGATCACCACGGCGCCAGACTTTCCATTCATCAGCTCCGGTGCCCTGAGTCGTCGAATTCAGACTGGGATCGAGACCATTGGGCCGCCATTGCCAAACATCGGTAATGTCAGGATATCCCGCCATCAAGATATCCAGGGGAACACTCCCGGTATCGACATTGAGATAAATCGCAGTCCAACCGGGCTTCAACTCCCAGGACTCGGTACGGTATTGCGCATTCGCCGAAGCAATCGCGAATGCAAAAATGAGAAGTAGTAAACGCATGTGCTGAAAGTGATTAATCGACGAATAAACGGTAAACGACCTTCTCGGTCGTTTCGGCAGGTTCCGCGACCACGACGAGATTTTCGACGTCATCTGATCGGTAAACAAAGAAGGTCTCGAAAGGATCATCCGAGAGCGAGAACTCCACGGGAGACCATGTTTTCAAGTCGCGCGAAGATTCGATGCGATACGATTTCCCGTCGATTGCAAGAAAACTGAGATCTGCCCGGCGGTTGGCATCGACTTTATCCACCCGAAAATTGAGGCCGTCTTCAAAGAGCATCGCAAAGGTGCCCGCGACATATTCATCACGATCGCTGAGCCCGTCACCGTCCCGATCTCCGCTTGCCGTGAAAACGTCAAGCGGGTTGCCTTCAACATTTCCGAGAAGGCCAGCCTGGAAACGCTCCCATGCGTCAGGTAAGCCATCGCCGTCGGTGTCCTCCCCCAGGATAAAGTTGATTTCCTTCACCGCCCCGGATTCAGGCGCTGGATCGGCAGTCACCGCTTCAACCTTGGACACCACCAGTCGTGTGCCATTCCTTTCAGCGGCAAAACTGTAAATCACGCTGGCATTGGGATCGAGAGCGGCAGTCCGATAGACCCCTTTTGCCGGGTTGAGATCGACAGGCAGTGTCAGGCGATAGTTTTCACCGAAGGCTCCAGACTCTGAAATCGGGGTCCGGGCAAACTCGACGCCATCCGCAAGGAGCAGCAGAGACGTCTGCCCGTCGGTCAGGCCAAAACCAAATTCACCCCGCACCTTACCAAAAATGGTCGAAGGAGGAGCGGGAGGATAAGCCCACGCGGTCGATAGACTTAGGGTGATCAGGCTGAGAAAACGAGCAATCATAGAGAAGAGAGATGAAGTGGGAAAATTCCCCTATGTTTCTTTCTAACCCGTTTTAATTGCCCGATTTTTTCTTTCTGGGATATTTTCTAATATTTTTTAACGAGGGGCTTCCCAGACCTCAATGGGGCGTCCCGCTCCACAGTGAAAAAGAAGGGAATCGTCCGCTGTAAACTGAATCCAGTTTCGAGGAATCGTGCCAGGATTCAAACTGAGGCGGCGGCGGCGCGGCTTTTCCGACTCCTTCTCCGTCGACCAAAGAATCATCTTCCCCGCCCCCGCTGTCGCAATGATGTCGCCTTTTTGCGAGACTGCGATCGCGGTAATTTCCGAGCGGTGGGCCGGCCAACTTTCCGAGGTGATTTCCTTCAAGGTTTTCACATCGAAGACCCGAACCCAGCCATCATTGTTCCCCACAAAAAGTCGCGAGCCATCTCGACTAAAAACGCAGGCACTGTCTTTCGTCGTATAGGAACTCTCTGGAATCACGATGCGATGACCGCCCCCAGGATCAGCCACTTGATAGACCCTGGCTTCAGCGCCTTTAAAACCAGAAACCGCGACCAATTGGCCGTCTGGAGAAATTGCAATACTCTGGCCGGGAGAAGAGCCGTTGGCCATACCCTGATCTTTGACAACCACAGCCTTCCGCTCAACGAGGTCGATGATGTAAAAACGCCCCCAGATCAAGGACGCAACATATCGTTCATCCGAGGTCACCCTATTCTGAATCAAAGGAGTTGTGCTCTCTTGATAAGGCCCCTCTGGAATGACACGCCAGACCTCCTGAAAAAATCCACGCTCATCCTCAGCTACCAATAAAATCTCTTTTGATGTATAATCTCTCAAAAGAACCCGCCCAGCATTTAGAACGGCCAAGGTAGCGTGAAATGGCGGCCGAACCCCAACAAAAGGCGGCTGTTCCCCATGAAAAGGCGGCAGTAAAGACGCCTTCCCATTCGGGAGGTGCCAACGCTCCCAGACGCTTTCATTGCTGGACCACCGAAAAATACAATACTCCCCATTATGAGACGCATTCGGCTGATTGAATCGCAGCGAACTACTAACGTCCTCCTTTCGGAATTTGAATTCAGGCCCCTCATGCAGGCTCCATTTTTTCAAACTGCCATCGCCACTCGCAGTGAGTATCCCGCCATCGCCCTGCGCCAGTGCAGAGACCACAGAAGCATGATGTCCCAGTATAAATTTTGTTCTCCCATCAGTCGTGCTCCGGCTCAGCAAATTTTGCGGAGGAGTAAAGGGGCCTCCTTTCTCATAGCTCTCACTGAAGTCATGCCCATCATCAAAAAACAACTCAACACCGGGCTTCTTAAGAAAACGCCAAGCCGTGAAAAATGACTCACGCCCCATACAATAAAGAACTTCCGAATCGCTGGAAAACTCGAACATCAGTTCAGTGGGCCAGGATTGAGTCATGACTTCACCTCCATTCTGAAGATCAAAGACCTTCAGTATCGCTTGCACCCCCATCCAGCCAATCGCCAAATATCGACCATCCGGGGAAAAACGGATATGACTCAAAATCTTATCCGGAGCCTGAGGAAACTGAAATTCCGGCTCCCCTTCAAAGCCCGCCTCAATCCGGCGAACCTCAACCATACTGGGACTTCTGCGCCCAATCGCCAATCGAGAACCATCCTCTGAGACTTCGATAGGATTGGTCCACCCATTGATCGGAAGCGCCATCCACTCCATTGTTTTCAGATCATATTGCCACGCCGAGACGATGGGATTTCCATCGTGGTCATTGGTCCCAAGGCCGGGCGACGCGCCCATGATCAAACGAGTTGGGCTGATCCACGTGGCTGAAGTTGCTGCTCCAATTAGATCTTTAAAATACACAACCTGGGAATCGGCATTCACGATCATCAGCTTATTGCCATCGATAAAGCTGTAGTGCTTCCCATCCGGCGCGAATGCAAAATGAAGGAGCCCGAGGCGAAGGGATAGCAAGGGTGAACCACCTGGCGTCTCGGGAAGCTCACCCGCCAAAGTCAAATTGCCGGATATCGGATCAACCTCATGAAAGCGACGATCCTCGGTCAGCAGTAGAATGCGATCACCTCCCTGATCACGGATCAGATGAAGGGGTTTCGAGCCTCCGGTGGAACTCGACCAGTCTTGATCGCCATGAGAAAAACCGTCGACAAGACGCCACTCAAATCCCCTCCGCGACGGCTCGACGGAATCCAAAAGCCTCCGTGCTTCCCCAAATTCGAATCGCTCGCGCGCGGCCAAGGCATTCGTGACAGTGAGATAATATTCGTTCTCCTTGGAAACGAGCTCTGCCGCTTCGGCCCTCATCCGGTCCTTGTCAGCGGCTTCGCGGGCCTCCTCCGCTTCCTGCCGATGAACAGTGCTGACCACCAATGAAATTACCGCAATCAAAAGAGCCAATACCAAAAGCGGATAGCGCTTCACCCATCGCACTCCCCGCTCCAGCAATGTAATTGGCCTCGCCTCCACAGGCTCACCCCGCATCCAGCGACCCAGATCTTCCGCAAAAGCCAGCGCCGACTGATAGCGCTTCTCAGGGTTCTTCTGAAGGCACTTCAGACAAACCGTTTTCAAATCCCGATCCACCTTCAGACCTGGCTGATTTGGAAATTCAATCTCGGACTCGATGACCTTTCGAAGGACGACATGCGGGGAATCACCTTCGAAAGCCTGGCGACCAGTCAGGAGCTGGAAAAAGATCGATCCTAAACTGAAAATATCACTCGTCGTGGTGACTTGGCTATTGTCCCCCCTCGCCTGCTCGGGCGACATGTAGGCAGGCGTCCCCATGATCGATCCGGTCAGAGTGAGATTGGAATCCTGTGCCGACCGCTTGGCCAATCCAAAATCGCTGATGAAAGGCTCCCGCTCCTCATCCAAAAGAACATTTGAAGGTTTGATGTCGCGATGGAGGACCCCCCGCTCATGGGCATGGTGAATGGCACGTGCCAGCTTATCCATCAATACCACCACATCAGCTTGCGTAACAAATTCTTCCATCCGGGTCGCCAGACTTCCACCGCTGACGTACTTCATGCTGTAGAAGAGACGACCGTCCAATTCACCATTCGAATAAACCGGAATGATATTGGGGTGATCCATACTCGCGATCGCTTCCACTTCAGCCCGAAACCTTTGCTCCACCGCGCCAGCGCGGCCCTGGAAAGACTGGATCAGCTTCAAGGCAACCTGTCGGCCTACTTTCTTATCAAAGGCCAGATAGACCGAGCCATCACCACCCCGTCCAATCTCTTTTTCAACCTCGAAGTCATCACTATCCGAGGATCCCGTAAAGGCATCAGGATCATCAAGCAGATCGGCCATGATGCAGCGTTGGCACATTTCAGGATCATCCTCGGTCGGTTTGATCAGGATTGAGCTACAGTCTGGGCAAAGGGCCATTCTTTAATAAAACAAGCGGGTGCTCTTCTTCCTACTAACCTGTTTTCAAAACTGGATTTTTTAAAAGACTCTCAGCGATTGGAAAAAGACATCGCTTCGATGAGATAGTGAAGCTCCGCATCGACTTCGTTTGGGTGATCCACCAGCTGGGCGACAACTTCTCGAAAGAGCTCCCGGAAGCGGGACTTCAGACGAAAAGCAGCGGACTTCGCCCCGCTCTCCGACATTCCAAGTTGCCCGGCCACTTCCGCATAAGGAAACGCTTTCCCCGGATTCATAATCGTGGGACGAAAGGCCTCAAAACGATCCAACTGATCAAGCTGCCCATACTCCGCACGCAGGAGCTTCCAAACACCTTTGAAGACTGTGGTTGCCCATTGTTGGTCAAAGAGAGCATCAGGAGGAATTTCCGAAACAAGCTCAGGCGCGGCCAAGTCGTCACCCTCAATTGAAAAATGAAGGCTGGCCGCACCACGCTTCTGACGTGAGGCATCCCGGTGTTCATTCGAGAGATAATTCTTCACCGCAGTCAGTAGAAACGATCGGAACCGGCCACGCTCCGGCACCGCTTTGCGATAAAATTTCGTCTCGATCAAACGCTCAAAAAAACCCTGACAAAGATCACGGGCCTTCTCCAGATCTCCACATTGATTCAGGATGAAGACCAGAACTGGCTGATGATAATTTTGACACAGGCCAACCAAGGCCTCGGAAGTCGAATCAGCGTCCTCGCCACGGGATGCAAGAATCTGAGTCCACTGGGTGGTCAGAAATTGCGAGTCCCTTTCAAAATCCGTCATGCCATGTAAATCGATGCAAAAATTGCAGCAAACGACCGGAAATCAACTCTTTACATCGCAAACCTCTCACAGCGCACGCTAGCGTTGGGCAGAGAGATTCTTGGAGAGGAACATGAATCTCTCGACATTCTTTGTTCGCCTTTTGACCGAAAGAACGATTTCCTATGAGCAATCTTTCCCCTAATGCGCGCAATCATCCTCTTCCTCACTCTTCTGCTCCCAATTTCAGGCCAGCAAAACTGGCCAGCCTTCCGAGGCGCCGACTCACGCGGTATTTCCGAGAACCCCGACCTTCCCGACACTTGGTCCAGCACCGAAAACGTGGCCTGGAAGACCGACATCCCCGGACGGGGTTGGTCGAGCCCGGTCGTTTGGGGCAAGCGGGTCTTCCTCACGACGGTTGTCAACTTGGGCGACACCGAAAACCCGAAGAAAGGTCTCTACTTCGGTGGAAATCGCCTCGAAATCCCCGACACCGTTCATCTTTGGAAGGTCCTCTGTCTCGATCTCGATTCCGGAAAGATCCTCTGGGACAAGGAAGTCCACCGCGGCAAGCCCAAGTCCTCCATTCACCTTAAAAATTCCTACGCCTCCGAGACCCCGGTCACCGATGGCAAACATGTCTACTGCTACTTCGGCAGTCAGGGGCTTTATGCCTTGGACCTGGAAGGAAACCTCATCTGGTCCAAGGAAGTCCCCGCCTACAAGACCCGCTATGGTTGGGGCACTGCCTCCGCCCCGGTTCTGCACAAAGACAACCTCTATCTCGTCAACGACAACGAAGAAAAGTCCTCTCTGATCGCCCTTAACCTGTCTCTTATACACATCTGACGCTGCCGACGATCTACTCTGTGTAG
>OJIS01000264.1_pt1 | contig 19027 bp, 21 predicted proteins | sample 1595671 | NCBI WGS metagenome assembly OJIS01 (sample SAMN05416814, study PRJEB24817) | seawater metagenome | isolation source: Sea water | place: Canada:Atlantic | collected 2013-07 | reverse complement strand
CGAATTCGGCGATTTTGGACCAAAAACTCAAAAAAAATGCGAAACTTGGGTTAAGATCGCCAGCATGCTGGGATACGTGACGATGGATGCCATCGGCTTAATCTCATTGAGTTGTTTGACCGTTTGCTCGATCGCCTGTTCCGCTGGAATGAATTGAAAGGTTCTCTTCAGGGGGATCTTCAGGTTTTGTCTGAGCAGATCAAAACCGGCACCGACAAAATGCCCGTTGCCACCGGTGAGGACGACGTTCGTGCCCGATCTCTCGATTTCTTTTGCCAAGCGAAAGTGTCTTCGCGACATCCGGGCCAAAGTCAGTCCGAAGATATACTCGATCATCGAGGCCGGAGCGACGATCACCGCAGGTTCTCCCGAGGTCCCGGAGGTTCGAAACACCGCATACTGACCAATCGGCACCCCAAGGTTCTCCATGCTTTCCATATGTTGCCTCGCCTGGGCAAGGGTCAACGCCCGGTCAGTCAGCCAACGGTCAAAGTCAGCCATGAGCTCAATCTTTGAGGTCACCGGAAGATCACTCAGCTTGATGACCTTGGTATCAGGTAAATCACGGTAAAGCTCCTTGAAATACGGAGACTTCTCCCGGGCCACTTTCACCAAATGACGCAGGTTTTTCAGCTGCTTGGCTTCAATTCTTTTGCGCCCCCCCCCAGCCGTCCAAATGCCGCCAAGGTAATACCCAAGTGTTCTGACCACGCTGAATTTCATTTCAATAAAGTAGTCTGTCATCCTAGCTTGGCATTGCGGGTGGGAGCAAGGGTGAAGTCAGACTACACCCGGGAAAAGATTGCCTCATCATGGCTTAGATGGTCCAATTTTCCGGCGAAGAAATTCTTCCAGTTCCTCGGGTTTGGGAAGAGCAACCTTGTAGGCGGACACGAAAAGGTTCTTATCCATCCCGCCGAGAGCGTATTCGACCAAGGCCTGATCTTTGTCGGTGCAGAGAAGCAAGCCCACCAGCGGATTGTCGCCCTCGGCCATCTCGTGCTTCAGGTAGTAGTTCACATAGGTGTTGAGCTGACCGGCATTGGCGTGATTGAAGGGCTCTACCTTTAATGCTATGAGGACATGGCAATGGAGTTTACGATGGTAGAAGACGAGATCGATGAAGTAGTCGCTTTTACCGATTCGAATCTTCTTCTGGCGATCCTCGAAACAAAATCCCTTGCCTAATTCGAGAAGGAAATCTTGCAAGTGATCCAGCAAAGCGGTTTCGAGATCACTCTCGCGAAAAGCTTCCTTAGGGGTGAGCCCCAGAAATTCAAAAATGTAAGGATCTTTGATGAGATCAACGGGTCGGGTCGCGGTGCTTTCATCAGCCTCACTCAAGCGAAGAAGCTTCTCCTTGTCTGTCGAAAGTCCCATCCTCTCGAAGAGCAATGAACCGATCTGCCGTTTCAGTTCACGGACCGACTACCCGCCCTTGACACACTCGATTTCATAAAAGGCACGCTGGAGAGGATCGGAAATCCGGAGAAGTTCGACGAAGTGCGAGAATGTTAGCTTTTGAAAGAGTTGCTCTACGGGAGGAGCAAAGTCCGGCCGGGAAAATTTCGGGTTTTGAACCGCCCCGGACGGTAGCTGGTGAATCTCCAAATCATTGGAGATGGATTGATTGTCCGAATCCGCAGACAGCGTCTGCGGAATACGAACTGAGAGTGCCGCCAATATCGCAGACACTGTCTGCGATATTCCTGAATAGGACTGATAAAGAAGACGACTGGCTTCAAGATTCCGCGATGACAGACCTTTGATAGCGAGTTTGGCGGCGATCTTGGGAATCAAATTTTCACCATATGTCGCACGATCTTCTCCATTCTGCTCAAATTCGATGATGTAGGCTCCCACAAGCCAGTTACGGAGGGTCAGGCCCACGTTCGCAGATTGCGCTACGTGGCTTCTGAGCGATTGATCAAGATAGCGGAGTTCGGTGACGAGCTGTTCCAGGTTCATGACGATGATAGCGACTTTCCCGGGAATGATTCATCTTGCCGAAAGTCGCTTATTTGTTCGTAAGAACAGTATTTGAATACCGTAACCCACACAAGCGATGAAACCGCAAATTCTTCACTCTCACCCAAAGAAGCAACCATGTTGGTCCTTGCTGATGATGGCCAATGCCGCCGGAAGGGTTTCCGTTTCCTGACAAGGCTCGTAACGATGCCACTTCAAGTCGGCCCGCTGCCAATAGATCCCCCAAACATCCCGCGACCGGACATAGCTAATTTTGGTAATGGGCTCCTCGATCCACTCGTCGGGGCGGCGGAAAGCGGGGCGGACCAGGAAGAGTTCGATCGAATGATCCTCAATCCGCTGTCCCTCACGCACCTTGTCCCGCAAGTGGATCGGTGGACGATGATGCGCCCAGAACTCTTCTTCCAGTTGCCTGAGGATCTCTTCGGTTTCGTTCTCGGTAAAAGCCATGGTGAGTCGGGTTCTTGAACTACAAGAGCATCCTCCACTCCCTCAAATTCTTCGAGGTTTTTTCGAAGGAGGTGATGACGTCGAAGATGCAATTCAATGAATTGAGAGATTTATGACTCTCTCTGAGACTTTTTTAAGTTCTCTGCCTGTTCGAAGATCTCTTTGTAAACCTCGTCCCGATCCACCGGCGGATACCCGTTCTCGGCGAGTAACATGATGAGGTCCACTTTGAGCCCGGCCTTAATGTCGGCGCGTTGGCTCCAGTCGGTGTATTTCGCTTTGTCGTCGACCACGGTCTTCACCTCCTTGGCGAGCTTGATCAGCTTGTCCCCAAGGTAATCGAAGTCGTATTTCTGCCGGGGGTAAAGATCCAAGTCGTGTATGGCACCCGCTGCGTGACTGAGCCCGGTTGCCGACGAGCGACCACTGGCCCTGGGGTGGCTCAGGCGGATCTCCGGCGGGAGCGGAGCACGTAGAGACAAAGGCCTCCCGGGATCGTCATCGTCGAGGAGGGTTCTGGGATGGAGAGTCGGAAGGATTGCGGCATGTACTCCTCACCGTTCACTTTTTTCCTCCTTTCCCCATCAGAGTGATTGTGAGTAGATTGGCCCTCTCGGAACAGCTTCAGGGTCGTCCGAATGAAACCCAAAACTCACTTCAAACACATCCATGAAAAACATGATTCTTACCATTGTCGCAGCCACCGGAACCCTCGCTCTGAACAGTTGCATTGGCGCGGCCCTATGGGGTGCCGACAAGGGCAGTGAGGCGATGGAGGAGGGAGATAATTCCACGGTTCGGAAGACAGGTGAGACCATCCAAAAAGGACTTGCCCCGATCAATCGAGCCAAAGACAGCGCGGTCGACGCGGTGAAAGATGCCGTCGACTAGGATTCCCCCACGGCTCCTGAGAAAGTGGCGGACCTGCCACTTCTCCAACTCGTTCGACGCCGCAGATTCCTGATTCTCCTTCAGCGCAAAACTGCCTTTCCCGACCCTCTTGAATCGTCTCTTTGGGTTCTTCTTCGTATCGACATACATCTGGGCCGATCCACTTGCGGGCGTAGGAGTAGCGCATTGACTGCTCCGCTACGATGGTGAGAGCCGTCCCCGCTTTTTTGGCTTCGACGACGCCAAGAGCCTTACCGTCAACGAAGAGGATGTAGTCGGCCGGGCCGCCCTGTGAGCGGAGTTCGCGGACGGCGACGCCACGGAAGGCGGAGAGGTTGAGCCGGGCGACGTCTTGGACGGCCCAGCCTGCGGCGCTCAGTTGAGCGTCGATGGTTTGGCGTGGGGTGGACATGTGATTTGTCTTCCAAAGAGCTAACAGTTGGTGAGGTCTGCGACTATGAAAAAGCAGCGACGCCTACGGGGCGCTGCTTTGGAGAGAGATGAGGCGCTATTCGCTTATGCGAAGAGGGGCTTCATGTGGCGGTCGAGGAGGTTGCCGGTGACGCACTTGGAGATGACGGCGTCGTTCGCTTTGAGGGCGTCGAGGTAGCGGTCACCCATTTGGGCGGCGATTTTGAAGCCGACGTGGAGGAGTTGGCGGACGTTGGCGTTGTAGCCGGGGTTGCTCTGGTCGTGCGTCAAGGCGCTGACGTATTGCTCGCTGGTCCAGCCGTTGACTTCTTCAGCTGATGGCAGCTGGGAGTGATCGATGTCGATGACGGTGGCGTAGGGCTCGCAGAGGGCTTCCTTTTTATCGAGGGCTTTCGCGTAGATTTCCTTGGCGAGGTCGAGGGCGTCTCCACCGGCGGTGGCGAGGCCGATGACTTCCTCAAGCCAGTTGGTGCCGGCGGTTTTGATATGAAGCCCGGCTCCGGTGCGTGCGATCGCTTTTTTGATGGGCTCGTAGATGGAGAACTTATCAGAGCCGGAATGTACGGAGAGTTTGAGAGTTTCGGGAAGTCCGTAGGCTTTGATGGCGTGCGCGAGGACGGCGAGGTCGTCGTTGAACTCTTGCTCGAATTGCGCGACGTCGCCGACGTAGTCGACTCCCTTGTTAAAGCGTCCGGTGAATTTGGGCGCGATGGTCTGGATCGGGATGCCTTGATCGGCGATGGCGGCGAGGATGATGAGCATCTCGGCGGGGGCCTGGGGATTGTCGGTTTCATCCATCGAGACTTCGGTGACGAAGTCATCGGTGCCGCCTTTAGCTGCGACGATATGGTCGTAGATCGCTTTGGCTTTTTGGGTGGCCTTGAGGAATTGGTTGGCGGTGTTTTCGACAAGCTCGCGGGAGATTTCGAGAGGCTGCGCGATGCCTTCGACCGTCACGGAACCGATGAGTTCGGGGTGCTTTGCGATGAAGGCTTCGACGTCGGCAGGATCGGCGGCTTCTCCGATGTCGTCGGCGACATCGAGAGTGAAGAAATTACAGGGTGCGACGAAGCGGTCGACGGTGGAGAGGTTGATGTGGTCCGCATCGAGGAGGTATTCGCCGGTCCAGCCAAGGTCGGCGACGGCTTTGTCAGCGGCGTCGCGGGTGGTCTGGGGCTCGGAGCCGATGATCTCGTGCTCGCGGTTTGATTTATTCCAGGTCGGGCAAATGTCGACACCGAGTTCCTTGGCGGCGATGAAGGCTTGGAGCTGGGCGTGAGCGCCGTGAGCGAAACGATCGCCAACGCCGAAGGTGAATTTAGGACAGGTTTTCATGAATGGTGACTTGTGAATTTGAGTGAAGAGTTTGAAATTTAGAATGCCTTGGATCTGAAGCTATTTGGTAGGTCGAGAGTTTTTGGTGATGGTGGTGAGGATGGCGACGAGTTGATTCGCTTTGTCGAGTAGAGGGGCAAGCCTGTTTTCGGGGACCAAGTTTGTTTCAATGAGGCTGCGGAGCCAGTAGTGGGTTTCGCGGGCTTCTTTGCAAGCGATATACATTTTGGCCGTGAAGTCGGCTTTGCTTTGTGCTCCCTGGGCCTCCTCGACATTTGCTCCGATTGAAGTGCCGGAGCGAAGGAGCTGGTTCGCTAAAATTCGAGAGCTCCCCGGAAGCGCTTCCAACTCCTGGCACATGTTGACAATCCGCACTGCGAACGCAAAACTTCGTGCCGGGATCGGTGGTGGTTTTTCGCTCATCACATTGGGCTTTCCAAACTCCCCGATTAAATTCACCACTCACTCTTCACCATTCACCATTATAACCGCTTTGATGGCTCCGGTAGCGGGGTCGGTGAATTTGTCGAAGCCCTCGGGAACCTCGGTGATGTCGAGGCGGTGGGTGATCCAGTTCTGAAGGTTGATTTTCTTTTGGCCGATGATGTCGATGATCTCGGGGAAGTCAGCGGGGAGGGCATTGCGGCTGGCGATGACGGAGAGTTCGCGACGGTGGAAGTGAGGGGCTTGCGGGAAGGTGATGTCCTGCGCGGTGATGCCAACGTAGACGACTCGGCCACCGACGGCGGCAAACTCAAAGCACTGGACCATGGATCCGGCGTGTCCGGTGGCATCGATGATGACATCGCAGAAGCCACCTCCGGTGATGGCTTCGATCTCGGCGAGGTGTGAGCCGTCGGGCTTGGCGAGAATCGGGTGGGGGATGCCGAGTTTTTCGGCGCAGAAGTCGAGGCGGTTTTGCGCGAAGTCGACGACGAGGACTTTGAGGTCCATGAGCTTGAGGAACTCGAGGGCGGCGAGGCCGATGGGACCGGCTCCGATAACCATGACGGTTTCGCCGGGTTGGGGATTGCCACGCTTTACGGCGTGGTAGCCGATGGCGAGGGTTTCAACGAGGGCGAGTTCGTCGTAGGAAAGATCGTTTCCGGGATGAAGTTTATGGGCGGGGACAGTCCAGTTCGATTTACGCAAACCGCCGCTTTGGTGGACACCGACGACCGAGACGTTCGAGCAGGCATTGGAGTGGCCCTTTTTCGAAGGGATGGACTCGGGGTCGTTGAGGTAGGGCTCAAGGGAGCATTTGTCACCGGGTTTGACATTGGTGACGCCATCGCCGACGGCGACGACTTCGAGGCCGAGTTCGTGGCCGGGAGTACGAGGGTAGCTGAAGAAGGGGAACTTGCCGAGGTAGCACGAGAGGTCGGTGCCACAAATGCCCATGCGGTGGGTTCGGACGAGCGCTTCGCCAGGGCCGGGAGCTTCGATGTCGGGAAGGTCGACGGCGTTGATTTCTTTAACGTCGGTGAATTCGATTGCGTAAGACATTTGAAAAATAGGGAGGTGGGAGATTAGTTGTTTTCAGGAAGGCCTTCCTGGTGCCCGAGGTTTTTGACGGGGGCGAAGATTTCGTGGACTTGGGCAAGAAGTGATTCGTCGATGGGTTCGGCGAGCCATTTGGCCCATTTCCTGACGTTGTTGGGATTTGCGGATCCGGCGACGGTGGAGGCGATGTCGGGGTGGGCGCAGGAGAACTGGAGGGCGAGTTGGGCGATATCGACTCCGTTGTCGTCACAGAGTTTGGCGGCAGCGCGGGCGGCCGCTTTGACTTCTTCCGGTTCCTTGAGCCAGTCGGGAAGAGGGGCATTGGTGAGGAGGCGCGCGGAGAAGGGGCCGGCGTTGATCGCTCCGAGTCCCTTGGCCTTCAGGCGAGGGAGGAGGTCGTCGCTAAAAGCGGTGTTTTGAAGGGTGTATTGATTGTAGGAGAGGACGCAGTCGATGTCGTCTTCAACTTGATCGAGGACCTTGTGAAAGCAGGCCATGGGGTAGCATGAAAAGCCGACTGCGCGGATTTTGCCTTCCTCCTTGGCCTTAAGAACGGCGGGGATGGTTTCTTCCCAGATTTGCGGGAGTTTCACGAACTCAACATCGTGAAGGAGAATGAGATCGAGGTGGTCGGTGCCGAGGCGGTGGAGAGAAGTGTGGATGGATTCCTCGACGCGAGCGGCGGAGAAGTCGAAGTGCCGGTCGGTGTAGCGTCCCAGTTTGGAGCCGAGGAGGTAGCTGCTGCGGTCGATGCCCTTGAGAGCTTGGCCGAGCATGACCTCGGACATCCCCCGGCCATAGAATGGCGAGGTGTCGATGAAGTTCATCCCGAGATCGAGGGCGGCATGAACGGAACCGAAGGCTTCATTGATATCGATGGCGCGGAACTCGGCTCCCAGCGAAGATGCTCCAAACGAGAGGATTGGGAGTTCGAGGTCGGTCTTTCCGAGGCGGCGGGTTTTCATGGTGGCGGGATCAGGGGATGGGGTGGACGAACGTCGACGAGAATCTGTCTGACTAATTTTCAATGGGGAAGAAAAATCCCGCGTGAATTTTTTCGACCAAATCGGGATTTTCTCTGTCACTGCGAAGCGTTATTGATTAGGCATTATGAAATGTCAGAGAAAGAAGTTCTACCGTGGGAGAAAGTAGGCCCGGACTATCGTCTGTCCTATAAGAGGGCTGGAATGCTGGTCGATCTGGATCGTTGTATTGGATGTCATTCTTGCTCAGTGTCTTGTAAGACCGAGAACGAGGTGCCTTTGGGGAATTTTAGAATGCGGGTTCGTTATTTGGAGCAGCCGGATAACAACCAGCTGTCGTTCGCGCCGCTGATCTGCATGCACTGTGTGGATGCTCCTTGCTTGAAAGCCTGCCCTTCCAAGGCGATCCGCCGGGAGAAAGATGGTCGGGTGTTTATCGACGAGAGTCGTTGCGATCTAGAGAAGGAGTGCGTCGAGGCATGCCCATACGGAGCGATTTCGATCAATGTGGAGAAGGAAGTCGCTGAGAAGTGCGATTTTTGTCAGCACCGGACCGAGGTCGGACTTGATCCGGCATGTGTTTCGAACTGCCCGACTGATGCTCTCGTCTTCGGCGATCTCGATGATCCCGGGTCGAGAATTTCAAAACTGGCTGACAAGAAGAAAGCGAAGGCCTGGAAGGCCGACGAAGGGACCAATCCATCGGTGCTCTACGTGAGTCACGAGACCTGGATGGAGACCAAAGCGAACACCGGAGTGCAGCTCGATCCAAAGGACGAGGATGTCACCTACGAGCAAAACAACCTCAAAAAGTAACCTGATTTTATTATGTCTGATTTGACACGTCGTTCTATTCTTAAGCTGGGCTCGGCCCTGATTGCTGGTGGACTATCGCCCCTGCGGGTTTCCGCGCAAAATGCCACTTCGAAGCAAACCTTCGGAGTGCTGGGTCGTCTTGACTACAGCAAGGCCAAGGCCACTCCGACCATCTGTTTTGCCTGCACGAATCACTGTGGGGTGATCGGCTGGGTACAGGATGGTTTGGTCCGCAAGATTGATGGGAATCCGCTGGACCCAAACACCGAGGGCAACCTCTGTTCGAAGGCCCAGGGTATGATTTCCTACACCTACTATCCCGAGAGGATTCTTTACCCGCTGCGTCGGGTTGGGAAACGTGGGGAAGGGAAGTGGAAGCGCATCACCTGGGAGGAAGCCTACACCGAAATGGCGGACAAGATGCGACCGCTGCGTGAAAAGGGGACTCCGGAAGAGTTTGTCTTCCACTATGGTCGTGACAAGACGAAGGGCTACACCAAGCACTTCACGAATGCCTTCGGAACGCCGCATCGCTTGAATCGTCGCTCGATTTGTTCTTCGAACCGACGCGCTCCCTTGATGTCCTTTTACGGGCGCGAGTTTGAATGGGAGACGCAGGATCTTTCGAATACCAAGTATGTCGTCAACTGGGGTGGTAATCCTTACGAGGCCTATCAAGGCGGGCTCTTCATGGCGCATCGTTTGCAGAGCGCACGGGTTGACCATGGTGCCAAATTGGTGACCTTCGAGGTGCGTCCTTCCGCGACGGCGAGCAAGTCCGATGAGTTCTTCACCGTCATGCCGGGAACGGATGGCGCGGTCGCTTTTGGAATGATCCACACCATTCTCAAGGAAGGTCTGGAGAATGAGGAGTTTTGGAATCGTTGGGCCAATGTTTCACTCGATGATCTTCGTAAGTCCGTGAAGGATTACACCCCGGAATGGGCTGAGAAAGTTTCAGGAGTGCCGGCTGCGGATATCAAGCGGATCGCGATTGAATTTGCGAAAGCGGCTCCGGCTTGCTGCACGATGTCGAACCGTGGTTCGGCGAAGCACTATAACGGCATGCAGTCCGACCGGGCCATCCGGACGCTCGATGTGCTCGTTGGAAACGTCGGCAAGCCCGGTGGCTACTGTCTCTCTTCACTGCGTGGCTGGTCGGGCAAGTATGGTCAGGAAGGTCTTCCCAATCTCAAGATGCCTGAGCCCAAAGCTTCCGATCCCAAGCCGTGGGGCATGGGCGAAGGCTTTAATGAGGAGGCCTTTCAAAAGCTTCCCAAGGACGTGCAGGAGCGGGTTTCGAATTTCCCTGAGAAGTGGAAGAAGAAATACTTCGGCGAATTGGCAACTCCCAGCGAATACCCGCTTTCGTGGCACTGGTATCAGATGCGGGTGGGCCAACTTGTTTATCCCTATATTAAGGAGGGACGGCAGAAGGTTTCGGTCTACATGTCGTTCACGCTGGGAGCAGCCTTTGGATATCCGGAAGCCAATGTGACTCGCGAGGTTTTGATGGACGAGAAGCTCATTCCTTTTCATGTCGCGGTTGATATTGGCTACGGCGAACAGGCCGCTTTGGCTGATCTGATTTTGCCGGAAGCGACGAGCCTGGAGCGCTGGGATTATCACTCGACCAATTGCTATGGACTGGTGCCTTACACCGGACTCCGTCAGCCCTTGATCGCACCGCAAGGCGAGTCCAAGTCGATCCAGGTGATCCTGCGTGAATTGGCTCACAAGATCGGTGGTGGAATGGAGAAGCATTTCACCTACAAGGACGACGAATCCCTCTATAAAGATTGGTATAAAGAGCTCCCGATTTCGTGGGAAGAATTTAAGCGTCGCGGGATTTGGCAGGAGAAAGGCCGGGCGAAAGACTACGAGCTTTACGAGCGGCCGATGTCTGAAGGTGAACTGGCGGGAACCAATCTGAAGCAAGGCGAGAAGCTCGCTGAAGGAGCATTGGTCGAAAAGGAAGGCAAGGCGGTGGGCATCATCAAGGATGGCAAGCCGGTGCGGGGATTCCCGACTCCCAACCGGGTCATCAATGTTTACGATCCCATCTTCCCGGAAGCAGCCAAGGCCGTTGGTCTGCCTCTCACTGATGGCAACGCGAGTCCGATTGCGACCTGGCACGAAGTGCCCGAGCACGTTGGCCTTAAAGATGATCGCTACATTTTCTCGACCTTCAAATGGAATGTCCACACGCAGGGGCGCTCGGGTCATTGGAAATATGCGGCTGAGATCATCCACACCAACCCTGTTTTTATGCATCCTGAAACCGGAAAGAAGCTGGGTGTGAGCGAAGGCGATGACGTGAAGATTTCCGTTTATCGCCCCACCGGTCACACCTATCGCTCCGGCGAAAAAGGAGTGATGGGAAGTTTCACGAACCATGTCCGTTTCCTGAAAGGGATGCACAAGCGGGTCGTGATGTGCTCTCACCACGTGGGACACTTCGAGCATGGAATCGTGGGCGAATCGACCACCAAGGAGACGTCACCTGCCGCAGGTAAGAGCAAGAAGCTCGCCGACAAAGGGCTTAAGGACGGGGTCTGGTGGTCGAAGAAGCGTGGCGGAATTGGCGGCGGAGTGCATATTAACGATGCACTCCCGATTAATCCTGCTCCGCTCATTGGCGGTCAGAACTGGTATGATAACGTTTGCTCCATCGAGAAAGTATAGTGACTGCCGCAATGACCCCTGAAGCCGCCGTAGCGCAACTCGCGGCATCACTTCTCTCACACGAGATTGATGCCTCGATTTTAGCTTCTCTTCAACAGCCTGACACAGCTGCGATTTTAACGCAGATCGAACCTTCGGCGCGCGAATTACTCGAGCGGGAGTGGACGGCCGAGGATTTCGAAAACGCCGCAGTTGAGTTTTGCCGGCTCTTTATCCTCAACCCGGCCGCGCCTGCGAGGGCTGCGGCTTATGAGGACAAGGACTCGCTAGCGGTGGCGGGCCGGATCCAGTTCATGCTCGATTCCGGATTCCTGGAACTGCCTGCCACTTTCCAGACTTTAGCTCCGGATCATATCGCCTTGTTGTTGCTGGTTTACAGCTCACTCGAAGGCGAGGATTCCATTCAATTTAAAGCTGATAATCTGGCGTGGCTGCCGCTCTTTTCGGCACGCCTGGAGGAGGAAAGCACGCATGCTTTCTATCTCCTGGCTTCGAAAATCCTGCGAGTCGTTTAAGCGAGGGCTTCTTTGATGGCCTTGATTTCTTGGGCCGCGCAGGCGTCTGCGTCGGGTTTCGGGAAGACTTCTGCTGAGAGGTAGCCGGCATAGCCGACTTCTTTGAGCGCGGCGATGATGGGTGCGGTGTCAGTGTGACCCATGCCCATGGCGTTTCTGTTTGAGTCGGCGAAGTGAACGTGGCCGGTGTGCTTTCCGGCGTCGAGGATGGCCTGGGCGACATCGCTTTCCTCGATGTTCATGTGGAAGAGGTCGGCGAGGAGGACGATGTTTTCGAGAGAGTTGTCCTCGAGGTATTTGGCACCTTCGGCGAGGTGGTTGATGAGATTGGTCTCGTAGCGGTTGAGCGGTTCGTAAATAAAGGGAACGTCGTACTTCGAAGCCGCAGCTCCTGCCGCTTTGAGGGCGTCGGCAAGCCAGGTGAGGGCTTGCTCGCGTGAGACCTCGCCACCCCACTTGCCTTGCATCGAACCGAGGATGGCGGGGGCGCCGAGTTGACCTCCGAATTCGATCATCTTGATGATGAAGTCGAGGGCGGCTTCGCGCTTGGCGGGGTCGGGATCGGTGAGAGAAAGGCCATGTTTGACCATGCCGGCTCCGGTGCCAACGGCGGCGATGCCGAGGTCGTGTTCGGCGGCGAGGGCCTTGACTTCGGCGACCGTGATGAAGTCGGGGCCGGGGAAGAAAAGTTCCACCGAGTCGTAGCCGTGTTTTTTAGCGGCAGCGAATCCTTCGGCGAGAGGCTGATGGAAGACGAAAGGTCCGGCGGCAGCTTCCGGGACTTGTGAGAGAGTGATTGCGGATTTCATGAGAAGATAAAGTTTTAGACGGATTCGAGGATGATGTTGCCGTAAGCGGTGGGGTCGCCGGTACGGATGAGACCGATGGCGTCAGGGACCATTTTCTTAAAATCGTTGTGGGGAAGTCGGGTGACTTTGAGGTCGGGGTGGAGGCCTTTGAAGCCGTTGAATTTGGCGTCGTAGGTATCGATGACATCCTGCGGGTTGGTCGTCAGGAATTCCCCGGCTTGCCAGATTTCCCCGACTTTAAAGTTATCCTTGAGGACTTCGAGGAGATCGGTGATGAGGGGAATGCCCTTGGTGAGAGAGAGGTCAATGACTTCGATCTCGTTCCAGTATGGAAAGGCCCAGTCGGTAATGACGAGGGTATTGGTGTGGCGAATTCGCGAGAGGAGATCGTTGACGGCGGGATTGAGAATTCCTTCTTGAAGCATGGCAGGAGGAATTTGTCAGACTGATTTGCGATGGCCAGCAGATTTAATCGAGGTCGGGATAGGAGCCGAGGATTTTCACGAGGGAGCAATGTTTCTCGAGGGTGCCGAGGGCTTCCTTGACCTCGGTATCGTCGCAGTGGCCGGCCAAATCGACATAGAAGATGTATTCCCAGTCCTTCTGCTTGGAGGGTCGGGATTCAATCTTGGACATGTTGATCGCGAAGGAGTCGAAGGCCTGGAGAGCCTGGACGAGGGAGCCCGGGCGATCGTGAACCGAGAAGAGGATGCTGGTGCGGTCTTTGCCAGTGGAAGGGCAGGTTTTTTCACCGATGACGAGAAAGCGGGTGGTGTTGGTCGCCCGGTCCTGAATGGAGCTTTCCAGCATGGTGAGGCCATTGAGCTCGGCGGCGAGTTTACCTCCGAGTGCGGCGGCCCCTTCCGAGGTGCGTTCCTTGGCGATCGCGGCGGCGCGGGTTGTCGACGAGGTTTCGACGAGGTCGGCTTCGGGGAAATTCCGGAGAATCCAGTTCTTACATTGGCCGAAGACCTGGGGATGGGAGTAAAGGGTTTTGATATCCTCGCGGGGAATGGCTGCCATGAGACCGTTGTCAATGCGCAGAAGAATCTGGGCGCAGATGCGGAGATGGGAGGTGACGAAGAGATCGAGGGTGCTGGCGATGGCTCCATCGGTGGAATTCTCGATGGGAACGACGCCATAGTCGGCCTGTTGGCGGGCGACCTGGTCGAAAACGTCGGCGAAATTCGGCTGGGCGGTGTAGGCTACGGAGTGGCCGAACTTTGAAATGGCAGCCTGGTGGGTCCAAGTGCCTTCGGGCCCGAGATAGGCGATTTTCAAATCATCCTCGAGGGCGAGGGCGGCTGACATGATCTCGCGGTAGATCGCGCGGATCGATTTCTCGGGAAGTCGGCCTTTGTTTTTGGCAGCGAGGGATTTGAGAAGGGCATCTTCTCGCTCGGGGGCGTAGATTTGAAGGCCTTCCTCTTTTTTGATTTCGCCGACCTCATGGACGGCGTCGGCACGTTGGGAGAGGAGATCGAGCAGCTGGCTGTCGATGGCGTCGATCTTTTTACGAATTTCGTCGAGTGGCATGGAGAAATGGGGTCTTTATTCGACTTCGTCGGTGGTTTCTTCTTCTTGCTGCGTCGCACCCGCATCCGCATCCGTTTCGATGGCGACGGCGGGTTTTTCGATGGCGGAGAGGGCGAGCTGGGTCTCGGCTTCCTCTGTGGTCGTTGGTTGCTCCGATTTTTCGTCGTCCTCGGTTCCGTCGGGAAGTTCCACTTTACGGAGTTCACCGATGTTGGGAAGTTCTTCGATGTCGGTGATTCCGAAGTGTTCGAGGAAGAGTTCGGTGGTGGCGTAGAGGAGAGGTCGACCGGGGAGGTCGGCGCGACCGGTGATTTTCACGAGTTCCCGGTCGAGCAATTTTTGGAGCATGCCATCGCAGGAAACCCCGCGAACAGCTTCGAGCGCGGATTTTGTGACGGGCTGTCGGTAGGCGATGATTGCCAGGGTTTCCATGGCCGGGGGGCTCAGGCGCTCGGGTTTACGGCTGGGGAAGAGGAGTTTGACAAAGCCGGCGTAGTCGGGGCGGGTGTAGATTTTCCAACCCTTGGCCCGCTCGGCGACAATGAAAGAACGTCCGCTTTTTTCGTAGATCTGATTGAGCTCGCTGAGGGCGGCGTTGATTTCATCTTCGATGGTTTCGGTGAGTGCATCCAGATCGAGAGCTCTTTCGGGGCTATCGGGAGAGGGGGCGTTCTCGGGATTTTCCGTAATAGAGTCTTCGGAAAACTCGGTGGCACGAGCTCTCACGAGGCGGGCCAGTTCCGACGAGGGAAGTGGTGATTCCGAGGCAACCAGAAGGGATTCAAGTATTGAGGGAAGATCCATAAAGCGGGGCGCAGCCTAGGAGGCTCGAGCAGGATTTCAAGAGCATGGTGGAAAGATGATGAAAATCGAGTGGAAAATCAGCTTGCGCCGGGGCCTCAAAACTTCTAAGTGTCCCGATCTTTTTAGAGTTTTGCGCCAATGTTGGAACATGATTCTAAAACAGGACCCCAGCCCCCAATTATCATTTTATGGCTAAGAAAGTTGCTAAAAAGAAGACTGCGAAAAAGGCCGCAAAGAAGGCGCCAGCAAAGAAAGCAGTGAAGAAGGTCGCCAAAAAGGCAGCCAAAAAAGGAGTTGTTAAGAAAACGGCGAAGAAGACTGCCGTCAAAAAGGTCGCCAAGAAACCAGCGAAGAAAACCGCAAAAAAAGCAGCTGTTGGGAAAGTGGCGAAGAAGGCCGCTAAAAAGACAGTAGCGAAGAAGGCGATCGCCAAAAAAGCAGCCAAGAAGACCGTGGCGAAGAAAACTAGCGCCAAGAAAGCCTCCAAAGAGGAGGCGATGAAAGTTGTCAGCCCGGTAAAGGTGACCAAGAAGGTCGCCAAAAAAGCGAGCAAGAGAGCGAGAAAGAAAGCCGTCGTGGCCGAGGATCTTCCTCCGGTGATCGTGAAGCGCCGGTATGTGCGGCCCGAGAAGGTGGCTAAATTGACGGTGTTTGAAAAAAAACAACGTCAAAGGCTTCTCGATCTCAGGGATCAGATTTCGGACCTGATGTATGGGATCCAGAACGACACCATCAAGAAGGGTTCCGAGGGAAGTGATGCGAGCGGATCCGGAATGCACCAAGGTGATGCGGGTTCGGATGCTTATGATCGTGATTTCGCGTTGAATATGCTTTCCAAGGAAGCGAATGCCTTGGGCGAAATTGAGGAAGCTTTGCAGCGACTTGAATTAGGGAGCTACGGCGTTTGTGAGGAATCTGGCGATAAAATCCCCAATCCTCGACTCGAAGCGATGCCTTTTGCCCGGTTGACCGTGGAGCGTCAGGCCGCCAAAGAGCGTGAGAGTTCAACGCGGGATTTGTCGAGTCCCAATTATGGCTTCAATTAATTAAATTTAATTTTTTTTTGACCCTCGCTCGAAACTTTTCGAGTGAGGGTTTGTTTAATCCCGGTATTCGTTTACCTATAAGTCAAATATGAAAAGCCTTCTCCCCATAGCAGCATCTTGCCTCCTCGCCGGAGGAGCCATCGGTTACGTCTTCGGAAACAGAGGAAACGAAGTTGTAGAGAATGACACAACCAAGGAAAGAAAGGGCGGTAGCAGTCCCGGAAGTTCCCGGTCAAAGTCGGGTTCTTCATCAGGAGGTGGTGGGGCGAAGTCCCGGAAACCAATGACTTATGAAGAGGTTGCGGCGACCCCGGGGCAAACTGCGCGTCTGCAGGCTTTGGTGGATCTCTACTCCGGATTGAGTGGTGAAGAATTTGCCGCTGAAGCAGATAAGCTCCGTAGTCTTCCATTTAACGAGCAATTCTTGGCAGGCTCCGTTCTTTTTGCAGCTTGGGGGGAAGAGTCGCCGTATGACGCACTCGACCATGCAAAAACCAAAATGGGTTTCGTGGGGAACTTTGTCAAACCAACGATCCTCCAAAGCTGGGCTTCAACCGACCCCAAGGGAGCTGCGGCCTACTATACCAGTAACAAAAGCGAGTTTGCCATGATGGGAATGATGGGTCGGGGTCGTGGTGGTGGCAGCGGCGGTGCGGGAACGATTGCCGGTGAATGGGCCAAACAAGATCCGGAGGGTGCCATGGCTTGGGCAAAGGGGTTGGAAGGGCGTGATTCAGATCAAGCGGTTGTGAAAGCTCTTTCTCAAATCGCTTCGACAGATCCGGCACGTGCTGCTGATTTGACTTCCGGGTTGCAGGGGGAGGCTCTCACCAAGGCAAACACCGAAATTGCCGGAGAATGGGCCAAAAGTGACTGGGGTGAAGCGGAGTCGTTCATCAGCAGTTTACCCGCAGATCAGCAGGGAGAGGCTCTGGGTGCGGCGGTCCGCTCCCTCGCAAACGAGGATCCCCGGCTAGCGGCATCAAAAGCGCTTGAAATCCCTGAAGGGAAAGGAAGAGAAGATGCGATTGAAAATGTTGCCAAATCGCTGGCAAGGGAAAATCCAGAAGACGCAGCCAACTGGGTTGTGAAGAACGGAGGAGAGGAAGCCCAGAGAGGGGCCATGCAAGATATCATGGGAAATTGGGTGGGAGAGGATGCCTCTGCTGCCAAATCGTTTGCAGTCTCGCAACCGGAAGGACCTGTTCGAGATGCTGCGGTCTCTTCCTTCGTCATAAACGATTCGAGTAGCCTTCCTCAAGACAATATCAAGCTTGCAGAAACAATCTCGGATGAGCGTTCACGTGGCAGAGCAATTGGGACCGCGACAATGCGCTGGATGAGCGAAGATCGTGATGGCGCGATGGAGTATATCGAGTCTTCGGATATGGTCGATGACCGCACCAAAGGTTGGCTTCGTGGTCAGGAGTAAGAAGATCGTTTAAACGACTCCTCGAATTTGACAGTTCGGACGCCGCAATGGCACCTGCTACCCTCACGCGGTGGCCGCAGGGGAGAGTGTTAATGGAGTAATTTGAGAAGGGAGGGCCAACTAGGAAAATATGTGTGTGACTTCGAATTCTGGTTGGTGGCCTCTTCCTTCGTTTTCCCCCGCATCTTTCAGGTCCGTTCGACCCTCTAAGGAATAGTCCTGAAATAAAATCCGGATTTATAGAATATAAGGTAGTGTTAGACAATCTCCTGAAGTGCTGATCTCGGGAAGAAATTATGAAATATTACACATCGGAAATAGAAGCCCAAATGCAACGGTTATACGAATCATTGAATGAACGTGATCGCCGCCGATATTCAGCCATCGAAAGAGGATGATTTGAGACCCTTGCGGGAGTTTGCCGACCCTCTGGCAATCAATTCAAGTCCCGACCGGACTCACTGAGCCTCCGGTTCTCACATAGCGGCCTGTCGTGCTTTCATGAAGGGCCGCATAGCTTAAAGAGATCAATCGCGGCCTCGTCGATCACGAGGGCATCGTCACCCTTGCTCGTGCGGGAACACCACAGCCCTTTGCTCCCTCCTGGAGAAAACCCGGTGAACCCGGTATTCTTGATTTCATACCCGCAGAGACCGTCCTGGTCGTAATGCGGAAAGATCGCGTTGCGCCGTTCGTCCTGGTGAATTTTCCCCGCAAAACGGGCATCTCTCGTAATGGGGTGCAGCTCTCCAAAGCTACCTGATGGATCACAGCGAGTTTCGGAAGGTTCCTAAGATCCGTGGTTTTGCCGGATCTTTCCCTTCAGGATTTTGAGTTCAGAGATCTAGAATTTTTGGGAGGCTGGCGTTCCAGCTCCCTGTGCAGTCTTCCTGGCTGACGGGTGATAGCCTTCGAGTCAGGTCGAAAACGTTTCAGCATTGATTTCAGAGGACTTTTTGAAGGCATTCACAGTGAAATCTACCCGAGTGGAGTATTCCCAGCCAACAGTTGGCCTCTGTGATACATCAGATACCTTTGGAGAGTTAGACCCTAACGACAGAAAGAGCGGAAGAAGCAGAGAGGCCATCTCCGCAAACCGCATAGGCATCTTGTTTCCGCAAGTCACGCTATTCGATTCCCGCTCCCCCAAGGCAGGCCTTGAGGATGGTTTCAACGTCGGCGAGTCGTCCGGTTCCCTGGTAGCCGCAGGCGAGATCTCCTTCAGCGGGATCGATGAATTTCACCCCGTCTTCTTTGAGTTGGGCAAGGTTCCGCTGGGTTGCGGGGTGATGCCACATTTTGCCATTCATGGCTGGAGCGATGAATTTTGGAGTCTCGGGCGGAAGGGCGAGGTAGATAGAAGACAGGGGATCAGGCGAGATGCCGTTGGCAAATTGTCCCAAAGTGTCGGCACAGGCCGGAGCGACCAAAAAGAGATCGGCATTGTCGGCGAGTTCAATGTGGCCGGGCTTCCAGGAATTTTTCTCGTCCTCGAGCGAAACAAGAACCGGTTGGCGGGAGAGGACTTGCAGCGTGAGGGGGGTGATAAACTCGGTTGCGGCTTTCGTCATGACGACGTGAACCTCGTGGCCAAGTTTGGTGAGCTGGCTGGTGAGGTCGGCCGCCTTGTAAGCGGCGATGGAGCCGGTGATGCCAAGTACGATGTTCATAGAAGTCGGGAAATGTTCAGGCGCTCGGCGAGAATGAGTGATTTGAAGTTGAGGTAGTCTTCTTCGCGCGTGGCGGAGAGAAGACGGTAGGAACTGTCTCTTATACACATCTGACGCTGCCGACGATCTAC
>OJIS01000261.1_pt1 | contig 19110 bp, 10 predicted proteins | sample 1595671 | NCBI WGS metagenome assembly OJIS01 (sample SAMN05416814, study PRJEB24817) | seawater metagenome | isolation source: Sea water | place: Canada:Atlantic | collected 2013-07 | reverse complement strand
CTTTGGCGGGAGGGCTTTGAAGCCGCCTTTGGAACGGAGTGGAGGGGGGAGAAAAAGGGGTGCGGGGGGAATAGGGGAAAGAATTGAGCTGAGGTGATTGAGGACGGAAACGATGAAACGGAGAATAAGGTAGCAGCCGACATTCACAGGGCGTTTCAGGACGGAAATTCATAACCCGAGATCGTAGTCCTCCTTCCCGCCAAGCCAAGGATTGTTTTGGTAGGGGTTATTTGGGATCGCTTCGAGCGGAGTCAGTTGTATCGAGGATCAGGACGCAGCCATCGCCGAGGGGGATTTCTGTGAACCCGCCGAGCCGCATTAGTCCCTTGAGTTCTCCCGACAGACCCTGCTTGACGTGTTCGTGTAATGCGCTCTAGCTACCGAATCGCCACCGTCGGCGTGATTACTCCAAAAGTTTATGAATCTATCCAGCTCCCTCTTGGCCCTCTCCATGGCCGCTTCTCTGCCTCTCTCGGCCGCCACGCCCAACGTCATTATCATCATGGCGGACGACCAAGGCTACCAAGACCTCGGCTGTTTCGGGTCCCCGAAAATCAAAACGCCCCACATCGACCAGATGGCGAAGGAAGGGATGCGCTTCACGGACTTCTATTCCGGAGCCTCGGTTTGCACCCCGTCGCGTGCTGCCCTCCTGACCGGTTGCTACGCGAGCCGGGTGGGTAACCTCGGTGTCCTTTTCCCGCGGGATGCACGCGGACTCAACCCGACCGAGATTACCATCGCCGAACTCCTCAAGACGAAAGGCTACGCGACTGCCTGCATCGGCAAGTGGCACCTTGGTCACCACAAACAATTTCTCCCGACCAGCCAGGGCTTCGACACCTACTACGGCGTTCCTTACAGCAACGACATGACCCTCGACCCGACTCAACCGCTGGCCAATGACATTGTCCTGCGCGAAGGTGTCACTGCTGAGAGCGTCAAAACCCATCAGAAGAAGAACCTCGTCCCGCTTATGCGCGACACCGAAATCATCGAGTATCCAGTCGATCAAAACACACTCACGAAACGCTACACGGAAGAAGCGATCAAGTTCATCACGACCAACAAGGAGAAGCCCTTCTTCATCTATCTCCCCCACAGCATGCCGCACATCCCGGTCTACGCCTCACCGGAGTTCGAAGGTAAGAGCGAGATCGGTCTCTATGGCGACAGCATCGAGGAACTCGATTGGTCCACCGGACAAATTCTCGAAACCCTCCGGAAGCTGAAGCTCGATCAGAACACCCTCGTCATCTACACCTCCGATAACGGCCCATGGAAGCTCGACCAGAAATCCTGGGAGAAAGGCAACACCAACCGTCGGGTCGGTGGCTTTGCGCATCCTCTCCGTGGCTACAAGTTCAGCCGACTTGAAGGCGGCATGCGCGTCCCCACGGTCATGTGGTGGCCGGGCCGGATCCCAGCTGACAAAACCTGCGGGGAAGTGGTGGCCAGCATGGACTTCTTTGCAACCTGCGCGGAAATCTCTGGAGCAGAACTCCCCACCGATCGCGTCATCGATGGCAAAAGCCTCATCCCCCTCCTCGAAGCGAAAGACGGAGCCAAGAGCCCTCACGATGCCTTCTTTTACCGCACCGAAGCGGTCCGCAGCGGCAAATGGAAGCTCATCAAAGGCCAACTCTACGACCTCGAAGTCGACATCGGCGAAGCGACCAATGTCGCCGGGAAACACCCCGACGTCGTGACCCGCCTCAGCGCACTCCTCGCTGCCCACAAAAAGGACCTCTCTGAAAACACCCGCCCCCCGGGCGGTGGACCGAAGAAGCCCCGGAAGCCGAAGAGAAAGAAGTAAGTAACACCCTTCTCCACCGACCTCCATGGCATGACCGGTCGCATCCTGCTCTCCACGGCCCGCTTGTATGGAGAAGCATGGAAGCATTCAGCGGGATCGAGTTCGGCGGGAATAGACATCGAAAATTGGCTCGTCGTTAGCTGTGCATCAAGGATCTGGACTATCTCGAACTTAAATTACGACACGGATCCGTCATGCTCAGCTAACGAAGAGCCCAGAAAATAGAGTCAGGGGTTGATTGAATTGGAGGAAGAATATGGTGGGGGGTGGTTTTGTGTGAGGTAGGTAGTGTTGAATAAAACCTCTTCGCTTGGGTCAAGAATTCCGAAACATCGTCAAAATTTAGTGCTTTTCCTGAGCCCTGAAGTTCTTGATGAATATCCTTCAAGTGCAACAGGGCATAACTTCAGAGAAGTCGCTCAAAGTCCGAAGAGGTAACCTGGTCTCCATTGGGAAACGCTGCCTACTTTACCATCTGTATCCGAACAGGCACGCCACCGGAAATGATCATTCCGATTGAAGCGGCCAGAGCACTCGCGGTGCTGGAGGCCGCAGAACTGTCCTTTCGGGAAAGGGCAGCCGCTTTCGTTTTCATTCAAATCAGAAAGCAGCGCGACCGAAGGCGTTGGGAGCTGGGATCTACAGCTTCTTGATCGAAACTTTGCGAAAGTAAACGGCGTCGCCGTGTCCGGCGAATCCGAAGAAGCCATCGGGATTGGCGAGGCCGGGATGTTTTGACTTGGCCATGAACTCCTTGGGATCGAGTTTCGAAAGATCGGCGTCGAGAATGACGGTGCCGTTCAGTTCCACTTTAATGGTTGATCCTTTCACGGTGACTTCCTGGTAGTTCCACTCGCCGACGGGACGTTGATAGCCACGGTGTGCGGCCTTCATTCCATAGGCGCTGCCGTGATATTGCCTTTCGTCGAGCTTCGCGTATTTCTCCGCTGTATTGTCGAGGACCTGTAATTCGCACATTCCGATGTAGGCGGTGTTTCCTTTGCCGGGATAGCGAATCGCGAGTCCGTTGTTTCCGCCGGGAGGAACTTTGAATTCCAGGCGTGCCACGAAGTCCGTCAGCTTGTCTTCGTGATAGAGCGTCCCGCCTTTGCCTGCTTTGCAGGCGATCGCTCCCTCGACCACCTCATAGTTATCGGCAGCGCCGGCCCATCCTGAGAGATCACTCCCGTTGAAAATGGCCTGGAATCCTTCGTCTTTTCCGCGCAGAAGAGCATTCGCTTCATCACCGGGAATCTCTCGAATAGAGATATTTTTCCAACTGATCTCCCCACCGTGCGTTTGCAGATGGATGGGACCTTTCGCGGGAAGAGGGACGGCACGATCCCAGAAGTTGTCCATGATCGCGCCATCGACGACGAGCTTGTCATTAAGCCATATCCAGGTTCGGGCACCGAGCTGGCGGATGCGGAAGGCATTCCATTCACCGAAGGGTTTGTCAGCGAGAACGAGCGGGTTTTTGCCGGGATTGTCTTTGTTATTGTTCCAGAGCCCTCCCGATCCGAGATCGGCTCCATGCTTGAAGGCCGCTTTGTTGGTGTGATCCCAGATCTGCACCTGGGGGGTGCCGCGCAGGTAGATGCCGGAGTCAGCATTCGGCACGGTCTTGAAGTCGACGGTAAACTCGATGTCTCCGTATTCTTTGTCAGTCGTGGCGTAGGGGCCATGACCATCATTGTAGAGGGCTCCGTCCTTCACCGACCAGTGAGCCGCGAATTCCCCGGCCTGTTTCTTCAGCGATTCTTCGCGTCCTTCTTTTGCCTTGGAGGTCGTGTGGGGATTGTCGCCGTGCCAGCCGGAAAGGTCTTTTCCGTTGAAGATCGGCTCGAGGGATTCCATGTTGAAAGGCTCCTCAGCCGTAACGATGGCAGGGAAAAGCAAAGTGAGAAAAAGGGGCAGTCGTTTCATAGTGAGACCGCTTTCTATCGTATCGTTCCGTTTTAGGCAACATTCACCCAGCGATCCAGCATAGCGGATTGACGTGGGATCGGAGATGGCTCTGGTCGAGCGGTCGTGATTTACTGAAATGATGATACGCGGCCTGACTCTTGCTCTTCTTGCCTTGGCATTTCCAGGATTTCTGTCGGCGAAAGTTCCCATCATCGACGCGATGATCGCGCCGAAGACAACGGAAAGCCCCCGCAATTCCGAGGGAGATCTGGTCTTGCGAAAAGATGGCTCCCTTCTCGCGGCCTGGTCCGAGTTCTACGGCGGCAACCGCGACGATTCCGCCGGGAGGATCTCGGCAAAGATCTCGACCGACGGGGGACAGACATGGGGAGAGCGATGGACGATGGTGAAAAACACCGGTCAGGAAAATGTCATGTCGGTCAGTTTTTTACGGCTGCAATCAGGCGGACTGCTTCTCTTCTATCTCGAGAAAAATTCGAAGGCCGATCTGGATGTGTTAGTGCGCCGATCTTCGGATGACGGGAACAGCTGGAGCGATCCGGTCACGGTGACCCGGGATGAGGGCTACTGGGTGATGAACAATGCCAGGGTGGTGCAGCTGGCGAGCGGTCGCATCGTCTGTCCCACGGCGGTGTCGGAGGAAGTCTGGGTTAAGGGGCACACCTTTCGGACGGTTTGTTTCTATTCGGACGACGAAGGAGTGAACTGGAGGCGGGGAGTGGGCGGTGTTGTCGCTCCGAAGCGCGGCTCGATGGAGCCTGGCCTGATCGAAAGGGCGGACGGAACCTTGTTGCAATACTTCCGCACCCAGATGGGAAAGCAGTGGTTCGCAGAATCGAAAAACGGGGCCGACACCTGGACCGAAGCCAAGCCCTGGACCGTGGTTTCTCCGGAAGCTCCAGCAACGGTCGCGAAACTGCCGGGTAATCGTGGTTGGGTGATTGTCTGCAATCCGACGATTGATGAGACGCACAGTCATCTCGGAAAACGCACTCCCTTGGTCGCGATGACTTCGCTCGATGAGGGTAAGACCTGGTCAGCGCCGAAGCCCTTGGAGGCAGACCCGGCTCATACCTACTCCTATATCAGTATCGATTTTAAAGAAGACCGGGCACTCCTGACCTACTACGTCAGCGATGAGAAGCACCAGATTTCCTGGAAGTTCAAAAGTCTGCCGCTCGATTGGTTTCCCTCCGCGCCTGCTCCGGAGCGAAGGAGGCTGGATCGTGATGACCTTTTGCAGTTTCGCTCGAGTGACGGCGGCATTCAGCGCGTGACAAGCTAAGACGATTGGAAGAAGCGTCGGGCGGAGGTGTTACGGGGAATGCAATCGGTCATGGGGAATTTCCCCGGTGAGGAAAAGCGCGTCGATTTGGATCTGACCGTGGAGGAGGAAGTCGATATGGGCAGCTACGTCAGGCAATTCATCACCTACCAGAGTGAGGTCGGTTCTCGGACACCGGCCTACCTCTGCATTCCCAAGACAGCCTTTGCGGAAAAGGCGAAAGCGCCCGCCGTTCTTTGCCTGCATCCGACAGACAGCGTAAACGGGCACAAGGTGGTGGTGGGGCTCGGCGGCAAAGAGAATCGTCACTATGCCGCTGAACTGGCCGAGCGGGGGTATGTCACGATTTCTCCCTCCTATCCTCATCTCGCCAACTACTATCCCAATCTTGGCAAACTAGGATATCTGTCAGGAACGATGAAAGCGATCTGGGACAACTCCCGCGCCATCGATCTGGTGGCGTCACTGCCCTTTGTGGATTCCTCAAAAGGTGTCGGAGCGATCGGGCATTCCCTCGGTGGTCACAATGCCATCTACACGGCGGTATTCGATGGCCGGATCACCGCGATCGTGAGTAGCTGCGGATTTGATGCCTATCCCGATTACAAGGACGGGGCGGAGAAGAACTGGTTTTTCGGAAATGGCTGGTGCCAGATTCGCTACATGCCCCGAATGTCAGATTATCGAGGGAACGTGGGAGGCGTTCCCTTTGATTTTACTGAGATGCTGGGAGTCCTCGCGCCGCGTTCCATGTTTGTGAATGCGCCGTTACACGACAGCAACTTCCGCTGGAAAAGCGTCGACCGTTGTGTTGCCGCGGCAGCTCCGATTTATGGAATGCTCGGTGCCAAGGGTGGTATTGAGGTGGCCCATCCCGATTGCGATCATGATTTTCCCGAGGAGATGCGAGAGAAGGCGTATCAGCTGATGGAGCGGGTTTTGAAGAAGGAGTGAGAGAAGGCCGAGATCTCGCTTCCTCTCCGTTCCTGCCCGCCAAACGAAACAAAAACTAGCAAATCAATTTTGCTGCCCGGATTTGCTGCCAGTCTGGAATTTCTATTTTATTGATGGTGGATTTATGTGATGGGAGAGTGTCAATGGGATCTGCTGGATCCAGTCGATGGTTGGGTAGGGGAGTCCTTTCCCATGCCGCTGGTGGCGATGATGAATGGAAGATTCGGGAGTTTGAGATCCTTGCGAATGTCCTTCACAAAATTCACCCTGTTTGCTCCGTATTCTCCGGTGAATTGTTTGTTGCCGCAATCGTTTCAGCCCTGATGCCAGAAGAAGCCGGCAAGTTCATATTCGTCACTCTTGAGGGTCGGGAAATACTTCTTCAGGTTGTCCGGGATCCTTGAGAACACGTCTTTGCGTTCGCCCCATTTTCCATCAGCGTCTTTGAGGTATTCGAAACCGTTCTTGGGGGCTGCGGCTTGGGCGGTTGAAGGCACCAGCAGGCTGGTCATGGCCGCGAGGGCCAGTGTCATCGTTGATGATTCGGGAAAGCATCATGGTAAGATTTTCAGTTGCTGTTCGCGTTTTTTCTCCGTGGTTCGGCCTTTCTGTTCCACCTCGACTAGAGGTCGGCACAGCCGCAACCACACAGTAAGCGTTCTTTCCGCGTGGTCTGTCGCTTTTTCTCCAAGTTTGGTGAACTGAAGGGAGACGGCAACTCCTGCTAAGCGAGGAGAGGCGGCGGATGTGGACGACTGTGCTTGATGTGGCTACAATTACGTGCAGGTTTGGGGAGATGACCACCACCGCCAACCGGTTCCTCCCGCCTTGCTCGGCCATCGCGACCCTGATCAGCCTGTGCTCATGTGGAAGCATGATCGGGCCGAGTATCCAGAATTCTCCGCCGAAGACGGTCAGCATGAATCCGATGTTGGCCGGGAAGAGCCTTGCGGAAACCACCTTCCGCAGCACCTTCGTTGCAGCCCTCCGCCAGCCGATCACAAGTGCAAGGCAGGGGCTTGCTGTCTTCTGGCATAGGCCCAGGGAAATCGTCGTGGGCAACCTTCCGTTCAATTTCGAGGCGAAGGAAGCGCTCCCGGAAACGCCGGGCACGGCCGGATTCGAGCGCTTGCTTGATGAAAAGGGCTTCCCGCAACCCGAGAACGGGACGCTGAAATGGCTCGTCGACGGAGGGACGTTTTTTCCCGAGCTGGATCGCCAGATTGCCTCCGCGAAAAGCTCGATCGCGGTGCAGATCTATATCTTCGACAACGACGACATCGCGGTCCGTTATGCGGACCGGCTGAGGAAACGCTCGGCGGACGTGAAGGTGCGCGTGCTGTTTGATGATTTTGGCAGCGCGACGTCCCATCTTTCCAGCCCGGAGACGAAAGTGCCGGGGGATTTCCAGGCACCGCCTGACATGAAGGTCTACCTGGAGAGCGGTTCCGATGTGGAGGTGCGCAGGACGCTCAATCCATGGCTTGTTGCCGACCACACCAAGCTCCTGGTCTTCGACGACCGCACCGCGCTCCTCGGCGGGATGAACATCGGTCGGGAGTATTACAACGAGTGGCACGACCTGATGGTGCGGGTCGATGGACCGGTGGTCGCAAGGCTTGCGGGCATTTTCAGCCGGGCATGGCGGAAATCGGGACCGCTGGGGGATCTTACCATTTTTTCCAAACCGAAAAAGTTTGCCAAGCCGCAAGCGCTTGCCGGTGGCATTCCCCTACGCGTTCTGCGGACCGAGCCGGGGATCGGTCGCCACGAGATTCGCGATGGCATGCTGCTTGCGATCCGGTGCTCGAAGAAACGCATCCTTATCGAGAACCCCTACTTCGCCAGCGATGAGGTGCTCGGGGCTGTCCGGGCCGCGGCCTCGAGGGGGGTGGACGTGCGCGTGGTGATACCAGCGGAGGGCGATTCCATGATCATGGATGCCGGAAACCTCGCCACCGCCCGCGTCCTCATCAGGGCAGGTGCGAAGGTCTACCGTTACCCGCGGATGACGCACATGAAAGTCATGGTCTGCGACGATTGGGTCACGATGGGTTCCGCAAACCTCGATGTCCTAAGTATGCGGATCAACCGGGAGTTGAACATCGCATTCTCCGACAAGGCCGAGGTGGAACGGCTGATCGAGGCGGTCTTCACCCCGGACATCGCGCGCTCGCGCCGAATCCGCCTCGCGGAAACCGAGACCGCGAAAGTCCAGCTCGCGGAGATCGTTGCGGATCAGCTCTGAAACTCAGAGGGCGATGCCGTGCCCCTTCCTGAACGCCCGGAGATCGTTGTCACAGCCCCTGAACAAGCAGCGTTCCATGGGGTGCGCGTGGTTCCCGAATTCGCGTGAGCTGCGCCATGAGCTTGTGTTGAAATGTTTCGCGCGCGCGCGGCTTTTTTCCCGTCGACCCAAGACCCGTAGCAGCGTCTGGGGAAGGATGGTCCGGACGGAGGGAAATTGATTTAGATAAAGCCGGCGAACAAAATCGAGAGACAGGCTGGGTGAAGTAAATTCACCTTCAAAGAGAAAGAGAAAGAGAAAGAGAAAGTGAAAATTCCTGGCCACAACAGGGACGGCTATCCCTCGGCAAGGGCGGGGTCGGTGCCGATGGTTCCAATAAGCGATTCGCGGTAAGCGGGGGTTTGCAAAGTCGCTTGCCGTTCTTTGGCGAAGGTGAGTTTTTCCTGGATGCCGAGGCGGGTGAGTTCGCCTTCGTGCGAGGCACGTTTGAGGAAGTTTTCGAGCGCTTTGATCTTCCGGTCGATGAGGTTTTTTTCAACGGCGACTTTGGTATCGAGGCGGGCTTGATACCAATCGGAGGCGAGGATGGATTCCCTTTCGAAGAGCTCCCGGATGGAGGGGTCGGTGATGATTTTTCCTTCGAATTCTCCATGAACCATGATGTTAAGGAGGGCTTTGAGAGGGGGGCAGGCAATCTCGACGGAGCCATCCTTGAAGTAGTTTTTGGCGATGCGTTTTTGGGTCTCGACGATGTTGTCGATGCCGTCGATAAAGTCCTCCTCGGACTGTTCTTCGGGGCGGAGCATGTCGCTCGTGAAGACGGTGCCGGGAGCGGAGAAGACGCGGCCGAAGAAGGTTCTCACGAAGCTCTTGTTAATGCGGTATCCAAGGCGGCTGGCGTGGATGGTGCGGCCGTCTTTTTGGAAGTCATCGATCTTGTCCAGAAAGCCATTTTCGATGAGGAATTTAGGATCGCGTTCGTTGATATACATGCGCGACCAGATCTCGGGGACGAGGAGTGAGATGTCGTGCTCGAAGCGATACTTCCTCCCGATGTGTCCGGCGGCCGATGAGAAGCCAGGATCCCCGGTGAGGATGTAGCTGACGAGGGCGGCATTAAGATCGTAGATGGGAAGGAGGGCATTGAAGGGGCCTTTGGTCAGGGCGCCTTCACTGCCAGCACCGGTGGTGGAGGGGCTCTTGCCGGTGAGCGAGGCGATGAAGTCCATGAAGAGCTCCGGAAGCTCCTGATAGTGGATGGGGCCGTAGACTGCGAGGGAGCGGATGCCGGGCTCGGCAGGGTTGTTCCTCCGTCCGAGGAGGACGGAATTCACGGGCATGGGGACGGGAGCATCGTGCGAGAGGCGGCGGAAAAAGCGGGCACCGATATCCGCGATATAGAGGCTGCGCGGGTCCTCGAGATCAGGCCGGTTCTGCAGGTAGCGGGGGTTTTTGGTAGGGGTGCCGTCAACGATGCGCGGGAGGTGGGTGGAGATGACGTAGTCGGGAGACTTTGCCTCGAGGTAAGAATTGAACATCTCCTGCATGGGCTCCGTGAAGTGCTCGAAGCGGATGGCATCTTTCTTCATCTCCTCGGCATCGGCGCGGGGGATGGGTTCGTAGTTTGAGAAGAAGACGCCCTTATGGCTGAAGTCCAATTCCGCCTGTTTATCGTAGCCGCGGATGATGGCGTCATCGGGTCGTTGAAAAAGGCGGTATTCGCAGTTCTTGGCGAACTTGAGAGAGGGTTGGACGATGTCGGGATGCAGTCCCTCGACCTGATCGGCTGGAATGACCGAGGAAGCGGTGATGTCGTCTTCGGTTTGGATTTTTTTGGCGGGGGAGAAGTCCTTTCGCAGGTCAAAGGTGCGCCAGGTGCCATCTTCGGCGAAGCCGACGCGGAGGTATTGCGTGACGAGGCGTTGGCGGTGGTAGATGAGTTCATTCCCGGCGCGGCCGTTAATGAGGTCGACGCTGAAGCGTGATTTCCAATCACCATCCTCTTCCCAGTCCGGCTTGTAGAGCCGCTTGATGACGAAGACGAGGTCACGGACGGAAGGGGAGATGGTATCGAGCCACTCGTTGTAATTTTTGGTGTAGCCGGAGTTGCGGGTGAAGAGGCGGATGACGGATCCCAGCGAACGGGTGGTGCAGAGAAGCGTGCGGCTTTTTTTGCCGGGCTCGTTGGGCTCTTCGTAACGGTCGCCGTAGTCGCGGTGGACCAGTTCGAGGGCCGTTTTGAAGTCTTCCTTAAAGTTCTCAACGATGACCGGTCCCGAGATCATGGCGTCCGAGAGCGACTTCGAAATCTCCGACTTGCCTCCGCCCGAGACGGTGCAGGGTTTGTGGCAAAAGGTGCCTTCGGCATTGGTCCCGATGAGGCGCCAGCGCTGGCCTTGTGAGGGTTTGATCATCTCGACCTTGTAGCCGGAAGGAAGGATGTAGGTGATGCCGGGTTGGAGGGAGATTTTTTGATCGTCCCAGGTGATTGATTGGTCGTCGAGTTGGATGCGCACATTCGCAGGAATGTAGAAAATATCAGGGTGGATTTTATCGATCCCGTAGCCCTCGGGTTGGAGGTTCATGAGCTTGCCGTAGCGCTTGACGACATTCTCAAAGCGATGGTGGACGTCGCACTTAAATTCACTGAGAGCGAAGTCTTCGCCGAGGTCGGCTCCGGGAAAGGCGATGGCCCCGCCGGCGTGTTCTTCCTCGGCATTTCCGAGAAGGTTGGTGGCGTAGCTGAGTTGGGTTTTGACCTCCTTTTTACAGTAGCCGTAGTAGTTGTCAGCGATGAGGGTGACAATGGTGCCGCTGGTATCACGGGAGGTGATTTTGAAGGCGGAGCCGTCGTTGTAGAGTTCGTCTTCGGACTCCCAGCACATGCCGTCGTGCTTTTGTCGGTCGGTTGCCTCCGAGAGGTGAGGCAGGCCGAGATCCTTCTTTTTGAGCTTCGTGAGTTGAGGCGCAAGGATGACGCATCCGGTGTGACCGGACCAATGTTCGGTGTCGAGGCGGGAGTCGTTTTCGGGAAGATAGGGGTCTCCGCCATTGCCGAAGATGCTCTCTACGAAATCGAGATTTGAGACAAGATTACCCGGAGCGAAGAAGCGGATTTCCATGCGCTTTTCTTTCGAGACGCCGGGGATCTCAGGGCAGACAATGGGGCGAAGGAGGAGGGAGACGAAGACTTTGGCGGGCGTTTTGCTATTGCCGGTAAAGGGAAGGATCATGATGTCCTCGGGCGGATTCAGGGCAGCCTTGAGAAGCCCGGCGAAGGCCGAGAGTGGGACTTCTTTTTTGTCGGCTGGAACCGGGAGCCCGTCTTCGGCCACGTGAAAGACGCCCTTGGTCGTGCGGCGATCAGAAGCGGGATTATGGCAGACGCCTTGATTGACGCGATAAGAACTCAAGATGGAGGACTTGAAGATATCCTGATCCGGAGGGAGAGAGAGCATGCGACCAATGCCATGTCGTTCCAGAACGAGTGCTCCCGCAGGAACAAGAGCGGGGGATTCGTTGTCGCCAAGGGTCTTGGCGAGGTAGTCGTGAATGGTTTGATCGACCGGGCAGAGGTAGTCGGAAAGGAGCCGGGTTTTTTCCTGAAAAGAGGCGATGAGCGAACGCCCGAGATCGAGGAAGGGGTAGTCATCCTCGGTTCCGACGATGTTGTGCCCGCGAGCGGCGAGTTTCAAGTTCACGAACTCCCGGAGACGTTCCTCTTCGAGGGGGGAGGCGATTGCGGGTCCGTTTTCAGTAAATCCGATGGTGTCCTTGAGTCGGTGAGACATGTGAATGGTTGGGTTGACAGTTGATGAGCCAATTGATTGGGAGCAATGGCCTACCGGAATTCTACGTCAGTAGGCATCACATTACACCCTCAAAACATCTTGGTGAAGGCTCGTTTGTCAAAGGGAGGGGAATCTTGTTTTTTCAGCTCGATTCACAGGATCTTTTGGAAAAAGCAAACAGGATCCACTGGAGATCAACAAATGGCGGGAGCTCGGTGCTGGTTTGTCTATTCGGCCACCCTGAGCCGGTAATACACTGCTCCCTCGCTTGCAGCCGGGGGAATATGAGCAATCCAGAGGATCTCGGAAATGTCATGGTTGGAAGTGACCGTATTTTTCGTTGGTCTTATTTCACCTTCAGCTTCCTTCCATGTGATTAGGTCACGCGACAATTCGATTCGCAAGCGTGCCGCTGCTTCTATGGTCAAGTCGCTGAAATATTTTAAGCCGATCCGGCCACCGAAAATTGGAACCACTTCAAGCGGATTACCGGGTTCGGCTACGTCGATCATTCGGCCGACCGCGAGCTCAAGTTCATTGACCAAGCCGTCGCCGTCCTCATCCCCATCGGGCGAAATTTCGGCGAAGCCCAATTCGGAGGCCCTCTCCGCGAAGGATTGTGGCGCCCCCGACAGTGGGACGATCATCCTTGCCTCCGAACGCCCGGAGCGCAGGGTATAAGCCACCCAATTTTGATCGATCCGCCGTGCGCCAACGAGTCGCAGGTCGAAGTCAAAATCATCACTCATCGGCGAATTATTGTGAGCGCCAACCGCAATCATATTGGTGCCCGCGACCAGCGCAGAGCTGTCGATTACAAATCGCTCAAATACGCGTCCATCTGTCTTTGAAGGCCCATCAGCGACAGTCTGATAGTCGATCGCCCCCTCGGGCATGTTGTGCCGCAAGACCTCGATCCCATTGAGGAACACCTGTGCTCCGTCATCGATGCGAAGATCGACAAACAATCCACTGTGATCGGCGGGATCGCTAATTTCGAAGCTCTTGCGGAAGTAGTTCGCGGCATTCCCCCGGGGGAGAATGGTATGCTCGATGTCGTTGCCATACCCAAATATCCCCGAACCCACCGCCCACGCGGCATCATCGAAACCGGGCTCCTTCCACGCTGTTCCCAGATCCGAACCCAAATCGAAATAGTGCCAAACGGATTCGGCAGGAAAGAGGGTTTCTTCGCCCGGGAGCAGAGTGACTTCGCCTTGATTTGGTCCGAAAAATCCGCCGGGCGAGATGGTGACGTTATCGCCTCCGAAGACATCCCAGCTCAAAGTGATCGGCTGCCCGGGAGCGACGCTCTGCGGGGTCGCGCGGAACGAGAGGATTTCGGGCTCCACATGAACCGGAATAAGGTGGGTTACGGTCGCGAATTCACCGCGCGCGACCAGCCGGTATTCTCGAGATCCCTCACCGGGTAAAATTCGGATTTGAGCACTTCCCTGGCCATTTGGATAAATCTCCGGGAGAGGCTCGAGTTGCACGCTTTGCGCACGCATCGATACCCAGTTGATGGTGACGAGGTCGCCAGCCTGCACGCCTGTGATCGGAGTTTCGGTCCAGAGGCTAAGAAATGGGACATGGATCTCCCCGGGCGATCCGCCATCGGGGCCAAGCTTCCAATTATCAGGAAAATCCGGAGGGCCTGAAAGATTGTCACGTGTCCACGGTTGAAAGAAGCCTGCACCTTCAAGCCCATAATCGGTCTCGACCACTTCGATCACTTGCCCGTCAGGTGCAAGTAAGCCGAACATGCGTTGGAAGTTCGCTCGACCGGACGTTGATTCGCTTAGAATACCGACCACCGGGAGACCGATTCCCCAGCGCTCGTGGAAGTTGTCGAGTCGGGCGACTGCCAGCGCAAACCTTCCGGGCTCGAGGGTGGGGATCTCAACGATTCCGAATTCGTCCCAGTCGTCGCCAAAGTTCATCACGGCATCGCCAAAGAGCTGCACTCCGGCCGAGAGATCCACGGGAGTCGGGCCGGGGTTGTAGATCTCAATAAAACGGAATGGAGCGATGAAGAACGCGCCATCGATATCCCACAAAAACTCGCTCACAATCAACCGGGGCGGGGGGAGCGGATTGGCGATTCCATTCGAAGTGATCGTCAGTTCTGTCGAGACTTCTCCGGCATCATTGCGGGCGACCAAAGGGATCGTGATCGAGGCCGGACCACTGAGACTCCAGGCGGTGAGACCGGCGTCGAAGAGCATGCTGCCCCCGCCTCCGGAATGCACTTCGATGGCAATCGTGTTTGTTCCCGTTTTTAGCAGGGTGCGATCGACGATAAATTCCTCGAAGTTTGCGTTTGGTTCCAAATTGTAGGGCAATACGGCTCGTGCATCGAAAGGCACATCGTCATCATCGGGCACGCGCACCCGGGCGATCTCGGTTCCATTGAGAAAAGCCACTCCACCACCGTTTGCCATCATCCGTAGCCTGACGCCGCGCAGGTCGTCTGGGTCAGCCAGCTGGAATTCCCGCCGGAAATAAGTGGTGACCCCATTCTCAGGAACGGTTGTCACTTGATTCTGTCCATATCCGATGCTTGCCGGACCTTCGCTCCAGGTGTCGTCTTCGAAAGCGGGTTGTCGCCAAAATGTTCCTTGGTTGGAGCCATCCGCGAGATGTTTCCAGGACGCTCCGGCTGCGACAAGCGTCTCGTTAAAGGGCGTGTAGAGACCCGGATGAACTCTGGAACTAGGGAATCCGTCGTCGATTGTGACGAATCTTTCCCCGTCGCCTTCCCAACGGACAATGACACTCCCGCCTGGGACTATTTCGCGAGGTTTTGCGCTCGCCGAAATCAGTCGCGGTCCGACGGCAATGTCCACCGTGGCCTCGGCGGTGCCTGCTGGGTTGGTCGCCGTAAGGCGATAGGTGCGGCTACTTGTAGGCTGGAGTAAAATACTCCCACTCTGAGGGAGGCCCGATGGCCCTGACGTAATCCTAATGTTGGCTTCGTTGTGAATTTCCCAGGTAAGCTGCACATCCTCGCCGTATGCGATCACTACTGGCTCCGCGGTGAACGAATGGATCACGGGTGCGATCGGGATCGCGGCGTTGGCTGCCCCCGGCGTCGCCGTAAAGAGACGGCCAAGAATATCGCTATTTTCCTCTCGACCGAAGGAGACATCTTCGCCGATCGCCGGGTAGTTTGGTTCGAATTCGCTTACAATCGTCTGGCCGTCCGCATCGACGAGAGCAAGGTATTCGCCGCCATTGTTCAGTTTGAAATTGGTGTGCTGTTCCCCACCCGCCAAGTCGCGGTTCTTGTCTGAGGCGAACACGATGATATACCCATCCGCTGGCAGCACCGTTCCGGCTGGAAACTGCCAACTGTCGAGTTCTTCGGCATCGTCGGTTAGGTGGTAGCCGCCAATGTCTACTTCTTCGTTGCCGGTGTTGTGCAATTCGATCCAGTCAGAAAAATCACCGTCTTCGTCGGTAAGAGTGCTGGCGTTTTTCGCCATGATTTCATTGAGAACGATGTCGCCATGGAGAGACTGCGCGAGAGTGATCCACGCCACCACGGCAATAGCCAGCCACGAATTGTGTGACCGCGACAGTGATCTTTGAGGCTTGTCTGACATCATGGTCCCTGTGTTTGCGAAAGATGCCCCCTCTGGAAGCAGCGAACCACCCTAGCATCCCATACCAGACTAGGCAATGATGTCGTGGACAACCTCGCCGTGGACGTCGGTCAGCCGGAAATCACGACCCCCGTAACGATAAGTAAGCTCCGTGTGATTCAATCCAAGCAGGTGCAGCATGGTCGCGTGCAAATCGTGGAGGTGGACCTTGTTCTCCACCGCTTCATAGCCAAGTTCGTCCGTTTTGCCATAAGCGAGGCCACCGCGAACGCCTCCACCTGCCATCCAAACTGTGTAGCCCTCAGCATTGTGATCCCGGCCGGGGGAACCTTTCCCATCGAGGAGCTGCGACTCCGGTTGACGTCCGAACTCGCCACCCCAGAAGACCAGGGTCTCGTCCAACAGGCCGCGGCGTTCGAGGTCGGTGAGCAGCGCGGCGATTGGTTGGTCGACCTCCTCGCACCGCCGCGGAAGACCGGTGTCGATCGCAGAGTGATGATCCCAGCCGCTATTGGCCACTTCGACAAATCGCACCCCCGACTCGACCAACTGGCGAGCCATCAGGCACTGGCGTCCAAAATCGTCTGTGCGTTTTCCGCCGATGCCGTAGAGATCCAGGGTCTCTTTCGATTCCCTGATTGTGTCGATGACTTGAGGGACGGCCTCCTGCATATTGCTGCTTAGGTCGAGCGAATCGATGACCCCTTTGACATTCGGATTCCCTCCACTGCGCTGCAGCAATTGGCGATTCATTGATTGGGTGAAATCCAGAACGCCATCTGAGACGCCCGGGATCTTCCCGTGCCCATTCAGGTTCTTAATTTTGGCATCTTTCACCGGTCGTCCTTCCCAGCCGATGCGGGTCGCCTGGTAGGCGCTCGGCAGGAATGCGTTCCCATAGTTGGACGGTCCGCCGAAGGTACGCGTCGGTTTTATCGTGACATAGCCGGGAAGATTTTCGTTCGAGCTCCCGAGGCCGTGCAAGACCCAGGAACCGAGTGAGGGGCGCACGAATTGGAAACTCCCGGTGTGGAGCATCGGGATGGCCAGCGGGTGCGCGCGGCTGTCCGTCTGCATGCTGTTAATGACGCACAGTCGGTCGGCCTGCTTTGCGATGTGGGGCAGCAATTCGGAAATCCACAGCCCGCTTTCGCCATGTTGCGAAAAGTCCCACATCGGGGCCAGGAGCTTCTTTTTGTTTTTCCCTTCCTTGCCACCATCCACGGAGAGCTTCGGCTTGTAATCAAACATGTCGTGCTGGGACGGACCGCCGTTCATGAACAGGAAGATCATCCGTTTGGCCTTTGGTGCGAAATGGGGGCCGCCCGGAGATTTCGTTCCAGCCATGCTTCGGCTGGCGGTCAGTCCTGCCAGTGCGAGCGAACCAAATCCACCCGAACCGAGCTTGAGCCAGTTGCGGCGCGACATGTTGAGTGGTTTTTGTACGGGATCCATCTTACTATTCTATATCGACCAGGTATCGGAATTCGGCGGTTGAAAACAATGACAGAAAGAGGGTCGACCAGGCGCTCACATCGCGGTCTTCGATCTCTGCCCCGGTGTCTCGCGTCAGCGCGAGGAGTGCGAGTGCTCCCTCATTCTCTTCTGCAGTGGCCGCGCGTGAAAACACCCAACGCATCGCGAGATCGATTCTGCCGGCATCATCATTCGCTGACGGATCTGCGAGCAGGCGTTTAGCTGCGTGCTGTGCTTGTTCGGCGACAAATTTGGAATTTCGAAGAAACAGCGCTTGGGAGGGGACTTCGGTCACGGCCCTCTTCCCACTGACCAGGCTGGAGGACGGAAAGTCGAAGCGGTCAAACATTTCTGGGGCATAGTCGCGGATCACCGGCAGATAGACGCTGCGGTGATTACTGGGTGGCTGCAACTTTCCGGTGTCTACGCCGCGCACCAATTTATCGCCCAGTCCGGTCACGGTTGAGCCGACCGGTGGTTTGATGTCGAGCTGGCCACTGACTGCGAGGATCGCATCACGAATCGCCTCCGCAGGCAAACGACGTGGCATCGCGCGCCATAGTAACCGGTTCTCTGGATCGACTTCCTGGCCCTCCTCATGTGTCGCACAGCTGAGTTGATAGGTTCTGCTGAGCACGATTTTTCGGATGGTTTTCTTGATCGACCATCCCTCGTCCATGAACTCAACAGCCAAGGTGTCGAGCAACTCCTGATGGCTGGGAGGCGTGCCCGTCGCTCCAAAGTTATCGACTGATTCGACCAAGCCACGACCGAAGAGATGGTGCCAAATACGGTTGACCATCACCCGTGCCGACAGGGGGTTATGGCGGCTTGTCATCCAATGGGCCAACTGCAGTCGACCGCTCTGCTTGGGATCGATGGCAGGCGCATCAGGGATCGGGATGGCGGTTAGAAAACCGCGTGGGGCAAGCTCGCCTGGCTGACTGAGTTCACCACGGATCGCGATTTTCGTATCGGCAGGATCCGATCGATCCCGGGCGCTCATCGCGTAAGGCGGGCGCGGCGGACGGTTCCTTTCCAGTTCCGCAAAAGCTGCCTCAAGAGGCGCGAGTTCACCCTTGAGCCTGGCAATCATGGCGTCCGGCGTTTCTTCTGGTTTTACCGACTTTTCGGGGGATCCGGCTTCTTCTGAAGGCGATGCCCCGGCCCCGGCAGCCGCAGCGTCGGACTTGGCGATCTCCTTCGTCGGCGCTTTTTTCTTCGCCTCTTCAGCTTTCGTCAGCTCGGCTTTCTTCTCGTCCCTGGGCTTCTTTGCCGCGTCGACTTTCTTTTCGTAAGCTTCGGCGGCAGCGTGCAAATCCGCACCATTGCGACCTATCGGGAGGAGGTCCGTTGGGTTGTTGCTGTACTTCTGTTTGATGGTGCCATACAGAGGTTCTGTACTGAGGAAAATACCCGCCAACGCGTAGTAGTCTTTGGTCGGGATCGGATCGAACTTGTGATCGTGGCACTTCGCGCAGGAGACGGTGATCGCAAGAAAGGCACGGGTGGTGACATCGATTTGGTCATCAACGATCTCCATGCGGTAGGCCATTCCGCTGGAATTGTGACGCTTGGTCCCAAACGACAACAGGCTGGTTGCCACCAGTCGATCTTCGGTATCCTTGGCTGATTCGTTTGAAGCTTCAGGCAACAGGTCCCCGGCAACCTGCTCCCTGATAAATTGATCATACGGTTTGTCAGCGTTGAGAGCGTCGATCACGTAATCCCGGTAAGGCCAGGCATGGGGGTAGGAAAAGTTGAACTCCCTGCCACTGGATTCGGCAAATCGCACCACATCGAGCCAGTGACGACCCCAGCGCTCGCCGAAACGGGGAGACGCGAGAAGTTCGTCGGCCAGCTTGGCGACGGCCTCAGGTGCGGGGTCATCCACAAAGGCCTGGATTTGATCGGGAGTTGGCGGCAAACCGACGAGGTCAAAATAGAGACGCCGCACAAGGGCTGTCTCTTATACACATCTCCGAGCCCACGAGACCGAGGCT
>OJIS01000259.1_pt1 | contig 19114 bp, 15 predicted proteins | sample 1595671 | NCBI WGS metagenome assembly OJIS01 (sample SAMN05416814, study PRJEB24817) | seawater metagenome | isolation source: Sea water | place: Canada:Atlantic | collected 2013-07 | reverse complement strand
AGATCAGCCTCGGTCTCGTGGGCTCGGAGATGTGTATAAGAGACAGTTGTTGATGACCTTGAGAATCGCCTCCGGTGACGAGCCGTGCTGCCAGTAGCTGTCGTTCAATGCCGGGCCCTGTCCTCCGGCCAGAGTGGGACCGTGGCAGTTCAAGCAGAGTTGGGAATAGATGGTTTTTCCGCGCTCGAGGTCCGCGCCGGAGGCGGTCACGACACCGAGGGCGCAGAGGAGTGATACTAGAGATTTCATGATTCGTAGGGTTGTTCCGGGTTCGTGGAGATTGGGTAAATGATCGGCGCGATTCATTTCGTGTCCTTGCTGTCCTTGGCTGGCGCAATTGCCCAGCCGTGCCCCTTGGGAATAATGGGTTCCCCGGCCGGAATCTCTGGGATCTTCCCGAGCGGTGCCAGTGTCTTGGCCCACGCGGTGTGCTTTGCGGCCATCTGTTTGACGACACCCGGATGTTCCGCCGCGAGGTCGCTTTCTTCCCTAGGATCTTTCTCCAGGTCGAACAGCTGCCACGGATCCTTGTCGTGTTGCTTGTAGAGCCGCCAGTTCTTCCAGCGGACCGCGATCAGATGCCTGCGGACCGCGTCGCCCGGCTCGTTGTTGAGCCAAAACAGATACTCGTGCCCCTCGCCGGTCCGCTCTCCCTTCAGGTAGGGAAACAAATCGATGCCATCACAGTGATCGGGGATCGCTTGGCCGGCCAAGGTCGCAATCGTGGCATAGAAGTCGAAGTTGGCGACCAAACCGTCGTGCTGCTTCGCCTCGGGAAGTCTCCCGGGCATGGAGAATATTGTGGGCACGCGCACCCATCCTTCTTTTTGGGTCCCTTTTCCTTTCCCGCCGGTGTAGGGCTTTGACGACGCGCCCTCGCCGCCATTCCCCCCATTGTCGCTCGAGAAAATGACGAGGGTTTTCTCACGTAACCCCTCCTGCTCCAGCGCGCGCAACAGCTTGCCCACCTGATCGTCGACCGAGACGATCGCGCCGGCCAGCTTACGTCTGGCACCCTTGGCCTTGGTTCGCTCCATCAAACTCTCGGGAGCCTCGATGCTGGGTGAGTGGACCGCCGCCGGTGACCAGTAGAGAAAAAAGGGTTCCGCCTTGTGGCGTTCGATGAAATTAACCATCGAGTCGCCGTCGTAATCGGTCAGCCAAATCTCCTCGCCGGCTTCATTGATGCAGAAGTACTTTGATGTGCGGAGCTTCCGTTTGCCCGCGGGTTGATCCGTGAGTTCTTTCTTGGTGTAGACCTTTCTTGGCGGATCCTTCGCCACCTCGGTAAATCCCACCTGCAGAGGGCCTTGCCTTTTCGAGCCCAAATCCCATTTGCCGATCTGGCCGGTGACATAACCTCTGTCGCGGAGGAACCTCGCCAGCGTCGGACGGTCCTCTGGAATCGGAAGCCCGCGCGACATGCCATACTTCCCGAATCGCTGCGCGTATTGCCCCATTATCAGGCTGCACCGGCTCGGACAACACGGTGGATTGGTGATGTAGGAGGCCGTGAAGCGGACGCCTTCGGTCGCAAGTCGGTCGATGTTCGGCGTCGGGATGTCCTTGCACCCGTAACAGCCGATGTCCCCATATCCGAGGTCGTCGATGTAGATGAGGATGATGTTTGGCTTCGCCTGCCCCGGGCGATCCGGAGGGACAGCGGCAGCGTGCTGGCCGGTCGCGACAGCCACAAAAATGAATCCGCAGAGACGACGGAACGCTGCAAAGTGAACATGGGAGAGGACTTGATAGATTCGTTTCATTCGATTTCAGCAGTTGGGTCTACTTCGCTTTCTTGGGTGGACTTGATGGGTTCTTCCGTCTGACTTTTCAGATCACGGGCAAGAAGGAACTTCCGGTATCCAGCCAGCCAGGCCTTGGTCTTCTCAGGTCGGGATTTCACCAGATTTCGTTTCCAACTCTTCCGCAGCGCCTTGTCGTAGAAGCGCGGGCCCTGGGTCGGGTCCACTTTGCCCCAATCGGTATTCTCGGAGATGCCGGACTCCATCTCCCTGCCAAGCCAATTGACATCGAGGATGGCAAACCCCTGCTTCGCAAAATAAACACCCCGGCCTCTCTCCGCACGCTGTCCGCCACCGTGGCACCAAACAAAGGCCGCCGCTTTCTCGGCGTCTTCGGGAAAACTGTAATACGCCGCCACACGGGAATCGGCCCCTTTGAATGTGCCAACTTTGAAAGTGATGTATCGGGTGAGGGAAGTAGCGCTGCGAGCAGCAGCGGAAGAAATTGGAGGCTGGCTTTCATTCGTGTTGGATTCATCAATTGCAGTCACGGTGCCCCGAAGACATCGAACTCTCCAAAGAACGTGTTTCTTTTCACCTCCCAGAGGAGGTAGCGGAATCTCCCGATATCCCCATCGGCCGCCATGATCGAACAGGCCTGTTGGGCCGGGCGCTCCAACCTGTCATTGACCCGGAAAAACCGATCGCTGTTGACGCGGGCCAGACGCGTCCACCCGGCTTTCTCCGGAGGCAGGCTGAGATCCGGTAAATTCTCTCCCGCAAAGCCGTAAAGCACGAAGCGCTGTTGCGCCCGCTCACGATGTTCCTTGATCAGATCGTGTTGGTGCCATGAATAAGAGTTGATCCGGGTAATGTTGATCGCCTGTCCCAGGTCCATGAGGAAACTGCCCTTCTGACCCGTTTGGAAAAAGGCCGACTGGACGGGCGCATCCTGCCGCGACTGGCCCATCCCGTCTAGAAGCACCGATGCCGGACCACTCCCACCCCTGTTGGGCGATGTCCTGAGTTCACCCCGTGCGACCCGAATCGTCGCCAGGCCAGAAGCCTGATCCGCGTAGTCGGCGCGGCCGGGGGAAGCAATCGTGGGGAAGCGAAAGGCGGGGGTTCCATCGCCCGCCTCGATCCGCGTGGTCACTTTCTTCTCTCCGGGTTCGACATACATCGTTTCGCCGGCCCGCAGGCGCCGGGAATCGTCCTTTCCGTCGAGGACGACATCCACCTCGCCCTCGGTGACATCGACCCGACTAAGGCCATCGGGCGATACGACCGCGGTGAACGCCGTGCTAATATCGATGAACTTCGAAGTCGGCGTTTCGATCGTGAAGCCCTTCGACTCGGGAGTCTCGGCCACAAGGTGAACCTCACCCATCGTCAGAAAACCTCCGTTCTCTGATCGGATCTCGAGTATCGCAGGCCCAACGATCTCCAACCTGGCTCCCGTGTGGAAGAGCACTTCTGCCGATCCCGATGACAATTCGATACGTTGCCCGATCTCGATTTTATCGCCAGGCCGAGACCGGCTCTCGGCGGCGATCCAACGACAATCGTGCAGTTCTCCGAATTGGGCAACTTCCTGCGGGCTGTCGGGCTTTCCCTTCGAGCTCCAGAGTGCGTTGCCAGCCACCCATCCCAGAAGCAGGACGGCGGCAGCGGCGAGGGATGCCCGGCGAAGCCATTGTTTCCGCGCGGGAGTGGACGACGTTGGACCGGACTCAAAAGCGAGCAGTTTCGGATTCCCGTCGACTGCTCCCGGAAGGGCGGCATCGACCCTGGCGTAGGCGAGGAAATCGGCACGCAGTTGCGGATCTGCCAGCATCAGTGCGTCGAGGCGCGCCATCTCGTCATCAGTCGTCTGGCCGCTCAGGTAGCGGCCGACCAATTCCATGTGTTCGACGCTGGAATTCATGCCAGACCCTCCTCTCCCTTCAAGTGCGTCTCAATGCAGTTGGCCAGAGAAATACGGATGCGGTGAAGTTTTTTGTAGAGCGACATCGGCGTGCGGCCGGATTCCCGCGCCAACTCGTCGATCCGGGTCCCGGGCGCGTAGGCGACCTCGACGAGTTCACGCTGCATCCTCGGAAGCTTCTCCAGACAGGCCTCCAGTGCCGTCTCCTCTTCCCGGGAATCTGCACCCGCCTCGGTCGCCTCGGCTTCCAGCATGGCGATCAGTTCATCGCTGAAAACATGCCGATCCCGCGCCCGGTCGCGCCGGAACGCGAGAGCCTCGAACTTCGCCACCCCAAAGGCCCAGCGACGGAAATCTTCTGCCGATTCGAGTTCCTCGAACTTCCGCCAGAGTACCGCTGCGGTCTCCTGCATGACCTCGCGGGCATCGTCCAACGTCGGGACGAGTGAACGCACGAACCCCCGCAGCGACTCTTCGTTTTCGACGTAGAGCCGCAGGAACTGGTTGTTGTTGTCGCGGTCCGCAGGTTCCATTCAAAGAGAACTCTCCACAGAATGCGTCCAGTTGCCGTAAAAAAGCTGTTTTCTTTGCGCCGTATCCTCGCATCGCAGGAAAAGATGAACAGAGGAGGCGTTGCCCAACTTCTTACTTTCAAGCACCGCGCCATCCCTGAAATAGCGGACCTTGCAATGAGCCGCTTTGGCGATTTTCAGATCGCTGGCTGCTTCATTTTCTAAGCGAGACCTCTCCTTCCCGGCCACCTAAACCCGCGAGTAAAGCCAACCCTGTCGGTGGATGACCCGTTTACAGAACGGGTGAAAAAACGAAACCAAAGGAGCGCGACCTGATGGCGGTCTCTCAGGGGTTGGCCGCGACCTGGTGGATATGGACATCCTGTTGCGGGAAAGGAATGCTGATGCCGTTCGTGTCGAACTCTTCCTTCACTCGTTTTGTCACGTCCCAATAGACCGTCCAATAGTCTACCGTCTTGACCCACGGGCGACAGATAAAGTTGACCGAAGAGTCGGCCAACTCGTTGAGCTTGATCACAGACTCGGGTTCGGCGAGGACGAGTTCGTGCTCGGAGACGATGCGGTTGAGGATCTGCATTGCTGATCGGCATCGTCATTGTAACCGATGCCGAAAACCATATCAACACGGCGCTCTTCGGTGGCTGTGGCATTGGTGATCACCTGCCCCCAAACCTGTTTGTTGGGAACCAAAGTCACGCGATTATCGAAAGTTCGGATCGTCGTACTGACAAGGCTGACTTGGTCGACCTTCCCGCTTACCCCACCGACATCGACAGTGTCACCGACATCGAAGGGACGATAGATCAGGAGCATGAGCCCCGATGTTAAACCCCAGTGTCGAAAGAGCGAAAAGCAGCCCAACCAGCAAGACGACGCGCCGCGCCATCTTGTCGATGAAGCACTTGAGCAGATCAGACATCCTCTTTCGCCCGGCTATCGCCTTGTCCACCAATCGCTAAAGGCTAACCGCCATGGTGGTTCTACCCGTTCGCTCCGCTTTTCTCCCTCGCTTGATCGCACTGAAAAACCACCCCCAACTTACGGCTTGATCACTGATCCCGAACCTCTAAACTCCGTCTTTTCCATCTTCGCACATCCAGAATAATTCACTCATGAAACAACTTCGTAACCTCACCGGATTGGCCGCCTTTGCCTTGGCCGCATCCAATTCCGCTGCTGATATCATCACAAAAACAACCACCTCCGCTGACGTTTACGCGGACTCCAGTGCCGATTTCGTGCAGTCCTTCCCGGCGATCGGAACTCCCGATGCCAACGGGTGGAATTACGGATGGTATGATCACACTGCAGACGCCACAGCCGCTGGCGGAACTGTTGGTGATGCCGGACTTTACAGCCCCTCTGACTTTACCCAATTCGTGTCAGGGCAAACACGAGGCACCGGATTTGGACTTGGGGCAAGCGGTGACCCATGGCTCGCCGTAGACGCCAACAACGCCGGACACCCGGAAGGTGCTCCGAATGAACTCTGGGCCATTCGCCGATACACCGTTGAGGCCGGAACACCAGCCGACAGCTCTCTGGCTTGGGATCTCCGGGCTCAAAACACCAATGGCTCGGGCACTACCATGAATATCTTCCGCAACGGCAGTCTCATTTCCACAGGAACAACGTCCAGCGGAGCAGGTATTCAAGACACAATCGGTTTCACCGACCTCACCCCTGGTGATGTCCTCGACTTTGCCCTCACCACAGAAGGCACGGATGGAAGCCGTATTGACGGGTCGGATGGATCGTTCTTTGGAGGAACCGTTGGGAAATTCGAAACCGTTGTTCATACCTTCAACACCATCGGAGTCGTCGCGGATACCCGCACCGAATTCGGTGGGATTCAGGGAGAAAATAATTGGTCCTACGGATTCATGGGAGGATTTGACGGCACCGGCCCCGACAGCGTTCTCGGAGTTGGCGACACCATGGGAGCCAACTTCCTGCCATTCGTCGGTGGCAACGGAGGAGGCGCTTGGGATGGAACCACTCAACAGTGGACCGGCACACAGTGGGATGCCCAAACAGCAGCAGCCCAGCCATGGACCTTCCTCAATGCCACAGACGGACATCCCAATGGAACCAACCAGGGAGATGGCACGATTGAGCAATGGGCCACGAAACGCTGGACCGTCCCTGCCGGAGAAGATGGAGATCTTCTCGTCGAATTCGACCTCGCCAAGGCAAACAACAATGGAGGCACCACTCTCTTCGTCCTTCACAACGACGAAGTCGTTGGAAAGATTGATTCGAACAGCGATGCCCTCAAAGAAGGTTTCGTTCAAATTGATGGCGTCGCGGAAGGCGATACCATTGACATCGCCCTCTCCCCGCTCTTCGGCACAGATACCACTGACGGTTCTGACCTTTCCCAATTTGGAGCCACCATCCACCAATTGAATCCCGTTCCAGAGCCGAGCACCGGACTTCTGGCCGCTTTGGCTGGTTTAGCTCTTCTCAGACGCCGCCGTTCCCAGACCGTCTGATTCAACATCCCCTCAAAGGAGGCATTTGATGCTCCGCTCGATTGCGATCGGCGGCGGCGTGGGAAGGGGCCTGGTTAAGAGGTCTCTTCGCCGAAAGACTGCCGGGAAATGAACATGACCGGGACGGATCATGCCACTTTCCGGGTGCCCCTTGGCCCCATCAGGCTAAGCCAAAATATCCTTCACGACATGGGCCTCTTCCACTCCGGTCAACCGTTGGTCGAGGCCTTGGAATTTGAAAGTGAGCTTGTTGTGGTCGATGCCGAGGCGGTCGAGGATGGTGGCGTTCATATCGCGGATGTGGACCGGGTTTTCGACGATATTGTAACTATGGTCGTCGGTTTTTCCGTATTCGAAGCCACGCTTGACGCCGGCTCCGGCCATCCACATTGAGAAGCAACGACCGTGGTGATCGCGGCCGTGGTTGTCCTTGGTCAACTTGCCCTGCGAGTAGATCGTCCGGCCAAATTCTCCGCCCCAAACGACGAGGGTGTCTTCGAGCATGCCACGCTGATCGAGATCATTGATCAAAGCCGCAGCCGGTTGGTCGATGTCCTCGCATTGCTGGCGGATTTTCGATGGCAGCGAACCGTGCTGGTCCCAGCCGCGGTGGAACAATTGGACGTAGCGCACGCCCTTCTCGGCCATACGGCGGGCGAGGAGGCAGTTGCGCGCAAAGCTGCCCGGCTTGTCGACTTGCGGGCCGTAAAGTTCCTTCACGTGATCGGGTTCACCCTCAATGTCCATTAAGCCGGGGACCTCGGCTTGCATGCGGAAGGCGAGTTCATATTGGGAAATGCGGGCCTGGATTTCGGGGTCGGCAAACTTGTCGTAGCCGAGTCCGTTGAGCTCCTTGAGGCTATCGAGCTGGCCGCGACGGGCGGCGCGGTCGAAGCCTTCCGGGTTCTTAAGATAAAGGACGGGTTCGCCCGCGCTGCGGAGCTTCACGCCCTGGTGCTTTGACGGGAGGAAACCACTTCCCCAGAGGCGGTCGTAGAGAGCCTGAAGCTGACCGCGCCCACGTGAAATCATCACGCAATAGCCAGGCATGTTTTCATTCATACTTCCCATGCCGTAGCTCAACCAAGCGCCCATCGAAGGTTTCCCCTGCTGCTGCGAACCGGTGTTGATGAAGGTGATGGCGGGATCATGGTTCACGGCCTCGGTGTGAAGCGACTTCATGATGGTAATTTTATCGACGATCCCCGCAGTGTGCGGAAGGAGATCCTTATTGACCCAGGTTTGATGTTCGCCGTACTTTCCAAACTCGAACATGGGGGCGACGCAGGGGAAGGACTTTTGCCCGCTCGACATCCCGGTGAGACGCTGCTCCTGGCGAACGGAATCCGGGAGTTCGGTGCCGTGGAGTTTGCGCTGGATGGGCTTGTAGTCGAAAAGGTCGATATGACTCGGGCCACCGGCCATGAACATGTAAATGACGCGCTTGGCCTTGCCGGGAAAATGGGGCAGACTGGAGAGGCCGCCATACTGCTCCATGCCTGCACCCATCGCGGAGTTCAGGAGAGCGGGATTCATGAGAGTGCTCAAAGCTGCCGCGCCAAGACCGTTTCCGGATCTGAGCAGGAATTGGCGGCGGGTCTCGATGAGGGGATTGAAAGTTTCCATAAGGTCAATAGGTGACTAGTTGCGGGTCAGTGATTCGTCGAGGTTGAGAATAGTCTGGGCAACCACCATCCAGGCGGCGTGTTCAACGGGATCGATGGACTCGTCCCGGGGAGATTCTCCGACGGCGAGAAACTCCTTGGCCGCTTCGGGATTCGCACGGAATCTGGCGAGGTTCTTTTCGAAGAGCTGGGTGAGGATTTCGATCTCCCGGGTATTGGCAGGACGGGAGGTGGCGAGGCGGTAGCACAGGTCGATGCACTGTGACGCTCCGGCATTACCGGATTGAATCAAGCGCTGTGCGAGAGCCCGGCCCGCTTCGAGAAACTGGGGGTCATTGAGAGTCACGAGAGCTTGAAGCGGAGTGTTGGTGCGTTGGCGCTGGATGACGCACTTCTCGCGACTCGGCGAATCGAAGATCATCATGTTGGGCATGGGCGAGCTGCGCCTCCAGTAGGTATACATCGAGCGACGATAGAGTTTCGCGCCCTTGTCCGGACGGTATCGCAAGCCACCATTGAGGCTCACTTCATTCCAAATATTGGCGGGCTGGTAGGGCTTGGCGCTGGCACCACCAACCTCTGGATTCAGAAGACCACTGACGGCGAGGGCGTGGTCGCGGATGAATTCGCCCTGCAAGCGGAAGCGCGGGGCGCGGGCGAGGAGTTCGTTGCCGAGATCTTTTTCACGATGCATCGACTCAATTCGTGAACTCCGGCGATAGGCCCGGGAAGTGACCAGCTTCTTGATCATTCCCTTCACATCCCAACCGCTTTCAACAAAATCGACCGCCAACCAGTCGAGCATTTCCGGATGAGTTGGCGCCATACCTTGCGCTCCAAAATCACCGACCGAGCGGACGAGACCTTCGCCAAAGAGCATCATCCAGTATCGGTTCACCGCGACGCGGGCGGTCAAGGGGTGCTCGGGTTGGACGAGCCATTGAGCGAGGGTGAGGCGATTGAGTGGAGCATCTTTGGGAAGAGGCGGGAGGGCTTTGGGAACACCCGGATTAATGACCTCATCCTTCTTTGGAGAATCGTAAGCGCCGCGGTCGAGGATGTAGGTCATGCGCATTTTATTGGCCGGATTGTCCTGCATGATCATCGAGGTTACCGGCTTGCGCTTGAGGTCGGCCTGTTGCTTGGAGAGTTTCTGCTGCGTTGCGACGAGCTGCTTATAGACCTTGTCCTCAGTGCCGAGGTAGCGGGCAAGAAGAACCTTCTTGTCGCCTTCCTGACGCTTCTCAGCAGGCATCGCGAGGATACTCTGCACCGGGTCGCCTCCAGCAGCGGAGGGAATTTCACCTTCCACGAGCGCGCGCCCGTAAATGCGCAAGTCGTCAACTTCGCCCTTCCAGGTGGCGCTGGTCGAGCGACCACCGATGCGCAGTGGCTGACTGGTGGCGATAGTCGCCTTGAGGGTATCGGCCTGCACTTGATTGGCTGAAAGTTTGCCATCGATGAAGATCTTCACGCCAGCAGCTTTGTGACTGCCATCGTAAGTGAGGACGACATGCTGCCAGGCGTTCTGCTTGAGCACATCAGCGGAGACGACCTTGAGCGCGTTAGATTGCCACGTATTGACGATGTGGGTTCCGATCCGGCCCCCTTCCATCCAGAAGTCGAAGCCGCGATAGGCCGATTTGTCATCCATCTTGGAGAGAATGGAACCCGAAGCCTTGCCACTTGGCTTGACCCAGCCCGCGACGGTGAAGGGGCGGTCAAATTCGACGTCCACTTTGGTTTCAAACTTAAACTGGGTTTTCCCGTTGAGCTTGAGAGCTTTGGAGCCCTCGCGATCCGTAACCTCGAACTTGCCTTTCTCGCTGATGGCGACTGAACCCGTGAGTCCATCGCGGAAGTCCTTCGCGGCGGCATCGATGGGAAACCAGTGAATGAGGCCGTCGGGTTGCTTCTCTGCCTTCGCCGTTTTGGCTTCAGCGGATTTGCGTTTCAACCAAGCGAGATACCCGGGAGTCGTGGCGACATTGGCGCGGTGTGTTTCGGTCTTCTGTTCCGCACCTTCGAGGTTCTTGTGCAGCTCGGCAAGTTGTTTCAAGCGGTCCTCATCGTGCACCTCAACGACCGGAGCCTGGTTGCCATTACGGGTCTGCATCCCGGGATCGGAAGTATTGTTGAAGAAGGCAAAAAACTCATAATACTCGCGCTGGGAAACGGGGTCGTATTTGTGGTCGTGGCACTGGGCACACTCCATCGTCAGCCCCATCCAGACGTTTGCAGTGGTCTGCACGCGGTCCGCGACATATTCCACTCTGAGTTCCTCGGCAAAAGCGCCGCCTTCATCACTGGTGGCGTGGTTGCGATTGAACCCGGACGCCACTTTTTGCGAGACCGTGGCATCGGGCAATAGATCACCGGCAAGCTGTTCGACCGTAAATTGGTTGAAGGGCATATTGCGGTTGTAGGCCTTGATGACCCAGTCGCGCCAAGGCCACATGTCACGCGGTCCATCGGCATGCATCACGCTCGTGTCACCGTAGCGCGCGGCATCCATCCAGGCCAAGGCCATGCGCTCGCCGTAGGCTTCCGAGGCCAGCAGACGGTCGACGACTTTACCATAGGCGTCGGGTGATTTGTCTGCGATGAATGCCTCCACTTCCTGCGGAGTCGGAGGGAGTCCGGTGAGGTCCAGGGTGACCCGGCGAATCTGGGTGTGGCGATCAGCTTCCGGCATGGGTTTGAGGCCGGCATCGGCAATGCGTTTGTCGATGAAGTGGTCGAGTGACTTCGCGCCGGGGTTGTTCTTGGGGGGAACGAAAGACCAGTGGTCATCGTAGACCGCCCCTTCCGCAATCCAGGTTTCCAAAATTTGAATTTGCTCCGCCGTGAGAGCCTTGTTGGAATCCGGAGGAGGCATGAGCTCCTCGGGATCGTGGGACTTGAGCCGCTTCACAATTTCGCTCTTCGTGACATCCCCCGGCGACAACACTCCGGCATCAAGGGCATCCTCGCGGTCATCGAGACGAAGGTCCCCTTCCGACTCCCCTGGCCCGTGGCACTTGAAACAAGTGTCCGAGAGAATCGGGCGCACGTCGCGATTAAAATCGACCGCTCCGGCAGAGAGGCAGCTTACGAAAAATGCGAGTGTTAATGGTCCTTTCATGACGATGGGCGTTGAGGCTCAACTAAACGGTGAAAACACGGTCGGTCTTGCGCTTTGCCTCCAGTTCCTGGGAGAAGCCTACTCTTTCTCAATAATATCCAAACTGGAAAAAGGTCGCGTTTCACGGCCGGGAGCTCCGATCGCCTTCTTGACCAGCATCCGTCCCGCCAGAGGAAGCAGAAATCTTGCGAAAAGTCCCGGCCGGACGCGGGCATGCATGGGCGCGAAGACGGTGCGGGTTGCTGCGGGAAGCTTTGCGGTGATGGCTTCGTTCCCGGATGAGACCCCCACCATTTCGCCGAGGATGAGAACATGACGGGCGTGTTTTGCCAAATGCTGCGATTCACCCGCGTGAACAGCCTCGATGGCCCGCGCAAACGTCACCATGGCGTCCCGGTCAGCCGAGAATGGAATCCCCATGATTCGGTAGGTTTTGGAAAAGTAGCTCAGGTGTCGTTGCCGGTCTTCGTCGGTGAGATCAGGAAATTCGTTCTCGCCTGCTTCCAGCAGCTGAAATCCAAAGTAGGTCATCATCCAGATCGGAATGGAGAGCCGCGTGTGGCGCGCCATGATGCCCCGAAGCTGGCGTTGCACCTTGGGAGACGAAATTCCGCCGGTGGGATGTTTTCCGGAATCCGTGACATCACGGAGGAAGAGATCGGTGCGGTAAAAAGAATCCGCCATCGCTTTGAAGCTCTTGAACCGCGGAGCGCTGGCTTTGTCGTGAAGCTCGATGAAGTCCTTCAGCAGAAAAAAGTTCAGGTAAGCAAGAATCCCCTGCCGATAGCCAGTTTCGATCCAAATCCGACTCGTCGTCTGAAGCTCCGCCGGGAAATTCGCTCCGAGAAACCGAGCATCAATTTCACCTTCAAAAGCGGGATCAAATTGTTGAAAAAGTTGAAGGTAATCTGGAGGGGTCACGGTCGGAATCGAATGCTTGGTGATGACCTGAAAATGCACAAGATCAAAGATCCCAGCCATTCCGTCCTACCCTCAAAAGCGTAGGTTCATTGCCTAAGTTCTCTCATTTCGCTTGCAATGATAATGGTTTCAGACCGTTAACTGTCCTCACGATAGACCATCAGCGATGGCTTGCGCTTCTTTTAAGTGAAGCGATTATCATCCTAATTCAAGACCCTACAATTTTATGAAAGCAAACACGATAATCACCTGCGTGATGATTCTCATCGCCTCGGCAATGAGCTCCACCACCGCATTGGCTGCCAGGAACAAAGCCGAGCCAGTGAAGCTCACTCAAACCGGCAGAAAGCTGGAGGCGGAGTATGCCAAACAACTCAAGGACCTGAATACCGAACTCACGAAGGCTCTGCCGAAAGTGAACCAGCAGAAAAAGGCCGCATTCCTGAAAGCGCGGGTCGATGAAGTCACCGCCGCCGCCGGGATCAAAGCCGCCCAGGATAAGATGGGAGCCATCAATTCCGCAAAAGCCCTCGTTGGCCACGCCAAAGGCAAGTGGATCGGTGGAGCCGACAAGGGAATCGCCGCCGCCAATGCCAAGCTGAAGAATGCAAAGACGGCCGCCGAACGTTCCGCCGCCGAGAAGGAACTCGCGCATTGGCAAAAGAATCGCAAAGACGGTGAAGATGCTCTCGAAGAGCGTCAGGCCAAACTCGACAAAGCCGAAAAAGACCGCCCGACGATTGAGAAGGCCTTGAAAGAAGCGCAGGTCACTCTCGCCGAAGCCAAAGCCACGACTCTCAAAACCATTGCCGAACTTGGCCTCAAGTCCCTTCTCTCAGACGACAAGCTGGACGCCAAACTGGCCAGGCATGCCGTCTTGAGCGAAGCCACCCCAAAGGGACTCGCCACTTTCGCCCAGCAAGGCAAAGAGCAAGAGGATCTCATTAAAAGAATGCTCTCGGCCGATGACCTCCTCATTCAAATGGCGGTCGCCGATGGAGCCAAGAACGGCAACTACGGTGCCGCGATGCAAATTTACAGCAACATTTGGAAGGCCAGCGACAAGGTCGCCGAGGGTCCTCTCCGCCGCCTCGCCCTCGCGATCAGCCTGGAACACGCCACCCCGATCAAGCAGCGCAATGCCACGGCCAAGACCGACGCGCCCGAGTTTGTCGATCCCGTCAAACGCTACCTCAACTACGAAAACGCTCTCCTCAATGGCGAGCTCGACCCCGCCTTCAAAAACCTGACCGTTTGGGACTACCGCATGGTCGTTGATGGCGAGGAACCCAATGAGATTCTCACTTGGGGCCGCGAAATGCTCCGCAACTACCGCCCCGATCACATCACCACGGACGACTATCGCTGGCGCTACGTCGCGCTTGTTCGCAGCGATATCCCCTATGGATCACAGGATAATAAATACGACAAACCCGAGCTCCAGTTCTTCCAGAACATCCTCATGAACGGTGGCATCTGCGGACGTCGCGCCTTCATCGGACGCTTCACGCTCCGCTCTTTCGGAATCCCCACAACCGCCCGCCCACAACGGGGCCACGCCGCTCTCGTGCACTGGACTCCCGATGGCTGGGTTCCCTGCCTCGGCGCCGGTTGGGGAAGCGGTTGGACCAAGGGTCAATACGACAAAGATCTCGATTTCCTCGCCACCACGCAAGCGCGTGCCGCCGGCAAACCCTTCATGATGGTCAAGCGGGCGCAATGGATCGGAGACGCCATGGGCGAGCCCCGGGTCTTCGGCCTCCTGTCCAGAACGACTCCCGGCTTCTGGTATGGCGCGTCGCTTTATATCCAAAAAGGGGTTATTGAAAATGCCAAGGCCAAAACCCTCGATGCGGTCGGCCAGGACATCGCCGAGGCCACCGAGACCAAGGAGAAGGTGGAAATCACCAAGGTCACCATCACCGAAAAAGATCGGAACGTTTCGGTCGATTCCAAAGGCGTGATCACCATCCCTGCAGCAGCCACCACCAAGCCCACCAAGAGTTCCGGCAAGATCATCTTCATGGACAGCGCCCTTGGCGGAAAGCAGCTCCACTACAGCCGCACCAGCGGTGGGCATCAGACTTTTGAATACACCATCGAGGCTCCGGCGGCCGGCAAGTATGCCCTCACCGCCCGCGTCGCGACTCCAAGCTGGCAGCAGAGCCTTTTTGTCACCGTCAACGATGCCAGGGACAAGACCGAGGTCGTCCTGCCACACACCGTCGGCATGTGGGAAGAGACCGCGCCAGTCGCGATCACCCTGGCGAAAGGAAAGAACATCCTCCGCTTCTCCCGCGAAGGCAGCGTCAAAGGAATCTCGATCAAGGACTTCAAGCTCACACCCGCCTCGGACCGCGTGACCGGAGTTCAGAAAGGTCGTTAGTTCGATCTCTGATCCTTCTCTCGTTCAAGTCGCCCCGTTCTCACGAACCGGGCGATTTTTGTCTTAGGCCAGATCAAAAAGAAGGGATCGTTTGGTGATACTAAATTCTACTCAGAGCCGGCAAAGTTGAGTGCGTCCGACAAAGGGCCGGACGCTCATCACAGCTCCCCCAATCAATTGTTTTTGCACTTGAGGCTTGGGGGAGATCCTCTTCCACCCTAATGAGTGGAGACGCGTATGATTGATCGAAGCTCCGAACGACCTTCCGCCAATATCCTGACTCTCCTGCCCGCTAACCAAGCCACAACCACATTAGACCCACACCATTGAGACCATGGAGATTGAAAATATTGACAAGTTGGAGAAAGCGACCGCATTCGGGCGCAAGGAAATGTTCCGTATCGGAACGGCGTTGCTCTTCATTGTCGGAATCATGTTGTTCTCTTCGAGCATTCGACCGGAGGGGCAACCTATCAGCATCGAGCTTGTGATTGCCGCCATGATCGGGGGCTACATGGCCATGAACATCGGAGCCAACGATGTCGCCAACAATGTGGGCCCCGCCGTGGGTTCCAAAGCGTTGACCTTGACGGGAGCGATCATCATTGCGGCTATCTTTGAAGCTGCCGGAGCACTCATTGCCGGAGGAGGAGTGGTCAGTACCATTAAGAAAGGGATCATCGATCCCGCCATGATCCCAAATGCCGATGTCTTCATCTGGCTGATGATGGCGGCTTTGCTTGCCGGTGCGATCTGGCTGAATATAGCCACGGCTGTCGGAGCCCCGGTTTCCACCACCCACGCGATCGTCGGAGGCGTCCTTGGGGCAGGTATCGCTGCGGGAGGATTTGGGATCGCGAATTGGGAGCAGATGAGGCTCATCGCGGCCAGTTGGGTGATCTCACCTGTCATCGGAGGCCTCATTGCCGCCGGCTTCCTCTATTGGATCAAGCACAGTATCACCTACAAGAAGGACATGATCTCTGCCGCTCAGAAGATCTTACCAATCCTTGTCGCGATCATGGTGCTGGCCTTTAGCACCTACCTGATCATGAAGGGGCTCAAGAAGGTGGTCAAAGTAGACATCCTGACGGCCGGCGGAATCGGACTGGCATTGGCCGTCCTCACCTATTTCATCGTGAAGTCGCTGACTCGCAAGCACTCAAGCTCATTGTCGAACGAAAAGAAGAACATCAACCGCCTCTTCACCTTGCCCTTGATTTTTGCAGCGGCCTTGTTGAGCTTCGCGCACGGAGCAAATGATGTTGCGAATGCTGTCGGTCCTCTCGCCGCAATTGCTGATACCATTAACAGCGAAGGTGTGGCATCCAAAGCGCCCATTCCATTCTGGGTGATGGCAGTTGGAGCCTCGGGAATCGTTCTTGGATTGGCGCTCTTTGGTCCGAAATTGATTCGCACCGTCGGATCCGAAATCACGGAACTCGACCAAATGAGAGCGTTTTGCATCGCAATGGCGGCCGCAATCACAGTGATCATTGCTTCCCAACTCGGACTGCCCGTGAGTTCGACTCATATTGCGGTCGGAGGGGTCTTTGGAGTCGGCTTTCTTCGGGAGTATCTCAAGGCCAATTACGCGAAGACCATTGACGAAATCGAGCAACACCATTCCGGGAGAGATCAAGCGGAGGTGGAGGATTTCATGGCAAAATTCAAGAGCGGCTCTATCGGAGACAAACGAAAAATGCTCGCTGAGGTCAAGGAGCACACTGCAAAAGCTGAATTCACCAAGAGTGAACGCAAGGGACTTAAAAAGGTCTACCGACAGGAGCTGGTAAAGAGATCGGCGCTGATCAAAATCGCGGCAGCCTGGGTCATCACAGTCCCGGCCTCGGGAATCATGGCGGCACTCTTGTTCTTTGCGATCCGCGAGATGATGCTTCCGTAAAGCAAAATCAACCTCCGCCCGGGACTCTCAATCACCACTTCGCCACCACATCCTGGATGACATCGAGGGTATCGTCAATATCGCCCCTGGTGTGTGCCATCGAGATGAAGCCGGTCTCATAGGGACTCGGGGCGAGATAGACCCCTTTCTCGAGGCAGCCCCAGAAGAGTTTTTTGAAGATCTCGAAGTCCTGTTTCTGGACCGTATCAACATTGACGATCTCTTCATCGAGGAAGTAGAGGCAGAACATTGAGCCCACCTGGTTGACGCGGTGCGGCATTCCTTTTTCAGAAAGAATCTTGCGAAGTCCTTCCGCCATTTGCGTGCCAACTCCATTGAGATATTCGTAGGCGCCACGCTTGTTAAGTTCACGAAGCTGGGTGAGTCCCGCGACCATCGCGAGCGGATTGCCACTGAGCGTTCCAGCCTGATAAACAGGCCCGTCCGGCGCGAGCATGTCCATGATTTCAGCACGACCCCCAAAGGCACCGACGGGCAATCCGCCACCAATGACCTTCCCCATCGCGGTGAGATCGGGATCGAAATCTTCAAGCTCCTGCACGCCGCCTTTCGCAAGACGAAAGCCCGTCATCACTTCATCGAAAATGAGCAAAGTGCCATTTGCCCGCGTCACATCACGGATCTTGGCAAGGTATCCTTCACGGGGGAAAACGAGGCCTGCATTGGCCGGGTAGGATTCCACGATGACGGCCGCAATTTGCTCGCCGTGTTCCGCAAAGACTTCCTCCAATCTCTCGAAGTCATTGTAAGGCAAGGTGATCGTTTCATTGGCAAAGGCCTGCGGCACGCCTGCCGAGTCCGGCACTCCAAAGGTCAGGGCGCCCGATCCCGCCGCCACCAAAAGCGAATCGGAATGGCCGTGATAGCAGCCCTCGAATTTCACGATCTTGTCACGACCGGTGAAACCGCGCGCCAGACGGATCGCCGACATCGTGGCTTCCGTTCCGGAATTCGTCATGCGGACTTTCTCCACCGATGGCACCCAGTCCACAATCATCTGGGCCATTTCCACTTCATGGGTATTTGGAATGCCGTATGAGACGCCTTCTTTTGCGGCAGTATGAATCGCCGCGACGATGGAGGTCGGAGCATGGCCGAGGATATTCGGCCCCCAGGAACCAATATAGTCGATGTAGGAATTGCCATCGACATCCTCAATACGCGAACCCTTGGCACGGCGGACGAAAAAAGGGTCACCATCGACATTCCGGAAAGCCCTCACCGGCGAATTTACCCCGCCGGGAATCATCGTCTTGGCCTTTGCGAAGAGCTTCTGGGAGAGTGTCATGTTCATGTCGGGAAGTTGGCGCAAGATCGGCGGGGAAAAAAGTCTGAATAAGCCAAAGACGGCTCCCGTCACACATTCGTCGACAAATCGTCTCATTCACACTACCCTTACATCATTATGAAAACGGCTTTCTCCCTTTTTCTCATCCTTGCCCTCCCTGCCATCGCTCTTCCTGACAAGCTGGAAGAGAACGTAGTCTACGTCGAGGAATTCGGTCCCAAGAAGGGCATTACCCTCAAAGTTGAAAAACCCGGACTGGTCTATTCAACCAACAAAGGAGGGCGGAATCGCGGCGCTCTCAAAGTTGGGATTGAGGTTGAATTGGTCTCCTTCACCGAGAAGGCCTACTTCGTCCGTGGCGAGCGGGCGAACGGCGTTGGCGTCTCCGGCTGGGTCACTCCCGCGGCATTCTCGTCAAAGGACCCGAAATTCATCGAAAAGCTCAAGCAAGTTCACACCCGCCAGCTTCTGGTCCGCGAGCTCATTGCCAAGAAGGAAGTCGCAATCGGAATGACGCCCGAAGAAGTCAGCCAGATCCACACCCGGCCCACCAAAACCAAGGTCAAGCGCACCGCCAAGGGACAAACGACCGTTTGGGAATTTATCGAATACGATCAGATCAGCCACTTCAACACCGTCCGTGACCCGATCACCGGAGCCATCTATCGCCAACTTTCCCATACCACGACCGAGGAGAAATCGAAAATCGTCGTGGAATTTGAAAACGGTTTCGTTGCCTCAATTGAAATCAGCGAAAACAATGGCCCGGGAATTCCCACCATCGTCGCCGCACCGATCATCTTCGCGTGGTAACCCTCCCCTTATGGGAGACCTTGTGAAATCATCGTGACTTATGTCAAATGCATGACAGGTTCCCGTCGTCATGGCTGGAGAATTTGTCGATCTCAAACAATTACGATACTTCGTGGAAACGGTGGAGGCCGGGACCATGAGCGCGGCAGCGAAACGCTGTAAAGTGAGCCAACCGGCGATGAGCCTCGCCATCAGCGAGCTTGAAAAACGCCTGGGTGAGCAGCTGCTCATGCGGGGGCGGCGAGGGGTCGTCCCCACGGAAGCAGGCCGCATTCTCCTGCATCTGTCTCTTATACACATCTGACGCTGCCGACGATCTACTCTGTGTAG
>OJIS01000257.1_pt1 | contig 19192 bp, 19 predicted proteins | sample 1595671 | NCBI WGS metagenome assembly OJIS01 (sample SAMN05416814, study PRJEB24817) | seawater metagenome | isolation source: Sea water | place: Canada:Atlantic | collected 2013-07 | reverse complement strand
CTTCTAGCTTCTAGCTTCTAGCTTCTAGCTTCTAGCTTCTAGCTTCTAGCTTTCAGGATGGTGCTTCGCATAAAGCCAAACACAATGTTTTTCTAGCAGCTCGTAGCTAGAAGCTCGTCGCTCAATTCCGTTCGTCATAGCCAAGCGAGCGCAACGCCCGCGCGTCGTCGGACCAGCCCGCCTTGATCTTCACCCACAGATTCAGCATCACCTTGCGATCAATCAGGCGTTCAATGTCTTCCCGTGCCTGAGTGCCGATCTGCTTGATGCGGTCACCACCGTCACCGATGAGAATCTTTTTCTGGCCACGACGCTCCACCAGGATCGCCGCAGAAACTTCGGTGATACGGGGACCATCTTCCCACATCTCCACTTCCACGCTCACCTGATGGGGCAGTTCCTGGCCCAGCTGGCGCACCACTTTTTCACGAATAATTTCTGCCGCCATGAAGCGCAGGCTGCGGTCGGTGAGCTGGTCTTCGTCGTACCAGAACTCCCCCTCCGGCAAGCGCTCGACCAGCGCCTTTTCCAGCTCCATCAGGTTCTGTTCCTTGAGCGCCGAAACAGGCACCACGGCATCAAAGGGGTAACGCTCGGTGAGCGCCTCTATGTGCGGCAGCAACTGGGCCTTGTCGTCCAAGCTGTCCACCTTGTTGATGATCAGCAGCACCGGCATTTCCGGATGTGCGGGCAACAGCGACAGCACGTACTCATCGCCCGGCGTCCACTTAAGACCATCCACCATCATGCAGACCACATCGACGCCACTAAGCGTGGAAACTGCGGCTTCGTTCATGGCCCGATTAAGTGCCCGCTCCTGACCGGTATGAATGCCAGGAGTATCGGCAAAGATAATCTGATAGTTGTCACGGGTATGGATGCCGTGAATACGGTGACGGGTGGTTTGCGGCTTGCGCGAGGTAATGCTGACCTTCTGCCCGATCAGGTGATTCATCAGGGTAGATTTACCCACGTTGGGCCGCCCAACGATGGAGATCATCCCGCAACGGGTCGGTGTTACGTCAGTCATACTGCTGCTCCAGCCAGCTCAGGACAGTGGCCGCGACCTGCTGTTCGGCCTTGCGGCGGCTGGCTCCCTGGGCCTTGAAGGTTTGTTGCATCTGCTCCAGTTCACAGGTCACTTCAAAGGTCTGCGTGGGAGCGAGACCCTCCACCTGGGTGACCTGGTAGGTGGGCAATTCGAATTTGCGGGCCTGCAGCCATTCCTGCAGGCGGGTTTTTGCATCTTTCTGGGCACTCTGCGGGGTGATGATCTGCAGCCGTTCATCGAACCAGTCCAGTACCACTTGCCGGCAAGGTGACTCGCCACCGTCCAGCAGGATGGCACCGATTATCGCTTCCAGAGAATCCGCAAGAATGGAGTCGCGACGAAAACCACCACTTTTCAGTTCGCCACCGCCCAGCACCAGATAATCTCCCAGGCCCAGCTCCCGCGCCACCAGAGCCAGCGTCTGGCCGCGCACCAGGGACGCCCGCATCCGGGTTAGCTGCCCTTCTGCCGCATCTGGAAAACGCTCAAACAAGGCAATGGAAATGATCTGCCCGAGCTGGGCGTCACCGAGAAATTCCAGGCGTTCGTAGTTGCGATGGCGGCTGACACTGCGATGGGTCAGTGCCAGTGCCAGCAGTTCAATATCATTGAAACGATAGCCCAGCCGGGCCATCAACCTGTCGAGATCATTATTCACTGGCGAACGTCTTTGCTGAACTCGTCCTGAAAGGTCATCACGATACTGACGTTGTAGAACATGGGTTCGCGGACCTCGTAATCGGTACTGATTTTGAGAATTCCGCCATCCTTGGTAATTATCAGATCGTTGGCACTGATTACGTTCACCTGGTTGATCCTGAATCGCTTGCTTAAAGCGTCGCGAACTTCACGGGGCGACATCAGTGCCGTCTTGCTATCCTGTAACAGGGAGTTGATCGACGAGGAGATGGTGTTGTACTCCAAATACACCGGCACCATCCGCAATGCGGCGGTGCCTAACACAACCGCAACGAGCAGTATCACTGCCCAACCGATCATTGAAATCCCACGTTGTTGTGATGGCTTTGTCATCATTTTTAGTTAGCCTCCACCTTGTCTATGGCGCCATTACGAGAAAAACTGGGTATCGAAAAGATCGGCTTCCAGTGCATCCAGATCAGGAAAGCCTCCCCCACTACCAGCTCTTCCGGGACTATACCCCAGAATCGGCTGTCGTTACTGTTATCCCGGTTGTCGCCCATCACAAAGTAGGCACCTTCCGGCACTTGCCATTCACCCTGAGTCCGGCTCTGCGGCACTTTGCGGCCGGTGAAGGGGTTGATCTTGCCTTCCTGCCATATCAGATGACGACTATCACCGAGCTGCTCTACATACTCGCGCCGCCAGGCACCGGAGCCTTCCCACTCCCGGGCCAGCTCACGCGTCACCGGTTCGCCATTGACCGTAACCACGTTATCTTTGACCTGCACGCTATCACCAGGCAGCCCGACCACTCGTTTGATGAAGTTCTGGCTGCGATTTTCCGGAAATTTGAATACCAGAACGTCGCCACGCTGGGGCTCGCCGGTCTCGACAATCTTGGAGTTGGTCACCGGCAGGCGCAGGCCATAGGCGAATTTGTTCACCAGAATGAAGTCATTCACCTGCAGGGTCGGCAGCATGGATCCGGACGGGATGGTAAATGGCTCAACAATGAAGGAGCGGATCACCAACACCACGAAGAAAACGGAAATCAGGGAATTGGAGGTTTCCACCGCCCCTTCCACATGGCCGCCTTTCTGCTTGAGCTTGAAGATCTTGTCGATCACCCAGACCGAAACAGTGAACAGCAGCGCCAGGGAAAGCCAGAAACCAATATCGATATCCATCAATCATCCACCTTGAGTACTGCAAGGAACGCTTCCTGGGGGATTTCCACATTCCCCACCTGCTTCATGCGCTTCTTACCTTCTTTCTGTTTCTGCAGCAGCTTTTTCTTACGCGATACGTCACCGCCGTAGCACTTCGCGGTCACGTTCTTGCGCAACGCCTTGACGGTCTGGCGGGCGATGACCTTGTTGCCGATGGCCGCCTGAATAGCCACATCGAACATCTGCCTCGGCACCAGTTCCTTCATCTTTTCGCACAGGGCCCGGCCACGATAGGCGGACTGGTCCAGGTGACAGATCATTGCCAGAGCGTCCACCTTGTCACCGTTGATCAGTACATCCACCCGCACCAGCTTGGTGGCTTCAAAGCGCTCGAAGGCATAATCCATAGAGGCAAAACCCCGACTCACGGACTTGATGCGGTCGAAGAAATCCAGCACCACTTCGGCCATGGGAATGTCGTAGGTCAGCGCCACCTGTTTGCCCAGATACTGCATGTTGATCTGTGAGCCCCGGCGCTCCACGCACAAGGTAATCACATTGCCCACAAACTCCTGGGGAACCAGGATGTTGACGCGGGCGATGGGCTCACGGAATTCCTCAATTTTGTTGGCGTCCGGCAGCTTTGAGGGGTTATCCACGTAAAGCACGCTTTCATCGACCTGCATGATTTCATAGACCACCGTGGGAGCGGTGGTGATCAGGTCCAGGTCGTATTCGCGCTCCAGGCGCTCCTGGATGATCTCCATGTGCAGCATGCCCAGAAAGCCGACCCGGAAACCGAAGCCCAGGGCATCGGAGGTTTCCGGTTCATAGAACAACGAGGCATCGTTGAGGGTCAGCTTGGCCAGCGCATCACGGAAGTCTTCGTAATCATCAGCACTGACCGGGAACATACCCGCATACACCTGCGGCTTCACTTTCTTGAAGCCCGGCAGCGCCGGCACATCCGGGGTCTTGGCCAGGGTCAGGGTATCGCCCACCGGCGCGCCATGAATATCCTTGATGCTGCCGCTCACCCAGCCCACTTCCCCGGCTTCCAGGTGTTTGGTCTCGGTACGTTTCGGCGTAAAGATGCCGAGCTGATCCACCACATGGGTCTGGCCGGTGGATTTCACCAGAATCTTGTCGCCCTTCTTCAGCCGACCATGCTTCATCCGCACCAGGGAAATCACGCCCAAGTAGTTGTCGAACCAGGAATCGATGATCAGCGCCTGCATATTCCCTTCCCGCTCGCCTTCCGGGGCGGGAATGCGCTCCACCAACTGCTCCAGCAGGTCATCCACGCCAACCCCGGTCTTGGCGGACACCCGGCAGGCATCGTGGGCATCCAGGCCGATGATCTCTTCGATCTCGTTGATCACCATATCCGGCTCTGCCTGGGGCAGGTCGATCTTGTTGAGCACCGGCAGCACTTCCAGGTCCTGCTCGATGGCGGTGTAGCAATTGGCCACAGACTGGGCTTCCACGCCCTGCGCCGCATCCACCACCAGCAAGGCCCCTTCACAGGCGGACAGGGAACGGGATACCTCGTAGGAGAAATCCACGTGTCCCGGGGTATCAATGAAATTCAGCTGGTAGGTTTCTCCATCACGGGCCTTGTAATAGAGCGTCACGCTCTGGGCCTTGATGGTGATGCCCCGCTCGCGCTCCAGCTCCATGGAATCCAGCACCTGCTCTTTCAGCTCGCGCTGGGTCAGCCCCCCGCAGACCTGGATGAAGCGGTCCGCCAGGGTGGATTTGCCATGGTCAATGTGGGCGATGATGGAGAAGTTGCGAATATTCTTGATGTCAGTCATAGGGCCTGTTGCACAAAAGAGTGTTGCCGGGAAAACGGCACGCAGTGGGGCGCGATTCTAGCCTGAACGGGAGGGGGTTGCACGGGGGTTGGCTATCCTGGCCCGCCAGCGCATGACAACGACCTGCATGGGAACGGGACAGAGGCCCGAATTTGCCATGCAAGCCTAGGTTATTCACTACGCTCACCCTTCGGGCCGGTCTGTAATGCGTGCGTGACTTCGCTACGCTCCCTTCCTACTGCACTTTGAGGCTTTTGGGAGGCCTCAGGGCAACTTGATGGGCAGGAAACGGGGGTTGCCATCCCGGTTGATCAGAGCGGCAACGGTGCCGCTCTCGGGCAGGCCCGCCACCACCTCACTGAAGGATTCCGGGTCATTCACCGGCTTATTGTTCAGCGTCACCAGAATATCCCCACTGGCAATGCCTGCCTTCGCGGCTGGTCCATCGCCCACCTCGGCGACGATCACCCCGGCTTTCAGATCCAGGCGGCTCAGTTCGGCGGCACTGGCGGCGCGCACTTTCAGCCCCAGGGCATTGGCGCCATCCGGCGCAGCCTGGCCGGCAGCACCACGCAGGGCCATCTCCGGGTCGTCCGGCAGCAGGCCGATAGTCACTTCCAGTTTCTTTTCCTTACCGTCGCGAATGACCACCATGTCGGCATCCGTTTCCGGTTTCACCCGACCAACCCAGCGAGGCAGCTCGGAGGAGCGATAGATGGTTTCGCCGTTGAACGAGACAATGATGTCACCGGCCTGGATACCGGCCGCCTCAGCGGGGGAGTCTTCCAGCACTTGGGAGACCAGCGCCCCTTTCGGCTGATCCAGCCCGAAAGATTCCGCCAGATCACGATCCACTTCCTGAATCAGCACCCCGAGCCAGCCACGGCTAACCTTGCCGTACTCCTTGATCTGGCTGACCACATCCATGGCCATATCAATGGGAATGGCAAAACTGACCCCCATATAGCCACCGGAGCGACTGAAAATCTGGGAATTGATGCCCACCACTTCCCCACTCAGGTTGAACAGCGGGCCGCCGCTGTTGCCCGGGTTGATGGCCACATCGGTCTGAATAAAGGGAACATAGCTGTCATTGGGCAGGCTGCGGCCCTTGGCGCTGACAATCCCGGCGGTGACGCTGCTGTCAAAGCCAAAAGGCGCACCAATGGCCAGCACCCACTCGCCGACCTTGAGATCGTCGGAGGAGCCGATATTCACCACCGGCAGATCTTCACCGTCCAGCTTCAGCAGAGCCAGATCGCTCTGTTCGTCGGCGCCGACCAGCTCGGCCTTCAGCTCACGACGGTCCTGCAGACGTACAATGATTTCATCCGCCTCGGCCACCACATGGTTATTGGTCAGTACATAGCCATCCGCGGAAATGATGAAGCCGGACCCCAGTGAACGGGCCTCTCGCTCCTGCGGCATGGAGGGCACGCCCTCTTCACCGCCGAACTGTTCAAAAAAGCGACGGAATAATTCCGGCAATTGATCAAGCTGATCGCGAACAGATTCTTCACTCTGACGAGTAATGGTGCTGATATTCACCACCGCCGGGCCTTCTTTCTCCACCAGGCGGGTGAAATCCGGCAGGCCCGTTACCAGCGGTTCCGCCCGCTCCCGGGAGGCCTTGCCATCCGGCTCGGCACAGGCCACCAACAGGCCCGTGAAAATCACCAGACACAGTGTCGCCACTCGCTGAAATCCGCTCATTGGGCTCTCCTTTTATTTTGCAGGCTGCACCACAACCGCCTGGCAACCGTCGTCCCCGGATGTCACCAGATACGGCTGATAAGCCCGATTATGGCTCGCACTTCGGCTCAGTACACGGTTGATGACAAACCCCAGCACCAGGCCGCCCATACCAAACAGGGCCGATGCATCAAATGCCGTCACCGGCAGCAACGTCCCCAGCACAGCCCCGCCGACCAGCAGAGCCAGCGGTAGGCCATAGACCCACAGGGCGCCACGCATGAGGGCGCCTTCCGGCAGTGCCAATTGCACCGTATCGCCGACCTGATGAATCTCACGGGAAGAAACAGGAACACGCAGGTGGGCACGCTGCCCGCTCTGCTGTTGATTGACAAGATGGTGGCCGCATCCGGCCTTGGCCTTACAGGCGCCGCAGGTTGAGGCACGCACAGTCTCAACCCAGATGGCCTCGGCTTCCACCGCTACCACTGTGCCCTGCTCCAGCAGCATTACGGTTGACTATCCCTGACGCTGATGCCATCGATCACCCGCAGCGCCGTACTCTGCGGCACTTCACCGACCAGGGTCACCAGATAAACACCGCTGGGGGCGGCCAGGCGGCGGCTTACCGCTACCGTAGGTCCAACCCGGCTGACACCCTCTTCCACGCTGTTCTCGCCAATGGCTTCCACGAACACCGTAAAGGCCGCCAGGCCATCACTGAAACCACGGGCCGCCACCGGCGCGCGATCCGTTGCCGCCTGCCGCCAATCCTGCTTCATGGCCCGGAAACCGGCCGGTAACCACTCAGGGGTAACCGCCAGTTTCATTGAAGGGTGAGACTCAGCCACCGGGGCCAGTGCCTTTTCATGGCGAGCTTCCGGCACTGCGAAATGGTCAAGGCCCAGCTGCGGCGACAAGGTGAGAGTGACAAATTCCACCCGCTCCAGGGCGACACCACTCCCATCCACGATTTCGGATTTGAGCAACAGGCGGGATTCCTGATCCAGCCACAGACGATAACCGTAACGATGGGTATCCAGCGGCGCCACCCGCATGCGCGTGGCATGGCGGCCGGCTACCCGGCCATCGCCATCCACCAGGATGTTGTACTGTTCCGGCAGATCACTGGCCAGGCGATCACCCAATGCCAGGGGGCCGGCTTGCTGACTGTTAAGACGGGTGAGACTGCGATCCGGGTGCAGACAGAGCACCTCATCGCCACGGCGAATCACTTCCACCAGGCGCCCATCCAGATGGGTCAGGCGCTGGTACTGTCGACCATCGATAACCGCATGGCTGACTTCCATGGTGCTGATTTCAGCACCGAACTGGTAAAGAAAGCGACCGGTGTAATTCAGGGAACGGTTGGCCTCGGCCATGGCCTGGAGCTGGTTGTGCGCCGACGAATCATCCGCCAGCGCCACCAGGGGCGTACAAAGAGACAGGGAAAGAGCGAGTGCGCGCAGCATCATCCGTTAGCGGGCTCCACTGCGTGCGTCCATGCTGACCAGGCGAGCAAAGGGCATCATCCCCTGGCCACTATTGCGGGCCGCAAACTCGCTATGCCGCAGCAGCATGTCGTTGCCACGGGGCTGGACCTGAGCTGCCGGTGTCGCCACTGGAGTGGTGCCATTAAAAGACCGGGATACCAGCGACGCCTCCGCAAACGGACGGCTCATGCGACTATCCTGGGCCGACGCCATCACCGGCGCAGCACCGGTAGACTGGGTCGCCTCCCAGCTCTGCCAGCCCACCACTGTAGCCGCAGCCACGGACGCGGCCACCGCCAAGCGGCTCACGCTACCCAGCCAGGCCGGGCGACGCGACGGCGCCTGTTCTGCGGCCAGTGCCGCAGACAAGCTGGCGTTGAAGCCCGCTGGCACGCTCGTGGATGGCTGCTTATGCATCACATCCCGGGCAAGCTGCCAACGAGACAGTGCATCCAGATCGGCATTGTCGATATCACGCATTACCCGACGGGTTTCCAGCTCGCTGGTTTCCCCATCAAGGAAAGCAGACAGTGTTTCCAGGTCCCTGCTCATACACTCACCCTTTGTCGCCACGCTGGGAGCCCAAAAGCGGGCGCACAGCTGTATCAATTGCTTCCCGGGCCCGGAAGATGCGGGAACGAACAGTTCCCACCGGGCATTCCATGATCGCCGCGATGTCCTCATAGCTGAGGCCCTCGAATTCACGCAGGGTCACGGCAGTTTTCAGTTCATGGGGCAGCTCTTCGATGGCTCGATGGATGACTGCCTCCAGTTCCTGTGACAACACGAGGGACTCCGGGGTTCCAATCTCGTGCAGCATTTCTGCACCGGCGTACTGCTCTGCCTCGGCGGCATCCAGGTCAGAGCCTGGCGGCCGCCGACCGGCGGCCACCAAATGGTTCTTGGCGGTATTCACGGCAATACGATAAAGCCAGGTGTAAAAGGCACTATCACCCCGAAAACGGGGCAAGGCACGCCAGGCTTTAAGAAAGGCTTCCTGGGCCACGTCCTGCACTTCATCCGAGTCACGCACATAGCGGCTGATCAGGGCGAAAATACGCTGCTGATATTTACGCACCAGCACTTCAAAGGCACGCTGATCGCCGGTTTTGGCTTTTTTGACCAACTCTTCGTCTGACACCGATCCCCCGGATCTTTCGCGAAACGCGGATATATGGCAATGACTGAAATTTCAGTCAATTAAAGCAGGCCATTGTAGCAGGTGTGAGGGTCGCGGCTATACTATAGGGCCGCTTTACCGCCCTTTTCACATTGCTTGAACATTTGTTCAGGCGCTCTAAGGATTGTTCATGGCCACCTTCCGACACGATGTACTCATCATTGGTTCCGGAGCCGCAGGATTAACTACCGCCCTGCGCCTCCCTGATGATTGCCGGATCGCCCTGTTATCCAAAGGCGAGCTGACCAGCGCCAGCACCTACTACGCTCAGGGCGGTGTCGCCGCGGTGCTCGATCAGGAGGATTCCCTGGAAAGCCATGTGGCCGATACGCATGTGGCCGGGGGCGGCCTGTGCCATGACGATGCGGTGCGTTACACCGTGGAAAACGGCCCCGATGCGATCCGCTGGCTGATTGATCTGGGAGTCGACTTCACCCGCCTGGCCGGCAACAACGAGGGATCCCTGCCCTATCACCTGACCCGCGAAGGCGGCCACAGCCATCGGCGCATCATTCACGCCGCCGATGCCACCGGCAAGGCCATCTCCGGCACCCTGATCGACCAGGTGCGCAATCGCCCCAATGTCACCCGCTTCGAATACCGGGTGGCGGTAGATCTGATCCTGCAGGAGCACAATGGCGAAAAGCGTTGCTGCGGGGCCTATGTGCACAATATCGAGACCGGTGAAACCGATGTCATCCTGGCCCGCGCCGTGGTGCTGGCCACCGGCGGCGCCTCCAAGGTGTACCTGTATACCTCCAACCCGGACGTGGCCACCGGCGACGGCATCGCCATGGCCTGGCGGGCCGGCTGCCGGGTAGCCAACATGGAATTCATGCAGTTTCACCCCACCTGCCTGTACCACCCCAAGGCCAAAAGCTTCCTGGTCACCGAAGCCATTCGCGGCGAAGGCGGCCACCTGCTGCTACCCAGCGGCGAGCGCTTCATGCATCGCTTTGACGAGCGCGGCGAACTGGCCCCCCGGGACGTGGTGGCACGCGCCATCGACCATGAGATGAAACGCCTGGGCGCCGACTGCCTGTACCTGGACATCAGCCACAAGCCGGCTGATTTCATCATCGAGCACTTCCCCACCGTCTACGCCAAATGCCTGCAACTGGGCCTGGATATCACCCGCGACCCCATGCCGGTGGTACCCGCCGCCCACTACACCTGCGGCGGCGTGATGATCAACGAAACCGGCCAGACCGACCTGCCCGGCCTCTACGCCATCGGCGAAACCAGCTTCACCGGCCTGCACGGCGCCAACCGCATGGCCAGCAACTCCCTGCTGGAATGCATGGTCTACGGCAAGGCCTCCGCCGAACACATCGGCGCCACCCTGGCCGGCGTACCGGAACCCCGCGAGCACAAGGAATGGGACGAATCCCAGGTCACCGACTCCGATGAGGACGTGGTGATCAGCCACAACTGGGACGAGCTACGCCGCTTCATGTGGGATTACGTGGGCATCGTGCGCACCGAAAAGCGCCTGCAGCGTGCCCAGCACCGGGTGGACATGCTGAAAAGTGAAATTGCCGAGTACTACAGCAACTACCACATCAGCAACGACCTACTGGAACTGCGCAACCTGGTGGTCATCGCCGAACTCATCATCCTCTCCGCCATGCAACGCAAGGAAAGCCGGGGCCTGCATTTCATGCGTGACTTTCCGGGAGTGAATGATGAGGCGGTGGATACGGTGCTGACGCCGGAACAGTAGTTAACAGTGAACAGCGCGCGAGTTGGCGTTGTTGCTATTTTCAAAGCAAGAGGCCGCGCCCAGACTCTGAGCGCGGCCTCTTGCGTAACAGAACCGGAAACCTGTCTCGCGCGCTGTTCACTATTCACTGTTAACTATTAACTGCTTTTCCTGTTGGTCCACAGCCACTGATAAAACGGCTGCAATTGCTCCCGCGGGGCCTGATCGTCGAACAGGTGCAGCCAGCCTTTGGGGGTCTGGATAGCCATCCAGGGGCCGGCGCGCAGTACCCGGCGGGGGCTTTCCAGTTCCTGCCAGTGGCGGCTGATGAGGGTAAGGCGCTGTTCGTGGAGTTCCATCTGGGCGAGCTGGGCCGGGCACCATCCCCGTACCAACAGCGGCAACGCCACCAGCATCAGCGCCGACGCCCACCATGGCACCTGCGCCAGCAAGACCGCCGGGGCCACCACCGCCATCGCCAGCCAGCGAATCCTGGCGGGATAGCGAGAGGGATTCAGCTCAACCTTTTTTCGCTGAGACCAGAGCAAGGACATGCCGTACATACTCGCGCAAGGCCGGATCTTGTGGCTCACTGCGGCGAGTAAACCACTCGAACATGTCCGCATCTTCACAGGCGAGCAGCTTCGGGAACCAGGCCTGGTGCTCCGGCGATTCATTATCGAAGTGATCGTCCAGGTAGGCGAACAGCACTACCTCCGCTTCCGAAGCCCCGCGGCGGCACTGCCAACGATATTGACGTTTCAGGTCATCATGACTCATTACTGCATTATCCTGATCAGAAATTGCGGCACCGCGTTCCGCGCCGTGTGTGCATTATCCAACACCTGCCCCACTGACTCCAGCATCACGCCTCGACGCCAATCTCTACCATCAAAAAAATTGCCAGTGACCGCAAATTCCTGCTTCATAGAGCCACGCTGCGGGCGCAGATTCAGGTACCATGTCCGATGATTTTTCGTCTCTATCGCAAGCAAAACGAGCAATAACAGGAGCCCCATGAGCTGGTCCGATTTCATTGCCGCCCAGGCCTTGGCCAACAGTGCCGAGACTCCCTACCTCAGTCATTGCGACCACCTGGCCGTGATCCGCGCCCATGGCGAAGAGGCCGGCCATTATCTGCAGGGCCAGGTGTCCTGTGATCTGCGCGAAGTCGATCAACAGGGCCACCGCAACGGCATGCACCTGACTCTCAAAGGCCGCGGCCTGGTCAGTGCACGTATCGTCCGCGATGGTGACGATTACCTGCTGCTGTGCCCTGCGGATCTGAGCGAAGCGGTGATCAAGGCATTGATGAAATACCGGCTGCGCGCCAAGGTGGAATTCAGCGTGGACCAAGATCTCGTGGTGCTGGGTCTGGCCGGCAATCTACCCGCCGGTGCCCCCGATCACGGCAACAGCGCCGAGACCGATCAAGGCCTGTGGCTGCGCTACCCCTTTACCGATCATGCCTTGCTGCTCGTCAAGCAGGACGACGCCGAGCACGCCTGGCAGACCCTGGCCGCTGATCGGGCCACCACGGGCGCCAACGGCTGGCAGCTCGCCGACATCGACGCTGGCGAAGGCATGGTCTACCCCGGTGCGCAAGACCTGTTCCTGCCCCAGGTGCTCAACTACGACGTCACCGCCGGGGTGAACTTCAAGAAAGGCTGCTACACCGGCCAGGAAGTCGTCGCCCGCATGCACTTCAAGGGCAAGCTCAAGCAGCGCATGCAGCGAATCAACTACAGTGCCGATGTGGACCTGACACCGGGCGAAACCCTGCGCGACAGCAACGGCAAAGCCGCCGGCGAAGTAGTCAGCGCCGCCCGCACCTCACAGGGCGGCGCCGCTCTGATGGTGCTGCGAAAAGATACCGATGGCGTGCTGTTCCGGGAAGAGCTGGCGCTGGACAGTCAGCTTGGGGCGCTGCCTTATTCGTTGCCCTGGAAAGAGTGAGACTTCAATTAATAGTTAATAGCTGGCGCGAGCCGGCTTTTCTATGACTGTAAACGCAAGAGGCCGCGCCCAGGCATTGGGCGCGGCCTCTTGCTTTGTAAAGCAGGGAAAACCGGTCAAGTAGGATGCACTGAGCCTAAGGCGAACTGCACCCTACGGAAACCTGGATCGGCGCAGCCCTTCCCTTTCCGTAGGAGCGTCGCTGGCGGCGCGATTGCAGCATTGGCCACAACACATTGCGCCGCAAGCGACACTCTGCCTTGTTAAAGAGTGGACTGAGCCTGCAGCCGCAATCCGTCCGGGTCGGAGATGGTGTTGTCCGGAATCCATTTGGCCATGCAATCCCGATCTTTCACACACGGATCGGTGAGTGTCTCCAGGAACGCCAGCAACTGATCCACCTGCTCATCACTCAACACCGCTTCCGGCAGCTGTGACTTGCCTGCCAGTCGCAGGCTGGCCAACTGGTCCAGTGCCTTCTGGGTATTGGCTGTCATGTTGCTCACCTGCACGGCAGGGTCCAGCTGGCTGAAATCAAAGTTGTCGATGGCCTGCTGCGGATTCAGGTGATGGCGCACCACGGCTTCCAGCGAGGTATAACCACCAGCATGCCCCCAGGGACCGGTTTCGGTCACGTTGAGGAGGTGTGGCGTGCGGAAAGCGTATTTGTCGTCGGCATCACCGGTTTCCCGGAAACGACCAAAGTCTTCACTGCCATCCGGACCATCACCCTTGCCGCGGCCCACCTGCGGCATTCCCACCACATGGAACTGCTCGTCGGTCAGGAAATCACCACTGTGGCAACCCGCACAGCCCGCGCCGCCTTGCTCCTTGCTGTTATAAAACAACAAGGCGCCACGCTTGGCCTGATCGCTAATCGCCTGTAGATCCCCTTCCCGGTAAGCTTTCCAGGGTGAGTCGATCAGCACCTGAGAGTTCTGGTAGCTGGCGAGCGCCTCGGCGACATTGTCATAGGTGATCAGGGTATTCGCATCCGCTGCCGGTTGCTCAAACCCCTGACGGAACGCATCCAGCCATTGGTTGGTTACTAGCGCGAGCTCAACATCGCTGCCACGCAACCGCTGCTCAAGGTGTGTACGCAACGCGGCATTATTATTGCCAGCCTCAAAGCTGAAACCGCGCATTTCCTCAGGGGATGTTACCGGGAAACGAGCCTGGGCTATGGAGAGGTTGGCTCCTGCATCCGGGTCCGCCACTCCAAAGGCGCTGTCTGGCGTGCGGATGCCTCCACCGGCGCCATTCAGGCCGGCAGTCTTGTCCAGGCTCTCTACCCGGCCGTCGTGAAACAGCACTTCATCGTAGAAAACGATATTGAACGTGGAAGGCGCATTACGTGGCACCGTGGGCCCGCCATCAAAATGCGTTCCGGTGCTTAAATGCAGGCGCCCTGGCCCCAGTAAGTCCGGCTGAACTGCTTCCACGCCAATTGACAGGGAAAGATCATCACCGCCACCCAGCATGGGGTGGTGACAGGAAACACAGGCGGAGTCCAGATCTCCCCCCAGGCCCTTGCTAAAGAAAAGCTGCATGCCCAGCTGCGCCTTGGGCGACGCAATATCCGGTAGGCTCCGGCCCACACTCGGGTCGCCACTGATTCCCTGCTGCTGTGCTACTGCGGCCACTCGTTCATCCAGCGTTGGCTGGAAACGCGCTTTGTCATTACTGTCACCACCACAACCACCAAGCAGCAACAGACACGCCAGTACCCCACTGACCGTCCATGGACTCTGTATCATCCCTTTCCCCAAAAGTGTGATTTATTGCATATTGTTTGCGGGCTGATTTTTTACCAAACCCACACAATAAACAAGGCATTTATAAAAATTCACAGCAATGAGGTCGAAGGGGTCTAGTTATTAGTGAGCAGTGAATAGCCCGCAGCTTGGTCGTAGCAGTAGCCACAAACGCAAGAAGCCGCGCCCAAACACCGGACGCGGCCTCTTTGCTGTACGAACCATGAAAACCCGGATCGCGTCGTTATCAATTAATTACCCATTATCAACTATCAATTGCCTCCAACGGGTGCTTCGGTGCCGGGCACTCGAAAAAACCATCAATGTATTCTCTCGGTACATCGTTGACGCTTCGGTGGCGGAAGCCGGGGTTGCCATCCTTGTCGATAAGCAGGGCGCGCACGCCTTCGCGGAAGTCACCATGCAGGGAGCACTGCACTGCCAGGCACCATTCCATGCGGAAAATATCGGCCAGGGACAAATAGGTGGAACGGGCCAGCTGCTCCCAGACCAGGTGTGCGGTTTGCGGGCAGCCGCGTTCCAGGTTACCCAGCGCCTTGTCCAGCCAGGCATCACGATCCTTGGCGGAGAGCAGCTGCTCCACCACCACTGGCAGACTCTCGCCATCGCACAGGCGATTGATCTGCGGCAGGTGGTCGATCAACGGTTGATTCAGCTCGCTCATGTCCGCGGCCTGTTGTTTGAACAGGCGATAGAGCACGGCCCGGTTGTCGGTGGCGTCATCGGCAAAGTCCTGCTCCGCCAGTGCCGCCAGCAGGTTATCCGCATCGCCATCCACCATCCGGTCGGCCATGCCGATTTCCACAGCCTCACGGCCATTGATGTGCACACCGGTCAGGCCCAGAAACAGCCCCACGCGACCCGGCAAACGATTCAGGAACCAGCTGCCGCCCACATCCGGAAACAGGCCGATGGTGATTTCCGGCATGGCCATGCGTGAACGCGGAGTTACCAGACGGAAATCCGCGCCCTGCAGCAGCCCCATGCCGCCGCCCATGACAATGCCATCACCAAACACCACCACCGGAATCCGGCTGGTGTGGATACGATAATCCAGGGCATATTCCTCGGCGAAATACTGCTCGGTGAATGGGTTTCTGCCCTGCCCCGCATGTTTCACCATGGACTTGTGCATCTGTACGATATCGCCCCCGGCACAGAACGCCTTGCCACCAGCCCCTTCCAGCCAGATCGCCACCACATCGTCACGCTGCTCCCATTCGTCCATCTGCTTGCTCAGGACCTGAATCATGTCCAGGCTCAGGGCATTGAGGGCTTTGGGGGCATTCAGGGTGGCCCGGGCGATCACACGGCCGCAGCGGGTCTCGATTTCGGAAAACAACACGCAGTCAGACACAACAACTCCATAAAGCAGTGAATAGTTAATAGTGAACAGTTAACAGCGCGCGGGCTAGCGTCGCTGATGTTCATAGCCAAGAGGCCGCGCCAACATTCTGGGCGCGGCCTCTTGGGCCGAGAAACAACAGAACCTCCCGCGAGCTATTCACTGTTAACTGTTCACTATTAACTGATTGTCCAGTCGATGGCCGTCTTGCCCTGTTGCAACAGGTACTGATTCGCGCGGGAGAAGTGCCCGCAACCAAGGAAGCCCCGGTGGGCGGATAACGGCGACGGGTGTGGGGCGGTGAGCACGCAGTGCTTGTCGCGGTCGATCAGCTTGCCTTTCTTCTGGGCATGACTACCCCAGAGCAGAAACACCAGCCCTTCCCTTTCCCGGTTCAGGTGCTCGATGGCCTGGTCGGTGAACTGCTCCCAGCCCTGCTTCTGGTGAGAGGCGGCCTGGCCGGCTTCCACCGTAAGCACCGCATTGAGCAGTAGCACGCCCTGCTCCGCCCAGTGAGTCAGATTGCCATGGGTCGGTATCTCGATACCCAGGTCCCGATGAATTTCCTTGTAGATATTGACCAGCGACGGCGGGGTTTTCACACCACGCTGCACGGAAAAGCACAGGCCGTGAGCCTGATCCGGGCCGTGGTAAGGGTCCTGGCCCAGGATCACCACCTTTACCTTGTCGAAGGGCGTCAGGTTGAAGGCGTTGAAGATATCCGGGCCGGGCGGAAACACGGTTTTCCCGGCCTGCTTTTCAGCGGCCAGGAAAGCCCGCAACCGGGCCATATAGTCCTGCTCGAACTCCCCGGCCAGGTGCTGCTTCCAGCCCGGCTCCAGCTGTACGTTCTGGGCGCTGCTGTCAGCCACGGGGCAACAACTTGTCCAGCAGGTTACACATACGAGCCTCCACGAACTCCTCGGAGATTTTTTCCGGGTGCACCAGCAAACGCTGCTCGATGGACATCATCGCCATCAGAATCAGCTCTGCATCCAGGCGGGGATTGCTGCTGCCAAACAGTTCCGTGGCGATCATCAGGCTTTCCAGCTGCTGATGCAGGTACAGATCCGCCAACTCACGCAGGCGGCTGTCCATGATCGCTTCCTGCATGAACGCCTGCTCCGCCACCAGATGGCCACGGCGGGTGTTCAGCTCTTCAACGATAAAGGCCGCCATCATCTTGCCCATCATATCGATCAGGCGCTGACGTTCTTCGGCATCGGCGAGACTGTCACGGGAAAATTGCGACAACAGGGCAAAGGCCCGCTCCTTGAACGGCTCGATCACATCCTTGAGCGCTCGTTCGGCGAACAGGGTGAAGGTATCGGCGATCAGGTCGGAGATATCTTTGAAGTAGTAGGTGGTTGCCGACAAAGGCACATCCGCCTCACGGGCCACGGCCCGGTGACGCACTGCGCGGATACCCTCTTTGACAATAATATTCAGCGCGGCTTCGAGAATGGCCTGACGACGCTGTTCACTGCCGGCGCGGCGCGCTTTTCTTCCCTGGTATTGAATTGCACTACTCATGGACACAGTCAGCCTTTGTTGATTCAGCCCGGTACTCCCCCTGAGGGGATGTGTTGTGTCGCTCTCCCACCTTGTTACCCGCAAGCCGGGGCACAAACCGTGCCCCAAATCAGCCTTAACGTCCCTGGGGACGCATATGCGGGAACAAGATCACGTCCCGAATGGACGGTGAATCCGTAAACAACATTACCAGCCGGTCGATGCCAATGCCCTCACCGGCTGTCGGCGGCAGGCCATGTTCCAACGCGGTCACGTAATCCTCGTCGTAGAACATGGCTTCATCATCGCCGGCATCCTTTTCCGCTACCTGCTGACGGAAACGCTCAGCCTGGTCTTCCGCATCGTTCAGCTCCGAGAAGCCGTTGGCGATCTCGCGGCCACCCACGAAGAACTCAAAACGCTCGGTGACGAACGGATTATCGTCCATACGACGGGCCAGCGGCGACACTTCCGTGGGGTACTCGGTGATGAAGGTCGGATCTTTCAGACGGTGCTCCACCGTCTTCTCGAAGATCTCGATTTGCACCTTACCCAGGCCGTAACCATCCTTCAGCGGAATCCCCAGTCCCTCGGCGATAGCGCGGGCCCCGTCCAGGTCCGCCAGCTTCGCCGGGTCGATATCCGGATTAAAATGCAAAATCGAATCGAAAACCGTTATCCGGGTAAAGGGTTTACCAAAATCGTACACATCACCCTGATAACTTACCTGGGTGGTACCCAGCACGTCCTGGGCCAGCTTGCGCAGCATTTCCTCGGTCAGGTTCATCAGGTCGTGGTAATCACCATAGGCCTGGTAGAACTCAAGCATGGTGAATTCCGGATTATGACGGGTGGATAGCCCTTCATTACGGAAGTTGCGGTTGATTTCGAACACCTTCTCGAAACCGCCTACCACCAGGCGCTTGAGATACAGTTCCGGCGCGATGCGCAGGTACATGTCCATATCCAGGCTGTTGTGGTGAGTAATGAAGGGGCGCGCGGTGGCGCCGCCGGGAATCACCTGCAACATGGGGGTTTCCGCTTCCACGAAATCCTTTTCCACCAGGAAGTTGCGGATACCCGCCACCATCTTCGAACGGATCTGGAAGGCCTTGCGGGTCTCTTCGTTAACGATCAGATCCACGTAGCGCTGACGATAGCGAGCTTCGGTATCGGTGAGGCCCTTGTGCTTTTCCGGCAGCGGACGCAGTGCCTTGGTGAGCAGCAGGTATTCATCCATCATCACGTACAGGTCACCCTTGCCCGATTTGCACAGGATGCCTTTCACACCAACGATATCGCCCAGATCCCAGTGTTTGGTGTCTTTCTGCACGTCCTTGGAGGCATAAATCTGAATGCGCCCGGACATGTCCTGCAGCACCTTGAAAGCCTTGCGATCAAGCATCATGCGGCCGGCAACAGCGACCTGAATGTTCTTCTCAGCCAGCTCTTCCTTGCTGAACTCGCCATACTGCGCCTGCAGGTCGGCGGCCAGGAAATCACGACGGAAGTGATTGGGGAAGGCATTGCCCGCCTCACGCAGGTCGGCCAGTTTGGCGCGGCGCTCGGCGATCAGGCGATTTTCGTCCTGAGACGCTTCCTGGGAATCAGTCTGTGTCTGTTGCTCGTCGGCCATCGGGTTACCTTAATTCGGTCTCTCGCCTGCCTGCTGGCAAGGCTGATGCTGCTTGTGTTAATACAGCGGGGACCCTCTGGGGCCCCGCTTCCCGGAATTACAATCCTGCTTTCAGGGACGCTTCGATAAACTGATCCAGCGCGCCGTCCAGTACCTGCTGGGTATTATGGCTCTCTACGCCGGTGCGCAGATCCTTGATGCGGCCATCATCCAGTACATAGG
>OJIS01000255.1_pt1 | contig 19276 bp, 18 predicted proteins | sample 1595671 | NCBI WGS metagenome assembly OJIS01 (sample SAMN05416814, study PRJEB24817) | seawater metagenome | isolation source: Sea water | place: Canada:Atlantic | collected 2013-07 | reverse complement strand
GGTAGCAGTTTCTTTTGTTCTTCAATGTTCATTCTATTTACAGGGGACTTGAACCCCTTTTGGATCGTGCCCATGCTGGGCACACACAAGATGCGGCTGAGCAACCCGCTACCGCTGGCGAGTCGAAATGACCCTCCTTAATCAAACCCTTAAGCCTGTTGCGACGCGGCGCCCCCAGTAGCGGGTGCCAGCGCTCGGACGTTCGCTACAGAATGAAGAACCTCTTCTATATCGGCATCTCTCTATTCGTGATCTGCCTGTCGGGTTGCAGCGATGAGGCTACGGCACGGTCAGATACTCCAACGAGTCGAGCGGCTGCATCCAAGCAACTGGATATTCCCCTTCCGCCGTCTGCGCACTCAGTTTACTACTTCGACTACGCTGGAGGGCTCCAGGATCTTGAGAGATATATCCGCTTCGACGTGGCTCCGGAGGAACTGGATTCAGCCGTAGACGCATTAGTAGCCGCGAACAACAAGATGATGGGCCGTGCGTTGCCATATTCACGAGCGGCAATCTCTACTGCGGACCTACCTTCTCCTCGCAAGGAGTTTCTCCCGATGACATGGTGGGATCCCAGCGTCGTCGGCACCGGCTACTATCGTGGTCATTCAGATTCTTACGCTCTGCGGATTCTGGTGGACCAGGGTCATTCCCGTGTTTACATCCATCAAAACGACTAAGCGAACAAGATGCTGCGTCAACCGCCTACCCGCCGCGAGTTCAAATGATGTCCGTAACTATAACCTTTAACCCCCAGTCGGAGGTGCGCCGCCGGTAGTCGGTGCCAGACCTCTGACGTTCTACCAAGAAATGAAGTGGGTCATCGACAGCCAAAGAGCAACCGATCTACTCAACAACGGGTACTTGCCGCCTAGCGGCCTAAGCACTGATGATGCTGAACACGCCCGTATCGTCGACGCGCTCAAAAGCTTACTTACCGAAGCCGGCCTCAAGGTCGGAATCGAAGACTTTGAGGAGGTAGGCGAACTCTACGAACCATTTCAGGATGACCACATGATCAGGGCTGAATTGCTATCGTGGCGAATGCTTCAGGATGGACTCTTCTCTCGCCTTGCTGATTTTCTTCGAACCCAAGCACCACTGCACGCAATAACTCTTACTTTCGACATCGACGATGAGCCAGCGAGGATGCTTGAGTCACCAAATATTACTGTATTCCCGAATGAGATCGTCGGCGGGTTCGATCTGTGTGACCTGGACGACACTTCGCAACTCCTAGGATTCCCCGAGGTAGAACAAGACGCTGGACACCAAGACCTGACCCGCTCCGCGACAGAAACGCCGTGACCGCTCGAACCATAAACTCAGAATCAACGCTCGCCCTCCGGTCAGGTCTGGGTCAGCTTTAACGTTGCTATGGCTGCCAGGTTGTCAATGGGCAATAGGATATTTTAGTCATCTTTTTATAGATGAGATTTCAACTCCATTCAATGAGCTGAAGACCGGGATGAGAGGTGGCGGTTTTGATCAGTGGTGACCAGCAGGTTCGCCTATGGCTTGGTATGCTGCTATACGTGGGCTGCTCCTTTCGGAACCTTTCCAACAGTTTCTTTATTCACTTGGGTGACTCCTTTGATTCAGTCTAGGCACGGGTGCTCGGTTTCATCGGTGCCGTGATCAAGCGGCGGTGACTTCTCCTAACCCAGAACGTTTATCGAAGACTGGAGTCGGCTGAGGCCTTCTCATCCCGGACTGCAACGCAGTGGTCGGGTCTGTTTGTTCTTTGAAGTACGAGTATTCCTTGAGAACGGAATCTTTCTTTTTGCAAAGCCCCCCAAGGAACGCCGGGGTTTTGGAAAAAGGAAGGTGGAGTGATTGATGTTAGTTCTGCGTGGTTGCGGCTTGCTTGGCTTCGATGCGGGTGCCGAGTTCCCAGATGAAGGCGGTGAGTTCACGGGCCACTGAGACCTTGATTTTGTTGTGATGGATTTGGCGTTTCCGAAGGGTGCTGAAGCGGTGGCTGAGTCGCGTTTGGGTTTTCCAGGACAGTTCCTTGACCCAGCTCTTGGCGCCTTCTTGTCGTTTGGAAAGCTGGGCGCTGACCTTTGGGGGAACACGGTAGTGGGTGGCTTGTTCGATGAGGATCCAGCGGGCATGCGGATTACCACATTTACTAATTCCACCTCGGCTTTGTTTTTTACCGCTGGAGCTTTCGGTAGGGACGAGGCCGAGGAAGGCCATGAGCTTTTTGGAGTGTTCGAAGCGGCTGAAGGTGCCGATTTCACTGACGGTGACCATGGCTGCGACGAGCTTGAAGCCTTTGAAGGCCATGAGGGCATCGACGAGGGGTTTGCGTTGCCAGTCGCTCAAAAGTTGGAGCATTGCTTCTTCGAGTCTGGCGATGCGCTTGTGATGGAAGTCAACGGTGGTGAGGTTGTCCTCGAGGACGCGATTGTGGGCGGCATCGGGAAGCCTAAGATCACGAAGGTAGCGCAGGTGGGCTTCGGTCCAGTGGGTCTTGCCGGTGTCGTTGTAGCCGAGGCGGCGGAGCATGGCGAGGAGGCGGGTTTTGGCGCGGCGTAGATCATCGACGGCGTCGGTGCGGGCTCGACAAAGGTCGCGTATGGCTTCGTCAACGCTGTCGGGGATGTTAACCGGGACGAGGTCATTGGAGCGGAGGCTTTTTGCAAGCTTCATGGCGTCGCGTTTGTCAGTTTTGACGCGGTCACCGGATTTGACGGGGATGAGCGAGGGCGCGATGACATCACAGCGCACGCCCATTTGGAGTAACCGCCGGGCGATCCAGAAGCCGCATCCGCTCGCTTCGTAGCAAACGTGGAGGTCGGAGAGTTCCCGGTTTTGCTTTTTGGCAATACGACGTATGGCGCGCTCCAGGGAAAATTGGGTAGTGGAGATGTTGCCGTAGTGGCGGGGTTCGGCATCACGGTCGGATTCGAGGATAGAGATGACAGTTTCTGCTTTATGGACGTCGAGTCCGAGATAGAGTGTCTGAGGTGCGCTTGAGTTCGTTTTCATTCGTTTTAGTCAATGGATGTTGGATAGGTCTCAATTCGTTGAGATAGCCCACGATTTGAACCAAGCGCACCACGAATCAATCAAACAATGAACGATCTGAAATGCTGTGCTGGGCTCAACCGGCAGCCATAGGGTCTCGGCAAAAAAGAATGAAGCTCGCAACCATCTCAGCTTCCTGGCATCGAGATCTTCTCAATGTCGCTAAAGCATCCTGCGTTTCCCGCCTTGCTGAATATGGGATCGATGCAGACAGCGATATTGATGATTTCAATGTTCCGGGAAGCCTTGAGATCCCGCTGATGGCTTTGAAGTTGGCTAAGTCCTCGAACTATGACGGCATCATCGCATTCGGATTGATTGTCGATGGCGGCATCTACCGCCATGACTTTGTCGCATCGGCGGTTATCGACGGATTGATGCGGGTACAACTCGACACCGAAGTCCCCGTTTTTTCGTGTGTTCTCACTCCTCACCAATTCCATGAGCACTCGGATCACGTCCGGTTTTATCAAGACCACTTGGCCAAGAAGGGCGCAGAAGTTGCTGAATCAGCCTTCTCGTTTGTGACGCAGCTGGCCGAACAAGATGCTCCGAATCGCTCATTGCAGTCTTCTCAAAATTCAACCCCTCCCGTTCGCGACTCGGAGGACTAAAGCGTTAGCCAGGAAATGAAGATAATATTCTCACGAGCCGAACGCGAATACATCGTAGACAATTCTGAAACGGATTTGATGCTGACGGGCGTTGGCATGGAACTCATTGATGCATCTGAGAAAAGTCCTGACGAGGTGCAAGTGGATGCTTCCGAGAAAGACTACGAAGAGTTTCTGAACTCTCTTCGTGATGATTACATATGGAAGGTTCAAAGATTGCCAGATCCGGCGCATTTGACAGGGTTGGCGAGAAGGCTTCTTCCAGAATTTCGATCACTCACGCCCATGAACTTCGGCTAACAAGATGCTGCGTTGAAGATCGACGCAAGCGCGAGTGACTTTTTTCGTAACTTCGCACAATGAGAGGCAAAGCGGAGTTGGGTGTTCATTTCGACCCTCTCCGCCTTTAGGGCAGAATCCCGGTCTCCAATGGGCGGAGACCAGTGAATGGGAGATCACTCGCAACATTGAAGGTTTAAATTGGGATGAAATACCGATTCAGAGAACCGAGCATTTCTGAGCGGTCGAGGGAGATGTCAAATGCTTGCCACCCAATCAGACGTCAAAAATCTCCCTCTCATAGTCGCCTTCCCCTCCGATTCATGCTGAGATGCTCCTCCACAAATGAAGCTCCTTCTCTCCCTTCTCATCCTCACCTCGCTTTTCCCGGCATCCGCCCAGGAAACAAAACGTCCCAACATCCTCTGGATCTTCGTCGAGGATCTCTCACCTTATATGGGTTGCTACGGAGACCCCATCAACAAGGACCACACTCCCACCATCGACAAGTTCGCGGCTGATGGCGTCCTTTTCAAACGCGCTTTCATGCCTGCTCCGGTCTGCTCGGCTTGCCGCTCCGCAATTATCACCGGCGTCATGCAAACGACCACCGGCACTCACCAGCATCGCTCCTCCCGCGAATTCGGAATCGTTCCGGAAGATGTCCGCATTCACCTCCCCAAGGGCATTAAAACGATCCCCGAACTCATGCGCGAGGCCGGCTACTTCACCTTCAACAGCGGCAAGGATGATTACAACTTCCACTACGACCGCACCAAACTCTACACCGTCGGCTCAAAAGAGAACTATGTCGTCGGCCAAAACGGCTGGCAGGGAAACACTGCCCAACACGTCGGCTCGCTCACCAAGAACACCTGGAAGGCCCGCCCTAATGAAAAGCAGCCCTGGTTTGGCCAAATCATGCTCTGGGGCGGCAAGGCCAACGCCCGCCACGTCCGCAAGGGGCAAAAGCTCAAGGACGATGCCGTCCCACTCCCACCCTATTTCCCGCAGGCCCCCGGCCTCCAGCAAGCCTGGACCGCCCACTACAATGGCGCCCGCGGCACCGACAAGCAGATCCAGGACATCCTCGACCAACTCAAAGCCGATGACGAACTCGACAACACCATCATCTTTTTCTTCTCGGACCACGGCAACAACCAGTCACTCCGCCATAAGCAATTCTGCTACGAAGGCGGCGTCCATGTCCCCTGCATGATCAAAGGCGACCACCCCGCCCTCAAAGCCGGCACTGTGAGAAACGACATGATCTCCGGCCTCGACCTCTCCGCCACCACCCTTGCCTTTGGAGGAGCCAGGATGCCCGACTACCTCGATGGTCGCGACCTCTTCGCCCCCGATCACAAACCCCGCACCCACGTCATCTCGGCCCGCGATCGCTGCGACTACACCATCGACCGCATCCGCACCGTGCGAACCGACAAGCTCCGCTACATTCGGAACTTCTTCCCCGACCGCCCCATGCTCCAGGCCCAGTATCGCGACGAACGCCCACACGTTCTCGAACTCAAAAAACTCCGCAAAGAGGGCAAGCTCACTCCTTATCAAGAGGCACACTGGTTCGGTAAGCGCCCCACCGAAGAACTCTACGACCTCGCCGCCGACCCCTACCAAATCAACAACCTCGCCGCCGATCCCAAGTGTCAAGCCGAGCTCAAACGCCACCGCAAAATCCTCGAAGATTGGATCAAGAAAACCGGCGACAAAGGCCAAAATCCCGAAGACCCCCGTCAACTTAAAGCCACCTACGACCTCTGGAAAGACAAGCCCATCTTCAAAAACGCGAAAGTGAATCCGGAATACGATCAGTTCAAAAAGTAAGAACTTTTGCGCGAGGACACTGCTTTCCAAGGCCAAAGAACGCCTCCTCTCAAAGGTCCTGTCTCGCCAGCTCAATAAGACCCCGGTGCCGGCCCCACCGTTCCACCGTCGACATACTCAGCCTTTGATCGGATCTGCCGACGATACTCTTCGCCCATACTAATTTTAAGAGCCCAACGCAGGGCGTGACGGACCCAGGATTTACTATCGAACCGAAAACACGCAATACTTGGATTTCGCCAGTAGAAAGAAGCGTCGGAATCCGCACAGATCAACGAAAGATCATCCGGCACACGGACCCCATGAGTTCCCAAAAACTGTTCCACCGCTCCAAAGAGATTGAACTCCTGAACAATCAAGGCCGTCGGCGGGGTCACCTTGAAGAGCGAGTCCAAACACTTGTAAAAGTCCTCTTTCGAATTCCTCCAGAGAGGAAAGTGAAAGTCCGAAACCTCGATCCCCCCGTCCTCCAAGGCAGACAAATAAGCCTGCTCCGGCACACCCGGTTGCGGAAGTTTCCTCTGGGGACGGGCCAGAAGAACAATTCTTTGATGTCCACAAGCGAGGAGTCTCCGGGCAGCTTCCCGGTACGCTTCCGCCTTACTGGGACCTGCTCCCGCGATTGACGAATTCCCCCAACGCCCAAAGAGTGCAAAAATTGGCAAGCTCTGATTCGCAAACCAAGATAACACCTCTTCCGATCCTGCTAAAACCAACCAAGCATCGGCATTCGTCCCCCCGACAAGCGAGGCCACCCGATTCACATCCATCCCCAGTTCGCTCAAAGACGCCGACAGAATGAACGGGGTATAACCGGCCTCATTCAGGCCAAAAAGAATCCCAGCCATATAGTCAAGCTTCCGGTCATCATGCTCGAAAAGAAGAATCCCGATCCTGAGAGATTGCTTGAAACCCTCCCCTGACATCTCAATTTTTTTCCTTCGCCGGGGCCCCTGACCGACAAGGATGCCCTCCTTCTCCAGAAGGCTTATCGCACTCTCAATCGTCTTATGGTTCACACCGAGTTCCAGAGTCAACTGCTTGATCCCTGGCATCAAGCCAGTCCACCGCCCCAGTTTCAGCTCACCTCGCAAGTACTTTGCAACTTGCTCGGCCGCATTTAAAATCTCGAACGAGTGCATGTGTAAATTCTACCCCCCAAAAGGGGGTAGAAGTCAATAGGAGTTCTTCTCGCTTCCTGATTTTTTTACATCTACACCGCAGAAAAGTGAAGTCATGACGGGATTCGAAATTCTCAATTGACCGCTGACCCAATCTTCGAAAGTAACCATAAAACAGACATCATGAAAAAAACTGCCCAGACAATCATTGCCGCCACGGCCTCTCTCGTGGCATGTGGCGCTTCAAACGCCGCTCTCGTTAGCCAGTTCGGCATCCTTGATCTGACCGCCAACGGCGGCATCAACCCCAACACCGGCGTCGCTTGGGCAGACGGTGATCAGTATCGCCTCGCTTTCCATACGGATGAAACGATCACCGCGACATCCAATAACCCCGCTGACTACGATAACTTCGCCACCGCCCAGGCCCAGCAGAACCCCGCCCTCACGCTCTCGACGGGTTGGACTGCGCATCTCTATATCCACACGGATAGCAGCCTATCTGCGGCAGCTTCCCCGGTCAGCAGTCCTCGTGATCGCGCGGGCACCACCGATGAAACCGGCGGTGCTGGTATCGGAGGCGCAGGTGTGCCGGTCTACGCCTTGGATGGCACGACCTCGATTGCCCGCAACAACGCGGACATCTACAACAACTGGAGCAACCCGTTTGAGGGTGACACCACCCTTCGGCTTGCCTCGGGCAGTACCAATCAGGACTCCGACGGCAACGAGGTAGTGGCATCGCAAAACGTAAACTTCTCGCCCTTCCTCGATCAATTTGGTCTTGGGGATAGTGCCAACATCCACGGCTCAGACGCTTGGACAGGAGGTTTCGGAGCCCAGGTCAATCCTGCGGGCGACACCACGGATGAAGTGAGAACGAGCATCGGCAGCTCCAACGCAAACAACGCCGGACGCACCTGGAATCGCTTCCAAAGGAACAACACAGACAGCAACTCAGTCTACGCCCTCTCCCCGTTGCTGACCGTAACGGATGTCGTCGTTCCCGAGCCCTCCACGGCTCTGCTCGGCGGACTCGGTGGCTTGTTCCTGTTGCGTCGGCGCAGGAAGTAAACCCCTTACATTAATCAACTCCATCTAAGATCAGAGCGGCGGCTTGGGGGTAAACCCGAACCGCCGCTTTTTCTTCGAATTTAACAGAAAAACCTTCATCCAACTTTTCCCAAATCCTCATGAAAACAAAATTCCTCGTTCCAATCAACAGAGCAGCATGCTTTGCATCGCTTGCCATCGCCAGTCTCTCCCCTGCGTCCGCCCAAGTCGCCGGTCAATATGGCATCTTGGATCTCACTGCCAATGGTGGCATCAATCCCAACACCGGCCTCGCTTGGGCAGAAGGTGACCAATACCGTCTCGCCTTTCACACGGATGGCACGATCGACGCAACGTCCGACGACCCCGCTGTCTATGACGACTTCGCCACCGCACAAGCCAATCTCAGCACCCTCGGGAACGGAGCCATTCAAACTTCGACGGGATGGACCGCCATGGTCTACGTGAATACGGATGACACCATGGACCAGGGAGTCTCCCCGGTGAGCAGTCCTGTTGATCGCTCGGGCACCGACGAGCAAACCGGCACTGAAATCGGAGGTGCAGGCGTGCCGGTCTACGCGATGGATGGAACCTCCTGCATCGCCCGCAACAACGCGGACATCTACAACAATTGGAGCAACCCGTTTGAGGGTGACACCACCCTTCGGCTTGCCTCGGGGAGTACCAACAACGACTCCGACGGCAACGAGGTCGTCGCTTCACAAAACGTAAACTTCTCGCCCTTCCTCGATCAATTTGGTCTTGGAGATAGTGCCAACATCCACGGCAAGAACGTCTGGACAGGAGGTTTCGGAGCCGCCGTGAATCCCCTCGGCAACTCCCCTGACCCGGATGCGCAAGTGCGGGCCAGCTGGGGCAGCTCCAACGCCAACAATGGCGGTCGCACCTGGAATCGCTTTCAAAGCGCCACCACCGCCACTCAGTCGGTCTACGCCATTTCCGAACTCCTCACTGTTGGAACCGGATCTCCAGGGCTCCCCTTCGCCATCACCGACATCGAATATTCGCCCGAAACCAACGAAGTCACCCTCACGTGGCCTAAAACCGGAGCATCCTCCTACATCGTCAAAGTCTCCACAGACCTGATCGATTGGGATTTGGATCTCGATGACGGCATCACCGAAGCACAGGATGAAAACCCAGATGACGACACCCAAATCACCGTCACCTTGGAGCTTTTCGCTGAGCCCCTGAATAAGCTCTTCTTCCGCGTGGAAGAACAATAGATCGCTAACCCAGCCCCAAAAGCCGATGGTGGTCCTGCCACCATCGGCTTTTTTTGCCCCTCCTTCAAATTTCCGGTAAACACTCCCCTCTCTCGCAGGAAGCCCAGCGACCATTGGCCTCAGGGAAATTTTGAGCTTCGGCGATGTGGTAGGCGGAGGCAGCTGCAATTCCGAAGCTCAATTTGGTCTGCCAGCATATTGGACGCCATGCTCCAGGCCCAATATCGCGACGAACGTCCACCTGTCCTCGGTCTCAAGCAACTCCGCAAGGAGTGCAAACCCACGCCCTGCCAAAAAGGAGCACTGGTTCGGAAAGCGCCCCACCGCAGAACTTTACGACCTCCCTGTTACCCCATGGTCTCAGACAACAATTTCTTCCGAAATTGATGATTTCTCCAAAAAAGACGCTCATTCGAATGATGAAAAATTGTGACTACCATTCCTTATGCTAACACGAACAAAACAACTTGAAATTTTTGGTAACGAGTATAGTCCAGAGAATATTCCATGACAAAACTCAGGACTCCTTTCAATGCCGCGATCGCTGCTTCATGCTTATTGGTTAACCCGGCCTCTGCCGATCTCCTCATCTACGAAGCCTTCGAATACGACCCGACCACTGAGATCAACGAAAATGGATTTTTTGGTGATGGCAATCAGGCCGGCGGTGGCGGCCTCAGTGAGTGGAGCCAGATTACCAATGGAGTCGTTGGAACGCCTGCCGCTCCACCGAACAACGAGGGCGATGTTGCCGACGAGGGTGTCACCTTTACCGACGCAGGCGGCAACGAGCTCCCGGTCGCGGGCAACGCCTACGAGCGCAGGAACCGCGTCGGTCAGGTCGCTTGTTTCGCTCCCATCGACGCCAACGCAACGGCCGCCCTGACCGCCGACAATTCGACAATGTGGATGACCTTCCTCTTCCAGGACTTTGGTTTCAGCGGACCGGACTTCGGGATCGGCTTGCATTCAGAAAAGATGATCGGCAATGACAACCAGGACCTCGAAGCTCCGGGCTTCGGTGTCGGGTTCGGAATTGTATCGACCGCAGGGCAGGATCGAAACATCGGCACCGCCGTGTATGACAACGCGGCGAGCTTTGCCCGCCAGTTTGAAGAAACCCCCACCTTCAACGGCCCAGCGGATAGCGAGGTCTTCCTCCTCGCAATGAAAGTGAACTGGAATCCCTCAGGCACGCCGGACGAGATTTTCGTCTTTATTGTCGACGACCTGACCACCGAGCCTGATGAGGCCGATGCGCTCGCCAGCGACACCTTCGATTGGGATCTGCCGACCCAGCAGTCGTTGGACGTTCTCAACTTCAGCGATACCCAGGTCGGCTACGTGGACGAGATCCGCGTTGGAACCAGCTTTGGCGACGTTGTTGGAGGAGCAATTGTCGGAGCAAAACCGCTGACCATTACCGACATCACCTACACCGGCGAGTCGAGCGAAGTGGCCCTCACCTGGAATTCCAGTGCCGGAACAAACTATATCGTCAAATACTCGACCGACCTCGTGAACTGGGACAACGACCTTGAAGATGGCATCCCCGCCGACGACGGTGACGCAACCACCATAACCTTCGATCTGACAGATTTCGGCCTGGAAGCCGAAACCAAGATATTTTTCCGGGTGGAAGAAGAGTAAGATTCCAAAGAAATAAAATCCCCTCAATTAAACGTTCAGCATTTGTCTACCCTTATAAAACCAATCAAGTTCTCATGAAAACTACCAAGACTCCCCTCGCAGCGCTAGCCACCGCATTAGTCGGCTCCGCTTCCGCCACCCTTTTTATCCACGAACCCTTCGACTACGCGCCGACGAATCCCGTCAACAACGGTGCTTTCCTGGGTGATGGTAACCAGGCTGGCGGCCCCGGCCTTGGCGCCTGGACCCAGGCCAATACTAATACCAACGACATCGACGTCGCCGACGGCGGCTTGACGTTTACTGATGGCGGCGGCAACTCTTTGCCGGTCTCCGGTAATTCATTGGAACGTCCGGTCCGTCAAGGTCAGGCTGCAGTCAGCAGCCCGATTAACGTTGCCGCGACGAATGGGCTGACAGCCGACAACTCGACGATGTGGATGACCTTCCTCTATCAGGACCGTGGTTTCAGTGGCCCCGACTTCGGGATTGGGCTGCAATCTGAAAATATGATTGGCAATGACAATCAAACCCTCGCCGCGCCGGGCTTCGGCGTCGGATTTTCGATCAACTCCACCTCCGGTCCGGCTCGCAACATCGGAACCTCCATCTACAACAATAGCACGGAATTCACCCGAATCACCGAAGCCACCGCTACCTTCGACGGCCCCGGATCAAGCGATGTCCTCCTCCTTGGGATGAAGGTGAACTGGAACCCGTCCGGCACGCCGGACGAGATTTTCGTCTTCAACATTACCGACCTGACCACCGAGCCGCTCGAGTCCGCCGCACTTGCCAGTGACACTTTTGACTTTGATCTGGCGACCCAGAATTCGTTGGACGTCTTCAACATCAGCGAGACCCAGGTTGCAAACGTGGATGAAGTTCGGGTCGCAACCACCTTCGACGACGCCGTCGGCGGTGGCACCATCCCCGAGCCCAGCTCACTGGCCCTTCTGGGCTTGTCCAGCCTCCTGCTTGCCCGACGTCGTCGATAACCGCGCTCTGATAATTTTAAAGGTATTTTCAAAACCCCGCCAATTGGCGGGGTTTTTTTTGGTGTTTTCGAAAAGAAGATCATCCGCGGCACCCAAGCCGCACCCCGGCTCTTTTCACTGGCCGTGCCTGAAATCTCGCGCATCGGATTTCCAGATAATATTTGGTATTTTTCAGCAGGGAATTCCCTCCACCCTTGCTCATCAGCAATCCGAGTGTATCTCGTCGGGGCCTATCCACCTCCCCCCTTTTGAAAAACAACGCACTCCAGCGAGTTCTCTCCAAGCGCTTCCGCATTCTCCTCACCGGCGATCCGGATGGGGTGCCCCCTTGGCTTCCCAACGTTGCCGCGAGCGATGACCCCGGCCTCTACCTTCCCGACGAAGCACCGTGGATTGCACACGGTGACCTGGCTACTTTGGTCGGGGGCATTCGCGCCCTCCTCATGCAAGCCCTCCATCCCGGCAGCCTTACCGGAGTCATGCAACATTCCCGCTACAAAGGCGACCCCCTTGGACGCCTTTCGGGAACCATTCGCTGGCTCACCATGACCACCTTCGCCTCCACCGCCGCAGTTTCCGGCGAAGCCGATCGCGTCAATACGATGCACCAACGCGTGAAGGGTAAATACCAAAACGCCAAAGGCAAAACCATCGACTACCGCGCCGCCGATCCCGATCTCCTCCGATGGGTCCACATCGCCTTCATGGAGTCCTTCCTCCGTTGCCATCAACTCTACTCCACCCGCCCCCTCCCCGGCGGCGCGGACGACTACATCCGCCTTTGGTCAAAATCGGTCATCCCGCTCGGTCTTACCGAGGTCCCCATGTCCGAAGCCGAACTTCTCACCGAGATCGAACGCTACCGCTCCGAGCTCATCGTCACTGATGAAACCCGCGAGGTCATCGGCTTTATCAAAAATCCCCCTCTCCCAAAAACCGCGCTCCCCGCATACCGCTTTCTCTTCAAAGCGGCCCTCGCATCCCTCCCCCGTGAGTATCAGGAAATGATCGGCCTCGGCCACCCCTCCCTCCGCATCATCCGCCCCATCACGGTCAACCTCCTCCGACTCATCCGCGTCGCCATCGGCCCGGAAACTCCTATCGAGGAAGCTGCCATCGAACGTCTCCACCGCGCCGGCCTCATGAAGGACGGTAAGGTCATTCGGGACGCTTCCTGATTTTTTTCAACCACGGCGTTACCTTTTTCATGGTCATCGCATAAGCCTTGCAATGAAAACAACGTTCCTTCTCCCCGCGTTCCTCGCCATCCCCCTGGCATCCGCCGCTCCTTTCCAGCCCACCCACATCCCCGCCGAGGCCCAATGGTTTCTCCACGGCGATCTCACCGGCCTCCGCAAAACCGTGACCGGAGGCATCCTTCTCAAAGAGATCCGATCAAATGAGAACGACATGCTCACCGAAGTCGAAGAGCTCTTCGGCTTTGATCTCCTTACCGATCTCACCGACGTCACACTTTTCGGTAGCGGCAAGGAGGACGAAGCAGCCGTGGTCCTCTCCGGAAAAATCAGCCGCACCCACCTTGAAGAAACCATCGTACAGGCTGACGACTACGAAACCTCCACTCATGGAGCCACCACCATCCACCACTGGGACGACGAGGGCAAAATCCAACACGCCGCTTTCCACGGAGACGACACCGTGATCGTCAGTCAGCAAAAAGATCTGATCGCACTCGCCCTTGATGTCTTTTCAAAAAAGAAGCCCGGCTTGAATGCCGATTTCTCTCTCCCCTCGGAAGTCCCCGTCATTGTGGCCTTTGCCAACGTGCAGAACATCGACATGCCACTTGACGATGGCTCCAAAATTGTTCGTAAAGCTGATTCCATTCTCATGACTCTTGGCGAGACCGACGAGCGCCTTACCGCCGATATGATCATCCAAACAGGCACCTGGAAAGCGGCACGGAGAATGATGCACGTCCTCGAAGGTCTCGTCTCGCTCGGTGAACTGGCTGACGAAGATATCGAGGACCTCGACATCAAACACAAGGGACGGACCAAAGGTAAAACCATGACGATGTCGATGAGCCTCCCGGCAGCAAAGGCCCTCGCCCTACTCTCCGAACTCAAGTAAACTCGGCCAAGATGCCCCACCGCTCCGACACCGATCTCGTCCTCGCCGCTCTCGCCGGCGGGAAGGATGCCATGTCGGCGCGCGATGAAATCATTCACCGCTACCATCAAAAAGTTTACGGCTTCCTCCACCAACTTACCGGCCGAAAAGAAGATGCCGAAGACCTGACCCAGGAAACCCTCCTCCTCGCCCTGCGGAAGCTCAAGACCTTCAAGCAGGGCCGCGACCTCCTCCCCTGGCTCTTCACCATCGCCCGCCGCACCGCCATCTCCCAATGGCGCAAAAGCAAACCCACCTCTCCCCTCTTCGACTCCGATCACCCCTCCGACGAAAGCGCCAAGCCGCACGACGCCGTTGCTCTATGGAAGATCGCCAAAGACAAACTCAAGCCCGACGAATTCACCGCCCTCTGGATGCACTATCAGGAAGACCTCCCCATCAAGGAAGTCGCCCGCGTCCTTCGCAAAACAACCACCCACGCCAAAGTCATCGTCTACCGCGCCCGCAAGCACCTCGGCAAGGAGCTCGCACTCACCAACGACGCTTGGCTTCCCGGCCATCAAGTCAATCTCACCTCGCCATGAACACCGACACTCTCGAAAACCGCCTCCGCGTGAAAATCACCATCGAGACCCCACGTCCCGGTTTTGAAACGCGCATTCAGGCCATGGCCCGCGAGCCTCACATTCCGGAGAAGAAAAGTCTCACTCGCCGCATCGCCATGCCCGCTCTGGCAATCCTCGCCATCGGAATCGTCATCTCTCCGAAGGAGAAACCCGCTGAGCCACCCGTCGCCGATAAGGCCGACCCCATCGAGCCACCCGTCGAAGAGTCCGCCATGACCAAGATCGAAGAGCCTGTTAAAAGGGAAATCGAAGGCCTCAGAAATGATGCAAAATGGACAATGAGCCTTTTTAAGAAGGCCCTTCCCTCCATCCCGGTTGAGACAAAAAAGAAAGAGGGCTCTCCACTGGAAGAATAGCTCCCTAATTTTCTGAAAAATTCTTCGGAGCGAGTGACCTTCTTCATTCAGGCGAACTTCTCCGAATCCTGCGAACACGTCAGCAGCCCTGCCACTCTTTCGGACAGAAGCGACAAGAGATTCCGCAAAAGCCTCACTGATGAGGTCGTAAACTCAAAAAAGCCCCCACCCTTGCGAGTGGAGGCTTTGAAATTTCCCGAACAGACTTCAGCTCAGCGCCTTCACAATGCCTGCGGCATTGATGCCCAACTCGTCCATCACGACATTGCCGGGAGCAGAGATTCCGAAGCGGTCGATCCCAACCACTGATCCTTCGAGGCCGACATACTTATACCAAAGACCGCTGACACCGGCTTCGATGGCAACGCGCTTGGTGCAGGAAGCAGGAAGAACCTCAGCCTTGTATTCGGCGGACTGACGATCAAAACGCTCAAGACATGGAGCGGACACCACACGGGCTCCGGCACCAATTTCCTTGGCCGCTTCAATCGCGTGACCCACTTCCGAACCGGTTGCGAGGATGATGCACTCCAGAGCGCCTTCTTCCTTCTTAAGAATGTAGGCTCCCTTGGCCACGCCATCACGACGAGTCGCTACCGAAGCGTAATCGTTCAATGACACCACCTTCTGACGACTCAGAATCAAAGCAGTCGGTCCGTCTGTGCGCTCCATCGCGCACACCCAGGCACCGGCGACTTCTTCCTGATCGCCGGGGCGAATCACGTCTACATTTGGAATCACCCGGAGACCACTCACGGTCTCAACCGGTTGGTGCGTCGGTCCATCCTCACCCACGCCGACCGAATCATGCGTGAAAATGTAGGTCACAGGAAGCTTGGCCAATCCGGCGATCCGAATCGCCGGGCGGAGGTAATCTGCAAAGACACAGAAAGTCGCGCCGCTGATGCGGAAGAGGCCATCGTAAGCCACTCCGTTGCAAATTGCGCCCATTCCGTGCTCACGGATTCCAAACCAGATATTGCGTCCGGTTGGGTTCGTGGCAGAAAAGTCTCCCCCTTCTTTTAAGTAGTTCTTGGTCGAACCATAAAGATCGGCCGATCCCGTAATCACGGAAGGCATCACCTTGGCAACCGCATTGATCACCACTCCGCCGGAGCCACGAGTGGCGTCAGCATAGTCATCCGCGAAAGCTGGAATCTGATCGGAAAGATCAGTCGGAACCACCTTGGCGACACTGTCCTCGAGCTCACTGGCCAGTTCCTGGTTCGTAGCGGCCCAGGCATCATAATTGGCCTGCCATTCGTTGAAGGCATCAGCCTGGGCTTCCGCCTGAGCGGCAAAGTAAGCCTTGGTTTCATCGGAGACATAGAAAGTTTGAGCAGGAAGACCCAATCCCTTGCGGGCCTCTTCCGAGAATTTGGCACCACCTTCACCGTGAGCACCGGCCGTTCCGGCAACTTCAGGAATCCCCTTACCGATCAGAGTCTTGGCAATGATCACCTTGGGCTTTCCGTTGTCATTGGCCTTGGCTGAATTGAAAGCAGTGAGGAAGGCCTCCAAATCGTGCCCGTCGATCGTAACGGCCTCCCAGTTGAGGGACTCGAAATATTTGGCGGCGTCCCATCGCTGGGTCACGTCCGCCATGGCGTCGAGGGTGACATCGTTGCTGTCGTAAATCAAAATCAAGTTGTCCAACTCGTTTTGACCCGCAAAGGCAATGGCTTCCTGAGCCACACCCTCTTGAAGGCAGCCATCACCGGCAAGTGCCACGACATGATGATCGAAGATGGTATGATCTTCGGTGTTGAATCGTCCGGCGGCGCGCTTTCCGGAAAGCGCGTAACCCACGGCATTCCCCACGCCCTGGCCCAACGGCCCGGTGGTCGCTTCCACACCCTCGGTCTCATCATACTCGGGGTGTCCCGGAGTGATGGAGTGGAGCTTTCGGAAATCAGCGACATCCTGGCCGGTTACGTTGAACCCGGCGAGATGCAGCCAGCTGTAGATAAACATCGAACCATGACCTGCCGAGAGAATGAAACGGTCGCGATTGAGCCACTTCGGAGCGGCAGGATTAAAACGGAGAGCTTCGCCAAAAAGAACCGCGCCCATATCTGCGCATCCGAGGGGAAGGCCTAAGTGGCCGGAGGAGCAGGCATGGACGGCATCAATGGCCAATCCGCGGGCCTCGGCCGCTGCTCTTACTAGTGCATCTTTATTCATGAGGGACAGAACCTCCCCAAATCAGGCCTACCAATCAAGCCGTAATACAAATTCACCGTGACAAGTTCGTGCAAATCTCACTCATCGACCGAAAATCCCTTCACTCTTCACTTTCCAACATTCACTCTTCCCAAGTGAACACCCACCCGGCTCCCCCAAGACTCCAAGGCAGGCTTCTCCTTGCCGCCCCCTCCCTGCGCGATGGCAACTTTAACAAATCGGTCATTCTCCTCGCCGATCATACTCCCGACGAAGGAGCCTTCGGCCTCATCCTCAACCATCCCTCCGGCCAAAAAGTAGGCGAGCTCATCTCCGGCCCCGAATTTAAACACCTGGCGAGTCTCGATGTCCACTTCGGCGGCCCGGTCTCACGCGACCAGCTCACCTTCGCCGCTTTTTACAAAAGAAATTCCAAATTCGGATTCGCCACCCGCATCTCGGCAGACGAAGCCGGTGCCTACCTCAACCAACCGGATACCCTCGTACGCGCCTTCGCCGGCTACACCGGCTGGTCAAAGAATCAACTCGAAGACGAGGTCGAACAAGAAGCCTGGACCGTCGTCAAACCCCAATCCGACCTCATCGCCCGCCAACACGATATCACCCTTTGGAAAGAAATCATGTGCGGCATCTCTCCCTATCACCGTATCCTCGCCAACGCACCCGACGAAATCTTGGCCAACTAACCCTCGCCAGAGGACCCAAAGCGTTTTAGCCAAATCCGCCCCATTCTCCACCGCGCTGCAAACTGCTGGGTTTCCATCCTTGGCACCCCCCTTTCAGACAGATTAGTCTGACAAATCGTATGAAACTTAATTACATGCAACTACTCGCCCTTCCTCTGGCGGGTCTGTCTTTCGCTTCCACCAAACCCATCGACGCCGGGCTTGTCTTCGAGGAAAAAGACGGCGTCGTCGCGGTCGAAGCCGAGCACTTCGTTTCCCAGGAAAAATCCGACGTTCGCGCCTGGCACATCATTTCCACCGAAAACGCCCCCAAGATCGCGCCCGACGGTGATCCCACTCACGCCAACACCGCCTCCGGGGGTGCTTACGTCGAGATCCTCCCCGACACCCGTCGTTCCCACGATGACAAGCTCATCAAGGGCGAAAACTTCACCGACAAAGGCGGCGAACTCGCCATTCTGACCTACCCTATCCACTTCAACACCCCCGGCCGCTACTACTGCTGGGTCCGCACTTTCTCGACCAACACCGAGGACAACGGCATCCACCTCGGCCTCAACGGCACCTGGCCCGCCTCCGGAGCCAAGATGCAGTGGACCAAGAAAAACCAATGGGCCTGGGACAGCAAACAACGCACCCAGAAAGTCCACACCGGCGTCTTCGGCCAAATCTGGCTCGATATTCCCACGGCGGGAGTTCACAAAATCCACTTCTCGATGCGCGAGGACGGCTTTGAGTTCGACAAGTTCCTCCTCACCACCGCCAAGCCCGAGCAGAAATCCCCACCCAAAGGCACAGGCCCCGCGACTCTCGTCAAAGAAGGAAAGCTCCCCAAGGCCTTCAAAACCAAACCAGCAAGCCGCTTCCCCAAACACTGGGGCGCACCTCCACAAATCCAGACCATGGATTTCGTAGAACTTCCCGAGCCTTACGGCAAAGGATCGTCCACCTTAAAAAACTGGATTCTCGAAAATCAGAAAAAGGACGCGGCCAAGCCGAAGTCACGTTTCCCAAAACACTGGGGCGATCCTCCCAAGATCCAAACCCGCGACCTCGTTCCCCTCCCCGGAAACTACGGCCGTGGCTCCTCCACTCTTAAAAACTGGATTCTTGAAAATCAAAAGAAAGATGCTGGAAAAAAAGCAAATCTCCCAAATAAAGTCGCAAGCCTCCCCGACCTCCAGCAACCCCGCAAGGATCACGGCGACGGTACCATCGCCATCACCGGAGCCAAAACCCAATGGCAACCTGTCAATCTCACCCTCGACGGCCCCTTCGCCAACGAACTTGACCAGAATCCCAATCCCTTCCGCGACTACTCCCTCGTCGTCACCTTCACCCACTCCTCCGGCGCCCACGAATACCACGTCCCCGGATACTTCGCTACCGATGGTAACGCCGGTGAAACCTCCGCCAAGTCCGGCACGAAATGGCGCCTGTCTCTTATACACATCTGACGCTGCCGACGATCTACTCTGTGTAGA
>OJIS01000253.1_pt1 | contig 19326 bp, 14 predicted proteins | sample 1595671 | NCBI WGS metagenome assembly OJIS01 (sample SAMN05416814, study PRJEB24817) | seawater metagenome | isolation source: Sea water | place: Canada:Atlantic | collected 2013-07 | reverse complement strand
AGATCAGCCTCGGTCTCGTGGGCTCGGAGATGTGTATAAGAGACAGCCGCAGATCACCACACAAAACCGATCTCCCCGGAGCCAGTGACTCCGATCGCCTGAGCATGCTCGAACTCGCGACCGCCCCCCTACCCTGGGCCGTGGTAGAAGATTACGAACTTCAGAAGCCCCCGCCATCCTTCACTTGGGAAACAGTGAGGCATTTCACAGAAGAACTCCCTCCAAAAACCCGTCTTTTCCTCCTGATCGGATTCGATCAGTGGAAGAGTCTTCCCAATTGGAAAAACATCGAAGCTCTCGCCACCGACGTCGAGTTCATCGTCGTAGGACGATCTCAACAAGCTCGGCCACGTGAGGGATACCAAGCCCATTTCATCGAGGGCAACCATCCGGCATCGGCCAGCCAAATCCGCGAAAACCTCGCCCTCGGAATAGCTCCTCGTTGGCTTTCAACCCAAGTTTCTGACTATATCGCAGAAAAAAATCTCTATTCCCAAGCTCCCTGACTTGCTCCCAGGCCGGGAATTGACTAAACACCGACCCACAAGAACGAACTTCCGTATGAAAAAAACACTCTGCTCCCTCTTTGCGCTCAGCCTTCTGGCAACGGCACAAGATGCCCCCGACCCCGCCGAAAAAGCTCCTGAAGCGCCTAAAAAACCCCAATATATCATCGATCTCCAGAGCCTCTCCGAGGAAGACGGCAAAAAATACCAGGAGCATTTCCTCCGCGCTGATTATCTCTTCAAGCAAAAGCGCATTTTCGAATGCCTTGAAGAACTAGAAGAAGTCAACAAAATCTATGCGAACAATCCCTCCAGCTCAAATCTCAGGGGCGCGTGCTACGTTGAGTTTCGGAGCTTTGAGAAAGCACGCATCGCCTTCGCCAAAGCAGACGCAGCCAACCCCGGAAATTTCAATGTCCTCTTTAATTTGGCCGAAATCGAATTCGTCACCAAAAACTATAAAGAAGCTCTGAAGTTACTCAACCAGCTTGCGGCAGAAGCCAGCGAAAACAAAGCCATCGAAAGCATGCTCCCGCTCGTGAACTTCAAGATTCTTCTCTGCAAGCTCAAGACCGATGACGAAGCAGGAGCTCGCGCGATCATCGCGAAATCCGACTTCCTTGATGACTCCCCGCTCTTCTACTACGGGAATGCTGCTCTGGAATACTTTGCTGATAAGGGCCCGGAGGCTGAAGTCTGGCTCTCACGGGCCGGTCGTATCTTCCGAAACCCAAATATCATCGCACCCTGGCAAGACACCTTGATTGAGTTCGGCTACATTGAGAGCTTCTACGGTGGCGACCTCGAAGTCCCCGCAAACACCTCGGGAGGCGAAACCGGAGAGTAATCACAGGCTCTCCACTGGTGGGATCTGCTCCAATTTAATCCCGTAAACTTCCGCAATCGCAGGAGCGTCAGACTCCTTGTAGACCTCCCGGTAGTAGATCTCCTTAATCCCGTAGGCACAAAGTGTCTGCATGCACGGAGTGCACGGCATCGTAGTCGTCGCGACTAATTTGGCCTCTCCACGCTTAAACAAACTGCATAGGTTGACCTCCGCATGCAGCATGAACTTTTGGCGACCGCCCCTATCATCCCAGAACCCGAGAGGAGCATCGAATCCGGGAGCCAAGCCGTTATACGCCGTAGCAATCACCCTGTTATCCCAGTCAAGCGCAGCCGCTCCCACCTTCCGGAACGGATCCTCCGACCGCAAACTCGCGACCTCTGCCAACGCCATCGCATATTCAGGAACAGACAATCTTGACTCGCTCATTCGTTCTATCATGGATCCCCTCTCCCAAAGTGTCCAGCCAGCGTCCTAAAATCAGCCTCAAGCGAATCTCCCGCCGCTCCACCCTTGGTTTACTCGGAATCGGAGTTCCAAGTGGAATTTGGGCCGCCGCCATTGAGCCCAATCATCTCTCCATCACCCGTAAGGAACTGATCCTTCCGCGCTGGCCCAAGGCCCTCGATGGCTTCCGCATCGCCCAAGTAACCGATGTCCACTTTCGCCCCGGAGATGACGAGAAACTCATCGCCAAAGTTCGCGAAGCCCTCGCTCTTGAAAGTCCCGACCTCATCGCAGTCACCGGGGATTTCGTCATCGATGACCCCTCATCACTTCCCGAATTTGCCCGCGCACTCAAAGATCTCTCCGCGACCCACGGAGTCATCGCGAGCCCCGGAAATCACGACCGTTGGCACTGTCGCAGTCACAACCTTAAGAAAGAAATCGAAGGAGCTGGAATGACGTTCCTCTCCAACGCCGGAACCAACCTCCACATCAAGGGCGAGAACATCTTTGTCAACGGACTCGATTCGATCTGGGGGGGCCGTCCCAATCCCACCCGGGCCTGGAGGGGACATCAAAAAGGAACCCCCGTTCTTGCTCTCGTTCATGAGCCGGACCCCTTTGACGAACTCCATCAGTCCCACCCTCTCGACCTCCAACTTTCCGGACACACCCATGGGGGTCAGTGCCGCGTTCCCATCCTCGGCTACGTTCCTGTCAAAGTGAAATTTGGCCGCAAGTTCATCTACGGTCATTTCCAAAAAGCCGATTCCCAGCTCTTTGTCGGCAGAGGCATTGGCACCGTCGGGCTTCGTGTCCGTTTTGCCTGCGCCCCCGAAATCGCTATTTTGACTCTTCGTTCAGCTTAAGGAGGATCTCTTTTAACTTTCCGGCGTCATTGACCGGTAATTGGCAGGTTTGGCCCACACAGTAATAGGCGGTCGCCTTGCCATCGACTGGCTTCAAACCCGCCGTAAACTCACTCACGGGCCCTTCATTTCCGAGAATGATGCGATTCGGATCAAAGCTGGCAGTTGCCGCCCCAAGCATTCCCTCACGACCTTCCACACCCGAGATCACCAGGCGCCCGGGTTTCTCCAGATAAAAACGAAGACTCATCAGCATTTCCCCCATTCCTCCCGGAGATTCTTTGATCAGACCGAGATAAGCTTTCAGGGTTTTCCCGGCAACATCCTTCAGATCCTGGCGTCCGGTGATTTCACCCAAGATCGCAAACTCACGCGCGCCCACGGAGCTCTCAGTAGGGATCGCCCCGTCGAACTGCCCCTTCAACCGGAGGACCAAATCCGCCCGCTTTTCACCCTGATAAAAACCACCACTCTTCTTGTCATAAAAAACCGTCAAAGCTCCCTCGGCCAATTTCAGGGCAAATGCCAGATCATCTTTCCTCAGCTCCGCTTCATAGAGCTTCCTCGTTCCAGCTAAAAACAACAAATAGCTTTGCGCCTGAGCCGTCTCATCGCGGTCACCCTCACGCCAGCGATGAGAAAGCCTCCCTGCTTTTTCATCCCACAATTTCGCCTTCACGAAATCATGAGCCCCGCGCGCCGCCGCAAGATACTTTGGCTCCTTTAAAACACGACCCGCCCGCGCCATCGCCCCGATCATGAGACCGTTCCACGAGGCTAGAATTTTATCATCTGTTGCCGGAGGAATCCTCTTGGCCCGGATCTTGGCCAGTTTCGCAAAAATCCCGGCAATCACAGCCTGCTCTTCCGCGGTCAGACTTTCCCTCGGCTTCTTAAAGTGAAGGACATTTTGATTCGGTAAGGGCTCCGGATCGCTATGATCCAAAAAGTTCCCTTTTTCCGACACCCCGAGAACTTCGCGAGCCACTTCCATCTCTTCCTTCGTCAAAACCCCGGCCAACTCCTTCACCGTCCAGCAAAAACACTTCCCTTCCTTTCCCTCGCTCTGAGCATCCCTCGCACAATAGAACCCACCCTCCGGATGGGTGAAATCACGCAAGACGCAATCGGCAATGCCCTTCACCACTCTCCGAAAACTCTCATCTCCGGAAATTTGCCAGGCATCCAAATAGAGCTCCATCAGCTGGGCCTGATCATAAAGCATCTTCTCAAAGTGCGGGACAAGCCACTCACGATCCACCGCGTATCGATGAAATCCACCCATGACATGGTCATGAATCCCCCCGTTCATCATATGCCGGCACGTCTTCAGTATGGCCTCCACCGCCTTGGGATCTCCGGACTGGAGAAGAAATCGAAACACACTCGCTTGGGGAAATTTCATCTCAGTCCCCAGGCCACCCCAAACCGGATCAATATTTGCCAAAATCCGGGGAACCGACTGATCGATCACCGCCTGATCCAACTCGCCGGCGATCGCATTTTGTTCGTGGAGACCGCCGAAGTACTGCTCCATCTGCTTGTGCATCTGGGCCGTCTGCTCCACCACATCGTCCTTCTTTGTCTCCCAAACTTCTTGAATTTGCTTCAAAACCGACGGAAATCCAGGCTGCCCGTTTCTATCCTCGGGCGGAAAATAAGTCCCTCCCGTGAGAGGCTTCAAATCTGGGGTGAGAAACATATTCAGAGGCCAGCCGCCTGACTGCTGGGTCATCGCCTGATACGCTGTCATATAGACCTGATCCACATCCGGGCGTTCCTCCCGGTCCAACTTGATCGCCACAAAATTTTGATTCAGAAATGCCGCGATCTCCTTGTTTTCAAAGGATTCCCGCTCCATGACATGACACCAGTGACACGTCGAATACCCAACGCTGAGTAAAATTAACTTCCCTTCCTTCTTCGCTTTTTCAAACGCTTCCGGCCCCCAAGGATACCAATCGACCGGATTATAGGCATGCTGCAGCAAATACGGAGACTTCTCCTTTGCCAGCCGGTTCGCCTTCTTGACCTCCTCAGCTGAAGCCCCACCCCAAAAAATCATCGCCAAAATTGGCAAAAACAAGATCGCTCGCATAATCATCGACATGACTCTAGCGGCCTTCCCGCAAAACAAAACTCGATTCTGAAAAAGCAATTTTGCGACCCTCGCTTTCACCTCCAAAAATCAAAGGATTCCTTTCTTCACAAGATGTGCGAAATTCCGTCCATCAGACTTGCCCCCGGGCCTGATTCCTCCTTAACTCTCCCCCCTTGGAAAAAAGACCTCTTTGATCCTACCCACTTCTTTAGCCATGATTGAAAATATCCGTAAATATTCCGGTCTCATGATCGTCGTTCTTGTCCTGCTGTTCGTAGGCTTGGTCTTTCTCGACGGCGGCCCTTCGCGAATCTTCGCAGGGAAACCCGTCATGGAGGCCGCCGGCCAGTCCATCTCAGCAAAGGAATTCGACCGCCAGCGCGCCTTGATGGAGCTGCCCGGAGCCCTTCCCAATACCTTCGAGCTTCCTCGTGAGACCCAACTGATCGCCAGCCACTACCTCGGTGACGTTTTCATCGAAAGCCCCTTCCCTAAAACTCCCGCATCCGTGGTTGGCACCATGGCACGATATCTTCAGCCATCTTTGGTGGAGCCGGAACGCTTCATCACAAACCGGATCAACATCCAAAAGGCTGGCATCGAATACGGAGTCACCCCTAGTAATGAAGAAGTCGAAAGCTTCGTTGAAAACGTGATCTTTGCCGACCCTGAAGGGAACTACGATCAGGAAGCCTATTCGGACTTCCTCAAAAACCGCGTCAGCAGATTCGGTGGAAACCGGGGCTTCAACGACTACATCCGCGACCTCCTCACCGGACAAAACCTCGCCAAACTCTTCGGAGGAGGAATCTCACCGGAGATGGAAACCGTCCGTAACATCTACGACGCCCAAAAACAGGTCATCACCGGTCAGCAGATCGAAATTGATGCGAGCACCTACGAAGAAACGGTAAAGCCGACCGAAGAGCAGCTCAAAGAGTATTACGATGCGAACCAAGGCCGTTACAACTCGGACGAGCTCCGAAAAGTCTCCTACGTTCTGATTGAACCCGACTGGGATCAGACACTCCTCGAAGTTAATCAAGCCAAAGAGGCAAGCAAGAAGGCCGACGAGATGATTAAAAAGGCCACCGAGGAGCGTGAAAAGGCCGCTGAGGAAGCACGTAAGAAAAACGAAGCGGACAAACCGACTCCTACCGAAGCTCCCACTCCTGCCGAGACTCCCACTCCTGCCGAGACTCCGACTCCTGCCGAGGCTCCGACTCCTGCCGAGGCTCCGACTCCTACCGAAGCTCCGACTCCTACCGAAGCTCCTGATCCTACCGAAGCTCCTGATCCTATCGAGGCTCCTGCTCCCACAGAGCCGACAACACCCTCTGAAGAAGGTTCCCAAGGTGATCCGGGCGAACCGGGCGAGCCAGCTCCCGCTCCCGCTCCAGCAGACCCTACGACAGCTCCCCCGACACCAGCTGACCCCATTCCTGCACCTGTTGTGCCGGTCATTCCTCCTGCACCTGTTGTCCCCGTCATTCCGTCACCAGTCGTCACTGAGCCAATACCAGGCAGCGGACTGGATGCCGCCATCTCTGGTAATGGAGGCACGGGAATTCCCATCGTTCCAACTCCGCCACTGCAGCCCACTCTTCCCAAGACGGCCAAAGAAGAGCTCAGCAGCGCCGAGAAACAAAAGGCCGTCGATGCCCTGAACTTGGCCGCCAACGACCTCGATCAACTTCTCGCCGACAATCTTGGTAAGGATCTCGAAGAAATTGCAAAAAAGAAGGGCTATGAGGTGAAACAAACCGAATTCTTCTCGAAAGAGAATCCCCCCAAGGAATTTTCCTCATTCATCCAAAACGTTCAGATCGGCAAGGTTTCAGACTCTGCCTTCCTTATTCCGGAGACTGGCGATTCCGACGAGAAGATCACGGTCCCCCACCAGACCGCCGATGGCTGGTTTATTATCCGACTCGATGAGGTCCAGCCCTCCACCCCTCTGAGCTACGAGGAAGCCAAGGAGCAAGTCATGATCGATCTCAAAAAGGAGATGGCTCGCGAGCAAATGATCAAGGAAGCCAAGGAACTCGAAGAGAAACTCGCCAATGCTCTCGAAACTGGAAAATCATTTGAGGAAGCTGCCAAGGAACTGGAACAGACGCCGACCGAAATCAAAGACGTCGGTGAAGGCCAAACCTTTAACTTTGGAGCACGGAGCCAGAAATTGCCGGATCCTCCCGAGTTTCTCGCCGCTCAATTCACCAACCCCGGTGATCTCGCCCCCATCAAGTACACCCCTTCCGAGGAAGAAGCCACGACTGCCCTCATCATCTACGTGAAGAAACGTGAAGTGGTCAAGGATCCCGAATACCTCACCGGCCTCGACAAGAGATACCAGTCTGTCAGCGGAAACATGAGGTTCCTGGCCTTTTCAAACTGGCTTTACGACCGCTTCCTCGAAAGTGAAGTCGTCCCTCCGACCGCTGAATAACACCTTTCTCAAGACAATGCCTGACCACTCCGCTCGTGATGACGCTTTCGACCGGGGGAATTCCCACCTCGCCCTTGGAGAGCTTCCAGAAGCCGAAATCGCCTATCGTGAAGCTGTCGCTTTCGATGATGACTTCTTCGACGGCTGGCAGGCCCTCGGAATGACTCTTCTCAAACTCGAAAAGGTCAAAGAAGCGATCGGTTGTGGAATCAAAGCTACTCTTCTGGAACCAGACGACCTCCTCGCATGGACCGGTCTCTCTCAAATGTATGTTCGTGACGGCCAGATTGCCGAAGCCGAGCACGCCAAAGGAAACGCCCGTATTCTCTCGATGGGAGGAAAGGTGACCAATCTTGGCAAATCTTAACATCCATCCGTTCTACCCATGTTCTTTGTCACCACCGCCATCGATTATCCGAATGGCAAACCCCATATCGGGCACGCCTACGAGAAAGTTCTTGCTGATGTCCTCACCCGCTACCAACGCCTCAAAGGCGTGGAGTCCTACTTCCTCACCGGCGTCGACCAGCATGGCCAGAAGATGGTCAAAACCGCCGAAGCGGAAGGGGTAAACGTCGCAACCCTCGCCAAGCGAAACACCAAGGGCTTCATCAAGCTCTGGGAGAAACTCGGCGTCGAATACGACGGCTGGGCCGAAACGATCGACGACCGGCACAAAGACTGTGTCCAAGCCATTCTCACCGACCTCAAGGAAAAAGGCGCGCTCTACAAAAAATCCTATGCCGGCTTCTACTCCGTCCGCCAGGAACAATACCTGACCGACCGCGACCGCAACGAGGAAGGCAACTTCGGCCCGGAATGGGGTGAGGTGGAAGAACGCGAAGAGGAAAACTGGTATTTCAAGCTCTCCGAACACGCCGACTGGCTGCGCGCCACCGTCGAAAATGATGATCTCAAAATCATCCCTGAATTTCGTAAAACAGAAGTCGTCAACGCCATCGAACGAACCGGTGACGCCGATCTCTGCATCTCCCGGCCCAAGGACCGACTCTCCTGGGGAATTCCCCTCCCCTTCGATCCGGACTTCGTGACCTATGTCTGGTTCGACGCTCTGATCAACTACATCTCCTTCGCGGGATACCGGAAGCCTGACGGCAGCGACCTTCCGGAATTTGATTCCCTCTGGCCCGCCGACCTCCAAATTATCGGGAAAGACATCCTTGTCCCCGCTCATGCCGTCTACTGGCCCTGCATGCTTCACGCCATGGGCTTCGAAGCCTCCGACATGCCCACCCTCCTCGTCCATGGTTTCTGGAATATCCGCGGTGACAAAATGTCAAAATCACTTGGTAACATCGTCGATCCCGCAGAACTGGCAGATAAGTTCGGCCCGGAAGCGGTCCGATACTATCTCTGCCGCGATATCCGCTCCGGCAAAGACAGTGACTTCGACATCGAGCGCCTCGTCATGCTCTTCAATACCGAGCTCGCCAACGATCTCGGCAACCTTTTGAACCGGTCCATCAACATGACAAAGGGCTTCTGCAACTCGACCATCAGCTCAACTGCGACTGACGATCCAGAAGACGTCGGCTTGCGCCAATCTCTCGCAAAAACCACGGAAGCCTATCGCACCGCGATGGAAGCCTGTGAAGTCAGCGAGGCTCTTCAAGCCATCAATGACCACGTCACCCATTGCAACGGCTATCTGGAACGCCACAAGCCTTGGGAGATGAAGAAAGACGAGTCCAAGCTTCCACGCGTTGGAGAGGTTCTCTCACATACCGCCGAGTCTTGCGCCCATCTCGCGCTCCTGCTCAGTCCCATTCTACCGACAGCTGCCGAAAAAATATTTGGACAGCTCAAGAAGGAAGAACTGACAAACCTGACTCTTGATCAACTCCAGTGGGGACTCCTTGCTCCCGGCCACCAAACCGGAAAGCCAAAGCCAGTTTTCCCACGTATTCAGATCGCGGAAAAGGAAGCCTAGGAAACGCGGCTCGCCTTGATTCACAAGATCACACGCCGCAAAAATCTCCCGCTTGTATGAAGAGGGAGATTGCAAAGTCCACCTCCGCGCCAGTCGCGAAGGATTTTCAAAAGAGGCGGGACCCTTAATCGTCGTCTTTATCCTGCTTTTCTTTGTCCTTGTCCGGCTTTCCACGGCCAACGACGCGTCCTTTTTCCTCAAGGAAGAGACGGGCTGCATTAAAGCTGCTTCGGGCGTAATCCCTCAATCCATTATCATCGAGGAGGGCCAAGCCTTCTTCAGTGACTTCAGACTCGAAGATTTTCCAGGCCTTCTTGGCCAGATCTTTCGCATCAATCGAAACCCGTTGCTTGGTCTCACGCTTTTCGGGGCGATCACGGTCGCGATCACGATCCCTTCCGCCACGGCCCCGGCCACGACCACGACGTTCGTTTTGATCTTGTTTCCCCTGATCTCTCTGGGAATCGTCAGAATTTTCCCGCGGTTCCTTCCGGTTATTTTGCCGGGGCTTTTCATTCGGAGTCTTTTCCCCCTCATCATCTGGAACCAGCTTTTCACTAACCTCCCCAGAAATAGGCTCGCCAGCGGTCTCACGACGGGCATCACGAACGCCTGATCGAGGCTCACGGCCTTGTCTGGCAAGTTTCACATCTTCCTGGGTCTCACGTTTCAGAGAGGATTCCGGGCCAGACATATCGGAGCTTTCTTCCAGAGGAAGCTGCTCGTCGCTGTGATCAGATTCAGATTTGGCACTCTTACGAGGTGCACGCTTTGTAGCACTTTTTTTCCGCACGGTCTTTCGTGCAGCCTTCTTGGCTGGTGGTGTCTCTTCGGACATATATTTATTGATTAGAACAGGCGGGAACACAAAGTCTCCCGCCTGTCAATGAGTATTAGATTTAAGCCGATAACGACAGATGATTACTGCCAGATATCGTCTTGTGTTTGTTCGTTGTCGAGATTCCCGCTGGTATTGATATCAGAAGGCTCTCCATCCGGCCCAATCGACCAGAGGTCAAAATCACCGTCGTTCCTGACGTTCTGGACTGGATTTCCATTTTGATCGAGAGCGGCCCGATATCGGAAGGACTGACCAAAACCATCAAGAATCACGCGATTCCCCTGAAGGACTCCGACAAGGGCCGGATTACGATCATCGTTGAGCTCAGGCCAGTAAACAGGCTCGGTCGGATTTTGGCCCTGTCCGGTAAAATCACCAGAGAGAGCCTTGTAGACAATAGCACTCGTAGCATCCTGGCCAACGGGATAGATCCCATTGTGCTCGGCTGCATAGTCCTCCAGCTTCAGCCGAATCATCTGCAAGGTTGTCCTTGTCTGGTCGATGTCCCGCTTCTTATTGACCCTCACCATCACGCCGATGGTAATTCCAGCCAAAATGACGATGATGGCCACCACGACCAAGAGTTCGATGAGTGAGAAGCCAGGCCGAACACGGCGGACCGGGGAATTTGAGGAAATGTATTTCATAGTGTTAGAGTAACAGATCTATCGAAAGGAAGCAACTGGCCCGAGGCCTAGCCGCCCTGCATCTTCTGAATCACGCTGATCAGTGGGAGGAAGAGTGCGAAAACAATGGCACCCACCACAAGAGCGAGGACCACAATCATGAGTGGCTCCAGAATCGAGGTCAGTGCCGTTACCGCCCCATCAACCTCGTCATCATAGACATCTGCGATCTTTAGAAGCATCTCCGGTAGCTGGCCCGTCTCCTCCCCCACATCAACCATCGAGACAACAAGGTTGGGGAAGATCCCTGATCCTGTCATCGGAGTCACGATCGATTCACCTTCCTTGACCGCATCGTGGACCTGATCGATGGCCTCAGCCACGATCGCGTTTCCAGCAGTGTCTCGGGTAATGTTAAGAGCCTGAAGAATGGGAACACCAGAGGTGACAAGAGTTCCGAGAGTCCGGCTGAAACGCGCGATGGCGCTCTTACGCTGGATATCTCCGAAAATAGGGATCTTCAGCTTCAGGGCATCGACCGAGTGTCGGCCCTTCGTGGTCCGGGCCCAGGCTCCGAACGCAGCCCAAGCGCCAACGGCGGCAAAGAGAATCCACACGGAATTTGGGAGAATGAAAGGTCTCGCCAACATCTGGTCAGAGAAGCCAAAGACGACTCGGGAGATGAGAGGGAGTTGGGCACCATCCCCCATGTCCCGGAACATGTCACGGAACTTGGGAACAATGAAGAGCATCAGGAAACTCATGATCGCCACCGCGATGAACATCACGATCAAAGGGTAGACCATGGCGGACACAATCTTTCCCTTCAGTTTATGAGCCTTCTCCTGATATTCCGCAAGACGGGTCAGAACGACTTCCAAGACACCACCAAGCTCACCGGCTTTCACCATATTCACAAAGAGCTTGTTGAACATTTTGGGGTGTTGCCCGAGACTTTCGGAGAAAGTTGAACCTCCCTGGACTGATTCGGCAATGTTGTTGATCGTTGCCTTGAGAACAGGATTGGGCTCCTGCTTGCCCAGAACGTTGAGTCCACGAAGGAGGGGAAGTCCGGAGTCGATCAGCGTCGCAAGCTGACGAGTGAAAATCATCAAAATCTTGGGCTTCACTTTCCCGCCCACTTTGCCGCCCTTACCTTTGGCCTTGGATTTGGTTTTCTTTTTCCCCTTCTTTCCGGGGGATTTGGCCAGCGACCCCTGTCCCTCCGGGACGACTTGGGTCGGGTAGAGGCCCCGTCCACGAAGTGCTTGAATCGCTTCTGTGTCTGAGTTGGCCTGCACCACTCCGCTGGTTTGTTCACCCTTGGAATCGAGCGCAATGTATTGGAAATTAGCCATGAAAATTAGTGTGTCTGCTTAGTTCTAAAGAGTTGAAGAAAGGTTGGGGAAGCTTGAAATGTCGAAATCTTGATCGAAAACCATCAAGATCAACGTATCAGCTAGGTTTAGGTGTATTTCAGGACCTCCTCGATTGTGGTCCGACCCTCGTAAATACAGCGCAAGCCATCCTCTCGAAGTGTTGTCATACCGAGTTCGACCGCCTTCTGCTTGATGACGACCGCCGGGGCCCTGTCGATGATGAGTTCGCGAATTGGGTCGGAGACATTCAAAAGTTCGTAAAGACCAGCACGCCCCTTGTATCCGGATTCACCGCAGGTTTTGCAACCCTTTCCAGTGTAAAAGCTCTTGTCTCCCAACTCATGGGGAGCCACTCCGAGTTGGCTGAGGATGGCCTCACTTGGCTCATAGGGTGATTTGCAATCCGGGCAGATCGTCCGCAAGAGACGCTGGGCAAGAATCCCCTCCAATGAGGCCGCTACCAGGAATGGCTGGGTTCCCATATCAACCAGACGGGTGACTGCGCCAGCCGCGTCATTGGTGTGAAGAGTCGAAAGCACCAAGTGCCCCGTCAGCGAGGCCTGAATCGCAATCTTTGCCGTATCAAGATCGCGCATCTCCCCCACGAGAATCTTATCGGGATCCTGTCGCAAGAAGGCTCGGAGAACGCGCTCAAAAGTCATTCCAATGGCGTCGTTAATTGGAACCTGAATGATGCCGTCGACGTCATATTCGACGGGATCTTCCGCGGTCAGAATCTTGGTATCAATGGTATTGATCTCCCGAAGAGCGGCATAGAGAGTTGTCGTCTTACCTGCACCTGTGGGTCCAGTGACGATGAAAATACCATTCGGCATCCGGATGGTATCATGAACATATTCGTGAATGTGTTTGGGCAGCCCGAGATTATCGAGGTTCAGATTTACCGAGTTCCGGTCAAGAACACGCAGAACAACACTCTCGCCATACTGGGTTGGCAAAGAGGAAACACGCATATCGACCGACTGATCGCCCACCTGCTTCACAATTCGTCCGTCCTGCGGGATACGACGCTCGGCAATGTTCATGTTCGCCATCACCTTGACCCGCGAAATGATCGGGAGAGCAAGATGAACTGGTGGAGGTGACATCTCGTAAAGACCACCGTCCACCCGGTAGCGAATCTTAAATTCAGTCTCAAACGGCTCGAAGTGAATGTCTGAAGCCTTCTCCTTAATCGCTTGATAGAGAACAAGATCGACGTAGCGCATGATAGGGGCCGAGTTCGCCTCGTCCTCCATTTCGGCCTCACCGCCCTTAAAGCTCAATCCCCCGTCGAGCTGGCTTAGGATGTCATCCATGGCCTTTTCTTCGCCGCCATAGAGTTCGTTAATCTTCTGCTCGACGAGATTGTCGGCACCCACTACGAGAATGAGCTCCTGACCGACGGCAAAGCGGAGATCCTCGAGAATTTGAGGATTGAGAGGGTCGGTCAGAGCGACTGAAATCCCGCCGCTGTCGTATGAAATTGGGAGAGCGCCATGAAGTCTGGCGGTGCCGGCAGGAATCAGGGAAAGGAGCGCTTCGGGAGGCTCAAATTCGCTGAGGTCAATGTATTCGGCACCCAGTTCCTGGGCGATCATTGGCCAAATATCGTCGCGCGAGCCAATCACCTGGTAATCGGCGAGAATTTCTGCAGCTTCCTTACCGCTGTTTTCGATCTCCGAGAGAACGTCTTCCTTGAGGGCGCCGTCGATCATGCCGCGGCTGACAAAGAGATCGAGGATTTGAGTATTATCCATCTGTATCTGAAAAGTAAGTGTTTGTGTGTGTGTTTGGTATCAATCGGCGTCGGACATGGTCACTCCGATCACCTCGGCAGCCGAAGTCATGCCAACGAGAACCTTTCGGATTCCGTCCTCACGAAGAGTCCGCATTCCAAGTTCTCGAGCCCTGCGCCGGAGTTGCGGCGTGCTCAGATCTTGGTTGATGAGGTGGCGAACTTCATCGTCAATAAGGAAGATTTCAAAAATACCGATTCGACCGCGATAGCCCGTGTCCCGGCAGTTTTCACAACCAACAGGCCCCATAATATTGGCGTCGGCAAGCTGGGCGGGATCGATGCTCAGCATCCGGAGCTGCTTTTCATCGAGTGTCGCGGGCTCCTTGCACTTATCGCAAAGCTTCCGGACGAGTCGCTGAGCGAGAATGGCCCGCACCGCCGAAGCGATCAGAAATTTCTTAATGCCCATATCGGCGAGACGTGCCACCGAGCTGGGAGCATCGTTCGTGTGCAGGGTGGAGAAAACCAAGTGACCGGTCAGTGAAGCGTTGATCGCAATATTCGCGGTCTCACCGTCTCGAATCTCACCCACCATGATGATGTTTGGCGCCTGTCGCAGCATCGAGCGAAGCGCGGCCGCGAAAGTCATCCCGATATCCGCGCGAACCATCACCTGGTTAATGCCGGCGAGCTCATACTCCACCGGATCCTCAACCGTGATGATTTTCTTATCCGGCTTGTTGATCTCATTCAAACAAGCGTAAAGAGTCGTGGTTTTTCCTGAACCCGTAGGCCCGGTGACCAAAATGATCCCATCGGGAAGGCGGAGGAGTTTGGCGAAAATCGCCTGATCATCAGAGAGGAAGCCGAGCTGGGGAAGACCGAGACTCAGAGCCGACTTATCAAGAATACGCATCACGATACTTTCACCGTGATTGGAAGGAACGGATGAAACACGAAGATCGACTTCCTTCCCTCCCATTTTCACCTGAATTCGACCATCCTGCGGAATTCGCTTCTCCGCAATACTCATCGAGCTACTCATGACCTTGATTCGGGCAATCACGGCTGGAAGAAGTTTCTTCGGATGACTCGCGGCCTCAATCAACTTACCGTCCAGTCGGTTACGGATTCTTAAAGAAGTTTCAAGGGGCTCGATGTGAATATCACTCGCCCGCATCTTGAAGGCATCCACCAGGATCCCCGAGACCAACTTAATCACCGGTGCATCGGAATCATCCGAGCCGATATCCCCCACCACCTGGAGTTCACTCGCGTCAGCCTGCCCAACCTCGTCACCGAAAATCTGCTGCCAGGCATTTTGAATCCCCTTGGGAGGAGCGGCGTAAAACTGGCACTCGCGATTGACGATATGCGGGATGGCATCCTGAGCCTCGAAATCGAGCACGTCCGCCAAAGCAATACTGAGATATGACCCATCATCAGCAAAAGGAACGGCATTGAAGCGCCGGCAATCCATCAGAGAAAGATAGGTTTTGAAAGCGGGATCGATGAAACCGCTGGCAAGGTCAATCACATGTGTCCCCACGTTGGCAGCTGAAACTTCGGCAATCGCGGTCTCAGTAATGTCCCCATGATCGAGGAAATGCTGAATCAGACCTTCATCTCCCAGCTTGGAGCGAATGTCATCAACGTGCTCGGGAGTCAGGTGGCCGCCTTCGACCAAGAGTTGAATCAAGTAATCTTCGTTTGAATACACGGTGTAATGTTCGGTGTGCGTTTCTGGTGTGTGGTGCCAGGCGAATGATGCTTCATCCTCCTAGCGTTTGACACAGACTGCGGAAACGAGAGTGAGGTGTCAACCAGTCGGAACCGAATGACGAAAAAAATCTACGATCCCCCCCTAAACTCGGCAAAAAACACCCCCAACAACTCCTCCTGCTTGCCTGCCATCAGCCTCGCATCATCCGGATTTCGGTCATCATAACCTGATAAATGGAGCATTCCATGAATGCCATAGAGGGCAATCTCGCGATCCGGACTGGAGCCAAATTCACTTGCTTGCCGGGCCGCAACTTCGACCCCGATCAAGAGTTCACCATGATCAAAGGTAATGACATCTGTCGAAGTGGCATCGTCCAGAAACTCCCCATGCAAACGAGACATCTCATCATCATCCAAAAGCGTGACCTCAATCCCACCAAGTTCTCGAATCTCCCCTTCCCCAATCTCCCTTAAAAACTGAAAGATCTCTTCCCAGCCAGCAATCAGACGATCCAATAGCTCGGGGGAAATATCCCTCGATTGGCAGCGGGGGTATACTTCAATCATCGATCCATTGATTAGCCCTGTTGGCGTCGACGCCGAACGCGTTCAATCTCCTCGACCGAGACCACTTTCCCACCCTTCGACAACAGATCCGAGGGGGCATCCTCCACCTGATCCTTCGGATATTCGATTCTCGCATGCAGCATGCTCCGCAAAGTGGCAGCAAACACCTTACGAATGGTCTTAAGTTCGTTCAAGGTCAACCCACAGGCATCCAATTGACCATCTCGAACCCTCTTGAAAACGATTTCATCCACCAAAGCTCGAATCCGACTTGGAGAAGGCTTCGAGATCGTTCGGGAAGCACTCTCGATCGCATCTGCCAATGAAATAATCCCGCTTTCCCTCGTCTGAGGAATCGGCCCGGGGTAGCGAAAACTCTTCTCATCGATCTTGGGAAGATCATCTGTATTAGAAGGCCCGTTCCCCTTCTCGATATTATGTTTTACCAACCGTTCCTGCGCCTTGCGGTAGAAATAGTAAACCAATGAATCACCGTGGTGCTCCTGAATCACCTCAAGAATTCGCGGATTCAACTTGTTCTTGATGGCGAGATCCACGCCATCTTTCACATGAGCGACAATAATCAGAGCACTCATTGTTGGAGTCAGCCCATCGTGCGGATTGAGCCCTCCTTGATTCTCGATAAAATACTCCGGCTTGTTCAGCTTTCCGATGTCATGAAAGTAAGCGCAAACCCGACTCATCACCGCATTCGCCCCAATGGCCTCGGCCGCACTTTCAGCCAATGACGCCACGATCAGACTATGATGAAAGGTCCCTGGTGCCTCGATCTGCATCTTACGCAGAAGAGGGTGATTGAGATCACTTAGTTCCAACCATGACATCTCGGTCGTTAAGCCAAAAACTCCTTCCAGCAAGGGGAGAACGCCTCCCACAAAAAGCCCCGTCAGCAAACCTGTCGAAAGCGCAATTAAACACGCTTTTCCAAAAATTGTCCAACTCTCGGAATCAGAGAATGCGAGACTCTCCATCGAGATCTTGCCAAAGGCCAGGTCAACCAATAGAGCCATGATTCCCACCCAGAGCCCGGCACGCAATAAACGCCCTCTTTTACTCACCCTCTTCGTCGCGAAAACCGAAGCAAGACCACAAAACAAACTAATTGCGAAAAAGGCCCAGCGATCATCGCTCGGCACCGTCAACGCCCCGAAGAGACTCACGAAGACCGAAGAATAGACTCCTGCCCGCTGACCTAGCAAAACCGAATGAACCATCGGAGCCAGAGCCATCGGCATCACCAGAAATTCATAATTCTCGCCCAGTCCCGAATTCAGAGCCACTCCGCAGGCCAACTTAACCAGCCAGAGATGAATCAAGATCCCCCCGAACACCAAAAGCACACTGCCATTTCGACTCGCAGACTGCTGATGGTTCAAGTGGAAGATAGCCAGGCCTGAGATCATAATGACCACCGCCTCCACCACCCGGCTCGAGTTGACACCATCCACCCCCGCGAAAAGGCCTACCATTCCCAGCGCAAACGCAAGATAGAGCCCTCCACGCATGAACAAGCTCCGGTCCAAGCGAGCAAGAACCCCACCATCGGAGTTCGTCCTTCGCTTCTTGCCTGAAGAAAGGCCCTGTTGGACCAACCTCCATCTTCTGATTTGATCAACAAGTCCCAAAATAGTGATCTTGGTTCGCTCCCCCCGTCACGGAGAGAACGTCGGCGGAATCTAGAATCAATGAGCCCGCCTCGCAAGGAAGAAGACTGAAGCTATTTCGGATCTCCGAATGAATAAATTCGGAGACCCTAAAAACCAATGAGTTGAGAAAAAATCAACCCAAACGAAAGACGATTCTCGCCTTCGTAGTGTCATATGGAGACATCTCCATCTTCACTTTATCACCGACGACAAGTCGGATGAAACGCTTGCGCATCTTGCCGGAAATGTGGGCCAATACTTCGTGGCCACTTGGCAGGGCCACCTTGAACATCGTTCCAGCAAGCACGGCAGAGATCGTCCCTTCGATCTCGACGGACTTCTGCTCGTCTCCTTCTCCAGGTGCTCTGTTGGCTTTGGAAATGTGACGACGTCCGCGACGGCGGCCTCCGCCGCCACCTGCTGGCCCAGGTCTTGGCGCAGCGCCTCCAGCGCCCGCTGTAGCTCCTCCCGCTCGTCCGCCGCCACCTGCTGGGCGTGCGCGCGCTGCTTCACCGCAGCCAGGCGCGCCTCGTCGGCCGTCTCGAGTCGCGCCGCCGCGTCTACCCGTGCCTGCCGAGCCGCGTCCAGCTCCGCCTGCAACGCCTGCTGCGCGCCGCGCGCCGCCAGAGCGCGCTCCGCGGCCTCCGCCTCGGCGCGCGCGCGCTCGCGCCGCAGCTCTTCGCCGGCCTTGCTGCGCTCGGCCGCCTGCTCCGCCAGCTCCGCGCGCAGCCGGTCCTCAGCCTGCCGGGCCTCCGTGCGTTGCTCCTCGCGGCGGTCGCGCTCCGCGTCCAGCTCGGCCTGCGTGGCCGCAGCGCCCGCGGCGCGCTCGGCCAGCTCGCGCCGGAGCTCCTCGGCGCGGCCGCGCAGCAGCTCCGCCTCGCGGTGCCAGCCGGCCTCGCCGTTCTCCTTCTCCAGCACCAGCTGTCGGTAGCTCGCCTCCTGCTCGGCCAGCGCCGCACGCAGACGGTCGGCCGCCTCCTGCTCGCGGTGTGCGGCGCGCTGCGCCTCCTGGCCGGCCGCGTCCAGCCCGCGCTGTGAGGCGCGCCGCTCGGCGTCCGCCGCGTCGCGCGCCTGCTGCAGCCGCAGCCGCAGCGCCGCCTTTTCGTCCTCGGCCTCTGCGGCACGCGCCTTGAGCTCCTCCGCGCTGGCCTGCGCCATCGCCAGCCGCATGTCCGCCGTGCCACGCTCGCTCTCCGCTTGTAGTCGCGCCTGCCGCGCCGCCGTTTCCTCGTCGGCCAGCTGCCGACGCACTGCCTCGGCCGCGGCGCGCGCCGCGTCCACCTCCGCGCCGAGCTCCTGGCGCAGCCGCTCCGCCGCCGCCCGCCTCTCAGTCGCAGTGCCACTGGCGGCGGCGCGCTCTGCCTCCAGCTTGGCGCGTAGTGCCGCGCCTTCAGCAGCGGCGGCGTCCGCGCGGGCACGCAGGTCCTCGGCGTTGGTTTCCATCAGCCCCAGCTGCATCTCCGCGCGACGCTGTTCGCCACGCAACTCCAGCTCCAACGCCGTGCGTGCTGCCTCCTTGTCCGCCAGCTCGCCGCGCACCGCACTCGCCAGCTCGGCCTCGCGCTGCAGCTGCGCTGCGGCTTCGGCGCGCGCGCGCTCCAGCTGCTGTC
>OJIS01000252.1_pt1 | contig 19366 bp, 14 predicted proteins | sample 1595671 | NCBI WGS metagenome assembly OJIS01 (sample SAMN05416814, study PRJEB24817) | seawater metagenome | isolation source: Sea water | place: Canada:Atlantic | collected 2013-07 | reverse complement strand
CGAGATCAGCCTCGGTCTCGTGGGCTCGGAGATGTGTATAAGAGACAGCTACAAGTTGCTGCCGATGTGTTTCAGCAAGTTATCCGAGAGCAAGATGCGTACCCGTTGGCCTGGAAAGGGCTTGCCCATTGCCTTTTTCAAGCCGGAGATTGGGAGCGTGCGCAGGCGGCCTATGCCGCAGTGCTGGAGCGTGACCCCAACGATATTGAGGCCAAGACTTTTATTGCCAACTGTATTCTGAAAACCGATGCTGCTTCCAAGGCTGGCGTATTACTGGAAGAGGTCGTTAGGGATAATCCCGATTATCCGCAGGCAGGGGTCTGGTATGGTGAGGCTCTTCGCCGCAGTGGCAGAGTTGAAGATGCCATCCCTTTATTTCAGCAATGGAGCTCCAATAAGGAGGTGGGCGAGTTAGCCAAACGTTTATTATTAGCCTCCTGGATATCGATTGAAGATTACAGTGAAGTGGAGAGTGTTCTTGAGCCTTTGCTGGAACGCTACCCGCATGACCCGGAGCTGCTGACGTTGTATGCCCGTTGGTTGGCTGTTGAGGGGCGTCGCGAAGAGGCTATTGGCACGCTTAAAAGCGTTCTGGAAAATGAGCCAAATTATTTCACTGCATGGTCGCCTCTGCTTGATGCAATTAAAGAGCCGCTTGATGCAGCATTTGAAAAACGATTGTTTTCCGCTTGTGAGACAGCCGAAAAAACAGCGGATAAGCGTGATGCTGCGGGAATGTATTTTGCGGTTGCTCGTCAACATCAATTGGCAGGGGATTTGCACAAAGAAATGCTGGCACTGGATAAAGGCAACGCGGCCATGGCGGAATTGGCGCCAATGGACTTTAGCCGTCATGCTGCTAATGTAAAGCGTGTCAGGGAAGCCTATCCTGCTGAAAAAATAGAAGAAGTTAGCGTGTCGAATAGTGATGGCTGTTCAGATTTCTCTCCCGTTTTTATTCTTTCCCTGCCTCGTTCTGGGAGTACTTTGTTGGAACAGGCTCTTTCTCGCCACCCAATGGTTGCCGGTGCCGGAGAGGCGAACTTTGCCAGTGATGCCTGGAGACAGTTGACCGGAAGTTGGAGCCTGACAGATTACCCTGAAAATCACGAGTCAATCTCAGCTGAACAGTTGAAGCAATTCAGGGACGCCTATTTGCAAGCTGTGTCTCGCTTCGGGATAGCTCCAAATAAAGTGATGATTCATAAAGGGATTAATAATCACAAAATTGCAGGTCTGCTGGCTGCTGCTTTTCCCGGGGCAAGGTTTATTGAGCTAAATCGCGCACCTCTTGACGTGGCTTATGGCTGTTATAAGCAGAACTTTGAGTTTCAACATTTTAGTTTCACGGTCGATGGCATAGCGTCCGAGATTTCGTTATATCGTGAGGATATGGATTGGTGGCATCAGGTCCTTTCCGACCGGCTTAATGCGACAACGTATGAAAGGTTGGTTGAAGGTTTTGAAGAGGAGTTACGGCGGCTACTGGCATGGCTCGGACTACCTTGGGATGATGCGTGTCTTGATTTTGGCAGGGTCAGCAGAGTGGGTACTGCCAGTATGAATCAGGTCAGAGAAGGGGTTTTTACAACCGCAGTTGGGAAATACGCCAAATACGGCGAGTTGTTCAGCCCATTTGTGAAGGCCTTGGAGCAAAGGGGGGTGAATGTGCGGTCTGTTTCTTGAGCTAGGGCTGCACCCCTGATTCTAGCTGGGTTTGTCGAGGGGAATGCTGTGTCCAGGTTGTTCCCCGTGCCGCCTGTCAGAATAGGTGGTTGCCTGCCCAGTGGGACATGGTTAACATGACTGGCCATGTTTGAAACAAACAATAACAATAACGGCGGATAACTTGCCATGCTGACGTCCATGCTGGGTGTAGCGCTGATCTACTTTGCTGCCAACGAATCGGTGGTGATTGAGCCCCCTGAAAAAGGCGTAATCTACTACGAGCACCCCACCGGTGATGGACCGCTCCGTGAGCGGGGCCTCCCTGTTAAGCCCGTTTCTGAATTCCGTTATCAAAATGTCACGCGCCAGGCGTATGACTACTCCTGCGGCTCTGCAGCTCTGACCACCGTGCTGAATCAGTATCTTGGACGTCAGTTCCAGGAGCGTCAGATCATGGAGGGCCTTCTGCGCTTTGGTGAAACCGAGAAGATTGTGGAGCGTCGGGGTTTTTCACTGCTGGATATGAAGCGATTGGCTACCGCGCTGGGGCATCCTAGCGGCGGGTTCCGTGCTGAAATTAAAGACATCAAGAGCCTCGACCATCCTGCAATCGTGCCGATCGCATATGGTGGCTTCAAGCATTTCGTGGTGCTAAAGAAGTATCAGGAAGGTCACATTTATGTTGCTGATCCGGCTCTGGGGAATATCAGTTTTACAGAATCAAAATTCCTGGAAATCTGGGATCAGAATGTTCTTTTTATCGTATTCCCTAATGGTTTTGAGCCCCAAGATGGTCTGGAGCTGACAGACTATGATCTTCGTCTTTTGGATGAACGAACCATTAATAGGCTGGCATTTCAGCAATTCCCGGTATTTACCAATACCATTGAAAATTGGGCGGATAAGGCCAGTACACTTCGCCGGGTACTGATAGAGGAAGAGGATGGTACAGAGCGTGTGATCAACGTGCCGACCCGCACCTATTTCAGAAAATAAGAGCCTGCAGTGGCAAATAACAAACAGAATAAAGGAAGGCTTTGCATGAACATGAAGTCTGGAAAAGTGGCAGCGTTAGCTGCACTCCTGCTTGCGCAGCCCTCTGCCTGGGCAGCAGAAAGTGTTGAAGAAGCACGTGATGCTCTGCAGACAAAGGAAGATGACGTTACCGAGGAAAAAAACCTGGAAGAGGTATTTCAGGCTGCAGAAAAGCAGTATTCCTTGCTTCCTAGCGGGAAGATGTCGCTGAACTTTGCTGCTAATTATAGTTATTTTCGCGATGATCGCATCGATATTGCCTTGGATGAAGATACGGGCAGCATTAGCCGATTCCGCATTGAGCAGGATGCCCAGCATTCTTTTAGCTCGTCTTTGTCATTTGACTATGGTATCTGGAACAACCTGACCTTCAACACTCGTCTGCCTGTTTCCTACAAATACGATACGGAAAAGGATGTCTCTCAAGCAGCACTTGGTGATGTGTCATTTGGGCTGCGTTACCAGCCTTTCCCGGTTCGACCTGGTGCCATGAATACGACACTGTATACCACTCTCAGCACACCTACGGGTGATAGCCCCTATGACATCAATGTCAGGAGCGAGGTTTCCAGTGGTTCAGGGTTTTACTCCCTGGGTGGCGGCGTCAGTATGAGTAAGGTTGTAGATCCAGTTGTATTGTTTGGCTCACTTGGCTATTCGGTGGCATTTGATGTGACCGGAATCAATCAGCGCCGCGGTTCGGCTGTCCTGGAAGAGGTGAACCCGGGTGATAGTATCAACTTTTCTATGGGGCTGGCTTATTCCTTGTCTTATGAGGTTTCTATCAGCGCTAGCTACCAGCAGTCCTATAACTTCGATACAGAATTTCAGTTTAGTGATGGTCGGGTAGCTAGTTCTGAAGATTCAACATCAAGCGTGGTTAATACTTCTGTTGGGCTTCGTTCTTCCAAGAACCGGATTATTAATCTGAGTTTCGGCTTCGGTCTGACCGAAGACTCTCCCGACGTGCTACTTGGACTGTCCATGCCGATCGATTTCAGTGGTCTGAAACCCGGTGCCTAAGCCAGTGTTTGCAGTTGTGAGAGGCATGCCATGAAGAAGAATAATAAGGCTTTAGGCTGGAGTTTGGCAGCTTTGCTGGGCTGTCTGTTCTCCACGAGTGCCACGGCACAGTTGGCCAATAACCTGGCAATTGATGTCCGTGCCATGAGCATGGGCCACGCGGTGACAGCAGACCCCCCGGGCATTATGGCAATCCATTTCAACCCCGCCGGATTAGCCAAGCTTGATGGCCGCAGGATGGACCTGCAGTTTCTCGGTGCTGATTTCAGTCTCGAGTCGGAATTTTCTGCCCCTCCAGGGTATAACGTCTTTGGTTTTTCTGATGATCCTGTAGTTTGTAATGATGCCCCTAATGACGGTGTTGATTTTTGTAGGGATTTTAAAACAGCAACCAGCACCATTGAGGGAATTTCCCTCTATGTCCCGTTCATCAATGAAACTGTAGATCTGCCTCCTGGGCCCCTGATTGCTGGGCCATTGCCTGCTTTTTCCATTCGCCCGGCTGGATCAAAGTTTACTTTTGGTACAGCAACCTATTTGCCGATGGCGGCGGGTTTTTACCGTGACGAGGATGACGTTGGCAATTTTATGGGGGAGCGGGTTGCTCTTGAGCGGATTACCTACCTCTCCCCCTCGGTGGGTTACCGGGTCAATGACGAGTTGTCCATTGGTGCATCGATAGGGATGAGTTTCCAGGCGGTGGCCCTGGAGCAGGATTTTCGCGCACCCAATGAATTACTTGGTTTTGCACGGGTATTGGACGAAAGTATTTGTGCTCCTTTCGAGGGTGAATCCAATATTGCTCTGGACTTGATCCTCTTCGGCATTTGCCGTCCTGAAGAAGGTCTTGGTCCGTTCAAAAACCTGGCGTCCCTGGATGTTTCCATGGATCAGCGATTCAGCCCTTCCTATAACCTTGGGGTATTGTGGGAACCTCACGAGCGTTTTGCCTGGGGGGCTGTGTGGCGATCCGAAGCCAAGACACATATGCGAGGTGATTACAAAATCAGCTATTCCAATGCTACCCAGGAAACGATTAATGGCATTGGTGGGTCACCGACGGGAGCGATTGCCCTGGCGGTGCTGGGGCTGCCTTCCCGCATTGGTCCGGAAGAAGTGGGGCGTGTAAGTATGGATCTGACCATGCCGGCTACTTTCCAGACTGGCATCAAAATACGGCCGACGGAAAGGCTTCAATTTAATGTTGATGCTGTGTGGGCGGATTACAAGGAATGGGATTCTTTCAATTTCACATTTGATCGTAGCTCTGCAGTGCTTAGTCTGGCGCGCCTGTTCTCACCCGGCTCAACATCAACTCGACTAAGTTACCCACTGAACTATCAGTCTACCTGGAACCTGGCGTTCGGGGCCTCCTATGATCTGACTGGCCGTATCCAGCTACGGGCGGGTTATGAACCTCGGGCTTCGGCGATCCCGGAAGATCGCCGAAGCCCACTGGTTCCCATCAACGAGGCAAAGTATTACAGTCTCGGCCTTGGTTATAAGTGGGACAAGGACACAGACATTGATCTTGGTATAGCCCAACTTCAGAGCAAGGATGAAATACCCGCGAATACCAGCTGCGCAGCGAACTGCACCGGTATCGATAATGTGGTGTATAACCCCTACGCAGGGCTTGATATCAAGACTGAAGCTACTGTAACTATTCTCGGCCTTGCATTCCGAACCCGTTTCTAATGCAAAAATATGCCTTAATCTATCTGCTTGTGATGATGCTGGCAGCCTGTCAAGGGCAGCCGGGGAAGGGTGAGTTATATGTTTACACGGATGCTCAGGGCAACCTGGTTAGCATAGAAAAGCCCGAAGAGACTAAATCTGCTGAGTCAGATGGCAAGGCCCCAATACTGATGCTGGATCAACCACTGGAAGATTACCGCCCCAGCGGAGAGATAGATCAGGAACTGGAAGACAAAGAGCGTGATCGCTTTATCACCTATGTGGACGAGAGTGGGGAACTGGTCAGTCGCCAATTGGATATGGTGGCTGAGAAGAACGCTCAACGCAGCGCTGCACCGGATTATGCTGAGATATCCGGTGGCGAGTTTCTGGAAACCTACCGCACAATACGTCAGGATTGCTGTCGACATTTGCTGGAGCAGGCCATTGAGCTTTCGTCTGGAGCGGAAATACTGATCACCTTTGATCGGGACAGTCCGGTCATGCTTGGCGATGAGCCACTCAAGGCACAAGTGCTGAAACTGGCGGAAGATGTCAGTACTCTTGATCTAAGGGCATTTATCCGCAAGCAGGACTATGTTGCTGCCCAGCTCCTCTGGTTGGACGATGACGGGCGACCTCTCTTACTGATTGATCAACCGTTCAACCGAAAGTACCCGGAAACCTGGTACCGTTACGGTTATCTGCAGGGAACTTTACCGCGAGAACCCGGTCAACGCCATCTGGTAGTTTTCCTGCCTTATCTGCAAGAACAGCCGAGTACCGATGGCCTGCAGGCAGTACTGAAAGGTGAATTATTGCTGTCCGCCCAATGAATTCAGCTGGCTTCAGACCGGCATTTTATTACAGGTAATACATTATGCGACATCTTACTTTTATCGCTTTTACCGTGCTGGCACTGGCTGGCTGTAATGGCGGAGAGGACTTTTCAGATGCGACAGTCCCGGGCTGTCCCTTGGGGGCAAATTGTGATCTGAACCCCCGTGGGGAAATTTTTGTGGAATTGCAGGGCCCTCGTGTCGCGAATCTTGGGTATAGCTGCGGTAATTCTACCGGTTATACCCGGTCAGAAGAGGAGATGGTTGGTGGGGTTGAGGTCCCTGCATTTCATGCATTATGTCCTGCAAATTCCAACAGCATTGAATTTTATATTGGCAGTGATCTTTTTGAGGGGAATAACGTCAGCTTTGGTCGTTATTTGTTGCCACAGCAGCTTAGGAAGGGCACCTACCAGGTCACTTTGGCAGATTTGAGTCTTGATAACCCTATAACATCTCCTCGTCGTGTTGCGCTCAAAGCAGACAGTATGGATGCGACAAGTTCAGTACTTAACAGATCTGCGTTGTTGCATGCTTTGAATGGAATGGGGAATAACCCTGACCAAGCAATCATTATCCCAGGGAAGCCAGCAGAAAAAGCTGACTTAGGTGATCCAAATACTATTCTTGATGCACAGCCTAATCTCGCTCCAGACAGTGGCTTTGGAGGAACCGATTACGATGCTTTCAAGGCCGCATGGCAGGGGTTCATTGATCGTGTAAATACAGAGAGCCCAACTGACGGGTTTGATACTGATACGACAAACTATCAGGCGCGATTAGAGCTTGGTAATAACCGCTCACGAGCGGGGCTCTATGCTTTTGAAATAGCAGGAGAGTGCATCATCCTCGAAGGATGCGACTTTGGTGGAGAAGCGGGCTCCACTGTATCTTTTACTCTCAACGCACTCATTCTCCCTGATGGTGGAATTCTTGGTGGCGGCACTGGGGTCAGAGCATCAAATGATCAAGATCAGATATTGGATTATCTTGGTTTTGATTCAAACGCCGGGCTTTCCGATCTGCTCCAACTCCAGAATCAACAGGATGAAAGCCTGGCAATAGATCTTCTAAGCCGTGATATCGGTGATGCCCCAGCGGACAATACGCAAGGTAAGGTTAGTGGTCGGTTTCTTGGCTCCAGCCTTTACGCGGGGGTGGAAATCGATGGGAGAAGCGACTTCAAGCTGGATTTTCCTGGTAGCGCAACAACGCTTGCTCCAGATGACAAGGGTGAGATCGAAGGTAAATTGTTGAATGAGAACCTGGATCCTGAATCCCCGCTACCTTTCCGCGCCACAAAAACGGGCTTTGTTCAAGCGCTTCCTGACAGCGCTATTATTTCGGACTTGGCGGGTACCTACACCATTCGACTAATGCGCGCCTGCGTGGATGATGATCTCGGCAATGACGATGCTAATTGCTCCGACATTGTTGATCCAACCCCGGATACACCGGATGTGAATGAGGAAATCAGTAATTCAGGAGGGAATTACCCTGAACTTATCGGTGGTGAGACAATTACCAGAGAGCGTTTCCGCGTTGATGAAAACGATGTTGATGAATTTTGCCTGTCTATATCCAGCAGTGGTTTAGTGGCTACCGGTGTTGGTGGCGCATGTGGTACTGATTATGCTGTGGGGTTTGTGACCCGAACCTTCAGTGATCCAAAGAGTGCAAATGTGTCGTTACGGCTTGCCCCTGGGTTGGATGTGGCAGCCAATGCCCCGCACTTTAATGCAACTATTGAAGGGCGGATTGACCTGGAGGTAGGAGGGTGTGCCCCAATGTATCGTCTCTCTGATGAAAACTTCGAGATTGGTTTGCGTGCCCGCTGGGTCGAAGATTCCTATTTGCCACGGCTTGTTCTGGCTGATCTTGGCGATGACCGTACTAACGCTGAAGATCGTCGTGTGGCGTCTCTGGTGAGTGGCGCAGTGCAGTTCTTCGCGGGTGAGCCGGGCGATCCTTGTGACCCCATGGCGCCTTAATCCTGAGTTAAATTGTCAACAATGCCCCTTGAAACATCCTGTTTAGGGGCGTAGAGTCCAGCTCGGTTGTTCAGATTGTCAACAATCGGGCTGTTTTATGTCTGCTGCTTCCCCGGGTTCCGTACCCGAAAACACACGCACACTGGCAGATCGGGTCTTCGCCCGTCTGCAAGACGATATTGTGCGCGGGGAGATCCTTCCCGGTTCCAAGGTCAGCGAAACCGAGCTGGCCAGCCGCTACGGTGTCAGCCGTGGCCCCCTTCGTGAAGCTATCCGCCGTCTGGAATCCCGCAAACTGCTTGAGAGAGTGGTGCATGTGGGCACTCGCGTGGCGTCCCTCAGCGTCAATGATCTGATCGAAATCTACCATGTTCGTGAGGCCTTGGAGGGTATGGCCGCCCGGCTTGCCGCCGAGCATATGACTCCTGAGGAAGTGCGAGGCCTTTACGACGTGCTGGCCCAGCACGAGCAGCAGCAAGACCTTCGCGAAGATGTCGCCTATTTCCAGCGTGAAGGGGATCTGGATTTCCATTACCGCATTATCCAGGGCAGCCACAATGCCACTCTCAGTCAGCTCCTGATCGGTGAGCTGTATCACCTGGTGCGCATGTACCGCTACCAGTTCAGCACCGTGGCCAACCGGCCCCAGAAAGCCCTCAATGAACATCGTCGAATTGTCGAGGCTATTGAGGCCCGTGATGGCGAAATGGCCGAGCTTTTGATGCGTCGCCATATCAGTAGTGCACGCAAGAATATCGAAAACCAATATACCGTGCAGGGCAATACCCTGTAGGAGCCTGCAACACCGGTTCTACAGCACCTAACGAGGAGATTTGAAATGAGCAAACTCACCGCCGGCGGACGTTTCCGCAAGGCTCTGGCTGAAGAGAAGCCGTTGCAAGTGATGGGTACCATCAATGCCTATGCAGCGATGATGGCAGAGCAGACCGGGTATCGGGCGATTTACCTGTCAGGCGGTGGTGTGGCGAATGCCAGCTACGGCATGCCTGATCTGGGTATGACCAGCATGAATGATGTGCTTGAAGACGTGCGTCGTATCTCCAGTGCTGTGGAAACCCCACTGTTGGTGGATATCGATACTGGCTGGGGTGGGGCCTTCAATATCTCCCGTACCGTGAAAGAAATGATCAAGGCCGGTGCCGGCGCTGTTCACCTGGAAGACCAGGTAGCACAGAAGCGCTGTGGCCACCGCCCGAACAAGGAAATCGTCTCCCAGGAAGAAATGGTGGACCGGGTGAAGGCGGCCGTTGACGGCAAGACCGATGATGACTTCTTCATTATCGCCCGTACCGATGCTTTCCAGAAAGACGGTCTGGAATCCGCCATCGAGCGCTCCAGGGCCTGCATCGAAGCCGGTGCGGATGGCATCTTTGCTGAAGCCGTACACACCCTGGAAGATTACAAGGCCTTCAAGGAAGGTCTGGGCGACGTTCCGCTGCTGGCCAACATCACCGAATTCGGCGCCACGCCGCTATTCACCCGTGAAGAACTGGCTGAGGCGGGAGCGGACATGATCCTGTATCCGTTGAGTGCCTTCCGTGCCATGAACCAGGCCGCTTTGAAGGTGTATCAGAGTATTCGCGAGCAGGGCCACCAGAAAGACGTGGTAGACATCATGCAGACCCGTATGGAATTGTACGATTTCCTGAATTACCACGATTACGAGCAGAAGCTGGATGCACTCTTCGCCAAGGGCAAGGGCTAAGAGGTTTTAGGTAGGGGCACCTCTTGAGCTGCGAATCAGAATATATCAGCAAGCCGGTTCGCGCCTCGAGAGGCGCTCCTACAGAACAGAATTTGTATTGGCGAAAATTGGTTTCACAAGGAGATAAACAATGGCAGAAGGCAAAAAAGTCGGCGGCGCAGGTCTGCGTGGCCAGGTAGCAGGTAAAACCGCACTCTCCACCGTAGGCAAGAGTGGCTCCGGCCTGACCTACCGTGGCTATGATGTGAAAGATCTGGCCGAGAATTGTGAATTCGAAGAAGTGGCGCACCTGATTCTGAAGGGCGAACTGCCCACCCAGGACCAGTTGGCCATTTACAAGGCCAAGCTGAAAAGCCTGCGGGGCCTACCTGACGCCTTGAAAACCGTCCTTGAGCAAATCCCCAAGGATGCTCACCCCATGGACGTGATGCGCACCGGCTGCTCCATGCTGGGCAACCTGGAAACGGAAACCGATTTCAGCCAACAGGAAGATGCCACCGACCGTTTGCTGGCCGCCTTCCCGAGCATCATCTGTTACTGGTATCGCTTCAGCCACGACGGTGTGAAGATTGATCCGGAAACCGATGACGATTCCATCGGCGCCCACTTCCTGCACCTGCTGCGTGGCGAAAAGCCCAACGAGCTGCATGAGCGTGTGATGAACGTATCTCTGATTCTTTATGCAGAGCACGAATTCAACGCCTCTACCTTCACCGCTCGCGTCTGCGCCTCGACTCTGAGTGATCTGCACAGCTGTGTTACCGGTGCCATCGGTTCCCTGCGTGGTCCGCTCCATGGCGGCGCCAATGAAGCGGCCATGGACATGATCGAGAAGTTCAGCGACGCGGATAATGCCGAGAAGGAAATGCTGGGCATGCTGGAGCGCAAGGAAAAGATCATGGGCTTCGGCCATGCGATCTACACCGAATCCGATCCCCGTAACGCTATCATCAAGCAGTGGTCCGAAAAGCTTGCCAATGATGTGGGCGATACCGTGCTCTATCCGGTATCCGTGCGTTGTGAAGAAGTCATGTGGCGCGAGAAGAAACTGTTCTGTAATGCCGATTTCTTCCACGCTTCTGCATATCACTTCATGGGCATCCCCACCAAGCTGTTCACGCCTATTTTCGTGATCAGCCGTCTGACTGGCTGGGCCGCCCACGTGTTTGAGCAGCGTGCCGATAACCGCATTATCCGTCCGAGCGCCGAATACACTGGCCCGGAACTGCGCAAGGTAACGCCGATCGCCGAGCGCGGATAAAGGCTTCGTCATGCGAGCATGACTTCTCACAGACGACTCCGCCTGTGGGAAGAGATGCTCGCATCGCGAAAGCGCAATCCTTAAACGCAGGATTCACCCCTGAACAAGAGTCCCAGGCTATGAACACCGAATACCGCAAACCCCTTCCCGGCACCGAGCTGGAGTATTTCGACACCCGTGCGGCTGTCGATGCCATCCAGCCTGGGGCCTATGACAAGCTGCCGTACACCTCACGGATTCTCGCCGAGCAGCTGGTACGTCGTTGCGCTCCGGACGCACTGACGGATTCGCTCAAGCAGCTGATCGAGCGCAAGCGCGACCTGGATTTTCCCTGGTACCCGGCCCGGGTAGTCTGTCATGACATCCTCGGTCAGACCGCTCTGGTGGATCTGGCCGGTCTGCGTGACACCATCGCCGAGCAGGGTGGTGACCCGTCCAAGGTCAACCCGGTAGTGCCGACCCAGCTGATTGTGGATCACTCCCTGGCAGTGGAACACCCGGGCTTTGAAGAAAATGCTTTCGAGAAAAACCGGGCGGTGGAAGAGCGCCGCAACGAAGACCGTTTCCACTTTATCAACTGGACCAAGACCGCCTTTGATAACGTGGACGTGATTCCCCCGGGCAACGGCATCATGCACCAGATCAACCTGGAGAAGATGTCGCCGGTGGTACAGGTGCGTGACGGTGTTGCCTACCCGGATACCTGTGTCGGTACTGACAGCCATACACCCATGGTGGATGCACTCGGTGTGATTTCCGTCGGGGTAGGGGGCCTGGAAGCAGAAAACGTGATGCTGGGTAACCCCTCAATGATGCGTCTACCCGACATCGTCGGCGTGGAGCTGAGTGGTAAACTCCGCCCGGGCATTAACGGTACTGACCTGGTTCTGGCAATCACCGAATTCCTGCGTCGCGAGCGCGTGGTGGGGGCTTACCTGGAGTTCTTCGGTGAAGGGGCTGACAGTCTGTCCGTGGGCGACCGTGCAACCATTGCCAACATGACGCCTGAGTATGGCGCCACCGCCGGCATGTTCTTCATCGACGACAACACCCTGGAATACCTGAAGCTGACCGGCCGCGAAGACAAGCAGGTGGCGTTGGTGGAAAATTATGCCAAGGCCACTGGCCTGTGGGCAGACAGTCTCAAAGGTGTCGAGTACGAGCGCGTCCTCAAGTTCGACATGACCAGCGTTGGCCGCAACCTGGCAGGTCCCTCGAATCCCCATTCCTTGTTGCCAGCCTCAGAGTTGGCCAGCCGCGGCATCTCCGGCAAGTGGGAGGAGAAAGAAGGTGAAATGCCAGATGGCGCCGTGATCATCGCCGCCATCACCAGCTGCACCAACACCAGCAACCCGCGCAACATGATTGCCGCCGGCCTGATCGCCCGCAACGCCAACAAGCTGGGCCTGATCCGCAAGCCCTGGGTGAAATCCTCCCTGGCGCCGGGTTCCAAGACCGTGAAAATGTACCTGGAAGAAGCCAATCTGCTGCCGGAATTGCAGGATCTGGGTTTCGATGTCGTGGCGTTTGCCTGCACCACCTGTAACGGCATGAGCGGCGCGCTGGATCCGAAGATCCAGAAAGAAGTTATCGACCGCGACCTGTACGCCACGGCGGTACTGTCCGGTAACCGTAACTTCGATGGTCGTATTCACCCGTACGCCAAGCAGGCTTTCCTGGCCTCACCGCCGCTGGTGGTAGCTTACGCCATTGCCGGTACCATCCGTTTCGATATCGAGAAGGATGTGCTGGGCCATGATCAGGACGGTAACCCGATCATGCTCAAGGATATCTGGCCTGCGGATGAAGAGATTGATGCCATCGTCAAGGCATCAGTGAAGCCGGAGCAGTTCCGCAAGACTTACATTCCCATGTTCGAGAAGAAAGGTGACGGTGAGCGGGCAGCCAGCCCGCTGTACGACTGGCGTCCGCAGAGCACCTATATCCGTCGTCCGCCTTACTGGGAAGGGACCATGGCCGAGGCTCGTGCCCTGAAAGGCATGCGTCCGCTGGCGATCCTGCCGGACAATATCACCACCGATCACCTGTCTCCGTCCAACGCCATCCTGCTGGACAGCGCTGCGGGCGCCTACCTGGACAAGATGGGATTGCCGGAGGAGGACTTTAACTCCTACGCCACCCACCGTGGTGATCACCTCACCGCCCAGCGTGCCACCCTGGCCAACCCGAAACTGTTCAACGAAATGGTCAAGGACGAGCAGGGCAATGTGATTCAGGGGTCTCACGCTCGCGTCGAACCGGAAGGCGAAGTGAAGCGCATGTGGGAAGCTATCGAGACCTACATGGATCGCAAGCAGCCGCTGATCATCATCGCCGGCGCCGACTATGGTCAGGGCTCGTCCCGTGACTGGGCGGCCAAAGGCGTAGCATTGGCGGGCGTGGAAGCCATCGTCGCCGAAGGCTTCGAGCGCATCCACCGTACCAACCTGATCGGTATGGGCGTGATGCCTCTGCAGTTCGAGGAAGGCACCACCCGCAAGACCCTGGGCCTGGATGGCACCGAGATCTTCGACGTGGAAGGTGAGCGCGCGCCGGGTGCGACCATGACCCTGGTGATTCACCGCGCCAATGGCGATGTGGAGCGCGTACCGGTGATCTGTCGCCTGGACACCGCGGAGGAGGTCTCCGTGTACTCCGCCGGCGGTATCCTGCAGAAATTCGCCAAGGATTTCATGGCAGAAGCCAGCTAAAACATTCGCCTGATAATGCGGGCAATGCCCCAACAGCAAACCGTTGGAGCCTTGCTCGCAAGGTGAAGAATTTGAAACCCCGATGGCTTCGCACGTCGGGGTTTTTTTGAAGGAGAAACTCGCATGGCTCATGCACCTCAAATTAAAGTCCCCGCCACCTATATGCGTGGCGGCACCAGCAAAGGCGTCTTTTTCAGCCTCACCGACCTGCCGGACGTGGCCCAGGTGGCCGGCGAAGCCCGTGACAAGCTGCTGCTGCGGGTCATCGGCAGCCCGGATCCCTATGGCAAACACACCGACGGCATGGGCGGCGCCACATCCAGCACCAGCAAGACGGTGATTCTGGCCAAGAGCGAAAGCCCCGACCACGATGTGGATTACCTGTTTGGCCAGGTGTCCATCGACAAGCCTTTCATCGACTGGAGCGGCAACTGCGGCAACCTGACGGCTGCAGTAGGGGCCTTTGCCATCAATAACGGGCTGATCGCCGCCGCCCGTATTCCCGAAAACGGCATTGCCGTGGTGCGCATCTGGCAGGTGAATATCCAGAAAACCATTATCGCCCACGTGCCGATCACCAACGGTGAAGTCCAGGAAACCGGTGACTTCGAGCTTGACGGGGTGACCTTTCCTGCCGCAGAAGTGCAGGTAGATTTCATGGACCCGGCAGACGGCGAGGGCGCCATGTTCCCCTCCGGCAATGTGGTCGACGAGCTGGAAGTTCCCGGTGTGGGCTCTTTTCCGGCGACCATGATTAATGCCGGTATCCCTACGGTTTTCGTGAATGCAGAAGATATCGGTTACACCGGTACCGAGCTGCAGGGTGACATCAACGAAAACAAGGACGCGCTGCAGAGGTTCGAGACCATTCGTGCCTATGCTGCCGTGCGTATGGGGCTGATCGAGAACATCGAGGAAGCGGAAGCCCGTCAGCACACCCCCAAGATTGCCTTTGTCTCCAAACCGAAAGCCTATGCCGCCTCCAGCGGTAAGCAGATCGGCGAGGCGGATGTGGACCTGTTGGTTCGAGCCCTGTCCATGGGCAAGCTGCATCACGCCATGATGGGTACCGCTGCAGTCGCTATCGCCAGCGCTTCGGCAGTGCCGGGCACCCTCGTCAATCTGGCAGCCGGTGGTGGCGAGCGCGACAGCGTGACCTTCGGCCATCCCTCCGGCACCCTGCGTGTCGGCGCTGGAGCCCAGCAAGTTAACGGTCAGTGGTCTGCCACCAAAGCCAGTATGAGCCGCAGTGCCCGCGTGCTGATGGAAGGCTGGGTGCGTGTCCCTGGTGACTGCTTCTGACTTGCCAGGCTGATTTCACTTTGTGAGCTAAGCTCCAACAACATCTATCCCCGTTGGAGCCTTGCTCGCAAGGCGAATACCCACCGATTTAGTCTCCTCCAGCCCTTGACCCTCCGCCATCCTGGGGCGACCCTGAAAGCCAACCCAGCAAGGGGAGGCTTCTACCATGTCCACCAACGTCGACCACAATGAACGCCCGGATTACGATCAGGAAATCCAGGCTATCGCCGACTATGTCCTCAATTACAGAATTGACTCGGAAGAGGCGTGGGACACGGCTCGCTATTGTCTGATGGATACCCTGGGTTGTGGTCTGCTGGCGTTGCGTTTCCCGGAATGCACCAAGCATCTGGGGCCTTTGGTGGCAGGAACCCTGGTTCCCCATGGTGCCCGGGTCCCGGGAACCCCGCATCGACTGGACCCGGTCAAAGCCGCCTGGGATATTGGCTGTACCATCCGCTGGCTGGACTATAACGACACTTGGCTGGCTGCGGAGTGGGGGCATCCGTCGGATAATCTGGGTGCGATCCTGGCTGTGGCAGACCACCTATCTCAACAGAGAGCGGCACAGGGTGGGGAGCCGCTGACCATGAAAGATGTCCTCGATGCCATGATCCGTGCTCATGAAGTACAGGGTGTATTGGCGCTTGAGAATTCTTTCAATCGGGTCGGGCTTGACCATGTGGTGCTGGTAAAAGTGGCGTCCACTGCGGTTGCGGCAAAAATGATGGGCGCCAACCGCGAACAGCTCTTGTCTGCGATTTCCCATGCCTGGGTGGATGGCCAATCACTGCGTACCTACCGCCATGCTCCCAATGCGGGTTCGCGGAAATCCTGGGCCGCCGGGGATGCCACCAGTCGAGCCGTGCGGCTGGCCGATATTGCCCTTAGGGGAGAAATGGGGATACCCGGTGCCCTTACCGCAGAACAGTGGGGCTTCTACGACGTGCTGTTCTCCAAAACCAACAAGGACCAGAAGGTCAAACCTGAAACGGAGCGTACATTCCGTTTTCAGCGGGACTATGGCTCATACGTCATGGAGAATATCCTCTTCAAGCTTAGCTTTCCGGCAGAGTTTCATGCCCAGACCGCCTGTGAAGCTGCTGTTACGCTGCACGCCCAGGTAAAGGACCGTCTCGACCAGATCGACAAGATCGAACTCACCACCCACGACTCGGCCATTCGCATCATTTCCAAACAGGGTGCGCTGGCCAATCCGGCCGACCGGGACCACTGCCTGCAATACATGGTTGCCGTACCGCTAATATTCGGTGAATTGACTGCCGAGCACTATGAGGATGACTTCCACAAAAGCCATCCCTTGATCGACACCCTGCGTGACAAGATGGAAGTGCAGGAAGACAAGCAGTACTCAGCGGATTACCACGACCCGGCCAAACGCTCTATCGCCAATGCCATCCGGATAGTCTTCAAGGACGGCACCCACACGGACAAGGTGGCCGTAGAGTATCCCATTGGTCACCGTCGTCGCAGGGAAGAGGGCACCCCTGTTCTGGAAAGCAAATTCCGACGAAACCTGCTGACCAGTTTCCCGCGAGCGAGAGCAGAACGCATCCTGGAACTCTGCCGGGACCGAGATGAACTGGAGGCCATGCCAGTCAACGAGTTCATGGACATGCTTGCGCTGTAGACCTGTAAAGCCAAATGAGTCAGGCCTTTCCCCGTAGGAGCTATGCTTGCATGGCGAACCCTCTCCACGTCTTCAATATTCGTGCACAACACCTGCAGAGCCCAAGCATCTACAATCCCCGCCAAAGTGTGCATATTTGTAACAAGTTCGCTGTTTTCGGCGCGCACGTATATTCATAGAAAGTGTAAACTCAATGTTTACCTACTATAACCCATTGAAATAGCTAAAAATTAAAACCTGTCACCGTGTAGTGTTTGTGTTAACACATGTTGTCGTGCGTTATCATGCTGTGTAGTCTTGTGGCATAAGTAACCAGTCCTGCCTCAAGCACCTTACGGCCAGACTGATAACAACAAGACAGAGGTCACAGTGCGGCGCAACAACTCCCTTTCCCACATGCTGCTGGGAGCGGCCCTCATCCTCGGCGCTTCCCAGGCAATGGCTCTACAAGAGCTGGACGATTCTTCGCTGTCTGAAGTACAGGGAGCGGGGTTGGCGTTTGCTATGGACGACTTCAGCATGGAGTTCGCGCCAACCAGCTTTATCGAACTAACGGGCACTGCAGCACAAGGTGCGGGCTGGGAGCGAGGTGATGCCAGATATTATGGTTTGTCCATGACTAGCGGTGCAGCCAGTGGGAAGGACTGGTTTGGCAATGGATGTACAGGTGACGCACTTGCTTGCCCTTTAGGTAATGGTGGGGTCACTGGCTTCGCGTCTCCCTACGATCCGTATCTGTTGCGAGTTTTCCAATACCCCGGGCATGACTATACGGGGGCTTACCTGAGTACGCCTGGAAATATGCCTACCGTCATGGAGCTCATCGGTCCTAGCAGCACAGACCCTTGGCGCTGGTCTTTCTGGGGTGAGCTGGAAATTGACCGTTTCAACGAGAATGTTGATCCAACAGTTGATGGCGGACACCTGCAGAGTCAAACCATCATCCACGGCAAGCCCGTCACCACTGACGGTAAACCTGCCATCCTGCGCCTTATGCGCACGACCGGTATAGGGGCAACCGAAGACACCTTTGGGATTACCTATCAAAGCGCTCTTTCAGGCGATTTCCGCTTTTCTGTTCGGCAGAACGGTGGCTCACCGGATGCTCTACATTGGGTTCCTGACTTCAACGACACCGAAGGCATGTATTTCAAAAATGTGGATGCCTACCTGCCGTTGGGAACTTTGCACTACCAGGCGATCACCTTTGATTCGACCGGGGACGGTAATTTTATTATCGAGCTGACCCAGATCCCCAATATCGCAGATATCTATAACCACTTTTATTGTGGTAGTGGAACAAATCAGGCCCCCGCTAACTGTATTTTGAATGCGGATGGAAGCATTCAAAACCCCAACAATGATACTCGCGGCTATGTTCGCTGGGGGGATTTCAGCGGTGTGGACATTGCTACCGGCGCTGGCCTGCCAGGAGCAAGCGACACAACAAATGGTATCTATTTCGTTGGTGGTGATGATGGTGTTGGCAACCCAAGCAGCATCCCTACCAATATTGGTATTTCTCGCATCGAAGGCATGCGAATCCACCATCTGAAAATCACGACTCTGGGTGCGGGCATATGAAGATGAGGATTCATGGATTGCTCTCATCTTTGACAGTGACAGGAGTCGGGATTTATTCCGCTGCATGCCTATCTTTGTTGCTTTCCTCACCAGTGCTCCATGCCGTGAATCTTCAGCCCCTGTCTGACGATGAGATGGGCTCTGTCATCGGGCAGGAAGGCGTTCTTCTGAGCATGGAATACTATTACAACAGCAATCCAGCAACAGATGGCGATGCCTTGCTTGGTTCTGGTGCCGCAGGAACCTTTGGTGATGGTGGCTGTAGCGGTCAAAATGGAAGTAGCAGTCTGGCCGATATGGATTGCCGGCTCGCCATCCAGCTGGAAAACCGAAGCGACGAGTGGCTGGTCATAAAGAATGGTTACGCCTCAATCGTAGTTAACCGCTTGAGTCTCGATGCATCCACGTTGGGGGAGTCCATAGCAACAGGAGCCGCTTACAGCTCCTTCTTCAATCAGGCTAAGTTTGAAGCCGTCGGAGGAGATTGTTTATTAGGGGCGGGCAATTGCAACACGGGCTATATCGATAATATGCCTGCTGTTCGCACTCATTACCCGGAAACGGCTGGCAGCTATAATCCGGGTAATGGTACAAGCACTGGCTATAACGATGTGAGGCTGGGCATTTACTACGAAGGCATGGCAATAGAATTCAATAGTGTTCCCGGTGTGCAAGATGGCTGGCAGCAAAATGTCAACGGCTCCTTTCTCGGCCTCAATATTGCCGACAACAATGGGGCACAGGCTGGCATCGCTTTCGGTGGCAACTTTTATATGTACGGATTCTAACCATGCATGAAAAGATAATAATAATTAATAATTTCCTGCCTTTTTCGAGGTGCGTCTCTGAGGTCGATAGCTATATGCCCTGTCTCTTATACACATCTCCGAGCCCACGA
>OJIS01000251.1_pt1 | contig 19380 bp, 13 predicted proteins | sample 1595671 | NCBI WGS metagenome assembly OJIS01 (sample SAMN05416814, study PRJEB24817) | seawater metagenome | isolation source: Sea water | place: Canada:Atlantic | collected 2013-07 | reverse complement strand
CTACACAGAGTAGATCGTCGGCAGCGTCAGATGTGTATAAGAGACAGTCCCAGCCCTTCCCCCTGCCTCGCCCCGGTCACCGCAATCTGCCGCAGCTTGGCAACTCCACCTCCTAATTCACTCACCACCAGCGTCCCCAGCAACTCCCTTCCACCAAAAAAACCGAAATGACGATCATCCTCATCTGCCTTTAGCTCATCAACCGTCCACTCCATCCCCAGAGGCTTCCGGAGTTCTTCAAATCTCAAATCAAGAAGCTGCCGATATTCCTCCGAGCCAAATTCCACTTCATGGAACTTCAGTCCCTCTTTCTCCAGGTTACTCATCGTTCTTTTTTTCCCGAACTCCCCCTCAGGTCACGCAAAAAAAAGGAAAGCCAACCGACTCCCCCTCCTTTCACGATGTCTGGAACCAACGGTTGCAGACTATCTCAAAATCATGCGCCCCTTATGCTGGCTGACCAAATCAATGACATCTCCTCCTCGTTCGGTTTCCAACGCGAAGAGATACCAGCCCCACTCGGGATCGTAGAAAAAAGTTCTCGTTTGAAGCGTCCTCCGTCTTCCGCCGTCCTTGATCACTGGTGCGATGAAAGTCACACAAATCCCCCCTGTCACCGTGGTTGCACCATCGACTTTACGCTCCGCCACTTGCAACGGCCCCACCGTGACCTCCGCTTGTCGAATCTGATTTGCCTCGGCGATCAGCCTTGCCGCCAATTTGCGATCCAGATCCTGGGCTTGCGCCGAAAACCCCAATAAAAGTCCCAAAAGGGCCGGTAAAAAGCATGATCGAAGTCTCATATCAAGGTTTAGACCCTCTTTCTCGCGGAAAATTCATCATTTTCCATAATTAAATCCAAAAAGAAGTTCCACTTGGCAACTCCCCCTGCTCAACCATATTCTCCCGCCCGACTCCCGGAGGGCATGCCAACTGCTCAGACCCTCACACGTTCTTTCAATCATGAATTTCTACGATCCACGCCACACTCCTGATTCTTCCGGCACTCTCCACCAGTGGGATAATGAAACCGCCAACTGTGGCATGGGCGCCATCGCCAATCTCCGTGGAGAAAAATCATACCAAATCGTCGACTATGCCCTCACCTCGGTCTGCAACATGACCCACCGGGGAGCGGTCGATGCCGATATGAAGACCGGAGATGGATCCGGCATCCTCTGCCAAATCCCCCGCCCCCTCTTCGCCAAAGCCGCAGCGCAATTTGGATTCTCGGGCGCTGCCGATGACCTCGGCGTCGGCGTCTTCTTCCTCCCCGAAGGCCTCGCTGCCAACATCAAGTCCTTCACCGAATCCGTCCTCACCACTCGTGGAATTCCTTTCATCGGTTGGCGTGAAGTCCCCGTGAACCCCGACGAACTCGGCGAACTCGCCCGCCTCACCCAGCCTCTCATCACCCACCTTCTCGTCAGCCGGCCTGCTGAAATTGACGCCGATCACTTCGAGCGCCTCCTCTATCTCGTTCGCCGGGAGGTGGAACGCGAGTTTAAGGACGAGGCCGCATTCTACATCCCCACCCTCTCCAGTCGCCTCATCAGCTACAAGGGACTCGCCATGCCAGCCACTCTCCGGGCTTTCTACAGCGACCTTCAAGACTCCGAATTCCAAACCGGAATCGCCCTTTACCACCAACGTTTCTCCACCAATACCTTCCCCGCCTGGCCCCTCGGACAGCCCTTCCGAATGATGTGCCACAACGGCGAGATCAACACTGTCCGCGGAAACCGCAACTGGATGGCCTCACGTGAGGAATTCTTCGAATCCGAGCTCTGGGGAGACGACATCGAACTCGTTAAAAACCTCATGAAGGAAGGCGAATCAGATTCCGCCTCCCTCGATCACGCTCTCGAAATCCTCATCCTCTCGGGCCGCCGCATCGAGCATGCCATGTGCATGCTCGTGCCTCCCGCCTTCCGTCACGATCAGGAAATCTCCGAAGAAGTCCGCGCCTTTTATAATTACATCCGCTCATTCTCCGAGCCTTGGGATGGCCCCGCCGGCCTCTGCTTCACCGACGGCAGAAAAATCTGCGCCGGTCTCGATCGAAACGGCCTCCGCCCCTCGCGCTACACGCTCACCGAGGATGGTCTTCTCTATATCGGCTCCGAATCCGGTGCCGTCGCCCTCCCCGATTCCAAGATCACCCGCCGTGGCCGCCTCGGACCCGGTCAGATGCTCTCCGCTGACACTGTCACCGGCGAAGTTCTCCTCGATAAGGAAATCAAAGAGCAACTCGCCGCGCAAAAACCCTATGCCAAGTGGATCGATAAAAATCGCGTTGAGCTCAAGTCTTTCACCTCCCCTTCGGCCCTCGTTCCCACCGTCGATTTCGAACCCCTCGAACTCTCCCGCCAGCAAGTCACCCATGGCGTCACCGCCGAGGACCTCGATATGGTCTTCCCCCCCATGATCAAAGGCGCGCAGGAAGCCGTTTTCTCCATGGGCGACGATATCCCGCTCGCCCCCCTATCACGCTACCCGCGCCTCCTCTTCACCTACTTCAAGCAACTCTTTGCCCAGGTCACCAACCCGCCCATCGATCCCATCCGGGAATGGGCCGTCATGACTCTCGGAGCCGGACTTGGCGCGGAGCAAAACCTCCTCACCGAAACCCCGAAGCACGCCCGTATCCTCAGTCTCGAATCCGCCCTCCTTTTCGAACAGGAACTCGAAACCCTGAGACAGCGCAAGGAGCACGGATTTGTCAGCAAGGTCATCGATACCACCTGGCCGGCCTCGGAAGGAGAAGCAGGCCTCAAGAACGCTCTCGACCGTATCTGCGCCGAGGCCGAAGAAGCTGTTAACAACAAGGTCGAGATCCTCATTCTCTCTGACCGCGCCACCTCGGCAGATCGAATTCCCATTCCCTCCCTCCTCGCCACCGGCTCGGTCCACCACCACCTGAACCGCTGCCGCAAGCGCCTCCGCACCTCTCTCGTTGTCGATACCGGCGAAGCACGCGACACCCACCAAATCGCCTGCCTCTTCGGCTTTGGAGCCACCGCGGTCTGCCCCTACCTCGGCTACGCCACCGTCCGCCAGGTCGTCGCGACCGACGCCAAGAACAAGCTCGGCGAGGATATGACTCCGGAGCTCGCCATGGCGAACTACCGCAAAGCCCTCGAAAAAGGCCTCCTGAAAATCATGTCCAAGATGGGCATCTCGGTCCTCAACTCCTATCAGGGAGCCCAGGTCTTCGAAGCCCTAGGAGTGGGCAAAGAAGTCGTCAAATATGCCTTCACCGGAGTTCACTCCCGTATCGGCGGTGTTGGCTTTAAGGAGATCGCGGAAGAGTCGATCGTGCGTCATCGCGCCGCATTCCAAACTGACGTTGACTCAGGCAAGATCCTTGACCTTGGCGACCCCGGCTACAACCGATACCGCAAGTCCGGCGAGTCTCACGCCATCACCACTGATGTCATCAAAAACCTCCACACCTTCGTCCGCGATGGCAAAAAAGAGGACTACGATGACTACGTCAAGATCACCATCGAGAACGACCCCATCACCATCAAGGACATCCTTGCCTTCAAGGTCCCCGCAGCAGGAATCTCAATCGAGGAAGTGGAGCCCGCCACCGAAATCGTCAAACGCTTCACCACCGCCGCCATGTCCATGGGCGCTCTTTCTCCGGAAGCTCACGAGACCCTTGCCATCGCCATGAACCGCATTGGCGGTAAATCCGATTCCGGTGAAGGCGGCGAAGATCCACGGCGCTTCAAGCCCTACCCAAATGGCGACCACGCCCGTTCATACATCAAGCAGATTGCCAGTGGCCGCTTCGGAGTTTCCGCTCATTACCTCGTCAATGCCGATGAACTGGAAATCAAAATGGCCCAGGGTGCCAAGCCCGGCGAAGGTGGTCAACTCCCCGGACATAAGGTCAACGCTCTCATTGCCCGCCTCCGGAACACCCAGCCCGGCGTCCAGCTCATCTCACCACCGCCCCACCACGACATTTACTCCATTGAGGATCTCGCCCAACTCATTCACGACCTCAAGGAAGTGAACCCGCGCGCCAAGGTCACCGTCAAGTTGGTCGCCGAATCAGGAGTCGGAACCGTCGCCGCCGGTTGCGCCAAAGCCAGCGCCGATAACGTCCTCATCTCCGGTCACGACGGAGGGACCGCCGCCTCGCCGCTCTCCAGTACGAAGCACGCCGGACTTCCATGGGAACTGGGTATCTCGGAGGCCCACCAGGTCCTCATGATGAATAAACTTCGCAATAACATCACCCTTCGAACCGACGGAGGTCTCCGGACCGGACGCGATGTCATCATCGCCGCCATCCTCGGCGCCGAACAGATGAACTTCGGAACCATCGCCATGATCGCAATGGGTTGTGTCTACGTGCGTAAATGCCACCTCAACAACTGCCCCGTCGGCGTCGCCACCACCGCTCCAAAATGGCGCGCCAAGTTTAAGGGATCACCCGATCATGTCGTCAACTTCATGATGGGTGTGGCCGAAGAAGCCCGCGAAATCATGGCATCCCTCGGAGTACGTTCCATCAACGAACTCGTCGGCCGCCCACAGAAATTTCTCGAGCAACGTAAAGTCCCGGATCATCCCAAGGCCAACACGCTCAATCTCTCGAAGGTCCTTTCGGACAAGGCCGACGACCAGGCCATCCGAACCTGCACTCTCGAGCGCAACGATGGCATCCACAAGCCAGCCCTTGATCTCGACATCCTCAAGGATCTCGCAGCCCACACCGGAACATCGGAGGGCGAAAACCCCACCACCGGCCTCATGGATCGCGGACCTTTCGTAAAGGAATACGATGTCGTCAACACCGACCGCAACATCGGCACCCGCACTGCTGGTCGCGTTGCTGAAATCTATGAAAATCACGGCCTCCCCGCCAACAGCATTGACCTCACTTTCCGTGGATCCGCCGGCCAGTCCTTCGGAACGTTCCTCTGCGGCGGCATCAAGCTGACCCTCATTGGAGAAGGGAACGACTACGTTGGCAAGGGCATGAGCAACGGTGAAATCACCGTGCGCCCACCCGCCAATATGAACCCCGAATTTGTTGCGGCCAGAAACTCCATCGTCGGAAACACCTGCCTTTACGGCGCCACCGGCGGCAAGCTCTTTGTCAACGGACGCGCCGGGGAACGCTTCTGTGTTCGCAACTCCGGCTCCATCTCGGTCTGCGAAGGCGTGGGAGATCACGGTTGCGAATACATGACCAATGGCACCACCGTCATTCTCGGCCTCACCGGGAAGAATTTCGGCGCCGGCATGTCCGGGGGAACCGCCTACATTTACGATATCGACGGTAAATTCCAGAGCCGTCTCAACGCCGAAATGGTCGTGGCCCGCCCAATCAAACGCGACCAGGACATCGCCGATGTAAAGAGCCTCATTGAGGCTCACGCCGAGAAAACCGACTCCCCACGAGCCAAGGAACTTTTGGAAGATTGGCCTTCCACGACCACTAGATTAATTCGCGTGATCGCCAAGGAAAAATACGATCTCGAGAAGGCCGAAGAAGAACACGAAGCAGCAGTCGTGGTCGATTAATCAACCACCCTCCAATCGACATGAAAGAAACAAAAGGCATCCACGAACTCTACGACGAATTGGGAGAGGAAGCCTCTGCCATCGTTTGGAGAAACACTCCTTCTCCACTCTCGCGCCGCGGCTTCCTGAGCCGTAGCGCGCTTGGAGCCATGGCAGCAGCGATCGGTGGCCGCATTGTTTTTGGAGATCGCTTTCCCTCCGGTCTGATTCCCGCCGCTCTCGCCCAGACCGTGGAGCCTTTTAAGATTGAAGGCAAAGACGGCCTTACCATTCTCAATGATCGCCCGGTCAATGCCGAGACCCCGGCGCATCTTCTCGATGACGCCATCACGCCCGCCAGCCGCCTCTTCGTCAGGAACAACGGCCACCCGCCTGTTCTTGATTCGATTGACGTCGAAAAGTGGACGCTCGAAATCGCCGGACCTGGCGTCGACAAGCCAACCACCTTCACCCTCGCCGATCTCAAGAAGAAATTCGAAAACGTGACCCGCCAGATTCTCATCGAGTGTGGCGGCAATGGCAGAAGTGAATTCTCCCCACCCGCTTCCGGAAACCAATGGACCATTGGAGCCGTCGGCTGCCCCACCTGGACCGGCGTCCGCATGCGCGACGTCCTCAAAGCCTGCGGCGTGAATGACAAGGCCATCTACACCGCCTACTACGGCAAGGACACCCACCTCTCAGGCGACCCCCAAAAGGATCCCATCTCCCGCGGCGTCCCCATCGCCAAAGCGCTCGATGAAGATTCCCTCATCGCCTGGGCCATGAACGGCAAAGACATCCCCTGGATGAACGGCCACCCTCTCAGACTCATCACCGGCGGTTTCCCCGCTTCAACCTCCGGAAAGTGGATTCACAAACTTCTCGTCCGCGATCAAGTGCACGACGGAGCCAAGATGACCGGCACTTCCTATCGCGTCCCAAAGCACCCTGTCGCACCAGGGACAAAGGTGCCGGAGAAAGACATGGTCATCATCGAAGCCATGCCGGTGAAGTCACTCCTCACCTACCCCAAATCTGGGATCGAAACTCCTGCCGCTAAAACCTTTTCCTGCCGCGGCCATGCCTGGGCCGGAGAAAACAAAGTGACCGAAGTCCACACCTCCATCGACTTTGGCAGCACCTGGCAAAAGGCCACCCTTCAGGCCCCCGCCAATCGCTTCGCCTGGCAGCACTGGAAGCAGGACGCCATTAAGTTCCCCGAAATCGGCTACTACGAAGTCTGGGTCCGCGCCACCGATGACAAGGGCAACTGCCAACCCATGATCCTTCCCGGTTGGAATCCCAAAGGCTACCTCAACAACGCCTGCCACCGCATCGCAGTCCAAGCCATCTAAACGAGCGATGACCAAGCGAATCCGCCACAGCCTCATCCTCGCCGCCTGCGGTGCCGCCACCTTTTTCTTCATCAACGCAAGCGCCGCCGAACCCAAAAAAAAGGTCGTCAAAAAGATCGATCCGACCAGTGGCATGATCATTGATGAAAACTGGCGCACCGTGCAGGCCATGTGCTCATCCTGCCACTCGCCCAAGCTTTTCACCAACTACGGCGGCACCCGCGAGACCTGGACCGGACTCATCCGCTGGATGCAGCAAAAACAAGGCCTCTGGGAATTCCCCCCCGAGATCGAAACCCAGATCCTCGACTACCTCGAGGCCAACTACCCCCCCGGCGAAGCCAGCCGCCGCCGCAACCTCTCCGCTGATTTGCGCCCCCCTAATCCCTACACCAGCGACGCCCGCGCCGAATACGAAGAGAAGCTCAAGCGCGGCGAGATCACCCCGCCGAAGATTACGATCGACCCAACGGGCCAATAGCGACCGGCACATCGGACGAACCTGGAAAGTCAACCCAGGCTCCCCCGTCACCGAAACCCTCCCCGAAGTCTTCCAAGCCTACTGGATCCGCTTCACCTACAGCGCCGATACAACCGCTACAGCCCAGTTTGCCTGCAAGTGATCAATGCTTGTCAAAAGCACTGGAGGAGAGTCTAAAGTCCTCCTTCTTGTTACGGACGATCAAAAATGCTTCCGCAGTAGCTCAAGACTTTTCGGCACCGCTGTCATCGGATCTTCGAGGCCCTCAAACTCCAGCGAAACGTAGCCCTTGTAGTTTGCCTTCTTCATAATCCCGGCAATGCGCTTGTAGTCCAGATCCAAGGTATACCACCGGCCTTTCCCGAAGTAGGTCTTGGCCTGTAACAAAACCGTATGTGGAGCCAGCTTCTCAAGCCGGCCATAGGGGTCTTCGAGAAAATTCCCGGTATCAAGGGTCACTTGAAGCCATGGTGATTTCACCGCATCGACCACCTTCATGACCCCTTCCGGAGTCAGGCCCAATCCCCAGTGATTCTCCAAACCCAGCACCACACCGCATTTCTCGGCATAGGGGACCAGCTGCTTCATCGCCTCGATCACCCATTCGAACCCTTCTTTCTCGGTGTGTCCTTTCAGAGTCGGCTCAATCCCACGGTTCGCCATGAGGGCATCAAAATCCTTGCTCGTCCCCCAGCGCCCCGTGTTGATTCGGAGCGTCGGAATCCCCAACGCATACGCCTGCTCGATATAGGTGATCGTCTGCTCAACATTTCGACGCCTCACGATCTCATCAGGGTCCACGAAATCCTGGTGCGTAGAAAACCCCATCAAGTCAACCCCGGCCATGAAGGCCTGCCTTTTGATCTTCTGGAGCGCCGCCGGTGAAAAATCCTCCATCTGAATCTGCAAGATTTCCACGCCATCAAAACCCATCTTGGCAGCCAGGTCGATGCACTTGCCGATGTCCCTCAGATCATCACGCTGGAAACCCCAGAAACTATAGGTCGAAACACCAATCGGATTGGGCCGGTCGCTCGTATTTCCAACTCCCGTCAGACAGGCGGCGGAAGAAAGTGCGAGAGAAGAGAGTAATTCACGACGAGAGAAATTTTTCATCCCTTGGTTTTTACCATTCTACCAAAGATTACGCGACTTTGATCTCAATAAAGAGCAACTTGTCTGACATCCATCCTTCCCCTCATTGCCGAATAAGATATTAGTCTTTCCATGAAAAAATTCTTTGGTCTGGGCATTTTGGCTGCCTGTCAGCTTCTTTTACCGGGTGAGGAAGCTGTAAAGCCTCCATTATTGCAGTCCCAGGTGAAAGGTCTTCTCGTCATCACCCTGCCTGATGGATCCCATGCCGGAGCAGCAACCCAGATGAATGCCACTGCCATCAAAGGCGGCGGGGACGCTGGATTCGACCTGCGCTTCAACCAAAAAGTCGGACCTCTTATGAGTGGAGCCTCGGCGGAGGTTGAGAAATTCATGAAAGTCCGGCACGCCGATTCTCTTCCGAAAGGCTATACCATCGAGTTCGGTTTCGCCGATAAGCACTCACTCAAAGACGGTCCCTCGGCAGCCGTTGCCTGCGCCCTCATGGCAAACGCGATCATTACCGGCAAACCATTGGACCCCAAATTTGCCGCCACCGGCGATATGACCGCCACCGGAGAAATCCGCCCCATCGGCGGAGTCGCGGCCAAAATCCGTGGAGCCTCGCGGAAAAACTGCACCATTTTCTCGGTCCCAAAGGCCAACTCGCAAGCCGTCGATGACATCTACATTACCAGCGGCCTCAATTCCGTCTGTGAAATTCAAATCGTCGCAGTCAAAACCTTCGACGAATCGCTTGCAATCGCAGCCCTCAAGAAAACACCCGAAATCACCGCCGCCCTCGCGGATTTCGAACTGGTTCAAAAAGCCATCGGAAAAAATGAAGGCAACTCACGGCACCCCAAGGTCCAACAAAAGCTCCGCTCGATCTTAAAAGCCATCCCCGGACACCATTCCGCGCGCCTTGTCGCCCTTCACGGTCAGGGCCGGGCTCCCAAAAACCTCTCACTGATCGGCTCGCTCAATGCCATCGAGCAAGGAGCCGAAAAACTCGCCGCCCTTTTAAGAAACGGAAAAACTCGCTCCACCCAGGGCTTTGAGGATCCTCTTCGCGACACCGTCTTCAACCTCTCAAAGATCCGTTCCTCCATCGACCCCAGAACCACCGGCCTTCTCGATGCCTACAACAAAATTGCCTATTTTTTCAAAGAAAGACGCGAAAAAAAGCATCTCAGCGATAGCGAAGTGCAAAAGCTGACTCAACTCCTTACCGCCCTTGATACCGCAAGAACGAAGCTTCGAAACAACCGTGAAATCCAGGAAGAACTCATCGCTGAGTGAAATCTGCTTGATCGTTCGCCCCATCCCCTCAGAATTCCAAAAAGAGCATGAAAACACACACCGCATCAAAATCCCGTCAGGGCTTCACCCTTGTCGAACTCCTCGTCGTCATCGCTATTATTATGACCTTGGCCGGGATCGCTCTCGTCGCGGTCCGGGCCGGCATGGCGGCCTCCACGGCAGCCAAGACCGGCAAGAACATGAAGGAAATCTACAACGCTCTCTCGGTCATTCAGACCGAAGGCGTCAACACCGGCCTCCATGCCCCCAATACCTTCCCTCCCTACAAAGGAAGCCTTCAGGATTCCCAGCAGGCCTCTTTCATCTGGTGGGACCTCGTCGCCGAGAAACTCGATATCGCCGAGCGTGACGGATCAACCTATCGTTGGCAGCAGCCATTCTCCAAATCCATCCTCCAAAACCCTCTCTCTAATAAAACACTGGGACAAGGCAGAAATGAATACGGCTCGCTCCTTAAAGACCCCGATTTGAGCCTCGGCGGATACACCTACAACGCGAAACTTGGAGGTGATGTCAGCAATGATGCCATGGAGGAAAATGTCTTCAAAGTGCGTTTAAGCCAGTTGTCCGATTTCCCAAACACGATCTACTTTGCAGAATGCGATGACAATGCCTCCACCCCGGGTTGGGTTTTCAAGAATGTCGACAATGCCCCTCAGGGAAATCACAAAGACAAAGTCCACTGCTGCATGGCCGACGGACACATCGAACTCATCGAGAACAAACATCTTAAAGACACTGAGATTTTTAAATTCTATACCGAAACCGGGGAGAAAAATTACTCCGCCAAGCCATAGTCAGGCTGTCGCCCGACTTTTCCGATCTCAAAATCAGGCGACCTCATCGTAGGTCGCCTTTTTTATTCTCTCCGGCTTCAATCCCCCACCTACGTTCTCTCAACCAAGCTGCGAGCTTTCGAGCGGCAAGTCCAAAAAAACCTGAAAAACTTTGTCACGATTTCCGTCTCCTTGTTAAGTCATGGTTAGATGGAACCATCGACTGCCGAGTTTACCCGCCAATGGACCACTGCCCTCCCCAAGGTCGCTGCCTTTGTCGGATCCATGGTCTTTGAAGTCAGCGACCGCGATGACGTCCTCCAGGACTGCGCCGTCGCCGCCATGACCTCTTTCGAGCGCTACGATTCCTCCCGGCCCTTCGCCGCCTGGGTCATCGGGGTCGCTCGTAATCAAATCCGACTCTATCTCCGCCGGAAATCAAACGACCCACACATTTTCGACGAAGAAGCCCTCGACAATCTTGTCGCAGCCTTTTCGCGTCCCCGCCCTGAACAGGAGCAAGAACTCACCCGCCTCGAGCACTGCGTCGATCAGCTCAAAGGACGCGCCCGGCGCATCTGCGAACTTCGCTACTCTCACGACCTCAAACCGGCCGCCATTGCGACCGAACTGAACATGACTCCAAACACCGTTGCCAAGTCACTTCAGCGCATTCGCGAGCAACTTCGCGACTGTCTCGAAAACCCTGCAGTTTCACTCCGATGAACGAAACACCCGACAGCCTCATCCACGGATTTCTTGACGGAACCCTAAACAGGGACGAGCTTGCTGAGTTAAACCAACTCTTGGCAAAAAATCAGGAAATCGCTGATCGCTTCGCTCACATCTCCACCCTTCATCATTCACTACAATCCGGCTTCCGGTCGGGAGCTATCGCTACCAAACACACACATGCGGCAACAAATACTCCTGGCCGGAAGTCTCCCTTCCTCTCATTGATCCAGCCCGCACTCCCGTGGCTTCTTGCCACAGCAGCGGCCATTGTTGCCATCAGCGCGCTTCGCCTCACCCCGATCACGACCGCTCCGACCCAGACTGCAGCCCTCGAAAAACAGGATACCGGGTTTGCCATTCTCACTCATACCGTCGAGACAACCTGGACCCATCCTCCAAACCCTTCCACCGGCGATATTCTCCGACAGGGATTGATCGAATTCAAATCCGGCTTGGCTCGCATCGAGTTCTTCTCCGGAGTCACTCTTGTTGTCGAAGGAGACTCATCATTGGAAATCATTTCGCCCGACGAAATGCGCCTCATCCGCGGCAAACTCCGCGTCCACGTTCCGCCCCCTGCCATCGGATTCCAAATTCATACTCCGCAAGGAACCGTCCTCGATCTCGGCACTGAGTTCGCCCTCGATGTCGCCGGCGATCACAGCGAACTCCACGTCATCGATGGCGAAGTAGAGTGGCACGCAGATTCCGAATCCAACCTTCTCCTCACCCGTGGGCAAGCCCTCAAATTGACGGGTGACACCAGTTCACCCATCAACGCAGATCCCGACCGCTTCACCGGCTCTGCCCGCCTTGCTCAAAAAATAAACGCCCGCCAGGCCCAACGTTTTACAAACTGGCAGACTCACTCGCAAAGTCTCAAATCGAATCCCAACCTCATCGCTCATTTCGCGATGGATCAGCTTGACCCATGGGTTCGTGAACTTAAGCCAAGCGGAAGTCAAATCACCCCGGGCACCATCATTGGAGCAAAGGTCGTCCCCGGCCGTTGGCCTCGTAAACAAGCCCTCGACTTCTCCCCCAACGGCTCCCGCATTCGCGTCAACATCTCCGGCGAACACCAGGAAATCACCTTCGCCACTTGGGCCAAAATTGATAGCCTTGACCGCCAGTTCAACGCCCTCTTCCTCACCGATAACTACGGCCTCGGCGAACCTCACTGGCAGCTCCTCGAGGACGGCCGCCTCTTTTTCTCGGTCGGCATCGGCAAAGAAAAATTCCACCATATTTTCCACTCCCCCACCGTCTGGGATCACACCGACTGCGAGCAATGGCTCCACCTCGTCACCACCTACGATGTCGCAAGCAGAACCTGCACCCACTACCTCAACGGCAAAGAAATCAGCCACGCCTCGGCTCCTCCCGAAAAAGGGGTTGAAGCTTTAATCATTGGCAACGCCCAGATCGGAAACTGGGGCCTCCCCACACGCGAGGAACCTGACTTCGCCGTCCGCAACCTCAACGGCCGCCTCGACGAGTTCACCATCTACAATTCCATCCTCACATCACAGGAAATCCAGTCCCTCTATCAAATCGGCAAACCATAAACCTCACGCCGATCACAAGCCTTTCGAACCCCCTGGCCATTGGCGCCTGGTTTTTTGCCTACCCCTGGATCTCCCACACACCACGCCACCCTCTCCACATGAAACGTCTCCTCCTCTTCCTTCTTCCCCCACTCGTCCACGCCGCCACCCCCGACGAACACGCCACCCTCAAAGCCCTCCCCATCCTCGCATCAAAATGCGCCGCATGCCACGGAGAGGATCCCAAGGATATCGAAGGCGACCTCAATCTCCTTTCCCGCGAAGGCTTCCTCGCAGGCGGCGAATTCATCAAAGATCTCCTCGTCCCCGGTGATTCCAAAAAATCCTTCCTCATGGCCGTCATCAAATGGGAAGACGCAGACTTCGAAATGCCACCCAAGGAAAACGACCGCCTCACCCCCGAACAAATCACCGACATCGAAACCTGGATCAATAACGGGGCTCCTTGGCCCAACAAAACAATCCAGGCCACGATCCGGAAAAACGAACAGAATAAGAAGCTAACCTCTGACGGCGTCATCATCGACACCTCCGGCGGCCTCGCGGACGACTGGACCTATCGCCGTTACAAGCCCGCAGAGGTCTGGGCTTTCCAACCGCTTGTCAAACCAACACCTCCTTCCGGCGCCCCGAACCCAATCGATTCCTTTGTTCACACCAAACTCAAAGCCAACGGATTCAGCCCCGCACCTCGAACCGATCTTCGCACCCTCGTTCGGCGGACGTCTTACGACCTGATCGGCCTCCCGCCCACACCCTCCGAAGTCGCCAACTTCATCACCGCTGCCGAAGAGAATTTCGAGCAAGCCTACCAAGCCCTTATCGACCGGCTCCTCGACTCTCCCCACCACGGAGAACGCTGGGCCCAACACTGGCTCGACGTCGCCCGCTACGCCGACACCGGTGGGATGTCCAACGACTACGAACGTTCGAACGCCTGGCGATATCGCGACTACGTCATCCGCTCCTTTAACACCGACAAACCCTACAACGAGTTTGTCATGGAACAGATTGCAGGCGACGAGCTCGCCGACCAATCACTCCGCCAACGCGTGGACGATGACACCAAGTACGAAAGACTTCGGAAAAATGGTCACTACTCTGAAAAAGAAGCCGATCAAATCATCGCCTCCTCTTTCCTCCGCATGGGTCCCTGGGATCCTGCCATGGTCAAGGCTCCTGAAGCCCGCCAGCAATACGTCGATGACGTTGTCAACGCCGTCGGCCAAACCTTCCTCTCCACCACCATGCGATGCTTCAAGTGCCACGACCACAAATTCGACCCACTTCCCACTCGTGACTACTACCGCATGTATTCCATCTTTGCCGGCACCCAACTCGCCGAGCGCCACGTCTCCTGGCAGGAAACCGACAACAAGATCGGCTTCGCCGAAGAAAAAGCCCAAGTCGAACTCCTTCACACCTTTGCCAACTCCGAAGCCAAACGCCTTCAAGAAAAAGTCGAGATCGCGGCCCGTAAGTGGTACGAAGAAAACAATCTCCCCTACAAAAACCTCAACGCCCGAAAGAACGATCAGGTTGACCAGAAGCCACCCCGCCACGTTGGCCTCGACGAAACCGAAAAAGGACAACTGAAAGTTCGCGAGCAAGACGCCTGGATCTGGAAACGCCGTTTCGAACGATTCGAGCCCATGGTCCAATCCGTCTACAACGGCCCTGATCCTAAATTTCTCAATGCTCGTAAACTCCGTGTTCCGGGGAAGATCAATGGGGAGTGGAAACCCGACTCCCACATTCTTACCGGCGGTGCCCTTGAAGCTCCCGGAGAAAAAGTCACTCCCGGAGTCCTCTCTGCGCTCAGTATCCCGATCGAAGGAGCCCCGGAAGATGACCCATACGCCACCCCAAGCGATCTCAATGGACGACGCCTCGCCCTCGCAAAATGGATGACCCACCCGAAAAACCCACTCACCGCCCGCTCCATCGTAAACCGCATCTGGCAATACCACTTTGGCAAGGCCATCGCGGGCAATCCCAACAACTTTGGCGTCAAAGGAGCCGCACCCACTCATCCCGAACTCCTCGACTACCTTGCCGCCGACTTCGTCGAAAACGGCTGGAAGATCAAACGCCTCCACCGCCTCATCCTCACCTCACAAACCTATCAGCAATCCGGACAACACTCCGATCAATACAAGCTGGCTCAGAAGGATCCCAACAATGATCTCTTCGCCTTCTTCCCCAACCGGCGCCTCACTGCCGAAGAGCTCCGCGATTCCATGCTCCATATCACCGGCGAGCTCAACCCGACCGCCGGCGGTATCCCCATCCGCCCCGAAATGAACATGGAGGTTGCGCTCCAACCTCGCATGATCCAGTTCTCCATCGCCCCCACTTATCTTCCCAGTCGCACTCCGGAGCAACGAAACCGACGCTCCATATACGCCTATCGCGTCCGGGGACTCGCCGACCCTTTCCTCGAAACATTCAACCAACCCAATCCGAATGACTCCTGCGCAAATCGCGATGCCGCCTCGGTCTCCCCGCAAGCTTTCACGCTCTTAAATAGCGACCTCGTCACGGATCGTTCCATCGCCCTCGCTCTTCGTCTCGAAAAAGAAGCCACCACGCTTCCCGCCCAAATCGAAAGAGCCTTCCTTCTCGTCTTCAACCGTAAGCCCAGCGAGCTCGAATCCTCAAACCTTCAAAAGTACGTTCTCAAAATGCGGGAATACCACGCCGGAAAATCTCCCAAACCCCGCACTTACCCGACCGAGATCACCCGTTCCCTCGTCGAAGAATTCAGCGGTCAACCCTTCGAATACCAGGAAAAACTCCCCGTCTTCAACGACTACCAAAAAGACCCGCAAGCCTCCGACGCTAACCCAAACACCAGAGCCCTCGCCGACTTCGCTCTCCTTCTCTTCAACTCCCACGAATTCGTCTACAGCTATTGATGAGGATCCCACATCCAACCACCTTCTTCGACATGAAATCACCACTCTGCTCCCGTCCCCTATCCGATGCCCACTCACGTCGTGAGTTCCTCTACGGCCTCGGCGCCTCCATGGGCTCCGTCGCCTTCTCATCTCTTCTCGCCGACGAAGTAACCGGCGACCCCATGGCACCCAAAAAGCCCATGACCACTCCTCGGGCCAAAAACGTCATCATGCTCTTCATGGAAGGCGGACCCGGTCACATGGACACCTTCGACCCCAAACCCAAACTCACCCAACTCCACAAGACCGAGTCCAAAAACGACCGCGGCCTCGCTGCAGGCTCCTACCAATTCTACGTCGGCTCCCCGTTCAAATTCAACAAAGTCGGCCAATCCGGCATGGAAATGTGCGCTCAATGGAAATACATGGCAGATCCGGAGGTCGCCGATGAACTCTGCAACTATCGCGGCTGCCAGGCCGAATCCCTGAATCACCCCGAGGCCCTTTTCCACATGAACACCGGCAGCCGCCTTGGAGCCGACCCCGCTCTGGGAGCCTGGGCCACCTACGGTCTCGGATCTGAAAATCAAAACCTTCCCGGCTACGTCGTCATGACCGAAATGGCCCTCCCCCAGGGTGGTTCTAAAAACTGGTCCAACGGCTTCCTCCCCGCCCACTACCAAGGCACCTCCCTCCGCCCCAAAGGCTCCCCTCTTCTCGACCTCGAGTCCCAACCTTTCAAAACCCGGGCCCACCAACGCGCAGCCCTCGACCAACTCTCATCCCTCAACGACCAACACGCCAAACGCCACCCCGAGCACGCCGACCTCTCCGCACGCATGGCATCCTACGAACTCGCCTACCGCATGCAGATGGAAGTCCCCGACGTTGTCGATCTCGATGGCGAACCGGAACACATCCGCGAAATGTATGGCATGAATAACAAGGTCACCCACGACTTCGGTCGCCAATGCCTCATGGCAAGGCGCCTCGTTGAAAAAGGCACCCGCTTTGTGCAGATCTTCGCCGGAGGCTGGGACAGCCACGACTACCTCGAACGTGGCCACTCCTCCCGCATCGCCGCTGTCGACAAACCATGGGCTGCTCTTATTAAAGATCTCAAGCAACGCGGCATGCTCGACGACACCCTTGTCATCTGGAATGGCGAATTCGGTCGCACTCCTGATAACAACATGCGTGGCGGCGTCTACTCCATTGGCCGCGGCCATAATGCCGACGCCATGACCATCATGATGGCTGGCGGCGGAGTCAAAAAAGGAGCCATCGTCGGAGCAACCGATGACATCGGCGCGCAGGCCATCGACGTCGCCCACCCCATCCGCGATTTCCACTGCACCCTTCTCCACCTCCTCGGCCTCGATGACAACAAACTCACCTACTTCCACGCCGGCCGCTACAAGCAGCTCTCACAATTCGGAGGAACCGTCATCAAAGAACTCATCGGATAGACCTCTCAGCCAAGTCTCTCAAACTTCAAACCCCGCTATTTTCCCCTTTTCAGCGTTCCATGCTCAAGATTCCGCATTTCACGCGCAAATCCCTCCCTTTCTCCACTTGTATTTCCAGACCTGAGACTTACTCTCGCACCAGCACCCTCTGGCGGTGCTCGCGTGAACCATGAGTGCCTCTTCCTGCTCCCCCTGTGCCTTTGTGAAATCTTCCATCGGCCGGAAAATTATCGTCGCCCTAACCGGCCTTGCTCTCGTTCTTTTCCTGGCAGGTCACCTCTCGGGGAACCTCCTCATCTTCGCCGGTGAAGAGGCCTTCAACGAATACGCCGAATTCCTTCACACCTTCCTCCACGGCATGGGGGTTTGGATTGCCCGCATCGGCCTCCTCGCCTGCTTCGTCATCCACATTTGGTTCACCGTCCTCCTGACGAAGGAGAATAAATCGGCCCGACCCAAGTATGCCCACGACGCCACCGTCCAAGCACCCAAGTCTTCCCGCATCATGATCTGGAGCGGCCTGACCATTCTCGCTTTCGTCATCTTCCACATCCTTCATTTCACCGTTCGCACTGATGGTGAACTCGCCGCACTCGGTGAAGAGAGCCCTTGGAAGATGGTAATTGTAGGCTTCCAAAACCCTCTCGTCGTTATCTTCTACATCGTCGCCATGACCCTCCTTTGCTCGCACCTGAGCCACGGCGTCGCCTCTATCTTCCAAACTCTCGGCCTCCGCTCCAAAAAGACCGCCGGACCGATCCAGTTCATCTCCAAAGCCTACGCCGTTGTCATCTACCTTGGCTTCATCTCCATCCCTCTCGCCATCCTCCTCTTCGGCTTCGGCTGCGAGGCGTGTAAATAACTTTCCCTGACCCATGAGCTTAGATTCAAAAGTCCCAAAAGGCCCCTTGGCCGACAAATGGACGTCCCACAAGATGGACTCCAAGTTGATCAACCCTGCCAACAAGCGGAAGTTCAAAATCATCGTCGTCGGATCCGGTCTCGCCGGAGGTTCCGCCGCCGCCACCCTTTCCGAGCTCGGCTACAAGGTCGACTGTTTCTGCTATCAGGACAGCCCGCGCCGCGCTCACTCCATCGCGGCACAGGGTGGCATTAACGCAGCCAAGAACTACCAGAACGATGGCGACTCCGTTCACCGGCTGTTCTACGACACTATCAAAGGCGGCGACTTCCGCTCCCGCGAGGCCAACGTCCACCGCCTCGCCGAAGTCTCCACCGAGATCATCGACCAATGCGTTGCCCAGGGCGTTCCCTTCGCTCGCGAATACGGTGGACTTCTCGACAACCGCTCCTTTGGGGGAGCACAGGTCAAGCGCACCTTCTACGCCCGCGGCCAAACCGGCCAGCAACTCCTCATCGGCTGCTATCAAGCGCTCGAGAAGGAAGTCGCCAAAGGAGGCATCACCATGCACACCCGCACCGAGATGCTCGACCTCGTGATCGTTGATGGTCACGCCAAAGGGATCGTCGTTCGTAATCTCGTCACCGGCGAAGTTACCTCTCACGCCGCAGACGCCGTCATCCTCGCCACCGGCGGATACGGGAATGTCTTCTACCTCTCCACCAACGCCATGGGCTGTAATGTCATGGCCGCCTTCCGCGCCCACAAACGCGGAGCCTACATGGCCAACCCCTGTTACACCCAGATTCACCCGACCTGTATCCCCGTCAGCGGCGACTATCAGTCCAAGCTCACCCTCATGTCGGAGTCCCTCCGAAATGACGGACGCATCTGGGTTCCCAAATCAGCAGAAGACTCCAAGGCCATCCGCGAAGGAAAAAAGAAAGCCTCTGACATCCCGGAAGACGAGCGCGACTACTACCTCGAGCGCAAATATCCCTCCTTCGGAAACCTCTGTCCGCGCGACATCGCCAGCCGGGCCGCCAAGGAATGCTGTGACGAAGGCCGTGGCGTCGCCGCCACCGGACTTGGGGTTTTCCTCGATTTTAAAGACGCGATCGCCCGCGACGGTGAAGACGCCATCCGCGCCCGCTACGGCAACCTCTTCCAGATGTATGAGAAGATCTCCGGCGAAAACCCATACGCCCAGCCCATGCAGATCTACCCTGCCGTGCACTACACCTGTCTCTTATACACATCTCCGAGCCCACGAGACCGAGGCTGATC